>WNEZ01005868.1_pt1 | contig 13797 bp, 13 predicted proteins | sample 5400521 | NCBI WGS metagenome assembly WNEZ01 (sample SAMN13153339, study PRJNA577476) | soil metagenome | isolation source: 120 cm saprolite under Douglas fir tree site 2 hole 1 replicate 1 | place: USA:California | collected 2015-04-18 | reverse complement strand
TCATCACGCGCCTCGCGGTAAGGAGAGATGGCCGCCGATATCGCCGCTACGCCGTTCCGCGAAAGTAAACGACAGACATAGCCGATACGGCGTATGTTGGTATCGCGATCTTCTTTTGAAAAGCCCAGGCCTTTCGAAAGGTTTGTGCGCACTTGATCTCCATCGAGGACCTCGACGCTTACTCCTCGAGCCCGCAGCTCGCGCGCCATTTCCGTTGCGAGAGTTGTCTTTCCGGCCCCGGATAATCCCGTCAGCCATATGGTGAATCCTTTGCCGTTGCTCACTAATCGACTCCTGGTTCTCTTAAGCTTCTGTGCTAACCAAATGTTCTGTCTCGATTGCTCTCAGTGCCTCGATCAATACCCGGGCCACCTCAGGCCGGGTAAATTCAACCGGCGGAATTTGTCCGACACTTAACATCTCGCGCACCTTAGTGCCGGAAAGCGTGACATGGTTTGTCATCTCGTGGGGGCACGTTTTGTTCGAAGCCATCGCCCCGCACGAGCGACAATAGAATGTGTGATCAAAGAATAGCGGTGTCACTCCGAGTTCTTCAGGTTCGAACTCATCGAAGATGTGATGGGCATCATAGCTACCGTAGTAGTTGCCCACTCCGGCGTGATCGCGCCCGACGATGAAATGCGAACAACCATAGTTTTTTCGAACCAGCGCGTGAAAGACGGCCTCGCGCGGGCCGGCATACCGCATCGCCGCGGGCAAGATCGAAAGAATCGTGCGAGCCGACGGATAGTAGCCGGCGAGAATCACTTCGTACGACTCGAGCCGCACGTCCGCGGGCAAATCATCCGCTTTGGTTTCGCCAACCAGCGGGTGCAGGAGCAATCCATCGGCGATCTCGAGCGCGCATTTTTGGATGTACTCGTGGGCTCGATGAACCGGATTGCGCGTCTGGAAAGCTACCACCCGGCGCCAACCGCGCTGCTGAAAGAGCGCGCGGGTCTGGACCGGATCTCGACGATAACTTGGGAACGCAGGATCGCGCGGTCGATTGAGGAGACTGATCTTTCCTCCCAGCAGCCAGTCACCCTGATGGTAGAGAACTCGCACGCCGGGATGAGCAGAGTCGGTGGTGCGATAGACCAGTTCCGCTTCACGTGCTTTATCGTAACAATACTTGTCAGCAAGATGCAGTATGCCAAGCAAATGATCTTCCTGATAGAGCGCCACATCCTCGAACTGGCGAAACGTGCGGGCCTGCTCGTTCGTGATTGAGAGGGTAATCGGAATCGGCCAGGCAACTCCGTTGGCTAGCCGCATTCTGGCGCATACCGAGGCATAGTCGGATCGATCGAGGAATCCTTCGAGCGGTGAGTAAGCACCCGTGGCAATCATTTCCAGTTCGGAAATTTCCCGGGCGTTCAGGCGCAGAGCGGGCATATTGATCGCTGCTTGAATTAGCCTGTCGCGCTCACGCCCGGTAACTTCGCGATTAACTAATTTGCCCCCATGCGGTTTTATAAGTTTCATGCTGTCGAGCCTGGTCCTTCCACGTCCTTTAGTTTTTCCTTGCCAGCCGGGTGTAATCCGCATTCAGTCTTGCTCGTGCCGCGCCATCGGCCTGCGCGCGAATCTTCGCCGATTTGGACGGGCGTGGTGCAGGGTGCGCAGCCTATAGACGGGTAACCGTGGTCGTGAAGCGGGTTGTGAGGCACATCGTGCTTGGCAATGTAGTCCCAGACGTCACTGGTTGACCACGTAGCCAGCGGATTGATTTTGATCAAGCCAAATCTGTCGTCGCGCTCGACCAGGTCGATGTTTGCACGAGCCGGTGACTGTTCACGACGAATAGCTGTGACCCAGGCTTGCAGTCCGGTCAGCATCTCTTTCAAAGGCTCAACCTTGCGCAGACGGCAACAGAGATCAGGCTGACGCTCCCACAAACGCTCCCCGTATTCGACGGCTTGATCGCTGAGAGAGACCCGCGTCGCACGTCGTTCAAAGCGCACACCGTAACGGGCCTCCAATCGATCGCGGAGCGCGTACGTCTCAGGGAATAGCAGATCTGTGTCGAGGTAGAAAATCCGTGCGCCCGCACCAATGCCTGAGAGCATTGCGATGAGCACGCACCCTTCAGCTCCGAACCCGGTAGCCACCGCGATGTCCGGACCAAACTCCTCGCCGGCCCAGCGAAGTATGGCTTCCGGCGAAGCGTTCTCGAATTCATCCGAGACGCGCTTCAACTCTTCAGCCGTTGTGTCGTGTGTGAATGACAAAACACTAACAGACATGTCAATCCCTTCAGCCGGTCAAGGCCAATGCGGTCTCCAACTCTTTTTCATCGAAACCCTCGGAGGTTTGCTCAAACCATTTAAGACGCTCGCGCAACTTCACAACCTCACCGACAACTATCACTGCGGGCGGTCGCATGCCGGCATTCAAAGCATCGGCAGCGATCGTTCCCAATGTTCCCGTGACGGTCAGTTGCCCTTCGTAAGTACCCCACCGAATCACGGCTGCCGGCGTTTCAATTGAGCGCCCAGCGGCAATCAGATCAACGGCAATTTCGCGCAAGTGGGTCACGCCCATCAAAATGACGATGGTATCGGCCGACAAATTCGCGCTGATGGACGTGGCGGTTATCTCTCGCACCCGCGAACCGGTGACCACAGCCACGGAGGAAGACAAATCTCGATGCGTGAGAGGCATTCCTGCATAGGCGGGAACAGCCAGCGCTAAACAGGAAAGGATCACCGCCCTTCAGTCGCACGACACGTGCTCCCGTTTGCGCGTGCTTGGTCAGTAAGTAGTTGATCTGATCTTGTGGAGTCTGCCGGCCACCGCCGACTTTGCCGACGTAAACGCGCTCGGCCTGGAACGGAACGTGGCAAAGTATTTCCGGATTGACGAGATAATCGTAAATCACGACGTCACAAGATTCCAAAAGATCGCGCGCCTTGATCGTTAGCAGCCCCGGGTCACCCGGTCCTGCACCGACGAGATAAACCGTGCCGCGCTGGGCCTGATAATTAGCGGCGTTCGCGGCGTTCGATGCCTTTTCAGCCGTATCGCGAGCGATTGTTTCAAGTAGACGTTCGACTGATGCCTCGATTACCAGTGGATGCGCTGAGAGCGGTTCGGTAATGCGATAGTTGACACCAGGGTGATGACTTGCAGCTTCACGAACTTCTATGGGAATGTCGCCGCGCGTATGTCTACCCGGCGAGAGAAAATAGGGATGTACTATGATTTCGTCCGCGCCCTGCTCGACCAGGCGTGCAAATGCTTTGCTGATATTCGGATGTTCAATCTCGAGAAAGGCAGCTTCGACCAGAGGAAACCGCCCGCGTTCGGCGATGCGCCGCGCGGCTTCGCGTACGTCATCGTTAGCTTCCCGGCGATGGCTGCCGTGACCTACCACCAGAACTCCGCGTTTCACTTCATCTCTCATTCGAAAGCCACCGCCTCTTTGACCGTTGCTGGCGTGCAGTAGTCAAGAAAGCTGCGCGCCTCTGCGACGATTGTTCGTGCGCCGGCTTCCTTCTCGCCGCCAAGTGACAGACCATCCTTTTTCAGGGCTTCAAACTTTGACGAAACTTCTTGCCAGGCCCCCTGCGTCTGGCCCGACAACACAAACAGGTTCTCGAATTCCCACAGAGCCTCTTCCGCAGTGAAGGGATCGACAAGCTGCCGGTAGAGTGGAACGCGCGCGGCCGCGGCTGCGGCTTCATAAGCCGCAAGCACCGCATGTTCGTATTCCTTGTGATAGATCAATGCTTCTGCCTGGGCCAGCCATTCACGTGCTGCGTCGATTGAAGGTATGGTTTCGGCCACGGTTGAGCCTGCGCATTCGCCCTTAATGCCTTTGCGGACAGCAAATTGCTCGTGTTCGTGTCCGTAGTCCTCGTAGAGGGACGGGTTCTCTTCGAACGAAGGAACTCGCCGCAACGGCTCGAGGATCTCTTTCAAACGTTCAATCCCGGTGCGCGAGACGAAGGAGTTGAAATCCTCTGCCGGCTCCTTCGTTTTCTCATAAAATTCCAGCAGAGTTTCGGTTACCGCTACGCAGTTCTTTGCGGGAAATTTGCCGATCAGCGAGCCGAACTTCGCGTCATCTCCACGTGTATGACCGCCCACCGTGACAAAATGGGCCGGTACGCTGCGGTCTTCATGCGAAAGTGCCGCGGCATAGAATCCGATGTTGGCGACTGAGTGATGCGCGCATCCGTTGGGACAACCGGAGATCTTCACGCGCAAAGGGCGCGCCAGCTCGGAGTATTTCGCCAGACCATTATTAAAGGCGTCACTAATGGCACCCCCCAAACCTTTCGCTGAAGCAATACCAAGCCGACAAGTGTCGGAGCCCGGACAAGTGGTCACATCGGTAATCGTGCCGACTCCGCGCTCGGCAAGTGAAAGCTCACCGAGAGCAACGAAAAGATCCCAGAGACGTTGTTCGTGTACCCACGGCAGATAGATGTTCTGTTCAATCGAAATTCTCAGCTGGCTCGACGAGAATTGCCGAACCACATCCGCGAGTCGACGGGCACGTTCGGCAGTTAAATCGCCGAGCTTGATGCGCACGTGGACTCCGCGAAAGCCCGCGACCTTATGCTCGATCACAGAGTCGCGGACCCATGCCTGAAATTGAGGATCACTGGTTCGTGAATCCAATACGTGCAACCCACGCTCACTTGCAGCCTCTTCCGGGATTGACTCTTCAGTCTCTGCCAGGTATCCGGCTAACGGTATTGGGCCAACTCGGTCTCGCTCCTCATCGAGAGCCGCACGAAATTTGTCCCAACCGAACGCCTGAACCAGGAATTTCATGCGCGCTTTCATGCGGGCCTTGCGCTCACCGTAACGGTCAAAGAGTCGCAGGGTCGCCGCCGCGAGGTTGAATAGATCTTCGACGGGAAGAAAATCTGTGTAGAGATGCGCGAGTTGCGGCCCGGCGCCCAGTCCACCGCCGAGATAAACTCGAAAGCCGCGCCGAGGCTCGCCCTTCTCGGTCCTGTGGACTGCCCACAACCCGATATCGTGAATCCGCAATCCAGAGTGATCATCCGCGCAACCTTCGAAAGCGATCTTGAACTTGCGACCGAGGTTCTGGTTGTACTTGTTGCGCACGAGATACCGAAACAGAGCATCGGCGTACGGCTGAACTTCGAAAACCTCAGTTGCCGACGTACCGGCGCGATAACACGCGGTGATGTTGCGCACAGTGTTGCCGCAAGCTTCGCGCGAAGTGATGCCGCCCGCGGCCAAAAACCGCAGCAGTTCAGGCGTTTTTTCCAGGCTCACGTAATATATCTGCGCATCTTCGCGCGTCGTGAAATGAATGAAGCCACTGCCAAACCGATCCGCTGCGTCCGCCAGACGCGTGAGTTGATCTGCGGTTAGTAACCCGCCAGGAATCTTGATGCGCTGCATCTGCACTCCCTCCTGACGTTGAGCATAAGTGCCAAAGTGCAGACGCAGCTTCTGCATCCTCGTCTCGTCGACTTCGCCGGCGCGATATTTCTTGATCTGCTCTTCGTAATTGGCTAACTCATCACGAACGTAGGGAGCTGGGGCCGGCGATCCCTCTCGGGCAGTCTCAATGGTTATGTCTTTCATGTGATCTCGTCCGCGAATTCACTATCGCCTAAAAACAAAAAAGCCGCTCAACTTGAGCGGCTGCGGTGTTACCGAAATGGATTTCATTCCTATGGCATACACTCACCCCGCTCGCTGAACGGACAACACATACACATACAGGCGCAAGCCGCCCCGACGGTCGTTAGACACCCGAATTCGAATACCGATTTTTTTACCAGCTTGGATTTCATCACATTAATTGTTCCTCTTATACATTGCCGGAGCGTCCAGGTCAACCGAATAGTTTTTATACCCTCATGAAGAAAGCAAATGGCTTCGTCCGCCGGTGAGACATTCGATGGGCATGCTGTACACCTGGAAGTGACTCCGATGATTCAATCTGCTCAGCAGAATCGAAAACTATCATTATGCGATTCGTCATCTGGCGAGCCTACTCTCAGCCACTGTTCCGTAAACCCGCGGCGATGCCGTTGATTGTTGCGGCCAGCGCATAATTTAGAGTCACGTCTTCTTCATCTTCATTCGCTCGCTTGCGGCGAAGCAACGCCACCTGAATCAGGCTTAGCGGATCGACGTAAGGATTGCGCAAACGGATTGAGCGCGCCAACACTGGATTCCTCTCGAGCAGCCTGGTCTGCCCGGTCAGACGCAAGACCACACGCTCGGTTCTTTCGAACTCCTCGACGATCATGCCGAACACTCGCTCGCGCAACGTTTCGTCGGCGACAAGACCGGCATACAAACGGGCAATCGACAGATCGGCTTTTGCCAGTCCCATCTCAACGTTGTGAATTAGATCACCGAAGAGGGGGAACTCCTGGACCATCTTTCGCAGTGAGCGCTCTTGTTTTGCTCCGCAGCCCACGAACCGATCCAGCGCAAAGCCGACACCGAACCACGCCGGCAATACGTGACGGCTTTGCATCCAGCCAAACACCCATGGAATCGCGCGCAGATCAGCAAGTCCTTGCTGCTGACCTCGTCGCGCCGGACGCGAGCCGATTCTCACAAGCTCCAGCTCCCGGAAAGGTGTCGCCTCCTCAAAATAAGACAGCACCTGCGGATTGTCGGCGATCATCTCTCGATAGAATCCAAACGCATCCCGGGAGAGAGCCTCCATTGTGGCTTCCCATTCGCCTTCCTGATCATGAGGTGGCTCGCTCGATCGCCAAAGAACTTCCAGGCTGGCGGCGATCATCAATTCGAGACTACGCTCAGCCAGGACCGCATCTGAATATTTCCAGTTCATCACCTCGCCCTGCTCGGTAATCTTGAGCTCGCCACTGAATGCGCGTGCTGGCTGTGCAACTATCGCGTGATGCGTCGGGCCGCCCCCGCGTCCGACCGTTCCGCCGCGCCCGTGAAAGAGCGTTAACTTCACCCCGCATTCCTGAGCAACCAGTTGCAAGGCGCGATGGGCCTTGAAAATCTCCCAGGTGCTGGTCAGCATTCCGCCGTCTTTGTTTGAATCTGAATAACCAAGCATCACCTCTTGTTGCCTGCCCCATGAGTCAAGCAGCGGTGCATAGTCCGCACGGGTCCAAAGAGTGCGACAGATTGCCGGGCAGTTGCGCAAGTCCTCGATCGATTCGAAAAGGGGCACCGGCATTAAACCCGGATCGGCCCCATCGTTCGGCGCTGCCACGCGCACACCGCTCAACTCGGAGAGCCAAATCAATGACAGAATGTCGCCCGCCGAGCGCGCCCCGCTGATTACGTAACTCCGAATCGCCTGGGGTGGAAATGTCCGCTTAAGCTCGCTCACCATGCGGAGGGAGTCGAGCAGGCTCGCGGTCTCGCTTGAAGGGGGATCCGGCAAGCTGAGCGTTCGCACATCACCTGCGCGGGTTTCTTTCAGCGCCACAATTCGAGAAATCTCTTCGCAAGCAAGGATGTGTACGCGCGAGTGTTGCCGCATATCGAGCGTATGCAGATGGAAGCCGAACGTCTCAACCTGTCGCAGCAACGGATCAAGTAGCGAGCGAGCCAAACGCTCGCCGCCATTTTCCGCGAGGCTTTCGCGCACAATACGTAAATCCACGGCAAACTCATCGGCGCTCCGGTACGCATTGCTGTTCGCCGGCTCGGACCGGTTACTGGATAACCGTGCCAGAACATAGTCGAGGTACTGTCGATAGACCTCTTTAGGCGAGTGTCTTTGCGGCTTGAGGCCAGGGGAAATGTCCCTGGCGCAATCCTCCAGCGAGTGCAGCAGTGCCTCCGAGATCCCAGCCTGAAGCACCGAAGGACTCAGACGCCAAATTAAATCGTCGATCTTCTTAAGGTAGTAATCGAGGATGGTTCTTCGGGCCATATGCAAAGCATCCCGCGTGCACTCCGGCGTGACGTATGGATTGCCGTCACGGTCTCCACCTATCCAGGAACCAAAGCGAAAAAGGCGCGGTAACTCGTGCCCCCACACCTCGCTTCCGTAGGCTTCGCGAAAATCATCAGCCAGTTCTTCATAGACGTTTGGCAGCGTTTCAAACAACACGCTGGGATAGTAGTCGAGTCCCATCTTGATCTCGTCACGAACGGTCGGGCGACGGCGGCGCACCTCATCAGTCTGCCACAGGGCCGTAATCTCCGCGGCGATTGCCTGCTCGCGTTTTTCGGCGTCCTTCGCGGTCAGAGGCAGACGATCCAAGTGCTCGAGTTCCTCGGCAATGCGTTGTCTCTTGAAGAGCACCGTGCGCCGCGCGACCTCTGTGGGATGGGCCGTGAAGACTACGGTAACTTCTACTTGTCGCAACCATCGCAAGACCTGCTGCTCGGTGATGCCCGCGGCTCGCATTCGGCGTAGCGTACCGAGGAATGTCCCCGGCTGAGCCTGTCGCTCGAGGGAAACCTGCGCCGCGCGCCGCCGGCGTTTGCGATGACTTGTCTCAGCGAGGTTCGTCAACTCGAAGTAGATGGCAAAGGCTTTTGCCATCTGATGCGCGTCACTAATGTTGAGACCGTTGACAATCCGCTGGGCGCGATTCATCAACTGGTCTTCATCGACGAGCTCTTTGTCAGAAGACTCGCGCTGCGCGCGCGCCTCGCGGTGTTCGATTAGCAACAATCTCAGCTCCTCGACCGCGGTGAAGAATTCGATTCCGACTTGTTCTTTCAGCACCTCTCCGAGCAGACGACCGAGCGAGCGGACGTCGCGACGTAGCGGTGCTTCCTTCAGATCGCCGGCGTGGCTTACCAGCTCAGCCAGCCTCGCTGCCTGATCATTAACTTTCCAGAGTGGTTCCCTTCCCGACATCCCTTCATTCCTCAATTCTAGAAATCAATAACATAATACGATGACTTGATGATATCGCGAGCGAGCAATTGTGCGAGTTAACAACGACGCGGAATGCAATCGGGGTCGACATAACTGGGCCGGCCTTTTCAAGGGCTGATCGTAATTCTCCTCAATCGGTGCCCTGGTCTTCTCGCTTTCCTCGGCAACAAGCAGGTTAAAACTAGATGGGGCTAAGATGGTGGCGGGACGTCTTTGTACGAAGCCAGCCGAAGCGATATCTTGACAAACCGCTAGGCCGATAAATACTGGCTCGTATCGTTTCGTAAGACTAGGTGATGCCGTCTCCAACGTTCTTAAAATTCGGTGCCTGAATCCTCGACTTACGCTCTCGGTTGACGAATCAGAACTACAAAGAGTTGGTGAGAAAACGCCGTAGTTTCGTAGTTTTCATCACTCTTTCCTTTTATGTGGTTTCGCTCGAGTACCGGCAGGCGCTTTCCTCTTCAATTTGCTCTGATTGTAATCAACGGCGGCACGGACGAGATGTTTTAGAGCACGCTCGTTAATCTTATCGCCCTCGAAAAAATCGATCGCTCGCCACACGTTACCTTCGAGGCCCGCGTTGAAGAGCTTGTCAGGATCTGGGAGGCTCGCCCCGTGGGAAAAGGTAAGCTTCACCTTACCCTTGTGGGCGTTGGCGACCGCGATCATTCCGTCGCGGGACCACGCTGGGCTTCCCATCCACTTCCATTCCTCGATTATCTCCCGGTCGGTCTCAAGGATGGTCTTGCGGATGCTGGCGAACGTCTTGCCACGCCAGTCTGTGAGTTCTGCGATCAGCTCGTCAATACGTTCCGATGGATTCATTGGATGTTCATGCCTCGAATTCTTGTCCCGTTTTCATGCCCACACCTTCACCGGCCAGGCCAGGTAGCTCGGTTAATAGCGTTAATTAGCGTCCCAGTTGGGTGAGCTGAATGAAGTTGCCGCAGGTGTCGTTCAGCATCGCAATGGTCGAACCGGTCACGTCGGTGGGCGGCATCGTGAACTCGGCGCCGCGGGCCTTGATCCGCTCGTAGTCGCCCTTGACGTCGTCGGTGTAGAACATGGCCGCTGGCTGGCCCTGTTGAAACATCGCCTGCTGAAACGCTTTGGCTGCGGGGTTGTCGTTCAGCGCCAGCTGCAGATTAGCGCCGTCCGGCTCCTCGGGCGAAGCGACGGTCAGCCAGCGATATTGGCCCTGACTGAAATCGGCCTTCTTGGCAAAACCCAGTACCTCCGTATAGAAGCGCAGGGCCTTGTCCTGGTCGTCCACGTATAAAGTGGTCAGTTTGATTTTCATTTCGTATCGCTCCTCTCGTCATATGTTTCTGAAACCAATCGTGTCAGTCGTCGAGGACCGACAAATCGAGCTGCTGGAGACGATCGCGATCGCTGATGATCTCAGCCCGTACAATCCTTCCGTTCGCGAAGGTGAAGCTGAGCGCGCGCGATAGCCTACCGCCGGGCGCGTACACCAATCCCACTGCTCCATTGACGACCGCGGGATGCACGAATCGCGCGAACCGCGAAAATGCTGCCGTTGCTCCCCGCGCCCAATTTGCTGCCCCGCGGAATTCCCGAGGCGCGCCCGGAACTCCAGGCACGGCATCCATCCGCACCACCACATCGGGATCGAGCACTGCGAGCATTCCCTCGAAATCACCCGCGCGCAACGCGGCAAGGAAAGCATCAACGACAACTCGCTGGCTCTGGAGATCGGAATTGGATGTTATCTCGCCTCCGCGCACTCGTCTGCGGGCGCGACTGGCAAGCTGCCTCGCCGCGTCTGGTGTGCGATCCACGATCGGGGCAATCTCGTCGAACGGTAAATCGAACACATCGTGTAGCACAAACGCGACACGTTCGGCTGGTGAAAGCGTCTCAAGCACCACCAGCAACGCGACGCCAACCGAATCAGCCAGCAACGCTTCCTGTTCAGGATCACTCTTAGTGTCGGCAATCGGCTCGACGACTTCTGCATCGAGAGCTTCCTCGGGTCGCGACCGCCGTGAACGCAGCATGTCCAAACACACCCGCGAGACAACTGTTGTGAGCCAGCCGCCAAGGTTGGCAACCTCACTGGGGTTAGAGCTGTTCAGTCGCAGCCATGCTTCCTGCACCGCATCATCAGCTTCACTTGCGGAGCCAAGCATGCGATAGGCTACCGCGCGCAGATGACTTCTGTGCGACTCAAACAGCTTTGTCAGATCTTTAGGTTCGCTCAAAATACTTCCTCAGCATGTCTACAAAATCGGGCCCTCAAGGCGACGACTTGGCGAACGTAGCGCCCAGGAAGCGACCGTGAGCGCGGTTAAGACAAGGTCAACGATCACGTGCCACGCCGCACTGCCAACAAACACACCCGTAGCAGCCGCACCGGTCATGTTAAAGAAAATGCCGGCATACGCCCATTCTTTGAGCCTTGGGTAACCCGGCGCCAATATGGCAATGGCTCCAAGTACCTTCCAGAATCCGATAATCGTCACGAAATATACCGGATATCCAAGACGAACGAGTCCCTCGACATTTCCCGGCAATCGCGCCAGCTCGGCTGCGCCGCCCGAACCGATGCAGAACGCAACGATTCCCGTGATCACCCAATAGCTAATTGACTTCAGTTTCATGGTATTTTCCTTCTCCTTGTGACGCCTCTTTCCTGCCGTCACATTCTTTCGTTGCAGTCCGTCATAGTAGTGACGAGGGAAACCTGGCAAATGTGACAGAGTGGAGGAAAAACAATCATGCAAGCAAGAATGAATAATCCCGCTATCGTCTTTCCCGACGCCATGAAAGCGCTGCTCGCGCTCAACACAGTTACCGAAAAGAGCGGCGTACCGTCCACAACGTTGGGGCTGGTTCACTTGCGAGCTAGTCAGATCAATGGCTGTAGTGTCTGCGTTGATATGGGTTGGCGCACGCTCAAGCAAGCAGGCGAAACAGACGAGCGCATCTTCGCAGTGGCCGCTTGGCGGGATGCGCCCTACTTCAGCGATGCCGAGCGAGCCGCGCTAGCGCTCGCCGAAGCCGTTACGCGGTTCAGCGATCGGGCGGACCCGGTTCCGGACGAGATCTGGGACGCAGCCGTTCAGCATTACGACGATCCGGCGCTCGCGGCCCTAATCCTCTCAATCGCCACGACCAACGTCTTCAACCGTCTCAACGTGACCACGAGGCAGGTGGCTGGCGAATGGGTGAAATCGGCAGATGCACAAGCGTGGTTGGCAAGCCGCTGAACGAGACAGCTGGAAAACTCGTGCCAAATGAGCGGGCTGTCGAAGTGGACAAGTTCGAGACGATAGATCACGCGCTGCGCGGATCACCTCGTTCGCGCTCATTCTCTGGTCCCTTAGAATACAAAGGCCGCAGTCATTTGGGCGATAGCCGTCCAGACGGCGTTTTTGCCTGTGCTCGCTGCGGGTGCTAATGTTCGGCCATGAGTTCGACCCGCTGCAGTCGTCATATCAAAGCTCCCCGCGCCAACGCCACGGATTGACCGCGATATTCTTTTGGTGTTAATGACGGTTCGCCTTGCCGCATCGACACCGTCGGTCTGGGTCCACACGAGTGCGCGAGCACCGGCCCAGGCGGACGACCAGCGAATCTTCTTTTTCGATTCAGCCATTAGCCTTCATCTGCACGCACAGGCATTTAAGTTCTGGCGCTTCATTCCTCGTTCGGGTTGACCTGTCCTATATCATGAGTAAGCCCCGTCTCATTCCTTGGGTGACGGCCTCCGTGCGGCTTGACACGTCGAGCTTCCCGAGAATTGAGGAGACGTGAAACTTAACGGTGTGCTCTGATATTTGTAGTCGCCAGGCGATCTCTTTATTGCTCAAACCTTCTGCCATCAGGTCGAGTATTTGTCGCTCGCGCGGCGTGAGGGTCTCGGTCAACGGTTCGCGATCCAAAGCGGTACTCTCATGATTCACTTCCTGCGTCAGCGGCGTCTCTTCAAAAATCTCGAATGCATCACGAGGCAAAACGACAAGTCCTGCGAGCGCCCCTTCAACGGCCGCAATGATTTCTTCGCCCGTCGCCGTGTTCGGTAAGACTGCGGACACGCCGGAACGCAACAGACTGGCAACTGATTTCTGCTGCCAGTTAGGTATGAGTGCGACCACGGCGGGACCGGTAGTTTCAGTGCCTTCTGTTGCAGTTGCCAGCTCGACGAGTTCGTTACTCGAACTCTCGCCGAGTTCGGCAATGATTAGGTCAGCCGGTCTCTCTGCAAGTTCGATCTCATGTTGCGCTTCTCGCGCAGTTCGGAAACTTCCCAAAACCTCGAAGCGCTCGTCTGCGCCGATCAGTGCAGCAAGTCCGGCGCGCACTACCGCTGAGGCGGCGACGATTTGAACAGTAATTGTCCCCTCATCGGCGCCACCTTGGTCGCTTCCATCTATGCCCAGGCTCGTCGTAGTCACTTGCCTTTTCCCCAGGTCGTTCAGCTAGCGTCAAAGTTATCTCATGCTGCTGGCCGCCGCGCAGAATTGTAGCCCTGATTGTTTGCCCGATCCGGCTTCGGCTCAGCACTGTCTGTACATCGTACGTATCGGCAACCGGTGCGCCTTCGAGCGTCACTAACACGTCGCCGAGTGTTATTCCGGCGCGGCCCGCGGGCGCTTCCGCTTCAACCGAAAGTATTAGCAGCGCGCTCTCGTTCGGCAAACTAAGTTTGCTCCGCAATTCAGCAGGGAGCGTCACAGGTTGCATGCTGACTCCTAAATAAGGACGCGCGATGCGACCGTGCTCCAGCAAAGTATCAACGACATAGTTGACGGTGGACGCCGGAATCGTCAATCCCGCTCCACGCGCCAACCCGGTTGTGTTGATACCAATCACTCTTCCTTCTACATCTATGAGCGCACCGCCGGAGAAGCCGATGAAGATGGAAATGTCGGGTCGAATTAAGCGATCTATTTCTCCACCGCGCCAGGTGCGCCACTTATCGCCCAGCGCGCTGA
>WNEZ01003946.1_pt1 | contig 13799 bp, 12 predicted proteins | sample 5400521 | NCBI WGS metagenome assembly WNEZ01 (sample SAMN13153339, study PRJNA577476) | soil metagenome | isolation source: 120 cm saprolite under Douglas fir tree site 2 hole 1 replicate 1 | place: USA:California | collected 2015-04-18 | reverse complement strand
ATCCACGCCGGCGAGACGCATCGTACGTGACGAGTCGTTCATACGTCGGTCCGAATCTCTGTCATTTCCGATTCAAGCTTCTCGCGTGCGTCTTTGAGTTCTTGGATCTCTTTGACGAGTCGACCGACTTCAGCGTCGTACAGAACCCGCTCAACCGGTTCGCCTCCCTCGCGAAGATTAACCCCTCGCTCACCGACATCCCGATACAGCTCGTCCAATTGCTGGTCGAGCTTGCGGATTTCGAGCCGGATCCGCAGCAGTTCCGTTTCTTCCAACGCACGGATCGCCGCCTGCGCCGTACCATGGCGCAACGTCGCCAACCCCGCCTTCAAATCATGCTTCAACCGTTGCAATAATCCCATTTTCTCTTACGGCTCCCACTCCTTGGGGTTGGTCAATTCAACAACGCGGGTGGCGTCGACCAGCCCAGCCGCCTTAGCTTTCCACTTACTGTTAAAGGATGGCCCGATTGGTCTCCGACTGCGCGCAATATTCCACCCGCCCAACCCTCAGCGCGCCAAGACGCGCTTTTTCCCGAGCGAGGGCCTTCCAATTCTCGCCACCTCTCTCTTGGGGAGTGGCCAAGGCTGCCCTCGACTGCGCGCATCGGACGAGCACGGTTTCATCGTGCGCGTTCTGCGAGCAAAGAGGGCACCTGGCCGCTCCCTCCCCATCCTTCGGAGGCCGCGCGTTGCGCGAGCAAAGGAGACTAACGGGCCACCCCTCCCCCCCTACACCGGGTGGGGTGCGAGGACGGTTGGCTGGTCGACGACAGGACCCGCGAATCCTAACTGACCGACCCCAAATCCAACTTCGCTTCCCACCGCCGCAACATCGTCTCTCGCAAGGCACGGTGCACCGGCGCCTTCAGCTGCGGGTCCTGCTTCAACAGCGTAAAGGCCTCCTGCCGCGCCTGCTGGAGCAGATCGGCATCCCGCACCAGGTTCGCGACGCGAAACTCCGGCATGCCCCACTGCCGGAACCCAAAAAACTCGCCGGGCCCGCGAATGCGGAGATCTTCCTCGGCAATGACAAACCCGTCGGTCGATCGTACGAGCGCGTCCAGCCGCTCCCGGGCTGCCGATGGCGGTTCGCCGGCCGCCTTGGGCTTCGCCGATCGAAACAGCACCCCGCCCGAGGTCATCAGCAGACAATAGGACTGGTGTCCGCTTCGCCCGACGCGTCCGCGCAATTGGTGCAACTGCGCCAGCCCGAACCGCTCGGCATGCTCAATCATCATGACCGTGGCATTGGGCACATCGACCCCGACCTCCACCACCGTCGTCGAAACCAGGACCTGGATCTCCCCCTTCTTATAGGCCGCCATGATCTGTTCTTTCTCTTCCGACTTCATCCGGCCGTGCACAAGTCCGACGCGAAACTCGGCCAACTCGTCCGCTTGCAACTGCTCTGCGCCTTGCATGGCCGCCTGCAGATCGGTCTTCTCCGATTCCTCGACGAGCGGATACACCACGTAGGCCTGCCGGCCGCTCCGCAGTTCATCGCGCAGAATCTGATAGGCCCGCCCCCGCTGGCTGTCGCTCAAGAGAAACGTCCGCACCGGCTTTCGCCCCGGTGGCATCTGGTCGATCACCGAGACATCCAGATCTCCATACACCGTCATGGCCAGCGTCCGTGGAATCGGTGTCGCGGTCAGCACCAGCACATCGGGCTTATACCCCTTCTCGATGAGTGTCTTCCGTTGGAGGACGCCGAATCGATGTTGCTCATCCACCACTGCCAGTCCAAGTTTCGCGAAGGTGACGCCTTGCTGAATGACCGCATGGGTCCCAATCACGACCTGCGCGGTCCCGGAGGCCACCTGCCCGCGAACTGTTTGACGCGCTGCCGCACGTCCACCACCGCTCACGAGCACCACGGAAAGCCCGAGCGGTTCCAACAGCCCCTTCATCGTCCGATAGTGCTGCTCGGCGAGAATTTCCGTCGGTGCCATCAGTGCTGCCTGGTAGCCCGATCCACAGGCCAGCACCATCGCCTGCACCGCGACGATGGTTTTGCCGGAACCGACATCGCCCTGCACTAGGCGGTTCATCGGTTTGCGCGACGTCATGTCCGACAGAATCTCGCGAATCACCCGTTCTTGCGCCGCAGTCAACTGAAAAGGCAGCGACCGATCCAGCTTGCCGAGGAGCGGCGTCTTCGGATTGAACAACACCTGCTTGACCTCTTCCTTCATGACTCGTTGCCGCGACGCCAACGCGAGTTGGAGCACAAACAGCTCTTCGAACGCCAAGCGCCGATGCGCCGGCGTGAGGCCTCGATCGAGCTGTCCCCCATCCGTCCCTGGCTGAGGGAAATGCACCTCCTGAATGGCTTGCTGAATGGGCAGCAAGCGATAGCGGGCACGAAGCGGGACCGGCAACACTTCCTGCGCCTGGGCGGCATGCGCATCCAGCAAGCATTTCATGAGCACGCGCATCTGACGGGAGGTCCACCCCTTGGTTTCGTGGTACACCGGAACGATACGCCCCACGTGCAGCGGCGCTTCGGATTCCGCGCCCACGACTTCGTATTGCGCGACCTCCATTCTCATAGCCACCCACCCCTGCGCACCGGCCACCATCCGCCCTGTCAACATGACGCTCGTCCCAACAGTGAAGAGAGGCTCGAGAAACGGCTGATTAAAGAACACCGCCTGGAGACGCCCGGTTGCATCCTCCACCACAATATCGAGGATGGTGAGGCGGCGACTGCGGGCCTTTTTCGCCTCACTTCGGATGATCGTGCCGCAGATCGAGGCCTGCACACCCGGCACAAGTAGCCCGATCGGGGTCATGACCGAGCGATCTTCATAGCGCCAGGGCACAGTCCACAGGGCATCCTCAACCGTCTCGATCCCAAACCGTTGGAGGAACGATGTGCGCTTCGGGCCGACTCCCTTCACAAAACGGATGGGCTGTGCCCACCATGACCTCGATGGGGTTTCATTCATGACAGGCTCACGCACCACGATAGGCTCCGGTTCCTGCCACGCCCGGGCCGGATCGCGAACGGCCTTGCGCAAGACCCCAAGAATGACCGCGGCTTCCTGCAGCCGACGCTGCTGGTCCTCTGCCGGGAGCCGCTGTTGGTCTTCAAGAAACAGCTCACGCAGCTGGAGCAATGCCGCTTCAATCGCCCGTGGATAGACGCGATCGGACAGGGCCTGCATCACCTGTGAAGAGACAAAACGATTCAGATTCTTGACGGTCGGCAGATGTGCGAACGCATCGCGAGTCGCGAATTCGATCGGACGCGCGACACGGTCCAGCCATTGCTGAAACTGTTCAGGGGGGTTGGGCTCGGAAGAGCGCCGTATCACAGTGGCGGATCGTATCACAGCCTCAGCCCCTCCTCAACGAGCAGGATAGCCCCTCCTCTAGCAGGATGCTGAAAACGTCTGCCAGCGCCACAGACCGTGGCGCGCGAAGCGCGAGACTTGCGAGAAAGGCGTGATCCAAAGTTCGAAGTTCGGGGTTCGACGTTCCGAAAACCTCGAACTTCGGACCTCGAACCCCCGTCCGTCCCGCTCGTCCCGCCTGTCTCGCGCGCCTAGGTCTTTCCGCAGCCTGCTCGCCTTGTTAATTTCCTGACAATCCTTTGTCTCGCTTCTCCAAGGTGCTACATTGAGTTTCATCCGAATAGGGCCCGTATGTACCGTCACAACATTTCTCACATTTTGTATCCCGTTGCCTGCCTGATCGGGCTGTTCATCGTCTATCAAGCCTGGTTCAAACCGGCCTATCTGTCTACGTCACCACCAGATCAGCCCAATGCCGTCGTGGAAAACGCACAGGACGCGCCGCCAGAACCGCATCATGATGGCCCACCTCAACTGGAGCTTAAACAGACGCGCCTGATCGATCCCAGCGTGGTCCCGGAGACGACGCATCGCGAACTGTTGGAGACGATCCGCGACGAGATCGAAAAAGGAAACGTCAAGACCGCAGAAACTAAACTGACCGATCTACCCGCAGTCATCGCAGACGACAAAACCACGCGCCCCTATGTATCCGTCCTCTGGAACAATCTGGGCATTCAACAGGAAAAAGATGGCGGGACCGCTGTCTCGATCAAAGCCTTCAAAAAAGCCGCGTCTCTCGATGCCAAGAATCCTGTCGTCCAACTCAACCTCGCCCATGCCTACTGGGAACTGCGCGATCCGGCCATGACGCAAGATTTTCTGGAACAGCTGGTCGCCCTGGCTCCGAACGAGCCCTTCCCCCATCTGGCGCTGGCCAATCTCTTTCAGGAACGGGATCAGCTCGGCGAAGCGGCTCGCCATCTCGATCAAGCCACCGCCCGCGCGGGCAAAGACCCGGCCGTGCAATCCTATCTGCGAACCGTCACGGCCAAAGTCCGCGGAACTGAAAAGAGCGAAGCGCGCCTCACCAGCCGAGACAGCGAGCACTTTACCGTGAAATTCGACGGGGAAGCCGATCAGGCTACCTGGTCCGCTGTGTTGGAGATTCTTGAAGAGGCCTATCGAGAGATCGGCCAAAAATTCGGGCACTTTCCGTCGAAGACCATCGTCGTCGTCCTGCACGCCAAGTCCACGTTCCAAAGCGCGACCGGCAGCCCCATGTGGGCCGATGGGCTCTTCGATCCCGTGCTCGGGCGCATCCAGGTTCCTGCGCAGGACGCCTTAGCAGACCGTGCCTGGCTCACACGCGTGCTGCGGCACGAGTTCGTACACGCCCTCCTGCACGACCAACTCGGCCCCGCCGGCAGCGCCGTCCCGACCTGGCTCAATGAAGGCTTAGCCATGGAATTGTCCGGGGATCGCTGGTCGGATCTCGATCAGATTATGAAGCAGGAGTTTACGCTGATCCCTCTGCCTGCATTAGAGGGGGCGTGGGGAGGATTCTCCGGTGATGCCGCGACCGTGGCCTATCTGGAGGCAAACTCGGCTGTGCACTATCTGACCGACCGCTTCGGCATGCATCGGGTGCAAGACCTTCTCGCAAACCTCAAGGCGAGGCAGGCGCTCTCTGCCGCCATGCAATCGCAGCTCTCGCTGTCGTACGAGCAATTTCAGTCCAGGTGGATGGATCAGTTAGAGGAGCACGGAAAGAAAAGCTAATAGGCTGCGGAAAAACTATGTTGGTACGTTAGAACTTCGATGGTCGCACGTGTGGCACAACAGGAAAGCACTCCCCCAGGATGCTCAAAATGGCCGTCCAGCAAGGCCGCAGCGAGTGAAGATCCGAGGCGTACCCTCTGAGGTACGTTGAGGGTCTGAACGATGCGAGAACGCTGCTGGCGGACATTTTCAGCATCCTGCTAACTCGCAGTGGTCTTGCCGCATCCGCCGATAGATCGAACCCTCTCCCTCCTGACTAGCCAGGATTATTCATGAATGCCGTCGCGAGAAGATCGAGACCGAAGCCCGCCGGGGCTTCTCGCAAGTAAGGCCGACGGAGGCATACTGGCAGTCCGTCGAGGAGACCGAACGAGAACAGCCCCGCCGGGCGAGAGGATCGGACGACGGAGCAGGCATTCATGGATAGTCCTGACTAGATCGCTTCTCTTTTCATCTCCTCGGGCCCCTCGCTACGCCAAACCGGCAGGTTCTCGGCTGCTTCATCGTGCCCGGCTGCCATGTCTGTCTCCCCCACGATCGGCTCGATCGTGTCTTCCCACATTATCTGCCGGTCCCGATCATCCATCATTCGGATGCGAAACTCGATCTGCTGAGATAGGGCCGCCAACCCCTCTGTCTGGCCAACGGCGGCTCTGCTGACTCGTTCTGCACGCGCAAACGTACCGGCCACGGCGGAGAAATGATCGGTCCACACAAGCTGTCCGGTTGCCGAATCGACAGCACGAAGGAAAAACTGGGGTTGACCATCGATGGCGCCTCGGCTGCGGACCTGGGTCACCGTCGCCTGTGGCGCAACAAGATGGGCCACGACTCGGTGGGTGGAACCAGATTCTTGATTGCCGGCACTGAGATCCAGGAGACCTTCCCAGAGAAACCGGCCTGTGGCCGAGTCATAGACGCGGAGCGTGAACGCTGAAAGTCCGTCAGCCCCCGGACCAACTCCGCCCGCAAAAATCCGTTCACGCGGTTGACTCCCCGCGGACACTGCGTCCTCTCTCACGTTCAACTCATACGTTTCATCAGAGAGAATCGCGCCATTCTCAGCATCGTAGGTTTTCACAGTAATCGTTGACGTCTCAGCATTCTCATACCCAACACCAGCTGCCACGACCGTCCTGGGTTTCACCGGCGCGAAAGAGGACAGGTCTGCAGTCCACGCTGTCAACGGAAGGCTGGAGCCGATCATGGCACACGCGATCAACGCGACATAGGAAGCCTTCCTCGTCCGCCCATCGATCCGCCGCTCCTCATAATGCACCGGCACGAACTCACGCCAGATCGGCCTGAGCCACTCCCTCACTTCACCCATTGTCTCAGACGGCCACTGGATGTTCGTCATGCGCGGTTCTCCCTCGCTTGTAGTGGAGTGTCGCATTGACGCCCCTTAGCGTAAATTCCCCACTGTGGGGAGAAAACCCTTCGAAAGAGGGGGGGATGTTGAACAGAAATGGACGGATACGAGACTAGCAAGAGGATCGTATCGCGAGCGAAAAGCCCCTTACTTGTGAGGGGTTTCTCTACTCGGCGTACCGGGATTCTCGGAAACCCCCGCAAGCGGAACTTTGCCAAAGATGGAATACCGGTACCGGGCCACGAACCAATACAGCAGATAGCCGAAGGGCTTGACCAGTGGAAGGCTCAAGAGGACTGAGAGGACCCGCCCACCCTTGAGGCCTGGCAGGAGGGCCAGAAATGCATCGAGCCCTCGGGCAATCTCCCCATTTGGACTGACCAAGAAGGCGACGTTGGGACGACCTGGCCGATAGCTCTCCCCCAAGGCCTGCTTGGCCTCTTCACTCTGATACGGAACCATCCGTATCGGGGTGACATCTGCATGAGTCCCCAGCCGCTCAAGGCCCCTCTTGGCTGTGACACAGAGGCGGCATTGGCCGTCGTAGACCAGAAGACAGGCCTGAGCCGCTCTGTCGGAGGGATCTGCCATCGCCGTAACCCCTCGCAATCGCCTATTCACCGCATCAACACCCAACCTAGCAGGCTACGGGAAAACTCGGTGTATCCACAATGTACCATTGGAATCTTACGTCGCTCGCTGGTGTCAGAATAGTCTAAGGATGCTCAAAAAGGCCGTCCAGCAAGGCCGCAGGCGAGTCGAAACCGGAGGCATACCCTCTGGGGCGCACGGTGCGACGAATAAGGAGCACCAAGTTTGTGCGCGCCGCCGAGTGGTGAGGCGGCCGGGTCCCCGTTGAGGGTCTGAACGACGCGAGAACGAAGCTGGCGGACTTTTTCAGCAGCCTGTTAGAGCTTCGCAACCGGATCGATCACCAACTGAAACCAGGGCGCGACGGCTTTCTGCCCGTTCCGTTCTTTGTTCTCACCGTTCCACACAGCAAACGACACGGTTTGCACCCGACCTGGAATCAGCTTGGCTTCGTTCTCTGGCTCTTCACTCACTAAGGGTCTGCGCATGACGACAGACCACACTCCATCTTTCCACGCAGCTTTCCCCTGGACACGGCCCTGCTTCTCTTTGGTCGTCAGGGTACTAAAGCCCCCACCGATGAGGTCCTCGACAGAAGAGACGCGGCGCGGAATGACTTCAAACGTCCTCACGCCGTCGCGAGCTTTCTCGGAAGTCTTGGCGGCCCGGCGATCGATATCGCTCTGCCAATCGGCCTTCCAATGCCAAATATTGATGTAGTGATCGAGTTGGCCCATGCAGAAAAACGCGGGAGCATCGCCGAGCGGCAGTCCTATCGCCACGCCGTCGCGAAAGGTCCCCGGCGTCAGACGGTCGTTCTTCGTATTGTCCTGCCATTCGAGCAGAAACGCGATCTCGGTGCCGTTGTGGAGCGACCGCACCGTCAAGGCTCGCGCGGTCGGCTCCGGCCAGACCGGCCTGGTAATGACCTGACCGCTCAACGGAAGTGTCATCGGCGAGACCTTGGCCCAGGCGGCATCCTCGGGCCCCGTCGGCAGTTCCCCCTCGACGAGGCGCGCGCGAATAATCATCCCCTCGGAACTGACGAGAGGCACGCCGAAGCCCACTAAGACGCCGGCCACAACCAGAATGAAGAGGAACAGGAGAACCAACGGGCGGGAAGAAATCTTCGTCGTCGTACGCACTATGCAAGGTCCTCGGGTGACCGGCGCGAGCACATCGTGATGGGCTCAGACTACCACACAGCCCGAGCGAGACCAATCCGACTGCACACGAATTGCTACCAGAGTTTCAAACGGCGAATTTTGTTCTCGCCCCGTTCACAGATGTAGAGATAGCCCAGGGAGTCCAGTGAGAGTCCGACTGGAGAGTTGACGACGGCCTCCACTCCGAGGAGTCCGTCTCCATGTTTCACCGTCCCTGCCGATTCTTTTGCCACGAAGCGTGCGGCGCCGCAGCCACCCATATTCTTGTCTTCGTAGCCGCTGTCGCCGTTGCCCGCCACCGTCTTGATCAGGCCGGTCGCAACGTCCACCTTGCGCACGCGGTGGTTCATCGTGTCGGAGATGTAAAGATTGTCCTGTTGATCGACCACCACGGCTTCCGGCGCATGGAGCATGGCTCTGATCGCTGGCTTGTCGTCACCGTCGTAGCCGTACCGGCACACACCGGCTATTGTCGAGATAATGCCGCTGCGGTGATCGATGCTGCGGACGCGGTGACTGCCCTTGTCTACGAAAATAATATCGCCTTTCCCGTTCACCGTGAGCCCGACGACATCGTAGAGGCGGGCCTCGAGCGCGGGCTTTCCATCATCAAGATACATGGACATGTCCAGTCCGTCTGAACAGACCGGCATGAGCCAGCCATGGTCATCGCTGAAATCGATGCCGATGGCATCGCCGGAGAGCACGACCAAATTCCTCGCGACGAGCGGCTGCTCACGGGCCTCGTCCTCAGCCGTCCAGGTTCCGGCCACGGTCGTGACCATGCCCGTCCGGGGATCGTAGCGACGGATTCGGTGCGCCTGGGTGTCGGCGATGTACATCACGTCGTTGGGGTCGAACGCGATTGCAGCAGGCCAGGTGAGATTGACCTCGCGGGCCGGACCATCTCCGTTGAACCCATGCTGCCCGGTGCCGATGATTGTGGTGATGATGCCGGTCTCATGATCCACTTTCCGGATGCGGTTACTGCCGGAGTCGCAGGTATAGAGATCGTTGCGGGAGTCAAACGCGACGTCGAGCGGCAAATAGAGCCCGGCTTCCCCACAGGGGCCCTCGTCGCCGCTATAGCAAGTTTCGCCAATGCCGGCGAAATTATGGAGTGTGCCTTCCCTGAGATTGACCCGCCGGATGCGATCGGACCCGGACTCGGCAAAGTAGAACCAGGTCTCGTCCTTGTCGAGCGCGGCGTGATGGGGCAGTGGAATCCCGGACTTGACCGCCCGTTTTCCGTCGCCGGTGCTCCGGGCCTTACCGTTGCCTGCGAAGGTTTCGATATAGCCGGTCGCGAGCTGAAGCTCGATTTCCATATGCCTGTGGCCCTATCCCGGCTGGCTAGCCGCGTGAAACTGAATGAACCGTCGCGGCTGGCTGTTCCACGGAAGTCGGTGCTTGCACCGTGGGTTCCGGAATCGCTTGCTGCGGAGCGGCTGCCATCTTCTGCTGGGCCGCTTGGGCTTCGGCTTCAATCGCGTCCGCCTCATGCACGGACTTCTTGAAGCCCTTGATCGCCTTGCCGACTCCTTCCCCCAGCTGCGGCAATTTTCCAGCACCGAAGATGATCAGCACGATGAAGAGAATCAGGATCAACTCTGTAAAACCAAGACTCCCAAACATGGTGTGTTCCTCCGTATGAATGGGTCAATCAGGATGCGCTGCTCTCTTTAGCCCGTTTGGAAAATCGTTCCTTCAACCGCTTCCGCGCCTGCTCGGCCTGTTCGAACATCTTCGCCTTGTCGTAGACGCTGATCAAGTTATAGTAGGCCAGCGGCTCCTCGGGATTCTGTTCGACGGCCTCTTCCATGACCTTGATGGCGAGATCCGTCTTCTTGTGATTCAGCGCCAACTCCATCAGCTTGAAACTGCCCTCCAGATGCTTCGGGTCCAATTCGAGCGTGCGGATATAGCATTGGATGGCCAAGTCGATGGTGTTGTAGTCCGAGACCTGGGGATTATCGAGTTCGACATAGACCCCGGCGAGATTGTACCAAGCCATGGGATCGTCCGGTGTAATTTCTACGAGGCGCTCGTAATACTCCTTGGCTTCCATGAACTTCTTTTTGTCGGCATAGACCCGCCCAAGATTGAAGAGCGCCAGGACATCGTGGGGAAACACGTCGAGCGCATGCTTGAACTCGGTTTCCGCTTCGTCCGTCATGGCCTTCGTCGCGTAGATAGTGCCCAAATTCGAATAGTACATCGCGAGCGACCGATTCATTTCTGCGCGGAGCCCCTCCGCCATCTCAATCGACTTCTTGACCTCAACGAGTGCGTCATCCATCCTGCCTTTGCTGAAATACAGCTCGCCTAATCGGCAGCGGGCCTGGAAATCGTCGGGCTCGGACGCCAAGAGCTTTTCAATCTCGGCGATTTCTTCGTCGGGGTTCAGCTGCTGATCGCCGGGATCGACTATGGTCTGGCTTTGTTCAGGAGCAGAAGCGGTTGGTTCGTTCATACGATTCCCTGTAGTAAAAAGGTCTGTTAGATATGCCCGCCCGCCAATGAATCCGGCGTGCTGATCATGGGAGCGTTCGTCGCCGGTGCCGAATCCGTCGCATCACGCCGGTACCGGTCCATGGTCAAGAGCATGGCGCCGAGCACCACCATGAGCGTCAGATTCGAATACAGGAGCGCATACCCCGCGATAAACATCAATCCAAGACCATACCCGGCGAGTCGCCCCATGCTGAGTAACTTAATGACCGTGTACGACCAGCACAGCAAGCCCGCCATGTAGAACGCAAACGGGAAAAAAAACGTGTAGCCCATGCCGAACTGAAAAATCCACCCGATGCTGTCTGCCGCCTTACGAATGCTAGTGGCCATCCCAGGGTCATACCGATTGAGCAGATAATCCAAGAACAGCATCAGAGTAAACACGGACACGGCAGTCGCCCAAAACCAGATGGCGCGTCGGCGTTGCCGCTGATTGCGCGTCCGAAATGAGACACCCCGTCCATAGGCCCACATCACCAGGATGCTGGACAAGACCAGCAGCCCTTCCCCCCCGCGATGGGCCTCGTACACAAAGGGCGGGGCCGCCACGGTTCCGATAAAACTATAGATGGTGGACACGATCTGGTAATACAACCAGCCCCCGATCCCCAGGAGATAGGTGATGCCCATGGCGCGATGCGACCATTCGGTGTGAGTGGAGAGGTATTCCACCATCAGGCAGATCAAAGCGACCAACGCCACGAAGTTATATATTGCAGATCCCAGGAAGACAGGAGGGATCAACAAGAAGCCCACCGTCAGGAGCAACAGGAGCGCGACGCAGGGAACGACGATCATGTTCGTTCCCACAAATCCACGACCGGCCATCCGACTGACGACTCCCACACCCAGGGCAAGAAACAGCAGAATCGCCACGACATTGAGCAGCCACTGCCCGATCTGCGTCAGGGCCGTGAAGGTCGGGATAATCCACTCATGCGCCTGCGCGAGCTTGCTGAGATGCATCCCTAACCGCGACACGAGCCGATACAGGATCAATTCCGAGAAGGAGACGATCAGGACGAGCTTGACCGTGTATTGAAACAGAAGGGATTGATCGCTGATCTTCCCCGTTATCCGGGCGATGGTGGGATTCGTGGCAATCACTCCGTACACCCTTGAGGCGAATATGAATTATACCGATCGAGATAAGACAGGGTCAACGTCGTGCGGGACAGGCTCATCACGACCCCGCCGGCTGCGGCACGCCCACTTCATGGGCCTTTGCCCGTGCGATATACAGCAATCCATCGGCCATCGAGTAGTTGAACGGCAACTCGCACACGACTTCGCTGACCTTTTCGTAGACATGCTGATACATGCGCTCCGCTTCGTCCGGCGTCATGCCTTCCGACACTTCATAGAAGAAGCCCAGGCTCAAGTCCTCTGCCGACGGGCGCATGATGCGCCGAATTCCATAGCCGCCAGGGTCGCTCATGATCGGCGCTTCCTTTTCCAAATCGAAGAGGCACGGCTGACAAGAAAACCCGTACGATCCGTGAAGCCGCTCGTTCTCCACGATAAAATTCATTGTCTCTCGGGCTTCTTCTTCCTTCTCGGTCGGGAACCCCACAATGATGTAGCAATGCACCGCGATCCCCAGGTCGACGCAATCGTCGGCAATGCGCCGCACCCATTCCTGCTTGATCCCTTTCTTCATGAAATCCATCACGCGCTGATTGAAGGACTCCAATCCGAACACGATCTTCAGACACCCGGCATTCCGCATCGACGTCAGGAGTTCACGGGTCAGATGCTTCTCGAATCGCATTTCACAGGTCCATTTGATATCCAGTTTCTTGTCGATGATCTGCTGGCACAATCGTTTGGTCGGCGATAACGCAAAGCACTCGTCGGTAAAGAAGAAGCGTTGAACCCCATATCGCAGCTTGAAGTAACACCCTCGTGAAAACTGCACTGGCAGCACCGGCTCCGGCGACAAATACAGTCCGAGCGGGAAGCCGTCGTAGTTGGGGGCCGGCAGCTGGTTAATATTTTCAGAATAAAACGGCTGGTTGACCGTAATCTTCCCATTCTGGCGATAGATCAAGTTCGGGACTTTGCTGAAATCCTTTTTCCCGGCCAATTGATCGACGAGTTCGAGCAAGGCGGTTTCGCCCTCGAACACGATGATATCGTTGGTCAGATCGAATAGACTCGGACAGCGACGCAAGTTGTCGACCAATCTGGTGAAGATGCTGCCGCCAATGGTCAGATGGATGTTGGGAGCGGCTTCCTTGATCAAACGACAGAGTGTCAGACCAGGGATAATCTGCGAGGTAGCCGTAATCGAAACGCCAATCAAGTCCGGCTGGTCACCGACAATCGACTGAATGAAGTGCTTACGGAAGAGCTGGATGTAGGGGTTCTGGGATTCATCCCTGATGATCTTCATCAGGTCTTTGGATGAATAGATGGAGTAGCTGCTGAACTGATTGTCGACGACCGTCAGTCGGGTCGGGAAATAGAGTGCGGAGAGCACCTCCAGCCATTTGTCGATGAGAAACAGGCTTTCCTTATAGGATTCGAGATCGTAGAAGCCCTCCCCGCGGAGGATCTCCTTAGCCGGCTCAATCCGATCAATGAGATACGGAAAGCGGTCCAGCGACTCCACAACTCTCGCCAAATGTTCGGCACTTCCCGGTCCAGTTTCTCCGGTTCGTTCCCGCTCAAGCGTTCGCTGTGTATCGACCAACTCCTGATAGAGCTCTGCCCCATAGGATTGGGTGACCACCCTGTCTAAGAGCTCGATCCCAAGATCGCGCTGGGAGACGTCGGATACGCCGCCCTGAGCCAAAAACCCCATCAAAGAGGGAAGGCTCAGATAGGGCTGTGACGGATGCCACGTTGGAGGAAAGAGCAGTGAAACTTTCATGCTAATTCACCACCAACTGGGGGGGGGAAATAAGATGATTTCTCAATAAAACCAACTCTTTTTTATACACTCCGGTATCGCCCAAATGCAACCCTCGGAGGCCCCTTGCTTCCCCTTTTCAGGGCTTACTCATCCATTGGTGGTCAGCATACAGTACTGGCTGTCACAGAAAAAGAGAAACCCCAGCCCGGTCTGACG
>WNEZ01003354.1_pt1 | contig 13800 bp, 12 predicted proteins | sample 5400521 | NCBI WGS metagenome assembly WNEZ01 (sample SAMN13153339, study PRJNA577476) | soil metagenome | isolation source: 120 cm saprolite under Douglas fir tree site 2 hole 1 replicate 1 | place: USA:California | collected 2015-04-18 | reverse complement strand
TGATCGATGTAGTGAAGGGTATCGAACCAGAAATGGGCTACGGAGCGATTCTGCAGCTCTCCGAAGCCGAATCGCACATGCGAGAGGGGCGCGTCCGCCGCACCAAGACCGTCTGCACGTATTGCGGTGTGGGATGCAGCTTCAACATTTGGACGAAAGATCGGCACATTCTGAAAGTTGAGCCTTTGGATGGGCCAACGAACGGGATCTCCACATGCGTCAAGGGAAAATTTGGTTGGGACTACGTGAACAGTGCGGACCGGCTGACGAAACCCCTTGTCCGTGAAGGTGGCAAGTTTCGCGAAGCCTCGTGGGATGAGGCTCTCGATCTGGTGGCTCGCAAGTTTGCAGAGATCAAGGCAAAGAGCGGGCCGAATTCGCTAGCTTTTGTGTCTTCCTCTAAATGCACAAATGAGGAGAGCTATCTGATGCAGAAGCTGGCGCGCGCAGTCATCGGCACTAACAATATGGACAACTGTTCACGCTACTGCCAGGCGCCCGCGACTCAAGGTTTGTTTCGCACCGTAGGCTATGGCGGAGACTCTGGCTCGATCCGGGACATTGAGAACGCGGGACTCGTGCTCATAATTGGCAGCAACACAGCGGAAGCTCACCCTGTCCTAGCAACCCGGGTAAAGCGTGCTCACAAGCTGCGCGGGCAAAAGCTGATCGTTTCGGATTTACGCGAACACGAAATGGCAAAGCGGGCCGACCTATTCCTACGCCCCACACCGGGAACCGACATTGTTTGGCTTTCCGCGGTCAGCAGGTATTTGCTGGACACCGGCATGGCCGATACCGCGTTCCTGGAGCGATGGGTGAACGGACTGGAGGAATACAAACAGAGTCTCGCGCCGTTCACCATGGAGTTTGCCTCTCGAGCATGCGGCCTTTCCGTGGACATTCTGAAAGAGGTTGCGCACATGATCGCCAAGGCAAGCGGCGTGTGTATTTTGTGGGCGATGGGCATCACCCAGCACAGCATGGGGTCTGATGCCTCGACCGCCATTTCGAACCTGCTGCTGATCACTGGGAACTACATGAAGACGGGTTCGGGTGCATACCCGCTGCGTGGGCACAATAACGTTCAGGGTGCCAGCGATCACGGAGCCATGCCCAATTTTCTTCCCGGCTACCAATCCATCGATGACCCTGAAGTTCGATCGCGTTTCGAGGCAGCTTGGAGTGTGCAACTGCCTTCAACAAAGGGACTCGATAACCACGAGATGATCGAAGCAATCTATGAAGGCAAGCTCAAGGCGATGTATTTGTTTGGCGAAGAGATGGCCCTTGTGGATTCCAACGCGAACTTTGTCGGCGATGGGCTCTCGAAATTGGACTTTTTCGTCGTGCAGGACGTCTTCTTCAGCGCCACGTGCCGTTTTGCTGATGTAGTCTTGCCGGCCAGTCCAAGTCTCGAAAAAGAGGGCACCTTCACGAGCACGGAAAGGCGAGTCCAGCGACTGTACCAGGTGTTCGAGCCTTTGGGAGACAGCCGCCCCGATTGGCGAATCATTCAGGAGATCGCCAACCGTCTCGGGGCAAAATGGCAGTACCAGCATCCCTCCGAAATTTATCGAGAGATCGCTTCGCTGACGCCCTTGTTCGCAGGCGTGACCTACGAGAGGCTTGAGGGATTTAAATCTCTTCAATGGCCGGTTGCAGCCGACGGAACGGATCAGCCGCTGCTTTATACAAAAGAGTTTGCGTTCCCAGATGGCAAAGCTCGGCTATTCCCGCTCGAGCTTACAGACCCGACAGACCAGCCCAACGCCGAATTCGATCTGCATCTGAACAACGGGCGCCTGCTCGAACATTTCCACGAAGGCAATATGACTTACCGCAGCGAAGGAATTCGCAAGAAGACTCCTGACACCTTTGTCGAGGTGTCACCGGAACTCGCCGAACAGCGCGGGATACAAAGCGGCACGTGGGTGCAGCTGACGTCACGTTACGGACAGGTTCGCGTACGCGCTTTAGTCACGGATCGAGTGCAGGGCAAACAGCTCTACATGCCCATGAATTCGGTCGAGAGTCCCGTAAACCGGCTGACGAGCAGCCACACGGACGCAGTGACGCATACGCCCGCGTACAAAGAGGCTTCGGTTCATCTGCGGGTGCTGCCAGAAATCGGCGAAAGTCCGCTGCCGCGCATCAACCATCGCTTCGGCCATCCAACGCCCCAGCACGGCGTCGAGGTGGAGCGGGAGTGGAAACGCCCAGATTATCGGATGCCGGGCAACGGGCTCGTGCAGATTCAAACGAAATAACTAAAGGATAGAGAACTATGGCTAGACCGATTCCTCTGGACTTGCCCAAGCGCGACCCACGAGAAGAAGTGATTTCTCTCCTGGAGAAGGCGCCGGCGAAGCATGCCGAAGCACTGCTAGCTGGTTTTGAGGTGCTGCAAGCTTTGCATGACCAAGGCGTCCTCGAAATAGTGCGAGGCGTGCTCGAAGGCGGAAACAAGATTCTTGAAATCGTTGTCGAAGCGGCCAAAACGTCAGAAGGGATTCGCGCCATACGCAATCTCGTGATTATGACCAAGATCCTTGGATCGATCGATCCTGAATTACTGAAGAGGCTTGCCGAGGCAATTCCTGATGTCATTGTGGGTGAAGCGAAGGCGGAAGAAACGGAGCCGCCCGGGTGGTGGGAAGTCTTGCACATACTTCGCAGTAAGAACCTGCGTCGCGGACTTGCGGTCGTGAACAACGTGCTTCAAGCGTTGGGGAGGAATTTCTCCAGTGAAAAAAGCTGATGGCGTGAACTTTCAGACGGAGACCTTCAGTCCTCCCTGCTACCCTGCACTGCAAGTAGCCAATTCTGTCCGGGAGTCCATACCTGCTCATTCGCTGTCATAATACTCCCGAAAAAGGGGGCGGTCTCAATGGGTCGACGGAACACCAGCTCGAAGTCTACTTTGCAGGAGTCCGCACGAGCTAAAGTCGTTCGCGAGCGTTGATTCAAACTGAACACTGCCCTGGCTAGGGTTGATTGAGTACAGCCGCACAGAGCGGTTCTCTAGGGGAAGTATTGTCGGGTCAACTGATTAAACGGTGTTGCATCAACCGGTTGAGCTCGCAGGGGTTTTCGGCGGCCCTTTGAGAGAATCGTAAGTCTAGTTGGGGCGGGATGTGTTGGCGAACGCTGCGTACTCGTGACGAGCCTCATCGTACTCTCTTGGTCGTTGCTCTATGCCGTGATGTAGCTGTAATGCCCGTCTGTCTGCAGAAGTGCGATTGCTGCGACCATAGAGGCCACAACCAGCACTTCCGGCAGTGTGTGCGCCAGCATCTCCTTCACGATCTCTTCCGGTTGCTGTCTCAGGCTATTGTGGCCAATCAGTGCCCGCGCCTGCTCCTCGGTGGCCGTATGGCAAGCGAGCAGCTTCACTCCCCGATGCTGCAGTGCCTGGATACTCGTGTCCTGGTAGAGCGATTCGGGACTGTCCGGGTTTTCTGAGCTGTAGTGCAGGGATGTCCCAGCCTTGCTTGGGTAGAACAGGTTCTTCACCGCAGGCTGGCCCGTCGACGGATCAGTGACCTTTAGCCATGCTCCAATCTGATACTTGTTCCATACGAAAGCGTCGTAGTTCAGCATGTTCGCTGGCCCATGCAGCGCAGCAACAATCTTGATCTGTTCTTCCGGTATTCCGAAACCGAAGTGCAGCCCATTCAGCGAGTTTTTGATATTGTTCAGGAACCGGCCATCCGCAATCATAATGATGTCGTACACTTGCTTGACCGGCGCCGGGTTCTTCGCGAGTTGGTTGAATTCGCTTATTTTCCAGTCAGACTTGGTGTACACCAGCTGTGCTTGAGTCTTTCTGCCTGTGGTCCCTAAGGTTGCAAACGCGGCAACGCTTGTTGCGGCAGTACTTACAAATGATCTGCGGTTCATTCGGTTGATACTTCCTTTCAGAGTCTGATCGACTCATTCAAACCACCGCCCGGACAGCCAAGCGGTAAGCCGCAACAAGGGGCACAATTGCCATGCTCAGATAACCTCCACGCTTTGCGAGGCCCTGGGCGCAGCGAGGGTGGTGGGCAAGTCCGATTGCAGCAACTCATTTTCCTGAGGCCTCCGCGCCGACAGCAGCCGGGTAGTAAGAATTGCTGCGGCCAGCAGGTACACGATCGTAACGCACGTCCACATCAGCGCTCCTGCGCATTGCTGGTCTTCGAGAGTGGAAACGGCAAAGTGCTTTGGTGTGGAGAGGTAAACCGGATAGACAACACGGTCGCAGAACGCAAGAAATGCGGAGAGGATGTCACATGGGAGGGTGGCCAGAAAGATGTAAACGAGGATGGACCATCGCGGCCATCTCGGCACACTCGGCCAGGGCTGCACAACGGGCCACCAGAAAAGAAAACCGGATGCGAGGAAACACGCGTGCTCGGCGATATGCCATCCTTCCGATTGCAAACCTAGCGTAAATGCTGCCGGAATATGCCATCCCACCAATGCGGCTGCGGCCGCCAGCCAACAAACCGCAGGTTGAGAAAGGACCCGCCCCAACCACTGCGCGGGGGCCCATCGAAGTAGCGGAGAAAGGGCAGAGTGCATAAATCGGCGCGGCAAACCATGCAAGAACGGCATTACCGGTGCGCCCACCAAAATCAAGGGAGGAGCGATGGTCATCAGCAGAAGATGCTGAATCATGTGGACGGTCAGCAATTCCTCGTCGAATGCGGCGAGAGGCGACCCCAGTGCGATCCAGATCAAAAACAGACCGATAAGAAAGCTGCCGGCGCGCCAAGCAGGAATGATGTTCACAGAGCGCGAACGAAGATAAAGCCAGCCGCGCAGGTACACGATCGCGGCGAGAAGTAGCGTCAAAGCAAGGGGAACTACGGGCGACCAATTCTCCAATGCGTTTTGGATTTGCGGTGCCATGGGGATGGCGTTTATTGCGATGAGGCGCTTTTTGCTTGCGCTTCACCAAGCGCGGCATTATGCGCGGGAGCCTGCCCAGCCGGGTGCAACGTTTCGAGAAAAGCAACTAGCGCCGTTGTTTCCGCTGGACTTAAGTTCTTACCGTATGCAGGCATGTTGCCGCCGCCCTGAATCACCTGACGGATGAGTTGATCTTCGGTGAGTCGGACGGCAACGCTGTCGAGAGCCGGGCCTCGCTGTCCGCCACTTTCCCCAATGGAATGACAGTTGCGGCACTGCTTGGCTTGAAAAACGAGCGCACCCTGTCGCTGAAGCGCGGTTGTACCATGCAGAACTTTTTCCGGTACCGGATCTCCGCTCCACGCGTTCATGTGCGGACTCCAGGGCGTGAATCCCGCGAGATGCGTAAAGGTTCCTAGGGTTACCGCGATCAGCAGGACGGTTAAAACTGCGATCGGACGGCGGCGCCAGCTCTTCTCGCCTTCACCGGATAGAAACGGAAGAAGAACGAGAACGGCGATTGCTATTACGGGACCGATGAGAAGGGCTGGCGTCTCCATCGAAGGAGGCAAGAGCGAGAGCAATGCGTAGAGCCACAGGAAGAAGTAGTCGGGTTTCGGCACCGTTTGAATGATCGTGGGGTCTGGACGGCCGGTTGGACCGAATGGACCGAAGTATAGAGCGCATGCTGCGACTGCCAAGAGAATGAAGGCGGCGAAGAACAAGTCTTTCCAAACCGCGTAAGGGACGAACGGTGCGCCATCTTTCTTGGTCAGTTCGTGGTACTCATTTGCGTAGCTAGCTCGCTTCACCAGGCGTCCGGGCATTGGCCATTCATTAATTCCCAGCTTTAGCACCATCAAGAGGTGCAAACCTACGAGTCCGATCAGTGTTCCCGGAATGACGAACACGTGCAGCGCAAAAAATCGGGAAAGTGTGGCACCGGCGATGATCGGGCCACCCAACATCATCTTCACGATGCTCGCGCCCAGCAAGGGCACTCTGCTTGCGATGGATGCGCCAATTCCCAATCCCCAATATGCGTCTTGATCGAAGCGCAGCACCTGTCCGGTGAATGCCATGCCCAGAGTCATAAGCAAAAGAAACACACCTACGATCCAAGTCAGCTCGCGCGGAAACTTGTAGGCGCCGAAGAGGAAGACTTGCACCATGTGGATGAGAACAATCGCGACCATGAAATTCGAGCCCCATCCGTGCAACGCGCGGATGAACCAACCCAGGGTTACGTCATGGTTCAGCGCCTGCAGACTGCTCCAGGCCTCGCTTGCAGAGGGTACATAAATTAGTGCGAGCAATATTCCGGTGACGAGCTGCAGGAGGAATACGACAAGCGCAGCGCTGCCGAACACGTACCACCAACTCGCCGTGTTGCGCGGCACGGGATGTTCCGCGGCTTCGCGAACGGGAGCGGCCAGTTGCAAGCGGCGGTCAAACCATGCTCCTAAGTGTGTAATCAGGCGGCGCACGGTGGTTTCTTTCCCAAGAGAGACGCGGTTGGGGATCCCGGGGTGGGCAATTCACCCGCCTGAATAGTGACGAGACCGTTTTCGACTTTGTACGGATATTCGAACAGCCCGCGCTCCGGCGGACCGGAGGCACGAGAGCCGTCGCGGTAATACGCTCCGCCGTGGCACGGGCACATGAACAAACCGGATTGCGGAAACCAGCGGACTGGGCAGCCCAGGTGCGCGCAATTGACCGCAAAAACCTGGAACTGATCGCCGGCGACGCGCCTGACCCAGCACGCCGTGTCTATTGTCTTGCCGTCCGTCGGGGTCATGTAGGGATTTTGAAACGTTGCCAGCCGCGTCTCACCTTCCGGAAACTCACTGACGGATCCAAGAGACACCCACGAAAGGTAGGCGTTCGCGCGTCCGCGAGTAATTGAGGATAGAAGAAAGCGCACGACCGGCACGGCCAGCGCGGTCGCCACCACGCCGTTGAACAGAATTCCCATCTTCATGAAGAGTCCGCGACGGGAAAGCGTATTTTGATCTGACATCGTCAAGCTCCTAGTGCTGTTTGTAATTGGAAGCTGCGTACGGTTGTCCTGGGTTTTGAACCCGCCTTGAGGCGAGCCAGGCAACTACGTCGGTGACTTCCTGGTCCGACATCGGTTTGCCAGATACATCGCCGCGCCAGTCTGGCGCTCCTAATTCGGAACGGCCAACGATGACAATTGTGCGCAGCGCTTGGTCGCTGACGAGCGCGAGAAACGAATCGTCGGCGATGGAGCTTCCCTTTGCGCTGCCGTGACCGCTTGGGCCGTGGCAGGATTCGCAATACGTCCTGTATGCGACCTCGCCTCGCACAGCGTTGCCCGCAGATGTCGCCGCATAAGAAGGCGGATTGGCAGTAGCGAGAATTCCGGGCCGGCCCCAGCTGGATCGTATTCCACTTGTAATCCCGTCAATTTGCTTGTCCGTGAGCATTCCCCCGGAACTTTGCGCAAACGCAGGCATTGCAGTCCCCGCTACGCCGTTGGCTATGACTTTGCGTATCGCCGCATCGTCCGCTATTGCGAGATACACCGGGTCAGCGAGCGCGATAGCCGCTCCTCCCTTTCCTACCGCGCCGTGGCAGCCCGCGCAGTTTTCCGCGTATAGAGTGGCAAAGTCCAAAACTTCATTCGGCGCCAGAACCTCAGAACCTTTCTGGGGTTGCCCGTGCGGCGAAGCGCAGCCGGAGAGCAGCATCGCGCTAAACGCGCCGGCTGCAAATAAATGCCGAAGTAGGCTCACGGACGTTTGTCCCCGTTTGCTCGTGGCGGGATTATTCCCGGAGCTTCAATCCCCGCGCGCACAGCGAAAGGCAAATTTTCGTGGGTACGGACGGGCGAATAGCGCATAACGACGATTCCGGCGACGATTCCAAAGGCCGCCTGGGATGCGGCAAACCACCACCAATCGATATGCTTTTCCAGTATGGGATTCAAAATTCCGAGAATGGAGTACAACAGACCTGACCACAGCGCGGGGGCAATCAATCCCCCAAGCAAAATCGGATGCCGGGCAAACATCGGCAGCATCGCTCCATATAAGAGTCCGACCAGCGTTGACCCTACAACGTGCAGCAACAAGGCCACGGCAAAGCTGCTACCGTGAAAGGAATTCAGGTGCCCTGGCTCGACGCTGAATGATTTCGCGTAAACCGTTGCGGCCAGGAGGTTGATGGGGTACCAGATGCTCCCGGTCTTAAGCAGTCCGTAAGTACACGCCAGCACGGCCATCGCTACGCCTCCGGCCAAGCCTCCTTTGACACCTGCTGATACCGGATAGGTCTCGATGGGAAGCCACGCGCGCACAAGTTCCTCTGCGAGTGGGATGCGTTCGACACTGTGGCGCTCGGTGGTAAGCGACACTTCCTCAGGAACGAGCGGCACAACCTCTTCGTGCTCGTGAGGGAAAACTTCCCGGAACCAGCCGACACAACCGGCAACGGTCAACACCAATCCCAGAGCGCTCACGGACGCGCTCGTTAAGAGACCAGCGAACAGGAGGGCGAACCCGAGCGCGAGAACGAAGGGCCAAGCTGTCGGCGAGGGCAGTTCGATGCCCTTCTTTCTGTCAGCCTCCTCGTAAATTCCTTCCGGTTGCAGAACTGTCGCCATCCCCGCTCCTCAACGCCCCAGAACGTAAACCACCAAGAACACTACGACCCACACGGAATCCACGAAATGCCAATACATGGAAAGCACATCCAGACGCTCGGACTGCTCAGGGCCGACCCGGCCCAGCAAGCCGAACAACAACACAATAGAAAGCGCCAGCAAGCCCACCGTTACGTGAAAGGCGTGCAAGCCCACCAGCGAGTAATACGTGGTTCCAAAAAGATTTGTGGAGATGGTCAGACCGTGGTTATAGATAAGGTTGTACCACTCGCGGGTCGTGCCGTAGAGAAACAAACCACCGAGCGCGAGAGTTAGAGCCCACAAAGTGAGGAAGGCTGCAAACTGCCGCCGTCTCAGAAGTTTCACAGCGAAATGAATCGTCAAGCTGCTCGACAGCAGGCAGATCGAATAGAAAATCGGTGGGTTCAGGACTTCCCGGGGGGTCGGACCCGTTAGGCTCTTCCCGGTGTAGAAAAGATAGGCCACGACAAAAATCGTGAAGATCGCGGACTCGGCGATGATTAGGCCTGCCATGCCCACCTTGCCTCGGTATGGGAGCGTCCAGGCTTCCGGTGCCTGAGCAATCGAATTGGTCATTGCGCTCATTGCTCGTTTCCTTCACTCATAGCGGCTATCCGGATCCTCGGGATGTTTCAAATCCCACAGCGGGCGTCTACTGCCGACCGTTGGAATGGAGGCGAAGTTGTAAGCCGGTGGCGGCGAACTCATCGACCATTCCAGCGTCCAAGCGTCCCAGGGATCGTTCCCCGCCTTGGGTCCCTTGAAATAAGAGAGGATGAGGTTCGCAACGAACACCAGCGTGGCGATCCCCTGGATGAATGCGCCGATGGTGATGATCACGTTCCAGGTATCCCAGCCGCGGCCGGGCTCGTAGGTGTAAATGCGGCGCGGCATGCCCAGCACCCCGGGAATGTGCATGGCGTCAAAGGTCAGGTGAAACCCAATCACGAACAGCCAAAAGTGCAGTTTCCCGAGGGATTCATTCAGCATCCTGCCGGTGATCTTGGGATACCAGTAGTAAATTGCGCCGAAGACGCAAAACAGAATCCCACCCACGATCACATAGTGAAAGTGCGCGACCACGAAGTAGGAACCTCCGAGTTGCCAGTTAAAGGGAGCGGCGCCCAGCATGATGCCGGTAAGGCCGGCGATCAAAAACTGGAACAGGAATCCGACGCAGAACAGCATCGGTGTCTTGAACTGGATTTTCCCGCCCCACATGGTGCCCAACCAGTTGAAAATCTTGATGCCAGTCGGAACCGCGATGGCCATAGTTGTCAGCACGAAAAATGTGTTGGCGTTGGAGTCCATACCGATAGTGAACATGTGATGGGCCCAGACGCTCATACCGATGAACCCGATGCAGATGGTGGCCGCGACCATCACCGGGTAACCGAAAATCGGTTTGCGCGAAAATACCGGAATGATCTCAGACGCAAACGCAAAGGCAGGAATCACCAGGATGTACACTTCCGGATGTCCAAAAATCCAGAAAAAATGCATCCAGAGAGTTGCGGAGCCGCCTGCTTGCGTATCGAAAAAGTGTCCGCCCAGATAGCGGTCGACCAGCAGCATGATCTGCGCCGCCGAGAGCGGGCTGATCGAGATCAGAACCAGGCCGGACATCACCAAAGTCAGCCACGCCAGTAGCGGCATGCGGCTCAGCGTCATGCCCGGACACCTCATACTCAAGATCGTGGCAATGATGTTGATTGCGGTTCCGATGCTGCCGAAGCCGGACACCAGCACTGCGATGGTCCAGTAATCGGCGCTATGGCCCACCGAAAATGCGCGTGACGTCAACGGCGCGTACGCCCACCATCCGACGTCCGGCGCATTTCCCGCACCGTAGAGGCCGCTTCCTCCCACAAAACTGAAGTAAAGAAGAAATCCTCCGAGAGCCGTGAGCCAAAAGCTGAACGCATTCAGCCGCGGAAACGCCATATCGCGAGCGCCAATCATTAACGGCACAAGATAGTTTGCAAACCCGAAGAGGATGGGCATGACCACGAAGAAAATCATGGTGGTGCCATGCATGGTGAACATGCGATTGAAGACTTGCGGCGAAACGAAATCGCTGTGGGGACGCATCAATTGAATGCGGATGATGGTGGCTTCAATTCCGCCGATCATTAGAAAGAGCAATGCGAAGGCAATGTAAAGAACGCCGAGACGCTTGTGATCGACGGTGGTCACCCACTCGTGCAACGTTTGAAGCCATGGCCGGTCCGCAGCTACCTCCGCAGTTTGAATGGCCATAACATCCGATGGCATAGCTCGTCTCCCAAAGATCTTCGACTAGCGGAGCGTTTCCAGATAGCGCACCAGCGCATCCACGTCCGGATCGCTCAACTTCATGGCTGGCATGAGCGAGCCGGGCTTGATTGCGTCAGGATTCTGGATCCACGCGCGCAGGTTTTCCGTCGTATTTTCCGCCGCACCGGAAGCGATCGTTTGACGGCTCATCAGATGGGTCAGATCGGGGCCGAAGCGCCCGGTTGCGGCCGTGCCGCTAATCGCATGGCAGTTTATGCAGGCGGTGGTTTCGAACACGCGCCTGCCGGCGGTTTCTTTCGGGTCCTGATTCGCGGGCTGGCTTTGCGCGCGGACCCAAGCGTCGAAATCTTCGGGGCTGTCCACCGAGACGCGCAAAAGCATCTTGGCGTGCTGTGTTCCACAATATTGAGCGCACTGGCCGAGATACATGCCGGTCTGGTGCGGATCTATCCACGTGTCGTTGACACGATTGGGTATCAAGTCGGTCTTCCCCGCCAGTTGGGGAACCCAAAAGCTGTGATCGGTGTCGGCGGAGAGCAATTTTAAAAATGTAGGTGTGGGATGAGCGGGGTTGCTGACAGGAACGTGCAGCTCGTTAGCTGTTACGATGCCGAACGCTGGATATCGGAACTCCCACCAGAACTGATGGCCTATCGCGGTAACCTCAAGTGCTGTCGCTGGTTTCGGAGCATCCTGGATCGCGTGAATCACGCGGGCGGTGGCCAGAAACAGAACGACTACGATCAGAATCGGAATGATGGTCCAGGCCAGCTCAATCTGGGTGCTGCCATATACTTGGGCCGGCTCGCGCTTATTATCCGCAGGGCTCCTGCGGAACTTTATAACGGCATAGGTCAACAGGGTGAAAACGACCAGAAAAATTAATCCGGTGATTGCCAGGACAAAATGCGACAGGTGATAGATCGACTCCGCAGGGGTTGAGCGTGGGTCGAAGATGCTCGGAACAGAGTTATCGGGCCGCGCGGCCGCGTCGCACAAGCCAGCAGCGAGAAGTATCCCCCCCAGTAGAACGAGTATTCCCGTCGCCCGGCCAACGATCACTCGCCACTCCGTCTTGTGCTTCTCCACCATTGCCCACTGCGCTACTTTTCTCGCCAAGGAGCTGCCCGATGGCTTATGCGCCGACAATTAGCACCCTGAAACTATGATTCTGAAGCCACACGATTGAGCCTCGATTGCGACGCGGCCTACGTTGGTGGCAGGTGCACCTGGTACTCCAATTGGTCCACGCTCACGTCACCGACTTATCTCTCGTGTATGCAGTTGTTTGCAGTCGGAGTGGCGTTCCCTCCCTGACACGGCGCAAAGACGACCGTCAACCGAGTGGACAGTCATGTCAGCGCGTTGGCAGAAGAAACACGAGATCTTGTTTTGCAGAGCACTTCATGGACGCTGTTAGTTCGGTTTGTTTGGAGTGACGGGAAAGTGGAAGCCGGACTTGGAGAAATTATATTCAACGTAAGCGTATGGGTAGCTGTAATCGTGCCCTGGCGTGGTAGTTTTTAGAAATTTTCCGGCAAATAAACGGGCGTAACCAAAACCAAAGTTCAACCCTTTGTTGAATTCGTATTCGGCAACCAGATCGACTTCGTTGCCGATATGGCGGCTGGCACCCGGGTGGGCGGGGACCGATATCGCTCCGCTGCTAGCATAGAAATTGTCGTTCGAGGTGGCCAGCCAGAAGCCCTCAAAAGCTTCTTTGAATTTCCATTTCTTACCGACGTTTTCCTCCACGCCGACCCGGAACTGCACAAGATTCCTGCGACCCACCTGATCGGTGAAGCCGAACTTGTCGTGATTGGAAGGATAGAGCTGGTCAAAGGTGTTCCAGTCTCGGCCCGCCGGATTTTTCGTTCCAGAGGCATAGTTGCCCTCGATAAAGACCCGCGGCCCTGCGACAAGGTTGGGAAACGTCTTCCCCACGCCGGCATAGCCCGCCCATGCGCCGATGGAAGATGCCCCGAGAGAACCTGTCTGTCCATCGAACTCAGTGTCGTAGTCGAAATCAGCGGGGAGGGTGCCCTTCACGTGTAGGCCGATGGTGACTTCATTGAGGTGCCCGCGGCCCACTGTTTCGGGAAGACCAAAGTTCCCCGGCGCAAGGCGCCAGAGAACATATGGCTCAAAGGTCGCGCGCGGAACGATGTTATGGAAGGATCCATAAATTCCGTAGAAGTCGTTCCCGGGAATTGCGCGGTGCAAGAACGTATTGCTGCCGGGCACAACCGAAGCCGCGAAGACTGCGACTTCGTACCCTGGATGATGAATGTCGATGCGCGCGACATCAAAAGTGCGACCGACGTTAACCCAGTTGGACGGACCGATTACGCGCTCGTCACCAAAGAGGAGGACTTGGCGACCTGCAAGCGCATCGACCCAACCTGATGTGGAACTACCGACCTGAGCATAGCCTTGCCAAAGAGTCCAACTGTCCTCGAATGGATTGGCGTTGGGGATGTGGTGATTGAAAAAAATGCGAGCGTCCTGTACTTCCCCGAAAAACGTGAGCCACTCCTTAGGCTCAATTCTTATTTTCACGCGCAAGCGGTCCAGCACATAAAAGTCGCTTGTGTTCGCGAAGCCGGTACCTAGGGGGCCCTCCAGGCGATTACGATACTCGCCGCCAATGTGAAACCAGCGAGGCAAGACCTCGTCGAGTTTGGCAACGGGAAATAGCCATGACGGATCATCTGACTCGCTTGTCGATGGGTTGTGTGCAGTACTTGAGTTAGCGTTCGTTTGTGCCTGCGCACGGACTGGAAGCATGCTTATGCCAAGGAAGAAGGCTAACAGCAGCGAGATATGCGTTCTCATTGAAATGACCACACCAAGATCTACGGGCCAGTGAGTGCCCATCAGCGACATTGCTAGCCAGGGACAATGTCCAGCGCTTGCGAAGGAATCTTACTTATCGTGTCTGCATCCAGATTCAAATGCGACGTGACCGCCTC
>WNEZ01004160.1_pt1 | contig 13805 bp, 15 predicted proteins | sample 5400521 | NCBI WGS metagenome assembly WNEZ01 (sample SAMN13153339, study PRJNA577476) | soil metagenome | isolation source: 120 cm saprolite under Douglas fir tree site 2 hole 1 replicate 1 | place: USA:California | collected 2015-04-18 | reverse complement strand
GGTTGGTGGCGGAGGCGACCACGGTGATCTCCGCTGTCTGGTGGCCAGTGGCCGCGGGCGCGAAGGTGAGCGTCACCGGCGCGCTCTCGCCCGGCCCGAGGTCGAGCCGGGTGGGGTCGAGCGCGAAGGCGGCGCCGTTGATCCCGAGACGCACGATGAGGTCGCTGGTGGGCGTGGGGTCGGGGTTGCTCACGGTGAAGCGCAGGGTGGCGCCCTGCCCGAGCGCTACGGCGGCGAACTCGAGCGGTGCCGGGGCATCGACCTTGAGTATGCCCGGGGTGCGGCCGGGAGGAACCGTGGGCACCGCGAGCATGGTCACCTGATCGTGCCCGTCGAGCTGCCCGTCGCTCACCGTGAGGCGCACGGTCACGTCCGCCGCGCTCGGCCGAAAGACGTGCACGGGGCCCGCCTCCTCGGACGTCGTCCCGTCGCCGAAGTCCCAGTGGTAGCTGAGCTCGTCCCCTTCGGGATCGTCGCTACTCGCGCCGTCGAACTGGAGCGGGACGTCGGAGATCAGCACGTCGCTCCCGGTCGTCATCCGCGCGTGCGCCACCGGCGCCTGATCCGGCATGTCGGCGCTGCGGAAGCGCAGGAGGTCTGCGTCGTGGATCGGCCGGCCCTTCGGGCTCCGGCCGCGGACCTGCATGCGCAGGCGGTTGGCCCGCCGCGCGCCCGGGGCAAGGAGCGCCGGTCCGAGGGCCGCGCGCATGCCCGTCACTCCGCCGTTCTCCACGGTCTGCCGGAAGAGCGGCGTCACGTTGACGCCGCCCAGCCGCGCCCTGAAGCTCGCCGGGTCGGCGGTGCCTTCCGGCCCGGTGCCGAAGCGCACCACGACGTTGACGAAGGGATGCGCCGAGGCGACCTTGCGCCCCGCCGGCTCGGTCACGCGGAGGAGCTGGTTGAAGCGTTTGCGCGCGGCGGAGGCGGGCGCGGGTAACAGCACCGCGCAGCAGAGGAGCAGGGGCAGGGCGCGGTGCATCCGAGGCCCGAGCGTACGGGAGGAAACGGGGGGTTGCAACGACGAATTCGACTACTCGCAGGAACCAGAGAGCACGGCGACCCCTACGTCGTTTGGGAACGAGTTCGTCTGTTCGTCCGTACGACTAAAGGGCCCCTGGCCGTCGGGCACGCCGTTCGCGTTCAGGTGAAAGGCGACCACGCGATCGAGCTCGCCGCCGGCGACGTAGACGGCCTTCGTCGTGGCGGTGAGCCGGACGGGCGTCATGACCGGGTTCTTGTCGGACATGAACGATCAGGCTCTCGTACTGGAGGACGCTCGCGGTCACGCTCGCCGGGCATTGCTGGCGCTGCCTCTTTTCCTGCCGGCGCTCGCATCTCTTCGTGGGCAGGAAGTACGTGAGGTCGCCGCAGCTCTCGGGGGCTACCGGGTTGCCGGCCGCGTCCTTGTGCTTCGCATCGCAGAAGGTGCCGTCGGGCTGGAGGCGGAAAGCGGTGATGCGCCGGAGCGCGCGCTCCTCGACGTAGATCATCTCGCCCGCGACCACGAAGGCCTTCGGCTTCTGCAGGCGCCTGCGCGCCGAGTCCCACTGCCGGAAAGCCGGTCTGGTCTTCTTGCTCGCGTTGCTGGTGCAACCCATGTCGGGGAGGCTGCCGTCCGCGTTCAGGCGGTAGATCGCGATGCGCCCGGGGATGTCGTCGGCGCTCACGTAGAGGAGCCCGGAGGTCGCCTGGGCGTCCAGGAAGGTGCTGGCGTTCGCGGCCTGCACGCAGCTCGTGAAGCGCTTCGGGAGGCTCCCGTCGGCGTTCAGCGCGAAGGCTTCGAGGAAGCCCTGATGCGTCACGTAGAGCGTCTTGCCGTCGGGGCTGAGCGCCAGATCGCGCGGGTCCAGGTGCGGGTGGTTGACGGGCACGGTGTCGCCGAGGGAGTGGAGCACGCCGTGCTCGCCGATCCTGAACGCCTCGATGCGGTCGAGCTGGGCGACGTAGAGGACGACGCCATTGCCGATCGAGTCCTTGCCGACCAGCACGCGCCGGGGCAACCCGCCCGCCGTGCCGATCTGCACCGTGGGCGTCGCGGCGAGCGCGCCGTCCGCCCCGAGGCAGAAGCCGTCGATCCGCTGCTGGCTGGCGGCGGTCGCGTAGAGGATCGAGCCGGCGAGCGCCGGCCGGGCGACGAGTAGCGCGAGGAAGAGTCCACCGATCAGGGAACGCATGCGGGGGCGACTTATAGCAACCGCGCGGGGGTGCGTGAAGCGATTGCGAGCGGCAAGGGGGCCGCGCATAATCGCCGCCCTCGACCGAGGAGGTGCCCATGCCCGCGCTCGTCACCAGCCGCCGCGAGGGAGCGCTGCTCTACGTGGCGCTCAACCGACCCGAGAAACGGAACGCCATCCACCGCGAGCTGCTGCTCGCGCTGGTCGACGCGATCGCCGCGGCCGAGCGCGAGCCGGAGGTACGCGCGGTGGTCGTCCACGGCGAGGGCCCGGTCTTCTCCGCTGGCGTCGACTTCGGGATGCTCTCCGGCGACGTCGCCGGGGAACGCGCGCTCCCGTTCCGCACCCTGATCGGCGACATGCAGGCGGCGCTCTCCCGCCTGGAGGCGCTCGAGAAGCCGGTGATCGGCGCGCTCCATCGCTACGTCCCGGGCCTCGGGCTCGAGCTGGCCCTCGCCTTCGACCTGCGCGTCGCCAGCGCGGACTGCGAGCTCGGTCTCCCCGAGGTGCGCGTCGGTCTGGTGCCCGACGTGGGCGGCACCACGCGCCTGGTGCGCACCGTTGGCTATGCCCGCGCGAAGGAGCTGATCATGACCGGGCGCATGATCGGTGCGGCCGAGGCGCTGGCGATCGGCCTGGTCAACCAGGTCGTGCCGGTGGGCGAGCACGTGGCCGCCGCGGCGCGGCTGGCGGAGGAGATCGCCGGCAACGCACCCCTCGCCGTCGGGCTCGCCAAGCGCCTGGTCGACCTGGGGAGCAACGTCGACAAGCACACCTTCCTCGCCATGGAGCTGCTCGCGCAGAGCGTCCTCCTGCGCAGCGAGGACGCGCGCGAGGGCGCGCGCGCCCTCGCCGAGCGCCGTCCCCCGCGCTTCACCGGCCGCTAGCGATGGGGTCCTGGAACGTCCTCGCCACCTCCCCCGAGGGCCGGCGGGATGCGCTCCTCTTCGCGCTCCGCCGCCTGGGAAAGTTCCGGCGCGGCGGCTACCGCAATGTCGTGCTCGGTCAGGTCGAGAGCGTGGACGCGTTCCTCGCCGGCGTCCACGAGGCGCTCGCCGGGGATCCGCTCCTCCCCACAGCGCTCGCCAGGGTGGTCCCGGTCGAGGCGACGGTGCGCTTCGAGGCGCCCACGGCGGTCGACACGCTCGCCGCCGCCGCCGAGCCGTTCGTCGACCGCCTGGCGGGCGGCTCCTTCTTCGTCCGCCTCGAGCGCCGCGGCCTCAAGGGCCGCCTCCACACGCCCACGGTGGAGCGCGAGCTGGGCGACCGCGTGTGGCGCGCCCTGGAAGCGAAGGGCCACACGCCGCGCGTAGACTTCAAGGACCCCGATGCGGTCCTCGTCGTCGAAACGATCGGCGACGCCGCGGGTCTCGGCCTCGTGACGCGCGCGCTCCGCGCGCAACACCCGTTCGTCAAGATCCGCTAGGAGACGCGTCGGCGGGGGTGGCCTCGCGGCGACCTTCGACGGCGCCGAGCGCGGCCGGCACCCTGGACGTACCCGGTGACCGGCGCCGGAGCGGGAGCCGCGAGGGCACCCCCGCCGACGCGGCACGCTACCCCTCGATCTTCGTCGACCCGAGCAGGTTGCCCCCGAGCCGCGCGTGCCCGACGCGCGGATCCCCGATGACGTTGATCACCGACGGCTTCCCCGCCGCGAAGGCGCGCTCGAGGGCGGGACGGATCTCCTCGGGCCGGGTCACGTGCTCGCCGTGGCAGCCGATCGCCTCGAACATGCGATCGTAACGGAGCTCGGGCAGCATGTCGAAGGGATCCACCCGGCCGCGCAGCATCGGCATCTGCTCGAAGCCCGGACCCCACGAGCTGTTGTTCCACAGCAGGGTCACGATCGGCAGCCGGTGCTTGAGCGCGGTCTCGAGCTCCATCCCGCCGATGCCGAATCCGCCGTCGCCGATGACCACGATCACCTGCTTGCCCGGGCGCGCGAGCTGCACGCCGATCCCCATGCCGATGCCGTGGCCGACCGGCGCGAGCGGCCCGGCGTCCACGATCTGGCCCGCGAAGCGGGCCGCGAACCACTGCGACAGCCAGCCCGAGAGCGTGAAGCTGTCGATCACCAGGGTCGCGTCGCGTTCCATCACCTCGAGCAGCTCGCGCGTCACGCGCGCGGGATGGATGGGCACCGCGTCGTGCACCTCCGCCTCCTGCACGCGGAGCGCCTGGTCGAACTGCGCGCGTACGCGCGCCACCTCGTCGAGCCACGCGCCGCCCTGGCGCGCGATGCGGCGCGTGGCCGCCAGGTCCGCGAGCTGGCGCAGCACGAGCTTCGGGTCGCCGACGATGGGGATCTCGGCCGGCACGTGCCAGCCGACGCGCGCGGGGGAGGCGTCGACCTGGATGTAGGTCGCCTCCGCGTTCCACGTCGGCGGCTGGCCGAAGTGCTCGCCGCTCCAGAACTTGAAGCCGACGGCGAGGATGACGTCGGCGCGTCCGGTGAAGGCCTTCTTCCACGCGCCGCGGACGGCGAGCGGGTCGTCTTCCGGGACCGCACCCTGGCCGGCGCGCCGCGTGTAGACCGGGACCTGGAGCCGCTCGGCCAGCGCGCGCAGCTCGGCCGCCGCGTCCGACCAGAAGATGCCGTCGCCGGCCACGATGAGCGGGCGCTCGGCGCGCGCCAGGGCGTCGAGCGCGCGCTCGATCGCCGCCGGGTCGCCCGCGCCGCGCAGCTCGGCGGGGGCGTAGACGCGCGCGCCGCGCCGCTGCTTCGCGACCTCGTCCTGGTGGTAGAGGATGTTGGTCGGGATCTCGACCAGGGTCGGGCCGGGCGGCGGGCTCGTCGCCTCGCGGAAGGCCATGCGCACGTCCATCGCGATCGTCGACCAGTCGAGGACGCGCTTGGTGAACTTGGAGAAGGTGCGACAGACCTCGACGCCGTAGGCCTCCTGGAACGAGCCGAGCTGGTCCTCGGTGGTCGGGTGCTGGCCCGCGAGGCAGACCACGGGGCTGCCCGTCAGCCCGGCAACGCAGAGGCCGGTGACGGCGTTGGTGAGCCCGCAGCCCGCCGTGACCGAGAGCACGCCCGGCCGGCCGCTGGTACGGGCGTAGGCGTCGGCCGCGTAGGCGCAGGACTGCTCGTGGCGCATGTGGATCATCTGGATCTCGTGCTCGCGGAGGTGCGCCAGGATGGGCCAGATGTGGCCGCCGTTCACGGTGAAGAGGTAGCGCACCTGCTGCTCGGCGAGCACCTGGGCCACGAGGGCGCCGCCGTCGACGCGTGCGGCGCCCGTCGCGGCGGCGGGCCTGACGAGCGACTCGCCCATCTTTCGCGTGCCGTCCATGCGCCGGCTGTAGCAAGCCGGGCGCTCGGCCTGCAAGCTACCGGTGGCGGGCCGGCCGGCGGCGCGCGTCCTCGCGGCGCGTGGCCTCGTCCAGCATGCGCTCCAGGCGCTCGATCGCCTGCTCGGTGCGGGCGGCGGCCGCCTCGGAGCGCGCGGCGGCGGCCTCGGCCCGGGTCGCGGCATCCTCGGCACGGCGCGCCGCCGCGTCGTCGCCGTAGCCGTGCCCGGCAAGCGTGACGACGAGCGCGGCCGCGACCAGCAACCACCGGTGGGTACCCCCGCGCATCCGTCGACGCTTAGGCGGCGGGGGCGAGCGAGTCAACCGCCGGCGGGGGTGACAGCCGGGTGCCACGTGGTTAGACTCGGCCGATGACGGGACGCGAAGCTCTCTTGCAGGCCTTCGACCGGCTCTTCGATGCCGCGGCGAAGAAGCTGAACCTCGTCTGCACGCCCGAGGAGCGGGCCGAAGCCAAGGAGCAGTTCGCCGCGCGTTTCGAGCACGCGCTGGGCATCGCCCAGAAGGTGGAGGTGGGTGAGCTGCCCGGCGGGGTGCTCGACGCGATGGAGGCCGCGATCACGCAGCTCTCGCCCGCGGAGCTGGCCGGGGTGATCGCCTCGGTCCCTCTCGCGCAGCAGACGCAGGAGATGATGCGGGCCCTGGCTTTCCGCCAGGCGGAGCAGAAGCTTCTCGAGCACTTCGCCCTCCAGGCCGACGACCGCTACGGCGGAAACTAGCCATCCCGGTCCGGTTTTCGTTGACCTCACGCGGGCGGCTTGGTAACGTTCGGCCCCTTGCAGCAGACGAGCCGCGCCAAGGTCATCGAGGTCGACTTCGCGGCGCGCCGGCGCGTGCGAACGGCGGCCGCTCGCCCGCTGGTGTCGCGGCCGCTGTCGGCTCGCCACGCGCTCGGACGCTCCACGGGCTTCCTCGTATTCTGGCGGCCGCCGGCGCGGCGGGCCGCGGGCGAGTATCTCGGCGGACGCTGGGACTGGGGCTGGACGCTCTTCGTGTGGACGAATGACGCCGCGGTGGGGCCGGTGTGGGGCGACCTGGTGAACGCGCGCGGCTACGTCGCGCAGCGGCTGACGCGCCAGGGCTTCGTCTCGTTCCTGCGCCGCACCGGTGACGTCGGTGGGCTCCTGCTCGACGGCGAGCTGGACGGCGACGGGCACGTGATCCGCGCGGAGCCCGATCAGCTCATCCGGCGCTCCGACGCGCTCTCGGCGCTCGGCTCCTGAGCGGGCCGCCCGGCTGACGGGCGCCGGTGGCGGGGGAGAGTAATGATGCGGAAGACGGTGCTGGCGGTGGCGATGCTGGTCGGGGCGACGACCCGCGCCGCGCTCGCGCGTGAGACGGCGGCGCCGGTGGCCTACGTCGTGATGGACGCCGACGGCGGCACGGTCCTCGCCGAGCAGGACGCGCACAAGCGCTGGCCGCCCGCGTCGATGACCAAGATGATGACCATGCTCCTCGCCATGGAGCGCGTGCGCGCCGGCTCCCTCTCGCTCGACGAGCCCGTGCATACCTCGGCCTGGGCGAGCCGCATCGGCGGCTCGCAGGTCTACCTGGCGGAGGGCGAGTCGTTTCCCCTCGGCGAGATGCTGAAGGCGGTGATGATAGCGTCGGCCAACGATGCGGCCGTAGCCGTCGCCGAACACATCGCGGGATCGAGCGCGGCCTTCGTCGAGCTGATGAACGCGCGCGCCCGGGCACTGGGGCTCGCCGACACCACCTACCAGAGCCCGCACGGTCTCCCGCCCGCGAAGGGGCAGACGGCGGACCTGACCAGCGCCCACGACCTGGCCGTCCTCGCCCGCGAGCTCATGCGCTTCCCCGAGGTGATGCGCTGGGCCGGGACGGTGAGCGCGGGCTTCCGCAACGACACGCTCACCATGGCGAACACGAACCATCTGCTGCGCACGTACTCCGGCGCGACCGGGCTCAAGACCGGGTACTACCGCGAGGCCGGCTTCTCGGTGACGGCGACCGCGTCGCGCAGCGATCTCAACCTCATCGCCGTGACGCTCGGCCTTCCCACCAAGCCGGAGTGCTTCGCCTCGGCGGCGCGCCTTCTCAACGAGAGCTTCGCGTCCTACCGCGTCGTGGCGCCGGCTCGCTACGGGGCGCCCGTCGGCCAGGTGCCGGTCTCGGGCGGCGGCGAGGAGAGCGTCAAGGCGATCGCGCGGGGGGACCTGCGCGTGCTCGTCAAGCGCGGCGAGGACAAGGGCGTGGTGGTCGAAGCGCGCATCCCTCGCCTGGTACAGGCCCCGGTCAGGCTCGGTCAGCCTCTGGGGGACGTCGTCGTCCGGCGCGGCGATCAGGAGCTGGGCCGGGTCGCGGTGGTGGCGGATCGCGACGTGCCGGCCACCGGCTGGCTCTCGTGGCTCTGGAACCGCGGGCTGGCGGACTCGACGACGCGTTAGGTGGTGAGGCTAGACGTCGCGGCCGTCGATCGCGCCGTCCCAGGTCACGTCGTCCGTCAGCACCATCAACGATGGGCCCGAGTCGAAGTCGACGCGCACCAGGGTGCGGCCCAGATTCTCCGTCGTGTAGCGGATCGTGCCCGCGACCATGCGAGGGAGATAGCCGCCGTGATGCGCGATCGGGCGTGCAGTGCGGCAGCGAAGGCCTCCGAGGCTTCGGTCGAGCATTGTCTGAGCCCTCCGCGATGGGAGGAAGCAAGCGCCGTGCCGTGTCAGGCGAGCGACCGCGGCACGCATTTCCAGCCGGCGCGCCGGCCGACTGCCTACCGATGTAGCGCTTGAATGTAAGATTTGCGCGCTTTTTGCGCGCCGCAGACGAACGTGGGCGCACCGGTGCCCGTCGGGGCAGCAGTGCCCGATCGGCGTGGGTGTCGCAGGTTCGACGCCGGGTGTCACATTTGACGGCCCGTGCGACACGGGGGTTGAACGCGACCCGCGAGGTGACGCGATGCGTCCTACGTGCTCTCGGCGGGCGAGGCCGCGCGCACCATCGGCAGCCAGGTGAAGGGTCGCGAGCGGCGGCCTCCGCAGTTGAGGCAGACGGCTTCCAGCCGCTGCTGGAGCTTGCGCGACCGTAGCCGGATCTTCTTCGTGGCGAGCGGCTCGAAGCCGGCGCGCTCGAAGGAGCCCCGGTCGATCAGGACCGTCCCGGCCTCGGCCTCGGCGCAGAGAAGCGCCGCCAGGTTGACCGGCTCGCCGAGCGCCCCGAACTGCTTCTTTCCGTAGGGACCGATGTACCCCATCGTGACCCGGCCGAAGCTCAGACCGGCCCCCAGGCCCACGGCGGACGCCGGTCGCCCGTCGGTCCGCCACTCGGCCCGCCAGCGCTCGTGCAGGGCGTCGAACTCGCGATGCAACGCCGGGCACATCTCGTTCACGAGGTGATCGAACATCGCGCCCGGGCGGCCGCCGGCCAGCTCGGCGATGAAGAGCGCGAGCAGCCCATCCCCCGTGTACTGGAAGACCACGCCGCGATGGCGCTCGACCACACCGGTCATAGTGGTCAGGTACTGCTCGAGGAGACCGGCAAGGTAGTGCGTGTCGTCCAGCGCCAGCGTCAGCTGCGAGAAGCCGCGCATGTCGACCGCGAGCACGGCCGCGTCGTGCGCGTGTGGCACGAGGAGCCCGGGATGCGCGCGGGCGCGCAGCACCCGCTCGACCGCCACGGCGCTCAAGCGGTCCGCCGCCGCGGCGACGGCGCCCGACGAGAAGCGCACGAGAGCCGAGGCGGTGGGTCCGAACCGGCGCGCCGCGAGGTCGGCAGCCAGCCGGACGAAGCGATGCGGAAGATCGAGCCACCCCCGGACGCGTGGCCGCGCCAGGACGGCGCTGAAGCCGTCGACGACCCGCTGTGGCGTATCCGCCTGGCTGGCGCCGCACGCCATGAGGAGCTTCATGTGCGCGGGCTGGTAGCGGACGGCGTCGACCGCCCCCCGCGCTGCCGACCAAGTCAGGCCGTCGAGCGCGGCGCCCGCGTATCTGCCAAGCAAGTCCATAGGACGTAGCATCCCACTGCCTCCCGACCCCCCCGGGAGCGTATATGACGCAGCGTGCCAAGACCAGGGGCCTATCGGGGCCGCCCTACGAGCGTGTCAATGCGAGCGCGGGCAGCTCGTCCAGCGTCACTATTCTCTGCATCCCGTCGGGCGGGTCGGGGTGCTCCGCGCGGCGATCGACGAGCACCGCCTGCAGGCCGGCACGGCGGGCCCCCTCGACGTCGGCGACCATCCCGTCCCCCGCATGGAGCGCGCCGGACGCAGGCACACCCAGCGCTGCCAGCGCGGCGCGAAAGATCGCCGGGTCCGGCTTGGCCACGCCCGCCGCGCTCGAGTGCAGCACGAGGTCGACGAGCGCGCGGACGCCGAGGCCTTCGAGGACGGGGACGAGACGCGCATCGAAGTTCGAGACGACGGCCAGCCGGAGGCCGTGCGTGCGGAGGAGGCGGAGCACCTCCGGGACCTCGCGAAAGACTCGCCACGCCTCCGGGCGGCCGTAGTGGGCGAACAGCTCCGCGAAGCACGCGTCGAAAGACGGCAGCCCGGCCGCGTCCGCGAACGCCCGGCGCACCACCGCCCGCCACCAGGCGCGCTCGCACGCCGCGAGGTGGGCGGCGTCGGCGCCGGGGAAGGCGAGGGGAGGGGCGGCGGCAAGCGCCTCGCCGAAGGCCCGTTCCACCTGCTCCGGCGCGAGCCGGATCCCGTGCCGCCCCGCGAAACGCGCGTAGGTCACGCCTACCGGCTCGGCCACCTCGATGAGCGTGCCCGCCGCGTCGAGGGTGACGGCCGCGAGCCGCATCAGGCCCGGCGCGGCCCGCCGAACTCGGGCTCCTCCCAGAACTGGAGGAGGACGCCGTGTGCGTCGCGCGGATGGAGGAACGCGGTCCGCTGCCCACCGGGGAGCTCCGTCTTGCCGACCAGCGCGAGGCTGTCACCTTCCAGGCGGCGCACGAGCAGGTCCAGCCGGTCGACGTCGATCGTCAGGTGGTGAAACCCTTCGCCGCGGCGGGCGAGGAAGCGCTCGACGAAGCTCCCCCGGCGCCCGCTCTCGATCAGCTCCATCTTGTAGCCCGCCAGCCGGAAGCCGACGAAGTTATAGGCGCCGTCCCCGCCGAGCTGCTTCGGACGCGACACCTCGACGGGGAAGGTGCGCCGGAACCAGGCGAGCGTGGCGTCGATCGAGCGCACCGCGAGCGCCAGGTGATCGACGCGGAAGCGCACCCCGCCCTGCGCGGCGACGGGGTCGGTCGGGCGGTCGTCGGGCCGGGCGCCGCGGAAGCCGGGGACCTGCCAGAACTGGATCAGGACGCCGGGCGCGGTACGCGGCGAGATGAAGGCGGTCTGGTCGCCGTCCCCGTAGTCGCCGCGGTCGACGATGCGGAGCCCGGAGCGCTCGAGCGCCGCCGCGTACGCGTCGAGCTTGCCCTCCTCGACCTCGAGCGAGAGGTGATGCATGCCCTCGCCGCGGCGGGCGAGGAAGCGCTCGACGAAGCTCCCCGGGCGCGCGCTCTCGATCAGCTCGAGCTTCCAGTCGCCGACGAAGAAGTCGGTCCACACGAACTGGTCGTCGTAGCCGGGGCGCGGCTCGACCCCCACGCGGATGGGGAGCACGCGGCGGAAGAAGGCGAGCGCCGGGGCGATCGCCCCGACGGCGATCGACACGTGGTCGACCCGGAGGGCGGGGAAGGGCGCGTCCACCGGCCTCAGGCTCGTCCGCTGCGGAAGTTGCGCAGCTCGGCGCGCAGGCCGTCACCGCCGTCGTCGATCACCACGTACCCCCCGTCGCGCAATGCGCCGGCGTTCAGCACGAGCGTCCGGCCCACGTGGTCCGCGCCCCGCCCCTCGTGGATGTGCCCGACCACGGCGACATCGGGCTGCCGCGCCTCGATGAAGGCGCGCACGGCCGGGCTCCCCACCGGCCGGCCGTTCATCAGGCGGTCGAGACGCGTGTCGTAGGGCGGCGTGTGGCAGATCATGAGTCGCCGGGGCGCGTCCGCCACCGCGGCGTGGCCGCGCTCGAGGACGGCGGCCAGCTCCTCCTCCTCGAGCTCGGTCGGTGTGTCCATGGGGGTGATGTTCGAGCCGCCGCAGCCGAAGACGCCGAGGTCGCCCAGCCGGCGCCCCTCGCCATGCAGCGAGATGCCCGCGGCCCGGAAGGCGTCGATCACCCAGGGCATGTCGAGGTTGCCGGTGACGGCCAGGACGGTGGGACAGTGGGCGCGCACGGCGTCGACCACGCGGAGCGCGTCGGGGGGGTCGCCGAAGTGCGTCAGGTCGCCGGTCAGGAGCGTCACATCGGCGGCGGAAAGCTCGGGGGCGAGGCGCGCGATCGCACCCAAGGCCATGTGGATGTCGCCGAAGCACACGAGCCGCACCGGTGACTTGTAGCGTCCGCGCCGAGACGAGACAACGCCGGCGCCGGGCTGCTACAACTCCGCGCACGACCATGGTAGGGTACGCCGCCCGTGGGCGAGGTCATCGCATTCGCGGAGATCGTACGCATGCGGCGGCAGCGGGTGGCGCGCGCCGTCCATGCCCGCTGCCGGGTGCTGATCGCGGCCTCGGTCGCGGGCGCGCGGGTCGAGCTCGCGAGCGCGCCCGCGGCGGAGCGGCCGGTGCGCCTGGCCCGCCTGCGGAAGCTCGAGCAGCTCGACGAGTACGCGAGCGTCCTGGGATAGCGGCCGCCCGGGCGGGGAGGTGGTGGTGACGACCGAAGCGTGGATGGTGGCGGCGGCGATCGTGGTGGGGGGCGCCCTCCTGGCGCTCGCCCGGGAAGTTCGCCGTGGCCGCCCGCCGCGCGACGACGGTGCCGCGCTCGCCCTCCTCCAGCAGCAGATGGACGCGCTGCGCGCTCAGCTCCGCGAGGCGCTCGCCGGCCAGGGGCAGGTGGTCGGCCAGCAGCTCGCGCAGCTCACCGGCCAGATGAACGACCGCCTGCGCGAGAGCCTCGAAGTGGTGCAGCGGAGCCAGGCCGCCGTCGGCGAGCGGCTCGACAACACCTCGCGCGTCGTGGGCGAGGTGCAGAGCGGCCTCGGCGAGCTGCGCGAGGCGGCGGCCAAGGTCTACGAGGTCGGGCGTGACGTCGCCTCGCTGCACGACATCCTGCGCGCGCCGAAGCTGCGCGGCGGTCTGGGCGAGCTCCTCCTGGCCGACCTCCTCGCGCAGGTGCTTCCCGCGGCCAACTTCACGCTCCAGCACGCCTTCCGCAGCGGCGAGCGCGTCGATGCGGTCGTCCGCCTGGGCGACGGTCTGGTCCCGGTCGATGCCAAGTTCCCGCTCGAGGACTTCCGCCGGCTGCTCGAGGCCGCGGACGACGACGAGCGCGCGCGCGCACGCAGGGCCTTCGTCGCCTGCGTGCGCAAGCACATCGACGACATCGCCACCAAGTACGTCCTCCCCGACGAGGGGACCTACGACTTCGCGCTCATGTACATCCCGGCCGAGAACGTCTACTACGAGACCATCATCCGCGACGAGGAACCGGGCCTGGCGGCCTACGCCATCGGCCGCAAGGTCATCCCGGTGTCGCCCAACTGCTTCTACGCCTACCTGCAAGCGATCGCCCTCGGGCTGCGCGGGCTTCGCATCGAGGCGCGCGCCCAGGAGGTGATGGGGCTCCTCGGGCGACTCGGCGGCGACCTCGGTCGCCTGAAGGAGGACTTCCGCCTGGTGGGCAAGCACCTGACCAACGCGGCGCAAGCGTATGCGGCGGCCGAGCGCCGCGTGGAGCGCCTCGGCGACAAGCTGACGGCGATCGGCGGCGAGGAGCCCGCCGAGGAAGCGCCGCGGCAGGCGCTCCTGCTGCGCTCGTCGTAGAAGAGGGAGGCGTACGGAATGATCAGCGTCCCGGCCATCCGGCTCCACCAGTTCGGTGTCTTCCTCTACCAGGCGATCCTCGGCGCACGGGACGTCGACCGGCTGGTGCGCTTCGAGGTGCTGGCCTACGACACCGCGGCGCACCCGCCCGCGGGCGCGAAGCGCCGGGCGCAGAAGGCCTCGCGGGTCAACTGGGAACTGCTCGAGAAGCGCATCGCGGCGAGCGCCGAGGCCTACCAGCGGCCGATCATCCGCAAGAAGATCGCCGAGCTGGTCGACTACTACACGCAGTGCTCCGAGACCGGGAACCTGCCCGCCATCCCGGGTGCCGTCCTGCTGGTCGCGTCCCGGCGCCTCGAGTTCACGCCCACCAGCTCGCACCGCGTGCTCGGCGTGCTCGAGATCCCGGAGGAGGAGGGGGCGCTGCGCGCCCTCGACGGGCAGCACCGCCTGCTCGCGCTCCACCAGCTGATCCTCGCCGGGCAGGCCGACGACGTGCAGGTGCCTGCCGTGATCTTCGACCGCCTGACGCCGGACCA
>WNEZ01003349.1_pt1 | contig 13812 bp, 10 predicted proteins | sample 5400521 | NCBI WGS metagenome assembly WNEZ01 (sample SAMN13153339, study PRJNA577476) | soil metagenome | isolation source: 120 cm saprolite under Douglas fir tree site 2 hole 1 replicate 1 | place: USA:California | collected 2015-04-18 | reverse complement strand
CAAGAAAATTGTCATTGTGCCCGATGAGTTCACCGTCGCCGGCGGCGAGATCACTCCTACGCTCAAATTAAAACGCCGCGTAATTGAGGCCAAATACAAGCAGCAGATTGAAGAGCTGTATCAACAGCCTCATCCCATTGAGACCGCCCCGGTCGGGTAAACGTTTAAAACTCAATTGGTGCCGGGAGGGGGACTTGAACCCCCACAAGCTTTTTAAGCTCTGCGGATTTTAAGTCCGCTGCGTCTGCCAGTTTCGCCATCCCGGCCTGCAAGAACACTTATTTTACCTTATTCGGTTTTGATGGCAGTTCTACTTGAAGAGCTCACCTCGCGAACGAAGAAGCACAAGGTCCCTCACCCCTACTTCCACCCCAGCGCACGAAGCGCGCGCCGGGGACCCCGGTTCGGCAGCTGAAGAAAACGCCGCCTCGTTGACGGGGATTCGGGATGACGATGTTGTGAAGTGAAATAGGTTTTCCTGTCCAACCGAACGTAGATGTCAAATCGGGCGCAATCAAAAAAGCGGCAAGCCTTATCAGCCTGCCGCTTCGTTTTGCAGCTTGAAACTACAACCTACTGCTTCTTGGTTGGAGCTTTCTTCTTTGTTGCCGGTGCGGTGCCGGGCTTCTTGGCTCCGGCTTTGGGTTTTGCTGTGCCAGTTCCCTTCGGGTTGATGAGGTTGAGAGCGTCCTCAGCGTTGAACGGGAACTGACGGGTTGAGGTTTGTCCGGTGGTGCTGAGAGTCACGTCAACACGACGCGCCTGGGCCAGAGCAAGCACGCCTGCCTTGGCGGCAAGCTGCTTCTTCTGTTCCGGCGTGATGTTGGTGTCGGCATCGACTGCCTGTTTCACCTGATCAACGCTCATGGGCTGTTCTTCACCCAGACCCTGTGTGTCGATGTGGTCAGCAGCAACGCCCTGTTCCACCAGGAAGCTCTTGGTGCGTTCCACGCGACGGTCAGAGAGAAGCTTGTTGTAGTCAGCTCCGCCACGCGGATCAGCGTGACCTTGCAGAATCAGGTGAGCATCCGGTTTGTAGGCCAGATACTTCTTGAAGTCGCTGGCGAGCATGACCAGGCTGCGTTCCTGACTGTTCAGCAGGCCGCCTTGCGGGTTCTCCACGGTCGGCTTGGCAGTTGGGAAGTAAATGCTGTGCAGTGAGAGACGGACCTCAAGCTGTTTCTGTTCCTGTGTGACCGGCTGGGCCTGGACTTCAATGTCAGTGCTGCCGTCAGCCTTTCCACCCCTGCCATCATCGGCATGGCAGTTCACGGTGTAGTGTCCGGGAGCAAGTCCGGTGGTATCGAACTGGCCGTTCGCGCCCGAGGCGGTAACTTTGCCACTGGTGGCGTCAAAGGTGTAAGTCAACGGATCGTTATCAGGATCAGTGCCGGTTGCAGTGACCGTGACCGGCTGGCCGACTATCACGGTCTTGGGCGAAGCCGCGCAGGTGACGGTGGGTGGACGGTTCGGACGCGCCGTTACCGTCACGTCAGTGGACGAGCTGGCGGTACCGCCGCGGCCATCATCAACCTTGCCGGTGATGGTGTACTTGCCGGGCGCCAGGCCCTGCGAATTCCAACGCACTTCCGGGCCGCTGCCTTCAATCTTGCCGCCAGTGGCGGACCATGTGTAAGTCAGCGGGTCATTATCCGGATCGCTGGCTTTGCCCTGGACCACGGTGCTGTCGCCTGTGCCCTCAATTACCTTGTCAGGCGTTGTAGAGACAGCGATCACCGGCGGATGGTTGGGAGGAGGGTTTCCGCCGAAGCGGAAAACCAGTCCGCTGGCAAGACGAAGATTGTTCTGGAAATTGTCATTGCCATCTTTAAACTTGGTGATCAGATATTCAGCCTGGACCACGCGCCACGCCACGTGTTTGGTGAGCTTGTAATCGAAACCTGCACCGAAGGCCGACGCGAAAGCATTCTGGTGGACGGTGTTGTTGAAGAAATTGGAGCTGCCTGCGATCGGAGTGGAGCTGTCCACACTCATACGAGCGGCGCCGAACAGAGCGGAGGCAAACGGCGTCCAACGCTCACCGCGATGTGAGAAACGCGGACCAAAAAGGTAAGTTTGCGCAGTGCCGCTGGAGCCGGGCTGAAGATCACCGCTAACTTTATAGAAGCCAAAGTCAGCGACCAATCCAAACCAGTTATTAATATTGCCTGCAATGGAGGCGGTGCCGCCGTGATTATCAAATGTCTGGCTGGTGCCGCTTACGCGGGGATTGAAGCGGAGATAGGAATAGCCGGCGAAAAGTTCAGCAGCCGGAGTTCCCTGCTCGCCGGCCATGGATGGTGACGGCGTTTTGGGTGCAGAATCTTTGGGCAGAAAAGCGCCGAAATCAGGATTGGGTGCGCGATAGGCATCAGAGCCGAGGGTTGTGTTTTCTGAAGCGACATTCGGTCCGCCTTTGGCGGGGTCTTGGGCAAACGTTGCCGTAATCGAAAGGGCCCACAATAAACCGGCTGCAACAACTTGCGAACACACGCGCATTTCTACGTCCTCCACTGAAATTACTTTTCTGTTGCCGCCGTATGATATCAAAGAAGCACGTTAACGAATTGTGTTTACGCACCTTAAGGCATTTTTTGCATTTCATATTGGCATTGTGCCTGGATGAATTTGCAAATGCGCGACGAGTTTGGAAAAGAACCGAGTTGCGGAAAGAACGACGACAACTATGACGGACAACATGTGCATCCAGGCCTGCTACAGAAAAATGTTGTCCATGGCGGAGTGCTGGCGTCTATAGCGGACTCGGCTTGTGCCGTTGCCGCGATATCCAAGGTGTTCCCGGAAAGCGTTGCCACCACAATTTAATCTGCAACTGGCATACATGAAGGCCGCTCGAAGCAGGCCGGTTTACGGCGACGGGTAATGCGTGAAAGGTGGCCGTTCAATCTTCTTCTGCGAAGCTACCGTGGTGGATGGAGAACAAAGTGCTGATCTGTACCGCCAGCTCTCAACTGATTGCCGTGCCGCGAAGCGGCCCGCTCTGAATGATGGTGCCGTGCTAAGCGGCGCGCTGAGAATCACCGTTCCGCGATAACCGGCGCTTCGGCGATCGGCGGCCAGCATAACTACTAATAAGGTTAGGACATGTCCATAAGGCCAACAAACCTATGCCCGTAGGGACAGTAGATGGCCCCGTAGTCGTAAAGAAATCCAGCTTTTTGGCCTGTTTTTCGCCTATTTCCGTTGCCATGGGCAGCAAAAGCCCTTAGAATAGGGGGTTTGCATGACTCGTCTGGGCTTGGTGTATGCCTAACCCCCGCTTTCTTGTCATTTCAACTGAAACCAAACCCAGGGACGGGGAATCAAATACGCAAGGCTGATTGTACGCATTCTTCTACTTAAAAAAGGCAGGAAACACTGAATATGGCAAGGAGACGCGGTAATCCGAACTGGGGCAAGCCTGAGCCCATTGGGCCGGTGGTCCCCGTTGTTACGTCGTTCGAGCAGGCGGTTAAGGAATTTAAACTTACCCCCGACCAATACATTCGTTCCACTCGTTTGCGCGAGTGGGCGCGCCGTAACAAGAATTCCAAGTACATTCCAGAACCACTGCTGGAAGCTTGGGGTTTTGAAATTGAATCCACTCTCTAATTTTGACCTAACAAAGCTGGGCCGCCTTTTCTATGGCGGCCCTTCTTTTTTGCTGCAGCAGGCAGTTCTGCCTTTCTCCACCTTGCAGAAAAATGATCTTTTGGCGATTGTGGTGGGCGCCAGCTTTGCTTCTGGTCTGAACGTCTATGCCACACTGGCCACTCTGGGCATTCTCTCTCACCTGAATCTGTTCCAGCTTCCTCCGGCACTTCACATCATTCATTCCTGGACGGTCATCGGCGTCTCGCTGGCGCTCTTCCTGCTCGAACTGTTCGCTGACAAAATCCCGGTCTTCGATCTTCTGTGGAACGCGCTGCACACGTTCATCCGCGTGCCGATCGCTGCCCTGCTCTCCTACGGCGCCACGCAGCAGCTCTCACCAGGGACGCAATTGGCAGCGGCTCTGCTCGGCGGCACCATTGCACTGGCGTCACACGGTGGCAAGACGGCGGTCCGAGCTGCGGTTACGCCCTCGCCTGAGCCGTTTTCCAATATGGCATTGAGCTTTGGTGAAGATGTGATCGCCATCTCGCTGACCTGGCTGGCCACCCAGCATCCTGTGATTGCGTCCGTGCTGGTGATCATAGCGGTGGCTTTGACGGTCGTGATGATCCGCTTTGTGATTCGCGCCCTGCGTAAGCTTTTTCAGAACGCGCAGGCGGAAGTCTAAGCCATGGCGCATGACGTTTGACCTTTTCCGTTGCCGCATGCGATAGTTCTGTGTTTGTTAACGTTGTGTTAAAACGCGCCTTGCCGCCCAGGAGACCTGTTCACACGAATGCGCCTGATTCCACGCGATACCAAGTTCTTTGATTTGTTTGCTGACATGGCCAGGAACCTTGGCGAAGGCGCCCGCCTGCTGAAGCAGACGCTCGACGATTTTAAAGACGTTGACACCCGCGTACAGCAGTTAAAAGACATTGAGCATCGCGGCGACGAGATGACTCACAACGTCCTGACCCGCCTGAACCAGACCTTTATTACGCCTTTTGATCGTGAAGATATCTACCGCCTGGCGTCCTCACTGGATGACGTGCTGGACTTTGTTTATGCTGCGGGCGTCCGGCTGATCATGTACAAGATCACCAGCGCACCGGAAGCTGCATCGCAACTTGCGGATATTATCATCAAGCAGTGTGACCAGCTCTCACAGGCCATGGTGAAGCTGGACAAAAAGAATGACCAGCTTCTGGAGAACTGCGTGGAGATCAACCGGCTGGAGAATGAAGCTGACCAGATTGCCCGCGCTGCGATTGCCCTGCTCTTCGACAAGGAAAAAGATCCCATCTCTCTCATCAAACTGAAAGAACTCTACGAAGTGCTTGAAACCGCCACGGACAAAGCCGAGGATGCCGCCAACGTTCTTGAAGGCGTAGTCCTCAAAAGCGCCTAGCCCCGATTGCCAATGCTGAAGAATCCACTTTGCGAGGCTAGCTAGGTGCACACGAGCTTAGTTCTGGTGTTACTCACAGTGCTTCTGGCGCTGATGTTCGACTTCATCAATGGCTTTCATGACGCAGCCAACAGCATTGCCACTGTGGTCTCCACGCGCGTCTTGTCTCCCAGGATCGCTGTCCTGTGGGCTGCGATCTTCAACTTTGCCGCCGCGTTTGGATTGGGAACAGCAGTCGCCAAGACCGTCGGCAAAGGCATGGTCCACCTGGAATTCGTTACCCAGTATGTAGTGTTGGCCGGACTTGTGGGCGCCATTGTATGGAACCTGATTACATGGTTCCTGGGATTGCCAACATCTTCTTCCCACGCGCTTTTTGGCGGCTATGCCGGAGCGGCGATTGCGCGTGCCGGCTTCAAGGCGATCATCCTTGCGGGCTGGAAGAATACGGTGATCTTCATCGTACTCTCGCCCATGATCGGGTTCGTTCTTGCGCTGGGCCTGATGGTGGCGGTCTCGTGGATTTTTAAGGCGGCAGCGCCCCGCAAAGTTGACAAGCTTTTCCGTACGCTTCAACTTGTATCCTCAGCCGGCGTGAGTTTTGCCCATGGCGGCAACGACGCGCAAAAAACCATGGGCATCGTGGTAAGCGCGCTTTATGCCGGCGGCTATCTAACTGCCAAAGAAGCAGGCGGTGACTGGGGCCGCTTTCACTATCCCATTATTCTGGCGGCATATTTCACCATCGCCATGGGCACATATTTTGGTGGCTGGCGCATCGTGCAGACCATGGGGAGCAAGATCACCAAGCTAAAGCCCGTAGGCGGATTCTGCGCGGAAACGGCGGCTGCACTCACGCTTGTGATGACCGCGCTCTGGGGTATTCCGGTCAGCACCACGCACACGATTACAGGATCGATTATTGGCGTTGGCTCAACCCATCGTATCTCGGCTGTGCGCTGGGGTGTGGCGCGAAGAATCGTGTGGGCCTGGATCATCACCATTCCCGCAGGCGCAACCATGGCAGCGCTGACCTACTGGATGATCCGGCTGTTTGTGCGCACCGCCTAGCTGAGATCAGGCTGGCTGGAATGGCACGATCTGGTGCTCAAGGCAATCGGCTTGCAACAAAGTTTTAAGCTGCGGCACAAAACCTGTCCCATATTTCAGGAGGAAGTAAACGGCTCCCACTTCCCTCTCCTGCAAGTCTTTATTCGGATAGAGGAGAGTTGAAAGCTCATCCGCATGGTGCTGGACCTCTCCGTTCTTGCGCGCTTCGGCGCGAGCCGCTTTGTCGCGAAGACCCTGAAGTTGGTAGCGCATTTTGGAGGCAGCGTTCTCGGCCGCATCAGCCAGTGTCTTGTCCAGTTTGTGCAGCGGTTGCTGGATTGAAGCGATCGCCTGCTCAAGGTGCTGGTCAGCGGCGTCAAAGCTGTTCACAATGCTGTCAGGCAGCGCGTGGGCAGCTACGGTCTCACGGACTTTTTCCGGGCCGGTGAAGATGTCAGGCAGTTTGAGTCCATAGCGGTCGAGTAATTTGGCTTGGCGAGGCTCAACCACAGTGGCAAAGATGCGAGGAAGAACTGGCGTCACCCGATTGGCCAGCTTGCGATAGACAGTTTCAATCTGCGCAAAATACGCCACTTCCGCCGGGCCTCCGATATAACACAGCGTCGGGAGAAGATGGTCCTGCGTCAGTGGACGAAGAAGAACGTTGGCGCTGAATTGTTCAGGACATCGTTCTGTTTCGGCCAGAATTTCTTTACGCGTAAGCTTACGGTCGGAGATGTGGAAGTGGCCGTCTTCTATCCGAATCGGTATGCGGACACCGTCTTGAATAAAAAAGCAGAGCGTGTGAGAGGTGGTGACTTTAACCTGCGCATGGTATCCAGCTGCTTCAAGGTCTTTGCCGCGCTGTAACAAAGCGTCGTTGATCTCTTCCGCATGCTCCAGTGCGGACTTGAAAAGTGGTTGCGCTAAACGATGCAGTTCCGGATCACTTGGATTGAGCAGGACAATCCCAAGATCGCCCAGGACCTTCGCATAGAACTTGGCAAAAGCGGTGCCGAAGTTTTCGCCTTTCCTGTAACTTGCCTTCAACAAGTCGACGACCTCAGAGTTACCAAACAGCGATTCCAGTTGCTGGACGGCGGCGGTGATTTCGTCGTCGAAGGCGATCGTGCCCACGGGAGCGCCCTCCGTATGCGGCACGTTCACACTGAATTTTTTCAGATGGCCTGTTACCGGCAGATTGGTAGAGCTGATCTCGGCAAAATCATGATCTTCCGTAGCCAGCCAGAACACCGGAACAGCGCCGGTTTTCTCGGCATGCATCGCGGCCGAGAGCGCTTTCAAAATGCAGAACAACGGTCCGCCAAAGAGTCCTACCTGCTGGCCCGTAACCACTACCGGTGCGCCGTCACGGAGTCGCTGTACATTGGCAAGCGCCTTGTCACTGGCGCCGAAGGCCAGGTTCTGACGTTCCAGAATGGAGGCCACGGCCTGGCGACGGTCAGCAGGATATGCAATCCTGGCGACTTCGTCGCGCCACCACTGACCAATCTGCGGTGGGCGGGAATAAAAGGCGCTTACCTTCGCGAATTGGTGGAGGTAATCATCAAACAGCCGGCTGGTGTGGGGAATGCTGCTAAACGGAAGACACTCAAATTCCACAGTTGGGGACTCCACCATTGGCATAACAGCATTGGACGCGCGCGAAACAGGATGGTTGCAGATTATTGTTACCCTTCTTTTGTTTCTCAACGTCCGATAGATTGTAATTGATGCCGTGTTTCGTCCCGAGCCGGCGCAGCCGCTAAAGCCAAGCCTCGCATGTGGGGCAGCAGCATCATTGGATTCGGCGAACATACAATCAAATATGCCGGCGGTCGCGAAGCCAAGTGGATGTTGACCGGCTTTGCGCCTCGCAAACAAAACATCGCGCTCTATACCGGGAGCGAATTTCCCGAACACGATGACCTGCTCGGAAAACTTGGGACACACTCCTGTGGCAAGGGATGTCCACGACCAGGTCGCGATCAAACGCGAACAAAGCCTGATTCAATTTCCTCCTATCAAGCGTTTGTCCGCGATCATCTGCGGCAAAGTGCTTTTGTGCAAAGTGCTTTGAATCGCCGGGGCCATTCTCCTCATCAAATAACTTGACCGAGTGCAATTCTCTGTCTAACGTGGATATAGATCTTTGACAAAAAGGATGGTCACAAGTCCTTTTCCGAAGGGGGCGTCACGGCTTCGACGGAAATGCTTGCGGCCAGGAGGCATACCGGGGCGCATTCCCCCGTAAGTGGTGCAAAAACAATAATTGCTAACTCTAATCAGTTCGCATACGCAGCTTAATTAAATAAGCAGCCGCTCTCCACAGCTTCGCCTACGGGCTGTGAAAGGGCGTCACACAGTAGGCTGGTTCTCTTTGCTAAGCCAGGGCGAGAGGACGAGACAAACGGGCTAGTGATTTGCATTTCTTGTCCGTTCTAAGTGCAAAGCGCGAATCTGGCGGGGTAACTCCCGTCGGGTGAACTGGACTAAGTATGTAGGCTCTTGACCAGTAACATTTTCGGACGTGGGTTCAACTCCCACCGCCTCCACCATATTTTTCCCGCATAAATAGATTCCTTTATCTGCGCAACATGGCCCAGGGCACAAACCCTGGGCCGCTCGCGTCGATCCTTGGATTGATGCCAACCCCGACCCGGTGAAATGGTTATTGCGTCTACTCAGCCATGCCATGCCGGCGAGCCTCGTCCGCTTCTTCCGCGAGACCCATAAGCGCTTGCACGATCCCGGTATTCTTGTTGGTCTTTGGGTCGAGAAACAGGCCGTCGTTAGTGAAGGCCGTGACCGCGGCCACTGCACCAGAGTTTTGTGTGGATGTGGGTCGAATAATGGCAACAGGCCCCAACGCCTGGTTCAGGAAGTGGCATGGTTCCGGCATGATGAGGTTAGCCTGCAATGTATCCCCGTTGAGGGATTCCGGATTCGTCTCTCCTTTGGCCTTTGTGAGATCCATAAATGTCACCGTCGCACCCGTGGAACCCGTGAAACCTTTGTCCGTGTCGGTTATGGGTAACGCGTTGCCGGCCTTGTCTTGCCAGGTCTGGAAGTGCATTGTCTCGCTCGGGCCAATGCTCAGTAAAATTCGCAGGACTTCGAGATTGCTCACCTGGAGAGCCAGTGTTGGATAAAGGCTCGTGCCACCTTGCTCGATGAACGCGAAATGAAACCCGGCAGTGAAAGCGATCGCCTGAAGGTGAGTCGTGATGGTTGAAGGAGGATTGCTCGGACTGCTCCCGGCTGTATCATCATTCGTTCTCGGAATGGCCGTGTGCTGCCCCGCGTTCAAGCTGGGCACGGCCTGCACGAACGGCGCACCAGGATCGAAATCAGGATTAGTTATGCTGCGGTACCGGGACCAGAAACTCGTGTCGATGGTGAGCTGGGTCAGGTTGGTCAGCCGTGCGGCGGTTTTATCCGCTCCATCCGCCTGACTGCTCGGTAAGACCTTGAACGGAGTTAGATCAAACGGCTCTGCGCCCTTCGATTTCAAGTAATTCGATAAGAATGCCTCGTGGCTGATTTCGTCATCCGTGTTGTCGTGAATGTATTGAGGCATGTCGCCATCCAGAATCGTAAGAGCAGCCGTGTAGTCTGGATTCCCTGTCTGGCCTGGTCCTGAGACTTCGTTGTCCTGGGTTCCTCCAAGTTCCGAGTACTGCAGCCACAGATCTGACTCTACCGTTTCCAACGCCTGCAGGAATCTCAGAATTGCGATATCTCCCTTCGGGATCGGGGCATTGTGGTTATCTTCCAGGCCAAGTGCAGACAAACTGCCGGGCAACAGCCCAGCTCCTAAACCCGCCGCGCCTGCCGCTATCATTCCGTTCCTTAGGAACAGCCGGCGGGTTGCAGTTTTCGTGAGGACACTTTCGGAGTTCTTCATTACCTTCTCCTTTGTAAATCGAGTTCGTATTTTTAGATTGCGGTTTGAGTGACTGATTTGCGCATCATGAGTTTGGGTTGCCTTGACGCGCAAGTAGATGAACTTGGAATCGCGTTCCGGGAAATTGTTAGCCGACGCCGTTCACCCCGCTGAGAAACCCGCCGACATGTCTGATATTTCTACGTTCCAGGGCGATCTGGAGAAATGGATCGGAGCTGCAATTCCTGGAGTGTCGCAATATCTGTCAGTCCCGTCCGATATCTTTCCGAGGTTGCAGACCGCGCCTTCCCGACAACGCGAACCGACTCCGTTTGCTGGTTACGATCTGCAACGCGACTCGGCGACTGTTGTGCCGGGTCGAGAACACTGCCCACCGTACAAAAGAAAAGCGGGTCGTTTTCGACCCGCCTTTCTGGTTTTGCGCGTTCCGACGGTTCTAGAAACGCACGTGGAATGAGAGTTGCAACCTTCGCGGACCAACGCCATTCAGATCATCGGCTGCTGGATCGCCAAGCCCATTGAAGGTCTGGTGCCCGGCCAGGAGGTTTGAACTTATCTTTCCCTGCCGCAAATCGGCGAGGTGGAGAATCTGGCCCTGCGCACCGGCGAACGTACCGTTGAGACGCTGGCAATTCGTGCATGCTGGGTCCGGCGATAGAGCGAGAGCCGTCAGGACATCATTGCTGTTGAATGACGACCAGTTGCTGTGGTTCAGAATGTTGAAGACATCGAAGCGCAGTTCAAGCTTCACGTTTTCCGCCCTGGGCATGTTGAAGGTTTTGTGAAGAGATGCATCGAACTTAACAAATGGTGATCCCACTGCGGCGTTTCTCTCCACGTTTCCACTCGCCAACTGAAAATCAACAACATCTCCTGAGAATGCATCGATCGGGCCATTTGGACTTGCCGCTGCAGGCGCAAGGAATGTGTTCTGCACGATGAGACCGCATTGGGCCGCCGGGTGCCCCGCGGCTATGCAGGCCGGTATGGCGTTGGGACCAAAGTTCGCATTGCTTCCGTCAAATGATCCGATTCCCGCGACGGAAACCGTGCCATCTGGCAGTATATTGGGGCGCTGCTGGGTTTCGCTGCCTGTGCCGAAGAACCTGCTGCCGTTCCCGAACTCAGAAGAACCGGTGGAGAGAGGATAAGGACGGCCGGAGAGGATCTGCCCCACCCAGCTCAGCCCCAAATTGTTTGCCACCGTGCCAAGGAACCGATTGCTGGTCACTTGCCCGGAATCCAGAACAACGCCCATATTGCCGGCATGACGCACATCGTTGTACGCCGGGCCCAGCTCGGCACGGATATTCCGGTAATCGGCAGGTTCGGAGATACCGAAAAAGTCTTCGCTGGAAGTTATAGTGTGGGAGAAAGTGTAGCTCGCGTTGAATTGTACGTGGTTGGAAAACCTTTTCTGCGCATTTACCACCATGCCGTTGTAATGTGAAGTACGAGTGTTCTCATTGGTGCGAATCGCAGTGAAGACTTGATTTGGCCTCGGACCATAGAAGAAGAAGCCAGGATGCGCCGGATCCGCAAGCAATGGAGGAGCATTGGTATCACGCTCACCAAACAGTCCGAACCCCCATTGTCCAATATATGTGATCCCTCCTACGAGGGTCTTGCTGAATTCGTGTTCGATACCGAAGTTCACCATCCGCACCTCCGGATTCCTCAGATTTGCAGCGATGGGCCGAATACGGCCGCACTTAGGAGGACACGCAACGCTTCCCGTCAGCAAGGCAGGATTGGGAGCGTTCGGAAAAGCTGCCAGCACGGCGGGGTCTGTGGTTGTGATCGTATTGAGGGTTGTTCCGTCAAAGTTAAGCGAGTCCAGCACCACGTTGTTGAACGCCAGCATGGTGGTCTCGGCAAAGCCGGCCCGAATCAGGGTCTTCTCCCATGGAGCATAGGTGAACCCCACGCGGGGCTGGAAATTATTATCGTCAGAGCTACAGGCCGATATCAGTCCGTTTCCCTGGAAACAGGTTCCGTTCGGACCCGGGATCTTTCCGCCTTTGAACGCACCGGCCTCGTAGTCCCAGCGCAGGCCATAATTCAAAGTCAGCTTTTTCGTGAGTTTCCACGTATCCTGAGCGTAAAAACCGTAAATATTATCTTTGGAGGTCACTTGACCCGGCCCAACCCCAAAGGTAAAGCTGGAGGGAGCTCCGGTTGCATCAAGAGTGAACTGGCCAAAGTGGAACTGCGGAAACAATGAATTCCACGGGTAATAGCTGATGTTGAACCCATACTTCATGGTGTGGTTGCCGCGAGTCCACGTCAGGTTATCGATGTACTGGTACCGCTTTTGCGTGCCTCCCTGGGGACAGCAAAAATCTGCGCCACTCTGGGTTCCATCGGGATGGATGACCCCCGGCGCGGTCGTATTGTCGGTTGTAGCGGTGACAAACCGGTAGAAGACGAATCTTCCTTCATTCACGAGGTTGGGCGTTAACGATGAGACAAAGCCGGCATTGAAACTCGCATTGTTAATCGTGCTGGCAGTGAGATCATCAGGCGTAACGTTGCTTCCCGTCTGGACGATTATGTTGCTCTGCCTGAGGCGATCTACCGCATAGCGCAAGGAGAGCGTATTGTTTTGCGACACCTTGTAATCTACCTTTCCGGAGTAAAGCAGATTATTTACCCCCTGCGGGGCCGTTACGCTTGTTCCAAAAGGCGTCAGTATCAGCGGAAAAGACTGCCGGCTCAGCTCGTAACTGGTGAACCAGAACAGTCTGTCTTTGAGGAATGGTCCGCCGACGGTAAAGCCCCCTTCTTTGCGATGGAAAGGAGCGCGTGCGCATCCTGAAATGTCGTTGGTGCCGCGCACACTGGCCGGACATCTTGTCTCCGTGCTCGGTATGAGGCCGGTCGCGGGATCCAGGAAGCCCAGATTGTAGAAAGGATCCGAAGCAGCCAGATTGCGGCCGCGGAAATACATATGACCTTCACCGTGCACCCCGTTCGTGCCGGACTTGGTCACCACATTCATTACCAGGCCGGTGGCCTGCCCGTACTCGGCGTTGTAGTTGTTGGTAATCACCTGGAATTCCTGGACTTCGTCCACCGATGCGCCGGTGCTGTCGCGCCCCGATACCAGCTGGTCAGTGATGTTGGCGCCGTCCACGTTATAGAGGTTGCCGCGATCGTTAGTGGATCCTGGAGCAATCAGATCCGTCGTAAGACCGCTGGTGTCCTGCCTTACTCCGGGAGCGGTGATAGCAAGCGCAGCATAATCATTCACGGCCCCGGTCGGAGCTGCGAAGGTGGGTAAACGTTCCATGTCGAGGCTGGTAACAGCAGTAGAGACATCTGTTCTGGTGGTCTCAATGAGCGGCGCTTCGGTGGTTACTTCAACGGATTCAGTAGAACCTGCAAGACGCAGCTTCATGCCGAGATCTCGTTGATCGCCCAAATTGAGGATGATGTTGTTTGCCTGGCCGATGGCGAAGCCCTTGGCTTCTACCTTTACGTCATATTTGCCGGGCGGCAGGTTGGGAACGGTGTAATTGCCGGTAGACGTGGTACTCGCGGTGCGGCCGATTCCCGTGGCCTGATTGGTGGCGGTGACCGTTGCATTGGGAACCACGGCGCCCTGTGGATCAACTACCTGTCCGACGATTGTTGCAGTTGTTGCACTCTGCCCGAAAACGAGAGTCGCGGGCACAAAACTCAATAGGCAGAGGGAACAAAGAATTCGACAAAGCTTCATATACTTCCCCTTTTTGGTCAGCTTCCAGGGCTTCCGTTCGGCTTTTTGTCGGCTCTTCGTTTCTCGGTGCCTAAAAGCTTGGACCTTCTTTGATCCCGAGCAAGTCCAGAGATACTCCTTTTAGGTGGC
>WNEZ01003347.1_pt1 | contig 13817 bp, 9 predicted proteins | sample 5400521 | NCBI WGS metagenome assembly WNEZ01 (sample SAMN13153339, study PRJNA577476) | soil metagenome | isolation source: 120 cm saprolite under Douglas fir tree site 2 hole 1 replicate 1 | place: USA:California | collected 2015-04-18 | reverse complement strand
GGCGCGTTTTCGCTTTCGCGAGACTTCTTTCACGGGCTGGGAGGCGCGATGCTGATCGCAGCCTACGATTATTGGGGCTATTACAACGTCTGTTTCCTCGGGGACGAGGTCAAGAATCCGGGGAAAAATATTCCGCGGGCATTGTTGCTATCCATTCTGGCGGTGGCGTGTCTATATGTAGTAATGAACGTCAGCATTCTCGGCGTGGTGCCGTGGCGGGAACTGGCGCAGTCGGGGGCTTCGAACAGCAAGCTGTACGTGGTTTCCACTTTTATGCAGAGAGCCTACGGGCATGGAGCGGCGTCAGTGGTTTCGGCTCTGGTAATGTGGACCGCGTTCGCCTCGGTGTTCTCGCTGACGCTGGGTTATTCGCGCGTGCCATATGCGGCGGCGGTTGACGGGAATTATTTTCGGGCGTTTGCCCGGGTGCATCCCGTATATCAGTTTCCTTATGTTTCGTTGTTGGCACTGGCTGGCGTGGCGGCGTTGTTTTGTTTTCTGCGGTTGGCGGATTTAATTGCAGCGCTGGTGGTGATTCGAATCATCCTGCAATTTCTGGTGCAGAGCATTGGCGTGATTGTGCTGCGCATCAGGCGACCCGAAATGCCGCGTCCGTTTCGGATGTGGCTTTATCCTGTGCCAGCGCTGGTGGCATCCGTGAGCTACGTTTTCATTGTGATTTATCGCCGAGGCTTTCTGCGGGAGATTCGGTATGCGGCGGTGATATTGATAGTCGGCATCGTCGTTTATTGTGTGCGGGCGTGGCGGCGGCAGGAGTGGCCGTTTGGAAGTTCGGCGCTCGTCGTTAGTCCTTAGTTTTTCGTGGAGCGACGGGCATCTCGCCCGTCAGGCAGCGAGGTGCCGGGCGGGGACGCCCGGCGCTCCACCAGAAAGCGAAATGGCGGCAATGATCAACATCCCGATAGTAGCGCCGATCGCGGGGAAGCCTTCGGTTTCGCCGTGGGCGCCGCTCGGGGAACCCCTGTTTCGATCGCTGTGGATTGCTTCGGTCATTTCTTATACCGGCACGTGGATGCAGAACGTGGGTGCGGGCTGGCTGATGACGCAGCTGACGATGAATCCGTTGATGGTTGGACTGGTGCAGGCGGCTGGAGCGCTGCCGGTATTCCTGGTGATCCTGCCGGCGGGCGCGCTTGCGGATATGGTGGATCGGCGGCGCTTCCTGTTGCTGACACAGGGATGGATGGTGCTCGCTTCAGCGACGCTCGGCATCCTGACGCTGACCAGTTGCGTGGGACCGTGGGTGCTGCTGTTGTTTACGTTTCTGCTGGGCCTCGGTGCGGTGATGAATGATCCGGCCTGGCAGGCGATTACTCCGGAGTTGGTTCCGGCGAAGCAGCATGCTTCGGCAGTGGCTCTAAATTCGGCGGGATTCAACGTGGCAAGAGCTGTAGGACCGGCCATGGGAGGCTTGATTGTGGCGGCGGTCGGTTGTGGCACAACATTCCTGCTGAATGCATTTTCCTTCCTGGGCGTGATCCTGTTTCTCTATCGATGGAAGCGTCCAATTGAGCCGCGACCAAACACTCAGCGCGTGTGGTCCGCAATCGGCGACGGCTTCACCTACGTGCGCGAGAGCGGACTGGCGAAGTCGGTGCTGCTGCGAACAGGAACGTTCAGCATAGCGGCGGTTGCCATGCTGGCGCTGCTGCCGATCATCGCGCGTCCGTTCGGGGCGAGAGGATACGGTGTCCTCCTCGGCTGCTTTGGGCTGGGCGCCCTGCTCGGAGCATTAGCGCTGCCCCGGTTGCGAGAAAAACTTTCGGTGGATGGCGTGGTGGTTACCGCCATCCTGATTTTCGCCGGCATGACTTTTGCCGCCGGGCGGACAGAGACTTTTGCGCTGTTATGTGTCGTGATGCTGGTTGCGGGCGCGGCCTGGATCGGCATCCTGGCTTGCCTGAATGTGGCGGCTCAGACCATGTGTCCGGCTTATGTGCGTGCGCGCGCACTGTCGTTTTACCTGCTGGTATTGCAGGGAGGCATGGCGGTGGGAGCCACGCTGTGGGGCGCGCTTGCAAAGAGGATTGGGGTTCCGGACGCGCTCGGCGTGGCAGCCGTAGCGCTGGCGCTGGGAGTATTGGCGTTGCGCGGGCATCGCATCACGGCAAGCGAACTGGAGTTGGCTCCGGCGGTAATTCGAGATTGATTCGATAGTTAACTTTAAGTGGAGGCAAGATGAAAACGATCACGGCGATTCTGGGGTCAGTGTTGGTCCTCGGCAGTTTTGGCCTGGCGCAAGCGCAAACGCAAACGAAAGACGAAAAGAAAACCCTCAGCCAGGTCGTCGACAGTGCGACCCAAAGACTGGAACGCGATTTTGTTCCCGCGGCCGAAGCCATGCCCGAGGATAAATACAGCTTCGCGCCAACGAACGGAGAGTTCAAGGGTGTTCGTACATTCGCTGAACAGATCAAGCATTATGCCGCCACCAACTACCTGGTTGCGTCCCTAATTCTTGGCGAAAAGCCGCCCGTCGATGTTAACGACGAAAAGGGCCCCGACAGCGTGAAGTCGAAGGCCGAAATCCTCAAGTATCTGAAAGATTCCTTCGCCTATGCTCACAAAGCAGCCGCAACCATTACCGAAGCGAATGTTGTGGAGCCGATTCCCACTTTCGACGGCAAATCAACGACCACGCGACTCAGCCTGGCTATGCTGTTCGCATGGCATGGGTACGATCACTACGGACAAATGGTGGAATATCTGCGTATGAACGGCATCGTGCCTCCGGCCAGCCGAAAGTAGGAAACCTACTTCTTTGCCGCGGGGTGATGTTTGCGCCAGTCGGCTCCATCGCGTCCACCGTGAAGAGCGATCTGCGTGAGGAAGAGTTCGGCGGTGAGCCGGCGCTTGGTCAGGTGCGCGGCGATTCTCTGCTTTGCCCTTTTCGCCGGAACCTTCGGATCGAGGAATACGAGCACGGACGGGCCCGCTCCGCTGAGGGCTGCCCCGAGGATGCCGGAATCTCCAGTGAGTTCCTTGAGCGCGGGAAGCAGCGGCGAAAGTGGCGCCCGATAGGGCTGATGAATGCGGTCTTCGAGAGCCGCGGGGAGCAAGTCGGGACGATCTTGCGTGAACGCCGCAAGCAGCAGCATCGAGTTCTGGATGTTGGTAACCGCGTCCGCGCGCGAGTATTGGAACGGCAGCACCCGGCGAGCTTGCTCGGTAGAGACCGAGGCCTCGGGAACCGCCAGCAGCAGCGGCCACTTCCCTTTCGGCTTCACTTCGACCACCTGCGCCTGAACCTGATTCGCCATGCGAGCCACGGTGAGCGCGCCCATCCAGCAAGCAGACGCGTTATCGGGATGGTGCTCGCGCATGGAAGCTTCGCCGACGATGCGGTCATTTTTCCAGCGCAGATGTCCGAAATGTACAGCCAACGCGATCCCAGCCAGGCGCGCGGCAGCGGACGATCCGCAACCTCGGCCGATGGGAATCTCGTTTTCGATGTGGATGCGCAAGGGCGCGATCTTGCGATTCTCCGATTCGAGGACCTCGCAATAGGTGGTGACGATGAGGTGGTTCTCCATCCGGGCGCAGATCTGCGCGTCGCGGCCTTCGGCGGTGACGAAGAAGTCGGGCGCGCGCTCGGCACGCAAGCGGAGATGGAAATCGAGGGCAAGGGCGGCGGCGTCAAACGCAGGGCCCAGATTGGCGGAGGTCGCCGGCAGCGCCAGGCGCAGCGAGCGATCCTGAGATGTGGGACGTGAAGGCATAGGTTAAAAAGCAAACTCCTCGGCGGCCAAAACTGGCAGAAACGATAGAAATGGAAGGCTTTAGCCAGATCCGGCCTAAGCAGAACCCCTTACAATCGGCGCCGACAATGGAACTGTGTTTTATACACGAATTCGCGGCGAACTGCTACGAATTTCTACTACAGTCCTCGCATTAACTCCGAAACGCTGATCCCGAATCCCTTGGAAAGAACATCCAGCATCGGCAGGCAAACGTTCTTTTTGCCTCGTTCCAAGTCGGAGATGTGTCCACGGTCTATGCCGAAACGATGAGCCATTTCGACTTGAGACAGTCCGCGTTTCTGGCGAAGTTTGCGGACTCTCTGGCCGAATCTTGCGGCGATGCTGGACACCGCCTCATTGTGTGCTGTAGCCTACATCTCACCTATCGGCTAGGGCCGACAGCTTCCCCGGACAAATTCAAGCAGCGAAAGGAATGACCATGCGCCACGTGTGCGCCTTTCTGCTTTTCCTTTTTGTTTCTGACTTCTCCTTCGGCCAGGATTCGCGGGCCGATCTGTTTGGCGGATACTCCTACCTAAATATCGACACGAACGGCCTTTCGTCGCGCCAGAGCGCAAACGGCTGGGAAGCGTCCATCTCTGGCAATTTCAATAAGTGGTTCGCAGTCGAAGCCGGCGCGAGCGGATACTACAAGAGCTACAGCGTCAATCTTCAAAACCTCGGCCTCGGTATCGTAGATGTTAAGGTAACTGACTACTCCTACGCTGCTGGACCGCGCATCAACCTTCGCCCTATCTTCATCCACGCTTTGTTCGGAGGGGATCATTTGACTGGCAGTGCTTTGGGCTTCTCCGCATCGCAGGATGGTTTAGCGGGGCTCGCAGGTGGCGGCGTGCAGTGGAAGGTCTCAGGGCCGTGGTCTGTTCGCGCAGGGGCTGATTACGTTTTCACCCGGCACAACATCTTTGGCGGTCCATCGGTGACACAGAACAATGTCCGCGCCTCAGTTGGCATAGTCTATAGCTTTGGCCGCACAGAACACGCGGCTGCAGCGCCGCGTCAGTCAGCTCCATTGGCTCCCGTCGCTGGAATGAAAATAGCAGCGCTCGGAATTATGGTTGCGGTTGGAAGGAATCCAGGTGCGGAAGTTACAGATGAAGCGCCGAACAGTATAGCCGGACTGGCAGGCATTCACATTGGTGATGTTATCAATGCCGTGGACGGCAAGCCCGTAAGCAACCCAATGGAACTAGCAGCGGAACTAACGAACCATGCGGCTGGGGATAAAATAAAACTTGGCGTTCTTATCCGAGGCCAATGGCAGACAGAGACTGTCTTACTACTCGGAAACCATTGACCCAAGCCGCAGGCTACGAATTTCTATCGGCCGCGTCGAGGGCGGCAATGACGGCCCCCAGATTAGCATCGAGCACAATCGGGGCTCGCTGAAGAGATTTTGCCTGGGCAGCCTCGGCCGCGTCGGGCGTTCCGGCGACGACCGTGCCGGCAAATAAATCTCCGCGATGGAACTTGATGGTGAAGTCGGGATCCTTGAGGAGATGGCCAGTCAGGATCAGAACAACAGACTCGCCGGACTTGACGAATCCCTTCCGGCGCAGCTTCTTGAGTCCAGCCAGCGTGACGGCAGAGGCAGGTTCGCAACCGATGCCATCGGCTCCGATCTCGGCTTTAGCAGCGGCGATTTCAACTTCCGTGACTTCTTCGACCTCGCCGCCGGTTGCCTGGAGCACTCGCAGCGCTTTCTTCCACGATGCAGGATTGCCGATGCGTATGGCGGTCGCGAGCGTGTCGGCAGTCATGGGTTCGAGCTTCTTCCCGCCAAACTCGCGCACGCTGCGGTAGAAGGGATTCGCGCCGTGCGCCTGGATGATGGAAAGCTTCGGCAGGCGCGAGATCAGTTTGAGTTCACGCATTTCAAGCAGCGCCTTGCCGATCGCGGAACTGTTTCCCAGATTCCCTCCGGGGACGATGATGTGATCGGGCGGCTCCCAAGCGAGTTGCTCCATGAGTTCGATGGCGGCGGTTTTCTGGCCTTCGATGCGATAAGGATTCACCGAATTCAGCAAGTAGACCGGCTTCTGGCGGACGAGTTCGTTGAGGATGCGCACGCATCCGTCGAAGTCGGTGCGGAGTTGGCAGGTGAGGGCTCCGTAGTCGAGCGATTGCGAGAGCTTGCCCCAGGAAATTTTTCCATCCGGGATCAGCACCATGCTGCACATATTGCCGCGCGCGGCATATGCTGCCATGGAAGCTGAAGTGTTGCCGGTGGAGGCGCAGGCAACCCAGCGGAATTTTCCCTGGTGCGCTGATGAAGCGGCGACCGTCATGCCCGTGTCTTTGAACGATGCGGTCGGGTTCATGCCCTGGTGCTTCGCCTGGAGATTCTCGACACCGACAGCGCGCGAGCACCGTGGCAGGCGGTACAGCGGCGTGTTGCCTTCGCGCAGCGTGATGACATGTTCTTCCGGATTTGGAATGTGCGGGAGAAGTTCGCGGAAGCGCCAAACGCCGCTCTGGTCAAGCGCCTCGCGTGAGGTGCGTCGGTTGAGCCAGAGAGACTTCAGTGCCGCCGGATTGGTGGAGGAACGGGCGCCTCGCCCGTTCAAGTCGGAAGTCCATCCGGGAAAAAAGAATTCCAAAAGATCACCGCAAGCAGTGCAACGAAAGTCTTGGGCGGCAGACGCAGGTGTCGCGCCGCAGGAAATGCAGCGGAGCTTCGCATCGGTTTCCGTATTTTGAGCGATTGACACTTTGCCTTGTGACCCGACCAGCGCAGAGAAGATAAATACATCATACGGGCTAACCGCAGGGCAGGCAGAATTTTGCCCTGTGTAACTTTCAGACGATGGAGCGACGGGCGTCTCGCCCGTCCAGCCGGGCGGTGACGCCCGGCTCTCCACCACAAGCTTAGATCCCTCTCACCGCAAATAAGCGTCGGTCTTATTGATCCAGTCGGCGCGGGGCGGGTTGAAGATATCGAGATCGACGGTATCCGCGAGGGCCTCGGCCCAGTGTGGCATGTTGGGCGGGATCGTCAGGACCTCGCCGGCATTCACCACAATCACTTTGCCGTCGATCCCGAATTTCAGCGCGCCCTCCAGCACATAGGTAATCTGCTCGTTGTGGTGGCTGTGTTCGGGCACAAGGCATCCCTTCTTGAGCAGGACTCGGGCGAGCATGACGTTCTGCCCGACAACGAAGTGGCGACCAAGCAACGGGTTCAAGGCTTCGACCTCGACCGAACTCCACGGGATGTGGCGCAACTCAGCCTTGAGTGGCCTGCTTTTCCGGACGGTGCCTTTGAGCGCGACTTTACTTCCGGGGCGCGCCGTTTTCGTCGTTTTTCTGGCTGCGGTTTTTTTGTGCGCCGAGTTTTTTCGGGCGGGCGTTTTCAGTTTTTTCTTTTTCATGGGAATATCTCAATGAACAATATTACAAACCTTTATACAGACCGCCGTCGACAAGGATGGTCTGGCCCGTGATATAGGAAGCGCGCTCGCTGGCCAGCCAGACAATAGTGTCGGCAAGTTCGCGCGGTTCGCCCAGTCGCTTCACGGCAGTGTCCGCGGCCCAGCCTTCGAATATTTCTTTCTCGGTCTTGCCGAGCCCCGCCGAGCGCGCGTGCGCGAGTTCCTTCAGGCGGTCGGTCGCGGTAAAGCCCGGACCAACATTGTTGACGAGGATGCCGTCTTTGCCGAACTCGTTAGCGAGACTTTTGACAAGTCCAACAACCGCGGCACGCACGGCATTCGAATAAACAAGGTCGGCCACAGGCTGCTTGGTGGTGATCGAGGTGATGGTGATGATGCGTCCCCAGCTTTTCCTTTGCATGTGCGGGATGACCTGGTGCGCGAAGTAGACCGTGCTCATGAAGTTCAGGTCGATGGCGCGTCTCCACTCGTCGACCGTCGTAGCGAGAAAACCCTTGGCGGGAGGGCCTCCGGCGTTGGTCACGCAGATATCGGCGCTACCAAATTTCTGAACCACGGCACTAACGAAATCGCGGACAGCGCCCGCATCGGTGACATCGAACGCCTCGGCGAGTACTTCCGTCTCGTGCTGGCTGCGAATCTTTTCGGCGACGGCGTTGAGCGCTTCCCGGTTGCGCGCGCAGATGGCCAGACGGCACCCTTCGGCAGCAAAGGCCTGGGCAGTGGCTCGCCCGATCCCCTGGCTCGAGGCGGCAACGATGGCGACGCGGTTTCTGAGCCCGGTTTCCATAGCCGCGTCATTATAATGGACAACATGGGAGCCGCTCGTTACATATGGATTCACGATTCGTTGAGGCCCGCCAGTGAAGGCGTGGTCCCATTTGTTAGCGCCGCTGTGCAGTACGGCTTTAGCGTGTTTGAGGGCATTCGCTGCTACTCGACTGATCGAGGACCCGCTGTGTTCCGGCTTAACGAACACGTCGAACGCCTGATGGATTCCGCTCACATCGTGGGCTTTCGCGATCTGCCCGTTACCGCCGAGCTTGTGAAGACGGCCATCAACCAGACGATTGCGGCGAACGAATTTTCGGCGTGCTACATCCGTCCGATGATTTACCTTGACGGCGCGATGAGCCTGACTGTCGAAGCCGGAGAACCGCGCTTCGTGGTCGCGGTGTGGGAGTGGAAGACTTTTCTGGGCGCCGAAGCGAAGGAGCGCGGCATCCGCGCCAATATTGCGTCGTTCACGCGGCTGCATCCGAACATCATGATGACTAAGGCCAAGGTGTCGGGAAATTATGTGAGCTCGATTCTGGCCAAGACCGAGTCACAACGCGCCGGATTCGATGAAGCGATCATGCTGGGTCCCGATGGATACGTGGCGGAGTGCACTGGCGAAAACCTTTTCCTCGTTCGTAATAACATCATCTACACCACTTCGCGGGCGGGGATTCTCGAAGGCATTACTCGCGACACTCTGATCACGCTGGCTCGGGATTTGGGCTACTCCGTGATCGAGGAGCCCATCTCGCGCGATCAGCTTTATATTGCTGACGAAGTTTTTGTGTGCGGCACGGCAGCGGAAGTCATCGGTCTGCGCGAAATTGATTTTCGCGTCATCGGCGACGGCAAGGCTGGTCCTGTAACCCGCGCCTTGCAGCAGGAGTTCGACAAACTGGTGAGCGGCCGGCACGCTCGCTCGGCACAGTGGTTGGCACCGGTCCCCGCGCTGAATGCGGCAGGAGTTCGAAGCTAACGAGTTTCGTGTAGAGACGGGGCTCGCCCCGTCTCCTCTGGATGCGGCGGGAGACGCGGCACGACGCCTCTCTACAGGAGATTTCGAAATGAAGAAACATCAATTTCGCCAGGAAACCGAGGCGGTGCACGGCGGTACCAATCTCGCCAAGAAAAACGGCCCGCTCTCCACGCCGATCTATCAGACTTCTACCTTCGAAGTCACCGACATGCAGGAGCAGGTGCGCGCCACTCCTACCGACCGCTACTACACACGCTACGGCAATCCCACCAACACCGCCGCCGAAAAAGCCATTGCCCAACTCGAAGGTACGGATGCGGCGCTGCTGTTCTCTTCGGGCATGGCCGCGATCACCACTTCGATTCTGGCGCTGGTGAAGGCGGGCGATCATATCGTGGCGCAGCGCGATATTTATGGCGGCGTGATCAGATTCCTTTCGCAGTGGCTGCCGAAGCTCGGAATCGAAACCACGTTCGTCGACACCAACGACATAGAGCAGCACGAGCGCGCGATCCGGCCCAACACAAAGATCCTGCATATCGAGTCGCCGACGAATCCGACGGTGCGGGTCGTCGATCTCGAAAAAATTGCGGCGCTGGCTCGCAAGCACGGTTTGATCACAACTATTGATTCGACCTTTGCCACGCCGATCAATTGCCGTCCGGCGGAGTGGGGCATCGATCTGGTGCTGCATTCCGGTACAAAATATTTTGGCGGACATGCCGACATTATGTGCGGCATCGCCACCGGACGACGCGATTTGGTCGAGCAAATCCAACACCTTCGCACCACACTCGGCTGCTGCATGGATCCGCACGCGGCGTTTCTGCTGCTGCGCGGGATCAAGACGCTGGCCGTCCGGGTCGAGCGCCAGAACGAAAACGCAATGCGGATTGCCGAGTTTCTGAGCCAGCATCCGAAGGTGACGCGAGTGCATTACCCGCTGCTGAAAAAACATCCGGACTACGCGGTGGCAAAGAAGCAAATGGCAGGCGCGGGCGGCGTCCTAAGCTTCGAGGTGGAAGGCAGCGGCGCCGACGCGTGCCGCGTGGCCGAGGCGCTGAGTCTATTTACCCTGGCGCCAAGCCTCGGCGGAGTGGATTCGCTGGTGACCATCCCGGTGCTCACCTCGCACTATCTGATCGATCCGGAGCTGCTGAAAAAGATGGGCGTGACCGAGCAGATGATCCGCCTGTCAGTCGGCGTTGAGCATGTCGAGGATCTGATTGCCGATCTGGAGAAGGGACTAGCGGTGCTCAGGCGGGCACGGAAAGAGGCGGTGGTGGCGGACTAAGAGATGCGCGCGGGGCGTCGCAAAAGAAAATCCTGGCTCGTTCGGAGCCAGGATTTTTGTTTGCACGAATGTACCCGCTAGAAGATCAGCTTCAGCCCGAGTTGCAGGTGGCGTTCCAGGTGGGTTGCCCCTGGACGCAGAAGGCCTCCCCCGAGGCATGATGGATCATTAGGCGTATTGTTCGGCCCCGTGTAGCACCCCACGCTGTTAGCGTAGCTGGTAAGGCCGCTGTTGCCCGCAGCAGAACCCCCGTCGCCGTAGACGTAACCCCATTCGGTATGATTGAAAACGTTGAAGGCCTCCGCACGAAATTCCAACGACACACTCTCATGGATGGGGAAGCGCTTGAAGAGCGCCATGTCGAAGTTGGTTTGGCGCGGGTTGCGGACAATGTTTCTTCCCGCAGTGCCGAATGTCAGGCCACGCGGAGCCGCGAATGCCCCAGGATTGTAAAGCAGCGGACCGAAGAGGCTCCCACCCAGGATGCCAGCGCCCGACCCGGGGATTCTGGTATTGGGATTCCCGATAAGATCAGGTCTTGAACCAGCGCTAGCCGTTCCATCGGCTACGCCGGCATTGTCTCCCGGAACGACTCCGTCGCCGCCGTTCGTCACGCTAAAAGGTCCCCCAGTCTGAACCAGAGTAATACCCGACCATTGCCAACCGCCAAGCAGGGTATGCGTCAGTCCCAACCCTTTGAAGAAGGGCAGGTCGTAAATGTAACTCAGGCTGAAAACATGACGCTGGTCGAAGTTCGAACTGGCGCGGTTCGCAGCCAAATTGTAGGAATCGACGAAACTGGTATCTCCCGCAGAGGAAGCATCGTCAATGGAGTGGCTGTAAGTATAGGCGGCACTGAGTTGGAGTGAGCCAACACTTCTGCGTGCCGAAAGCTGCAGGGCGTGGTAAATGGAAGAGGATGCGTTCTCCTGCCGCCGTATGTCGCCATAGCCTAGGAATGGCCGGAAGAAGTTCGGATCGTTGCCGCAGGCGACATACATGTTGACGCCGATCGTGCCGGGGGTCTGATCGCCGGGCACAGCGTCCGGATTGTAGCCGGGGACTGCCGGGCCACCTAGTCCAGCTGTTCCCGCGGCGCAATCGCCGAGATAACCGCTGACCGGATCGGCGCCGGCGAATGGCTGATTCGGTCCGTAGGGATTCTGATCCTGCTGGAATTGCGGAATTTGGTTTAGATCCCGCCGTCGCCCCAAATGTGTCCCCTTGCTGCCAACATAAGAGACGATACCAACCACGTGCGCAGGCAGTTCGCGCTCGACGTCGAGATGAAACTGCTGGACGTAGGGCCAGATCTGCTTTTGTGGAATCGAGACTACGCTCTGGGGGAACTGCGCGCCGAACGCGCCTACCTGGGTATAGCCAGAAGTCTGGATCGTATCGTTCGCGTTGAAGGTTGTGGGGATGTTGCTCTGGACGGGGTTCTGCACCAGTGGCGGCGAGCCTTCGAGCGCGGTTGCAACAGCCTCATTGCCATTTGTGTGTTCGAAGAAGATGCCGTATCCGCCTCGGATCGCAGTCTTGCCGTTGCCGAAAACATCCCAGGCAAAACCAACGCGCGGAGCGGGGTTGAACAAGTGTCCCTTAGCGCAGCCCGTGGGAATGCCAGCTGTACCGCACAGAACCAGGCCATTGTTTGGATTGGTGGCCACCGTACCGTCGGGATTTAAGGTAGTTGCCCCCTGGACGTACTTCGTCGGGTCGAAGTTCCCCGCCTGATGCAGGTTCTCGTAGATGGTGCCGAACAGGCTGATTCGTAGCCCCAGATTCAGCGTCAGACGCGGCGTCACATGCCAGTCATCCTGGAAATAGGGTTCGAAGATTTTGTAGCGCAGGTAGTATTTGGGCTGTCCACTGGCCTGCTGAAAGCTGCTGATGTTTCCGGTCAACATATCCGCGAAGGCGTTACCCGTACTGCCGGAAAGACCAATATCGAAGTTGGCAAAGCCGTTGATCGAAGGTGTGAACTGGGGCAGTTCGTTCTTCTGCGAGGCGACGAAATAACCACCAAACACCAGATTGTGTTTGCCGATAATCTTGGAGACGTTATCGCGGTAGGTGTAGTTGGGATTCGAATTCACCGGCCCTTGGGGAACCCAGCCTGCATCCTCGCCAAGCCCGCCAAAAATGCCTCCGTTGAGCTGGATGCCGGGCAATCTGCCAGCGTTATTCGGAAACAAACCAATATTGTAGCCAGGGGGCCGCTGCCAAGGCCCTATGTTCTGAGTTGTAATGTGATTGGTGGAATAGCTGGCAACGAACTCGTTGAGCAGGGTGGGAGTGACCGTGGCGGTGAGGCGGGCCACCAGACTTGTGGACGGCTGTCCAAAGGCAGTCTGAATCGACGGGTAGGTTGTGGCGTTGGTCCAAAGAGGTGTCGGATAGACCTGGTTCCATGAGTCATGAATGTAACGGACTGAGGCATGGAGCTTGGTATTAATGTTGTGGTCGATGCGGAACAATTCTTCCCGCCAGTCGGTCGGGGTCGGTACGGCTTTGTTGAAGGCCCAACTTCCGGGCGAGCCAGTGGTTGGCAGCGGAAACTGCGGCAGTAGTGGAATCGCATTCGGATCGATCGGAACAAGGACAGGATTGCTTGGGGCGCCACTGCCCGGGTAGGTCGGGTTCCCGAACGGCAGTAGGGTTGTGGGATTGATTGGGCAATCGGGTCCCGGACCTGGATTTTGTGGATCTGTGCTTCCAGGGCAAAGTTCGCTGAAATCGCCGCATGGCCCGAGTGTTGGGGGGCAGTTGACTCCTATGCCGCGTTCGGCGCTGGACGGAACGGGAACGTTGAAGAGTGTCGAGAGGCGGTTGCGTCGCCACTCCTCGGAGAAGAAGAAGAAGGTCTTGCTCCGATCCTGGTTATAAACATTGGGAATGAAGACGGGCCCGCCGATGGTGTATCCGAAATCGTTTTTCTTGTAAGGAGTAACACTGGAAGCGAAGTAGTTGCGGGCATTGAAGGCCTGGTTGCGGACAAATTCGTAGGCGACGCCATGGAAAGACCGCGTGCCGGACTTCGTCTCGACCTCAACCGTGCCAGAGCTGTTTCTGCCATACTGCGCGCCATAGTTGGAAGACAGGACACGCACTTCGGCAATGGCGTCGACACTGGGAAAGGTCAGCAGGGTGGTATTACTCCCGTCATCCATGTTGTTGCCGCCATCAACCTCCCAGTTGTTGTATTCCGTGCGGCCCCCGTTGACGCTGTAGACGACGGAATCCAGCCCGCCGGTCGGTTCGTCGTTTCCTGATTGATTGGTTGCTCCGGGCGTCAGTGAGAGGAGTTGGGTGTAGTTACGCCCGTTCAGCTCGAGCTGCGTCATCTGCCTGCCCGTAACCGTGCCCGCTAGTTCCGAGGTTTCGGTTTCGACCTGATTCAACTGCTCGCCCTGCACGAGGACCTCAGTGGCGATGTTTCCCACGGCGAGGGCTGCATCCACACGAGCCCTCTGCCCGACGCGCAATACGATTCCATCGCCTTTGAAAGTCTTGAAACCCTTCGCGCTAATGACGAGGTTGTAAGTGCCGCCGGGCAAACCGGCGGCTAAATAATCACCATCGGAGTTGGT
>WNEZ01008511.1_pt1 | contig 13818 bp, 13 predicted proteins | sample 5400521 | NCBI WGS metagenome assembly WNEZ01 (sample SAMN13153339, study PRJNA577476) | soil metagenome | isolation source: 120 cm saprolite under Douglas fir tree site 2 hole 1 replicate 1 | place: USA:California | collected 2015-04-18 | reverse complement strand
CAAGATTCCGCAGGGGATGAGCTGCAGGACGAAGCGATCCTTGCCGATGATGACGGTGTGCCCGGCGTTGTGTCCGCCGGCGACGCGCGCGATGTAGTCGAAAGCGCCGGCAAGATAGTCGACGACCTTGCCTTTGCCTTCGTCACCCCACTGCGCGCCGACCACCACGACTGATTTCATGCAGAGCCCTCACTCGCACACGTTGCCGGATGTGTCACCCGCACTCTTCCCTCAGCGGTTCCGCGAGGAAAAATGTTCAGGTGGGAATTGCGCGAAAAACAACGGAAATAGCATCGTACGCTGTGCTCGCCTCTGGTGCAAGCAAGGCTCTGCTATCGCTTGGTTCGACGCTTAAGCTGGTTGAGCTCCTGGCGGACGTCGATATTCAACTCTCTGGGAATGTGCGCGATGAATAGTCCTCCGGCAATGCTTTCGCACTGCCCTCCTTGCGAGTGGATACGTCCAACAAGTTCCGCCATCTCCGTGCTCTCAACTAGATCTCGGGACAGTATAAAACTGTGAGTTTTTAGCCCCGAGCGTTTTACCATCCGCCGATATCGAATAGAACCGTCTTCCGAGGGAGGGTACGCTTCGATCGTGTCGCCGTATCTTAGGAGCCCACAAATGGAAGTCACCTCTAGCCTGTACTGGTTGTGTTCCAAAGGCGTCATGTACAGCAGTTCGCGGGTGTTGCGGAACACAAGGTAAAGACCAACTTCGCCGCTCACGCTCCACCGCCGAGTTCCTGGTAACGATAGCAGGTCACGGCGTGGTCGTTGACCATGCCGGTGGCTTGCATCAGCGCGTAGCAAATTGTGGAGCCGACGAAGCGGAAGCCGCGTTTCGCCAAATCTTTACTTAGCGCGTCAGATTCCTTCGTTCGCGCGGGGACTTTGCGTTTCCAGGCGTTTTGCTTCGGTCTGCCGTTCACGAAGCGCCAGACGTAGGCGTCGAAGCTGCCGAATTCTTGCTGCACTTTCAGGAAGGCATGCGCGTTGCTGATGGTGGCTGCGATTTTCAGTTTATTGCGGATGATGCCGGGATCGGAGAGCAACTGTCGCACTTTCTTCGCATCGTAGCGCGCGACCTTCTCGGGATCGAACCCGTCGAGCACTTCGCGATAGCGCTCGCGCTTGCGCAGCACGGTGTCCCAGCTCAACCCCGCCTGCGCGCCCTCCAGGATAAGCAGCTCGAACCATTTTCGGTCGTCGTGCAGCGGCACGCCCCACTCTTCATCGTGATAGGGAATGTTCCACTCTTTGCCGGCCCAACGGCAGCGAACGACTTTTTCTGAAGGAAAGACCATTTGCGGTTTATACCAGAAAAGGTCTTCGCGCGGAATTCTCAGAACCTCGGCCAGGCAGTCAAAAGAAAGGGCGTGGCAATGAAGACACGCCCCTTGAAAATTCCACCTTGCCGCTAATCGTCACCTGCGCAGGAACGCAGATTAAGCGGTCGGTGTGGTCGGTGCAAAGTGGCGCTCGAGCGCCTTGGTGATCTGCTCTTTCGGTACCGCGCCGACGATTTGCTCGACCACCTGCCCATTTTTGAAAACGAGCAGCGTGGGAATGCCGCGAATGTTGTAGCGGCCCGCGGAGTTCATCGCCTCATCGACGTTGAGCTTGGTCACCTTAAGCTTGCCGGCGTAGTCGTGGGCAATTTCCGCGACTGTGGGGGCGAGCATGTGACACGGGCGGCACCATTCCGCCCAAAAATCGACCATGACCGGTTGCGCGTTGCTCGCCGTCAAAACTTCCGCTTCAAAATTTCCATCGTTTACTGCCAGGATGCTATTGTCGGCCATGTTCTTTGTCCTCAAGGGCTTACCGGAGCAAGCGCCTTTTTGTCTCCTCTACCAGTTTAATTAGATGTTGCAACAGGCTTTTGGTTTCTCGCCGCAGGAGCCGGAGCCGGCTCGGGTACGGCCGGCAAGCCCCGCGCCGTGCGCGCCGCGGCGTAAACGTTGGCGTATTCCATCGCGGACCCCTTCCAAGAAAAATCTTTCGCCATGCAGTTCAATTGAATGCGCCGCCAAATGCGCTCGTCCATGAACAGATGCAGCGCCAGACGCACACTACGCATCATCGCGGCGCCGATATACTCCACAAACTTGAAACCGGTTCCGGTGCCGTGCTCGATGTCGAACGCTTCAATCGTATCATCAAGGCCGCCGGTGGCCCTTACAATCGGCACCGTACCATACTTCAAACTATAGATCTGGTTCAAGCCGCAGGGCTCGTAGCGCGAGGGCATCAGGAACATGTCGGCGCCGGCTTCGATTTGGTGCGCGATGGCGTTGTCGTAGGCGATTTTTACGCCGACGCGTCCGGGATACGCCGCGGCCAGCGCGCGGAAAAGCTCTTCATATTTGCGGTCACCGGTGCCCAGCACCACCAGCAGCAAGTCTTCGTGCATCAATTCGTGTGCTCTTTCAGCGATGAGGTCGAAGCCTTTTTGGTCGGCGAAACGCGAGACGATGCCGATGACCGGCTTCGCCAAATGTTCGGCAGGGAGCTCGAAGAGATCCAGCAGCGCTTGCTTACAAATTTGCTTGCCGCTGAAGTCTTTGGCGGAATATTTTGCGGCGATAAATTTGTCTCTTTCCGGGCTCCAGAGCGTGTAGTCCACGCCGTTCAGGATGCCGACCAGCCGGTCGGCGCGGCCGCGCACGACGCCGTCGAGCCCGTAGCCGTATTCTCGTGTCTGAATTTCCTGTGCGTATTTGCGGCTGACGGTTGTGAGGTAATCCGAGAATACCAATCCGCCTTTCAGAAAATTCACGCTACCGAAGAACTCGATGCCGCCGGGATGGAACACGCCTACGGGAATGCCGGCGCGGTCGAGCGCGTCTCTGCCGAACAGGCCGTGATAGCCCATGTTGTGGATGGTGAAGACTACCGGGATGTCTCGGACCAACGGATCGTCGCCGTAGGAGGTTCGCAGCAACACGGGCACGAGAGCGGACTGCCAATCGTGGCAGTGAATCACGTCGGGGCGCCAGACATGCTTGGCGATTTCGATGGCCGTGCGGCAAAACTCGCTGTAGCGCTCGGCGTTGTCTGGATAATCGCCGCCGGGGCCGCCGTAGAGGCTATCGCGATCAAAATATGCGGGGTCGTCCACGAAAAAATAACGTACTCCGCCGATCACGGAACCATCGGCGACGGATGGAAAACGAAGGCGCGTTCCGCCCATCGGAATCGTGACGCTGGGCACGATCACGGAGTCAATCTTCGTTCCGCGATAGCGGGGCAGCACTACCGCGACTTCGTGCCCGAGGCCGACCAAGGCTTTTGGCAAGGCCTCGACCACGTCCGCGAGGCCGCCGGTCTTGGAGAAGGGCAGGCCTTCCGATGCCACGAATAGGATTCGCACTGTGCTCCCAAGAAAATTGAGAAGGTTTAACGCTATCCGACGCTATCACTGTCGTCAAGCGGGCTTGCACGTATAATGTGCCTCCGCGGAATGCGCGGAAAAGATTTTTACCACAGAGAGCGCAGAGGTCGCAGAGGAGAATGGCTCGTCAACGCTTAGGCCAGCATTTCCTTGCTGATGAGGGATGGCGCGACGAGATCGCGCGCGCGATTCGCGTTTCGGCGCAATCCATCGCGCCGTTGCCAGGCGGGAATAGGGCGGAGTTTTGCTGGATTGAGATTGGCGCCGGGCACGGCGAAATGACAGAGCTACTCGCTTCCACGGACGCGCCGGTCCATGCCATCGAACTTGATGCTCAGCTTGCGGCGACGCTGAAGCGGCTCGCCCAACGCTTCCCTAATGTGGAGATTGTTTCCGCGGACATTCTGGAATCGAATATCGGCAAGATCGCTGCGGGGAAGCGTGTGCGCATTTACGGCAATTTGCCGTACTACATCACTTCGCCGATTTTGCATCACCTCTTTGCCAGCGCCGACCTCATCGAGGAAATCCATGTTGTGGTCCAGCACGAGGTGGCGCTGCGGCTGGCGGCCCAGCCGGGAACGCGCGATTACGGCTATTTATCCGTGCTGACGCAGTATTTTTCACGTCCTGAACTCGTTCTGGAAATTCCGCGCGGTGCGTTTCGGCCGCCGCCGGAAGTGGGCTCTGCGCTGGTTACTCTGCGCTTGCCAGGCGAGCGCGCGAAACTTCCACAGATTGACGAAGCGTCGTTCCTGGAGTTTGTGAAATTGTGTTTCTCGCAGAAGCGCAAGACGCTGGTGAACAATCTGAAGTCGCGCGTGAAGCCCGAACTGCTTCGTGCGGCTCTGGCGAATCTGAAATTGCGCGCCGACGCGCGCGCGGAGCAACTTTCCGTGGCCAACTTCGCTGCTCTCTTGCAGCAGCTAGGCAGCGGCCCGCGCAGCTGATTCCGTTTTCTCGGTTTAATCCGAGTTTTTCTCTTTCTTCTGCGCCACCAAGCGGTCCGGATAGTCGCTCATGATGCCATCGACACCGGCTTCGATCAGCAAGCGCATGTGCGCAGGATGGTTCACCGTCCAGCAGACCACCTGCAAGTCCTTCTTTCGCGCCTCGGCCAGCAAGGCAGGCGTCACCAGGTCGCCGCGCACGGCCAACTGGCGCGCCCCGATCTCCACCGCGCGCTCGACCGGCTTCTCGATTTGCCCTTCGCACAAGAGGCCGGTCATCAGCGTGGGCTCAATCTTGCGCAGCGACTCAAGGATGGCGACGTCGAACGAAATGACCACTGCGCGCGGAATTTCTCCCGATTCGCGCAGCGCACCGATCAGGGCGTGCTCGCCGCCCCACGACGAGCCGCTGGGTTTCAGTTCCAGATAGAACACGACATCGTGCTTCTTTGAAAAATCGAGAATTTCTTCCAGAGTGGGAATGCGCTCGCCGGCAAACTCGCTGCCGAACCAGGAGCCGGCGTCGAGGCGGCGCAATTCCGCGAGCGTGAGGTCGTGCACAGCGCCGTGCCCGCCGGTAGTCCTGTCCACCGTCGCGTCGTGGATGGCCACGAAATGCGCGTCGCGCGAAAGCTGCAGGTCTGTTTCGATGAACGCAGCACCCAGGGAAACCGCTTTGCGAAACGCCGCCAGCGTATTCTCCGGCGCGTGTCCCGAGGCCCCACGATGCGCAATCACCAGCACGATGCCCTCACCCGCCAATCCATTTGCAGAGTTGAGTCGAATGACCCGTTGTGAGTATGCTAGCACCTGCTGCAAGGCATTCGGGTTGCAGCCTTCCCCCCAGGGTCCTGAATCTAAATGACCGTGATATTAGGAATTCACAAAAGGAGCCATTCCATGCTGAAGAACCGAACCCCCTTCGGTATCGCCCTGGCCGCCATTTCTCTTACCATCCCTCTTAGGACGACGGCAAGCATGCCGCCATCCGTGACGGCCCAGCGCGAAACCAAATCGAATCAAAATCTGGTACGCGAAGTTCGCCATCAGCTTCTTCTGCTTCCCTACTACTCCGTTTTTGACAACCTGGTGTTCAAAGTGGATGGCGATCACGTCACCCTAGAGGGCCAGGTGATCCGTCCCGCGCTCAAGTCTGACGCCGAAGGCGCGGTTACGAGCATCGAGGGCGTTTCCGGCGTGACCAACAACATCGAAGTGCTGCCTCCATCCCCGATGGATGATCAGTTGCGCCACGCGCTTTATCGCGCCATCTACGGAGACGCGGTCCTCTCCAAATACGGTTGGTCTTCCCTGCCTTCGATTCACATCATCGTGAAAAATGGGCATGTGAGTCTCGAGGGCGTGGTTGATAGCGAGGCGGACAAGAATCTGGCCGGCTTGCGCGCCAACGGCGTGCCAAACGTTTTTGAGGTGAAAAACAATCTGGTGGTCAACGGCAAGCGCTAATCGCGGGCGGCAAGGCGCCGCGAAAGGAGCCGTTTTCGACCCAAATATGCAGAATGATGAGCAACGACACAGCTGGGAAGTTTCTAGTCCCTGGAGAGCAACTCTGTACCGTCAGCGGGGAGGCAGTTTCGGCTTCGTGGACTAGCGTTTCGCGACGTGCACGTATATAGCCTATTATCAATGATTTATCGGCATGGGGTGGCGCGACGTTGGCCTGCCAATTGCCTCTTGATCTAAGGAACCGCGACGGCTCTGCGAGCTAGACGCCGCGAGGATCGATTGATGGCTACAACCAGCACCAAGGCGCGCTCCATCACACTTAGCGCGCTCGCAGACCGGCTGATGCCCATAAATACAGTCCCAGCCGGCTTCGATGCCGCGCGCGACCTGCCCGCCGGCTTTCTGGAGTTCCTGGCGCCGCTGCACGCCGCGCTCACGTTGCGCCAGCGCTCGCTGATCGTTCGCCGCGAAGCGGCGCTGCAGCAAGCGCATGCAGGCAAGCTACCCGATTTTCTGCCGCCATCCGCGGCGACCACTCAGGCGTGGGAAATCGAGCTGCCGGAATGGTGCTCCGACCAGCGCAACCAGATGACCGGCCCGGCAGACGATGCCGAACTCGTCGTGAAAATGCTCAACTCCGGCGCGCCGGGGGTGATGCTGGACCTGGAAGATTCCAACGCCAACACCTGGGAGCATCTCACTGCCGGCGTCCACAACGTTCTGGAAGCGCTCGCCGGCCGGCTCAATTATTTCGACAAGAAGCGGAATCGCGCGGTGAGTATTCAGCCGAGCAAGACGGTCCTCTTCACGCGGCCGCGCGGCCTGCACTTGCATCAAGCCGGCGTTCTTCCGGGCGAAGTGCTTCCGGCTTCGCTGTTCGACGTTTCGATGATTGCCTATCACGTAGATTTCGGCGCGCTGAAGCATCCGCTTTGCTTCTACATCCCCAAGTCGGAATCCGCGGATGAAGCGCTGTGGTGGCGCGATCTCTTCCAGATGATTGCGCGCGCCAAGGGCGTTCCTGCCGATGCCATCAAGTGCATGGCGCTGGTGGAAGCGCATCCGCTGGCCTTTCAGATGGAAGAATTCGCCTGGAATCTGCGCGGACACATACTGGGATTGAACCTCGGCCGCTGGGACTACATGGCCAGCCTGATTCATTTCAACCTTGAAGACCCGGCATGGGTTTTGCCGGACCGCAACACGATTCCGCACAACGTCGCGTTTTTCCAGAATTTGCGCACGCTGATGCCGGAGATTTGCCACAAGCACGGCATGCTGGCCATCGGGGGCATGACCGCGCTTTATCCGAGCCGCGACAATCCGGAGCTGAACGCGCGCGCGCTTGCGATTCTTGCCGAGGACAAAAAGAACGAAGCGTCCTGCTTGATGGACGGCGCGTGGACCGGCCATCCGGACCAGAACGAAATCGCGGTCGCGCAGTTCCCTGCTCCGAATCAGCTCAATGGTCGTCCGAAGAACGCCGAGCCGCATCCCGACCTGCGTCCCCTGCCTACGGGTGTCGGCAAGCGCACCCTGGCCGGTACGCGCGCAGCTATTCGCACTGTGATTCGCTACCGCAACGGCGTATTGAACGGCCGCGGCGCGAGCCTGCTGGACGGTTACATGGAAGACCTGGCCACCGACCGCATCTACCGGCTGATGATTGCGCAGCGCGTGAAGCATGCGGACAAGGTTGAGGTCCTTGACGATAGCGGGCAGGCAATTCGTCACACACCCGAACTGATAACCGGGCTTTTTGACCAAGAGCTGGAGCGCCTGTTACAGGAAAACGCCAAGCAGTCCGGCGATTCAGAGCAAGCTGCCACTCAAGCAGCCAGGCTCACCGAAGCGCGCCAGCTGAGCGAAGAGATGATTCGGCGCGGCGAGTTCAATCCGGTTTGATATCGAGTTTTGTAAATATGCCGCAGAACGACGTCCGGCGCGTTCAAAACCGTCCAGAAACAGAAGGGGCCGCGTGCGCGGCCCTTTCTCGCGGTTAAGAGCAAGTCTCCTGGTTGCAAGCTCTTACTGATTGCTTCCGCTGGTCCCCGAATGGGAAGTTTCGGCGTTGGTCTGATCTCCCAAGCGGAGTTCAAAATCCTTCCCATGGAAAAAGATCTCGGTCAGTGCGTTTTTTCCGTCATCCGACTTCTTCGCACCGTAACCATCGGTACGATTCTTTTCGCCGACGCTCACCACCTGCGCCGGCACCGCAGCTACGGTTTGCTTGCCGCTGGTGATGCTCAGTTCGACGTTGGGACCTTCGCCATTCCATTCGACCTTGTAGTCGCCCGGAGGCAACTGCTTGCCTTGCACGTCCACACTCTCGTACAGGTGCAGCGTGCCTTTACCCGTGCCCGCAGCAAAGGCGCTGGCGGCCAGCAGCAGCGACGCTCCTACCAAAGTGACTAGATTCCTCGACCCTTTCATTTTTTCTCTTCCTTTCTTTTTGTCCTCGCGAAAACTCCGGCAACGATATCCGCAGGAGCCCTGGGGACTCCTTCAGTAAGATGCGGGGCTGGTGCGGTTGTTACACGCGACTGCGGCTGTAAGTAACAGATAATAAGATAGATACCAATATTCTGGGCTCGCCCATGCCCGGCCGATCTGGCATCGACTGAAAACTGCCCTTTTTCGGGTCGGCGTCTTGTGTCCTTCTAGTTCACTGGCCTTACTAAATGGGGACTACGGTACCATTCAAGTTTCACTGCGTTTTGCCGATGATGACCGAGTATGGCGAGCCTCTACTTTTGCCAGCCCCACACTCAGAACCAGGGCATGCTGCGCGCGATCCTGAACCGGGAAGATTGCCAGCACCTGGCGGCGCCGAGCGCTATCACCTATCTTGGGGACGAATTCCCTAATTTTGCTACCGGCCACCGGCAAGAGCGCGACTTTGCCGTGCTGAAAGTGGATGCCGAAGAAGCGGATACGAAATGGCGCCCCGGTTTCTATCGCGTCGACGCCGACCTGATGGAGCTGAACAGCGTGCTCTTAACCCTCGCCCGCTAATCCCGTTTGCTCGCACCTCCAGCACTCACTTCCCTGCAAGCCTCCCAGCGGCTAACTAGCTCCATCTCTAGTTGTGCTACCGCTCACGACGCGTGGCGGCGAGAATGGCCGGCTTGCCGTTGCGAGAGCTCGAGTCTATCCTGATAGCACGCCCATGAATCGCGTCTATCTGGATCACAATGCCACCACGGCTGTCGAGCCGGAAGCGCTCGACGCTATGCTGCCGTTTTTGTCGGGGGAATACCCATGAATCGCGTCTATCTGGATCACAATGCCACCACGGCTGTCGAGCCGGAAGCGCTCGACGCTATGCTGCCGTTTTTGTCGGGGGAATACGGCAATGCCGCTTCGATTCACACCTTTGGGCAGAAGGCGCGCGCTGCCGTTGAAACTGCGCGCGAACAAGTCGCGGCGCTGATTGGCGCGCGTGCACAAGAAATCGTCTTCACCAGCGGCGGCACGGAAGCGGACAACCATGCGATCTTTGGCGTGATTCTCCCGCTGGTAAGCTGGCCTGCGAGTCGAAGTCCAAACCCCGTCGGTGATCTCGGTAAGCGCTTTTCCATCGCTCACCCCAAACACGTCATCAGCACCAGCATCGAGCACGAAGCTGTGCTCAACACGTGCCAGGCGCTTGAGGAGCAGGGTGTACCGGTCACCTACTTGCCCGTCGACGGGCAAGGAGTCATTTCGCCAGAGGCGTTGCGCCACGCGCTCCGCAAGGAAACCGCGCTGATTACCGTGATGCACGCCAACAACGAGCTAGGCGTGGTGCAACCACTTGAGGAAATCGGTCGCATCGCCGCTGACGCCGACGTGTACTTTCATACCGACGCGGTGCAATCCGCAGGGAAGCTCCCGATCGACGTGAACGCGCTGCGCCTGGATTTGCTGTCGCTCTCCGGGCACAAGTTTTATGCGCCGAAGGGGATCGGAGCGCTGTACATCCGCGGTGGCACGCGCTTGCAGCAGCTTCTCTACGGCGGGCACCACCAGCGAGGATTTCGCCCTGGCACGGAAAACGTAGCTGGCATTGTCGGCATGGGCAGAGCTGCGGAGCTTGCCCGGAAGTCGCTGGCCGAGGATGCGGCGCGTGTTTCTGCCTTGCGCGACCGGCTGGAGCAAGGGCTGCTCTCGCGCGTGCCGCATTCACGCGCCAACGGCACGCGCGCCCCACGCACACCCAACACCACCAACATCATGTTCCCCGGGATCGAAGGCGAAGCTCTGGTCATTGCGCTCGATCTTAAAGGGCTGGCCTGCTCGACAGGAGCGGCTTGCTCGTCGGGGGCCGTCGAACCCTCGCACGTGCTTACCGCCATCGGTCTGTCGCCCGATGAGGCGCGGTCCAGTTTGCGCTTCAGCCTCGGCCGCCATACTACGCCTGGCGAAATCGATTTCGCATTGCAAATTGTGCCGGCCGCTGTCGAACAACTCCGTGAACTCTCACCCAGCTACCGCAAGGAAGCCGCAACGCGGTCGTAAGCCGGCGGTTGCCTCCGTGGACGGGCGCGCAAGCCGATGGAGGAGCCAGCCAAGTAGTTGCTGCGCGACAAACACTGGTTTTCCCGTAAAATGAATAGAGTATGAGCAGCGCAACCCAATTCGACACTTTGCCGGCGAGCGACGCGATTCAGAGCGGCTTGATTGCGGTGGCCATGAGCGGCGGTGTCGACTCCTCGACCGTCGCGGCCCTGCTGCAACAGCAAGGGCATCCCATCATCGGGCTGACCATGCAGCTCTGGAACCAGCGGCGGCTGCCCGAGTTGCAAGGCGACGGGCCGGCGCAGCATCGCTGCTGCTCGCTCGACGACGTCTACGATGCCAAGCGCGTGGCGCAGCACCTGAATTTTCCGCACTACGTGGTGAACTTCGAGCAGCAATTTGAAGCGCGCGTGGTGCGCCCCTTCGTCGATCAGTATCTCGCCGGGCGCACGCCCATCGCGTGCACCAACTGCAACACGGATGTGAAGTTCGAGCCGCTGCTGCGCATGGCGCGCCAGATCGGCGCAGAGCGGCTGGCCACCGGCCACTACGCGCGCATCCGCCGGAATGAGCGGACCGGGCGCTGGGAATTGTGGCGCGCTCGCGACGACAGCAAGGATCAGTCTTACTTTCTCTGGGGACTGACGCAGGAGCAGCTTGCACGCAGCGAATTTCCTCTGGGCGAATTGAGCAAAGATGAAGTGCGCGCGGCCGCGCGGCTGGCGAACCTGCCCGTGGCGGACAAGCCCGAAAGCATGGAGCTGTGCTTCGTTCCTAACGGGAACTATGTTCAGTTCATCGAGGCGTATTCGCGGGAGCGCGGCGCGGCTTTGTCAAACAACGAGGGCGAGATTGTTTCCGAAGACGGCGTCGTTGTCGGGCGTCACAGTGGGGTACACAACTTCACCATTGGGCAGCGCAAGGGCTTGGGATTTGCAGCGGGCAAGCCGCTCTACGTAGTGGCCATTGACCGCGAGAACAATCGCGTGGTGGTGGGAGATGATGAGTCGCTGCGCACCACGACGTGCGATGTGCAAGACGTCAACTGGATCGCGCACCAGGTTTCCAGTGAACCAGTGCGCGCAACGGTGAAGATCCGCCACAAGCACGTTCCAGCCGAAGCCACGGTCACGCCGCTGGACGCCACGCACGCGCGGATTATTTTTGACGCTCCGCAACGCGCCATCACCTCCGGGCAGGGAGCTGTTTTCTATGACGGTGAGCGCGTCCTCGGCGGGGGCTGGATTCGCTAGATTCAATAAAAAAAAGCAGGCGCCTCGTGCGCCTGCCCAGAAAATCTCGCTCTCCAAAATCGGTTAAATAAACAGCTCTTCTTCCTGCTCCAGCGGTTCTTCGGGCCGCCGTCTTCCGCGCCGCGCGCGAAGCAAATCGATTCCCACCTTGATACCCTGTACCAGGGCCGACACTTTCTGCACCGGGCGCCAAACGTTGTGCGTGAACTTCGTCCCCGCGTCCTCGACGGCTTCGAGCGCGCCCGTGAGAATACGATCCGCGCGCACCAGCTGGCCGCGCAGCCGATCTGAAGCCTCCGTGAAAACGCGGTCGACCTTTTGGGCCTGCGCGCGCGCCAGGTACACCACGTGCGCGGCATCGGCAACCATTTCGGAAATTTTCGGCTGTGTATCTTCCAGCAGGATTTGTACGCGGGTTAGAATCGGGCTAAGCCGCGACTCGAGGTCCGATGTAAAGCGCTCCATGCGATCCATGCTGCGCCGCATCTGCAAAAACATGGCCACCAGAATCGCCGCCTGCAACACAATCGCTGCAGCCGCAACACAAACGAAAACCGCGATCCACGTTTCCATACGCACCTCAAGCCCTCACGCATGGGCTTACTTGCGGCTGCCAATCACCAACATAGGCTGCGGCGCGAAATCCAGGGCGCGCCGCCAAAAGACTTAAGACTTGGATTCGCGCAGATACGCTTCGCGTCCTGCGTCCACAGCCGCCGCAATCGAGTCCTTCTTGCGTACCGCCACGTCCTTGCTGCGCTCGATCAGCTCGTCCGCGCGTTCGCGGAGCTCCCGCGCCTTGCGCTGCGCAAAGTCACGCCCTTCATCGGCTTTCTTCGAGAGCAGGTCGCGCGTCTCTTCGCCGGACTTAGGCGCAAACAAAATGCCGACCAGCGCGCCAACACCGAGGCCCACGAGGAAATAAGTCACCTTGGATCCTACATTGTCCGCCATGGCAAACCTCCGCAGAAAACGTAGCACAGCGGTGCGCACCGCGCAATACGAGCTAACCGCTATCGCCCCCTATTTCAGGTTACCCGCGGCAGACTCCGCTTCCAGATGCGCCAGAATCGCCTCCGCCACTTTGCCTGAAACGACGCGGCTCAACTTTTCTTTGCCCGTGCGCCGCAAGTTCGCGATGCTGCCGAATTCGCGGAGCAGCTTTTGGATCGTGCGCGGCCCGACGCCGGGAATATCACTTAACGTGGTCTTCGTCTGCCGCTTGCCGCGGCGCTGGCGATGAAAACTCACGGCGAAGCGATGCGTCTCGTCCCGAATCTGCTGGATCAGATGCAGCACGGGCGAGTGGCGGTCCAGGATGCACGGTTCATTTTCCTGGCCGAGAATGTACAAAATCTCTTCCTTCTTGGCGATGCTGGCCATCGGCTGGTTGATGATTTGCAGCGATTCGAGCGCCTCTGCCGCGGCATGCAACTGCCCGATGCCGCCGTCGATCAAAATCAAGCTGGGCATCGGCCGCTTCTCTTCCAGGACGCGGCGGTAGCGGCGAGTCACTGCTTCGCGCATGCTGGCAAAGTCGTCGTTTTGACCGAACACAGGGAGAGCGCCGCCCGCTGCGCCATTTCCTCCCTCACCGCGAATAATAAACTTGCGGTAGTCCGATTTCTTCATCCGGCCGGCTTCCCACACGACCATCGAAGCCACGGCGTCGGTGCCTTGAATGTGCGAGATGTCGAAGCTTTCGATGCGGCGGGGCTCCTCCAGCAAATTCATGGCGTTCTGCACCGCTTCCCCGATGGCCTTCGAGCTGGGCTTTAGCACGCGAAAGCGCTGCTCGAAAGAATGTTTCGCATTGTTTTCCACCAGGTCCAGGAAGGCGCGCTTGCTCCCGCGCTGCGGCGTGAAGATTTCGACTTTGTGGCCGGCGCGCTCGGTCAGAGTCTCCTCCAACAGCGCGCGATCCTCGAAATCAATGGGCACGTGAATCGCTTTAGGTAGATATTCCGCTTCCAAATAGAACTGCTTCAGCAGTGAGGGCACAAACTCGTGAGGATCGAATTCTTCGAGGTCTTCCCAGTAAAATTCGCGGCGGTCCACCACGCGGCCGCCGCGTAGGTGAAACAGGTTGGCGGAGACCAGCGGCGGCTCTGCGTAGTACGCAAACACGTCGGTATCGTCGCCCTGCGCGGAGGCGATGCGCTGGCGTTCCTCGATGTCCTCTAACGTGCGCAGCAAATCGCGATAGGCGGCAGCCTGCTCGAAAAGCTCCTGCTCCGCGGCGGCAGCCATGC
>WNEZ01003345.1_pt1 | contig 13819 bp, 14 predicted proteins | sample 5400521 | NCBI WGS metagenome assembly WNEZ01 (sample SAMN13153339, study PRJNA577476) | soil metagenome | isolation source: 120 cm saprolite under Douglas fir tree site 2 hole 1 replicate 1 | place: USA:California | collected 2015-04-18 | reverse complement strand
CTCTGCGCGTCGACGGGCAACACCGCCGCATCGGCCGCCGCCTATGCCGCGCGTGCCGGCCTGCCCTGCACGGTCGTGCTGCCGGCGGGCCAGGTCGCGCTTGGAAAGCTCGCCCAGGCCATCGCCTTCGGCGCGACCGTCGTGGCGGTGCGCGGTCCGTTCGACGCGGCGCTCGCGGTCGTGAAGGAGCTCGCGGCGCAGGGAGAGGCGACGCTCGTCAACAGCGTCAATCCCCACCGCATCGAGGGTCAGAAGACCGCGGCGTTCGAGATCTGCGAGGCCCTCGGCGACGCGCCCGACGCGCTGTTCATCCCGGTCGGCAACGCCGGGAACATCACCGCGTACTGGCGCGGGTTCGTGCAGTCCGTCACCGCGGGATTCGCGACGCGCCGGCCGCGCATGTACGGCTGGCAGGCCGAGGGCGCGGCGCCGATCGTGCGCGGCCACCCCGTCGCCGAGCCGGAGACGATCGCGACCGCGATCCGGATCGGGGCGCCGGCGTCCTGGCAGGGCGCGCTGCTCGCGCGCGATCAGTCAGGCGGCGCGATCGAGGCGGTGAGCGACGCGGAGATCATCGATGCGTACCGCGATCTCGCGCGTCGCGAGGGCATCTTCGTCGAGCCCGCGAGCGCGGCGTCGGTCGCCGGGCTTCGGAAGCGCGCGCAGAGCGGAGGACTGCGTGGCGTGTCGAGCGTGGTCTGCGTCCTGACCGGGAACGGTCTCAAGGATCCGGAAACCGCGCGCTCGCTCAGTCGGGAGGTCGCCCTGGTGGATGCGACGGCCGACGCGGTCATGGGCGCGATCGCGCAAGCCGCGCGTGCCTAGGTCACGCACGTGAGCGAGCTGCGTGTCCGCGTGCCCGCCTCGAGCGCGAACCTCGGCCCGGGATTCGACTCGTTCGCCGTCGCGCTGCCCTTGCTCGCCGAGTACGAGCTCCGGCCCGCGAAGGCGTGGTCGGTGACGGTCGAGGGTGATGGACAGGGGGTCCCGGCGAACGATGAGAATCTCTTCGTCGTGTCGGCGCGCGCGGCCGCGAAGGCCGCCGGCCGCGAGCTCGTCCCCCAGCACGTGACGCAGCGTTCGGCGATCCCGATCGCGCGCGGTCTCGGGTCGAGCGCCGCGGCGATCGTCGGCGGCGCCGTCGCCGCGAACGCGCTCCTCGGCGAGCCGTTCGATCGCCGCTCTCTTCTGCGCATCGCGAGCGAGGTCGAGGGGCACGCCGACAACGTCGCCGCCGCGCTGTACGGCGCCTTCACCGTCGCATTGCCCGACGAGGGCGGTCCGGTCGCGACGCGCCTCGTGTTCCCGCGCGCCTGGCGAGTGTGCCTGCTCATTCCCGGACGGCTGCTCTCCACCGAAGCCGCACGCGCGGTGCTTCCGTCGCAGGTCTCGCGCGAAGATGCGGTGTTCAATGTCGCGCACGGCGCGGCGCTCATCGCCGCGGTCATGCGCGCGGACGGCGCGCTGCTCGCGCTCGCGATGGCGGATCGGCTGCATCAAGCCGCGCGCACCAAGCTCGTGCCCGCGCTCGGCGAGATCATCGCCGCGGCGCGTGAGGCCGGCGCGTTCGGCGCCGCCCTGTCGGGCGCGGGACCCAGCGTGCTCGCGGTCGCGCCGACGCGGCTCGCCGCCCGCGTCGTGTCCGCGATGGAGGAGGCGGCCGTGGCCGCCGGCGTTCCGGGTCGCGGTCGCGTCGTTCGTGTGCGTGCCGCGGGCGCGCAGGTATTGAAATGAGCGACGAGCGGCTCAGGGGTAGGGGCCCCTGTCAGCGAACGCAGTGAGCGTGAGCGAGGAGCGAATCCGTCAGCTTGAGCGTGTCTCCTGCGCGCAGCGCAGAGATTGATCAGGTATTGAAATAGCGCGACTCACACTTCTCGGCGATGCCGCCGTGCGCTCGGCGTTCGCGAGAGAGCTCGGTCGCGGCATCGAATACCACGACGTGCTTCCGACGACGCAGACGCGCGCGCGCGAGCTCGCCGCGCAGGGCGCGTCGCGCGGGATCGTCGTCGCGAACGAGCAGAGCGCGGGTCAGGGAACGCGTGGTCGCGTGTGGGTCGCGCCGACAGGAACGAGCCTCCTCGCGTCGTGGATCGTGCGGCCCGCGCCGGTCGCCCCCGCGCTCTTCGCCGCGCTCGCCGGCGTCGCGATCGCGCGCGCTCTCGAGGCCCTGGTGCGCGCCGATGCCCGCCTAGAATGGCCCAACGACGTACACGTCGGGGGGAGGAAGGTCGCGGGTGCGCTCGCGCATGCGACATCGGATGGCGACGGCGGCGTGCTCGTGCTCGGTATCGGCGTCAACGTGCATCAGCGGCAGGACGAGTTCCCGGCGGAGCTGCGCGAACGGACGATCTCGCTTGCGCTGGCCGGCTATCCGCTCGACCGGCTCGCCCTCCTCGCGCGCCTGACGAGCGAACTCGACCGCCTCGAGGACATCGCCGAGCGCGCTGCCGCACTCGACGAGTGGCGTCGCCGTTCGACGTTCCTTGGCAAGGCGGTCGAGGTGCGTGCCGGCGAGCGCGCGCCGCTGCGCGGCATCGCGACCGCGATCGACGACGACGGCGCGCTGATGGTGCGCACGCCGACCGGCACGGAGCGCGTGGTCGCGGGTGAGGTCGCCCTCGCTTGAGCGAGCGCTTCGCCATCGTCGTCGACGGGACCGCGTGCTTCTCGCCGGAGCTTCAGCGCGAGTTCGACATCCGCTGGCTTCCGCTGCACGTCGATATCGGGTCGGAGACGTTCACCGCGAACGTCGATCTCACCGCCGATGAGTTCTATCGCCGCATCGCCGCGCCCGGCGTGCTGACTGGAACATCCCAGCCGAACATGGGCGAGTGCCGCGACGTCTACGACGCGATCGTCGCGGAAGGGACGAAGCAGCTTCTCGTGCTCACGATCGCGACCGAGCTCTCGGGCACGTACTCGGTCGCGAGCACGACGGCTCAGGCCATGCCCGGTGTCACGATCGAGGTCATCGACAGCCGCTCTGTCGCGGGTGGCATCGCCCTGATCGCGACCGCGTGCGCGCGTCTGCGCCGGAGCGGTGGCTCATTCGAGCAGGCCGTGGCGCTGTCCCGGAAGCTCGCGGGAAAGGTCCCGATCTACGCGGTCGCGGACACGCTCGAGTACCTGAAGCGATCCGGGCGCGTGAGTGGGGCGCAAGCGCTCTTTGGTTCGATGCTCAAGATGAAGCCGATCCTCGAGGTTGCGAACGGCGTCGTGCACCCCGCCGACCGCGTGCGCACACGCGAGAAGGCCGTCCAGCGCATGAAGGAGCTCGTCGAGGAGCGCGTCCCCGAGGGCGCACGTATCCATGCGTGCACCCTTCACACGAACGCCCCCGACCGCGCGCGCGACGTCGCGGATTGGGTACAGGAGCGTTACCACTGCGTCGAGCACTGGATCGCCGAGGCCGGGCCCGTGATCGGCGCCCGCGCCGGCCCGGGTGTCGTTGGACTCTGCTGGTACCGTGAGGAAGACGCGAAATGAGCAGTGAGGCGGGTTCTCGTCCCGGGGTTGCAGGGGCGGAGCCCCTGCGAGGAATAGGTTCTGCTCTCATGGCGGCGAAGCCGACATGAGGTTGCGCATGCCGTTTGGCCGGAAGCCGAACGAGTTCCCCTCTCATCTGTGGACGCAGTGTCCCAGCTGCAACGAGATGCTCTTCAACAAGCAGCTCGCTCGCAATCTCAACGTGTGCACGAAGTGCGAGCACCACTTCCGCCTCGGCGCGCGGGAGCGCATCGAGCTCCTCGTCGACAAAGGCTCGTTCCACGAGCATGACGCGGCGCTCACCTCCGGCGACCCGCTCGGCTTCACGGACAGCAAGCCGTATCCAGAGCGGATCGCGGCGGCGCAGACGAAGAGCGGCGAGAAGGACGCGATCATCACCGGCGAGGCGACGATCGGGGACAACCCGGTGATCCTCGCGGTCATGGACTTCGAGTTCATGGGCGGCTCGATGGGCGCGGTCGTCGGCGAGAAGATCACGCGTGCCACCGAGCGCGCGCTCGCTGAGCGCCGGGCGCTCGTTATCGTTTCCGCCTCGGGCGGCGCGCGCATGCAAGAGGGCACGATCGCGCTCATGCAGATGGCGAAGATCCTTGGCGCGCTGGCGCGGCTCGACCAGGCGCGCCTTCCGTATGTGAGCGTCATCACCGACCCGACGACCGGCGGCGTCCTCGCGTCCTACGCGTCCCTTGGCGATGTCATCGTGGCCGAGCCGGGCGCGCTCGTCCGCTTCTCGGGAGAACGCGTCACGAGCGGAACGGTGGGCGAGAAGCTGCCGACCGGCTTCGGAAAGGCCGAGTTCCTCCTCGAGCGAGGCTTCATCGACCAGATCGTGCCGCGGCCCCAGCTCCGCGAGCGGATCGGATTCTTCCTCACGGCGTTCCGCGCCGCGTCGCAGGACCTGCGGTGGAGCCTCTAAGGGTGTCCATGCTCGACCGCATCACCGGAACGAAGCGCACCGTGGAAGGGAACGGTCATCTCCCGGTGGACGCGAACCTCATCACCGAGCCCGCGCAGCTCGCGTCGCGTGTGACCCCCTGGGAGGCGGTGCAGGCCGCGCGCAACATCCAGCGTCCGCACACGCTCGACATCATCGGACGCGTCTTCGATCGTTTCCACGAGCTGCACGGGGACCGCGGCTTCCGTGACGACCCCGCGATCGTCGGTGGCATCGCGGATCTCGACGGACGGCCGGTCGTCATCGTCGGCGAGCAGAAGGGCGCGTCGACGGAGGAGAACATCGCGCGCAACTTCGGGATGCCGCACCCCGAGGGCTACCGCAAGGCCATGCGCCTCTACCGTCTCGCGGAGAAATTCCACCTGCCGCTCATCACCTTCATCGACACGCCGGGTGCATACCCGGGTCCCGAGGGCGAGGAGCGCGGACAGGCCGAGGCGATCGCGCAGTCGGTACTGCTCATGGCGCGACTGCAGACGCCGATCATCGTCGTCATCCTCGGCGAGGGTGGCTCGGGGGGCGCGCTCGCGCTCGGCGTCGGCGACGTCGTCCTCGCGCTGCAGAACGCGATCTACTCCGTCATCTCGCCGGAGGGCTGCGCCGCCATCCTGTGGCGAAGCCCGGCCGAGGCCGAGCGCGCCGCGAAAGCGATGCGCATATCGGGGCCCGACCTGCTCGAGCTGGGTGTCGTCGACGCGCTCATCCCGGAGCCGGCCGGTGGCGCGCACACCGATCACGCCGCGACCGCCGCCGCGATCCGCACCGCGCTGGCGGCGCAGCTCGCGAAGCTCGAACGCGTCCCGGCGGCCGACCTCATGTCCGCCCGCTACGAGCGGTTCCGCGCCTTCGGTGCGCTGGACGAGCCCGGCGCCGCGCCACCGCCACCACCGCCGGATTCGTGGTGGCGGCGCATCGTGAAGCGAGCGAGCTCTTGAGCGACACCGATCACGTCCTTGGCCTCCTTGATGACCTCGTGCGCCTCGCCGACGGCTCGCCGGCGGTGACCATCGAGGTCGAGGCCGAAAGCTTCTCCGTCTCGGTGACGCGGCGCGGAGCTGCGCGACCCGATGCGTTCCTGGCCACGACAGAGCGGCCCACGGTCGCCGGCGACGCGCAGCCGACGCGCCCGCCGACGCAGCGCGTGCATGCGACGACCGTCGGCATCTTCAGCCCGTCGAAGGAGTGGCAGGCCGGTGACGCGGTGTCGCGCGGCGACCTCCTCGGTGGGATCAAGTCGCTCGGCCAGGTCGCGAAGATCGTGGCTCCCGCTGACGGCGAGGTCCGCGAGGTGCTGGTCGCCGGCGGCGCGCCGGTGGAATACGGTCAGCCGCTCCTGGTCATTACGCTGCGCTGATGGCCACGCGCAAGATCGAGATCTCCTACAGCGAGTCGGGAAACGGCTGGGTCGCGCACGTGACGACGACGGCACCGAGAAAAACGTCGCACGTCGTGCGCATCTCACGCGCCGAGCTCGAGCGCTACGGCGGCGGCGACGTGCACGAGCTGATCCGACGCTCGTTCGAATTCCTGCTCGATCACGAGGCGAACACGTCGATCCTGCCGGAGTTCGACCTCGGCACGATCGAGCGCTACTTCCCGGACTACCCGTCGGCGATGAAGAAGAGCTAGGCCGCGCTCCGCGATTAGCATTCCGCGTCCATGGGGAGCGGAGTCGCCTGGCTCTTTCCCGGTCAGGGATCCCAAACGGTCGGCATGGGCCGCGAACTCGCCGAGCGTTACTCGAACGCGGCGCGCGCATTCGAAGAGGCCAGCGACGCACTCAAGATCGACCTACGGCGTCTCAGTTGGGAAGGACCGCAGAGCGATCTCGACCGCACCGCGAATACGCAGCCAGCTCTCCTCACCGCGTCCATCGCCGCGCTCCGCGCCGCGGAGGAAGCGGCCGGTGGTCTCGACGAGCCGGTCGTCGCCATGGGTCACTCGCTCGGTGAGTTCACCGCGCTCGTCGCCGCGGGCGCGCTGCCGCTCGCGGCCGCGGTCGTCCTGGTGCGGCGTCGCGGCGAGCTCATGCAGGAAGCGGATCCATCCGGCGGCATGCTCGCGGTCATCGGTCTCGATGCCGACGCGATCGCGGAGGCGATCGCGGAGACCGGCCTCGTGGTCGCGAACGACAACGCGCCGGGGCAGGTCGTCATCTCTGGACCGAAGGATGGGTTCGAACGCGCGACCGCGGCGTTGAAAGAAGCGGGTGCGAAACGCGTGATCCCGCTGCGGACCTCGGCGGCCTTCCATTCGCCCGCGATGCGTCCGGTCGGACCACGGCTCGCCGAAGCCATCAACGTGACGCCCTTCAGCGCGCTCCGTTACCGAGTCGTGGCGAACGTCGATGCACAAGTGCACGAACATGCGGCGGATTTCCCGCCATTGCTGGAGAAACAGGTGTGGTCTCCGGTACAGTGGGTCGCCTGCATGCGGCGCGCTCGAGGGGAGGGCGCGACCGCGTTCGTCGAGTTCGGTCCGTCGAGCGTCCTCACCGGGCTCGCGAAACGGATCCTCCCCGAAGCGCGGACAGCGAATGTGTCCGACGTGAAGACGCTCGAGGAGGCTCTCACTGTCCTTCGATAAGATCCTCATCGCCAATCGCGGCGAGATCGCGCTGCGGATCATCCGCGCGTGCCGCGAGCTCGGCATCCAGACCGTGCTCGTATACAGCGAGGCCGACGCGCATAGCCTGCCGGTGCACCTGGCCGACGAAGCGATCTGCGTCGGTCCCGCGTCTTCGCGCGAGAGCTACCTCAACATACCGTCGATCATGTCAGCCGCGCTCATCAGCGGAGCGCAGGCGATCCATCCGGGGTACGGGTTCCTTGCGGAGAACGCCGACTTCGCCGAGGTCTGCAAAGAGCACGGACTCGTGTTCATCGGCCCGCCGCCCGAGATCCTCCGTCGTTTCCACGACAAGGTCGCCACGCGCGTCGCGATGAAGAAGCTTGGCCTGCCCGTGATCCCCGGCTCCGATGGCCCGGTGAAGACGATGGCCGAGGCGCTGCGCATCGCGGAGGCCGTCGGCTATCCGGTGATGCTGAAGGCGCGATCGGGCGGCGGTGGCCGCGGCATGCGCAAGGTGACGGCTCCACAGGAGCTTCAGCGCTTGTGGGATCAGGCGAGCTCGGAGGCGAAGGCGTCCTTCGGCGACGCAGGCCTGTACGTCGAGCGCTGCCTCGAGGGCGTGCGCCACGTCGAGGCGCAGATCGCGGTCGATGAGTACGGGAGCGGGATCTGCCTCGGCGAGCGCGAGTGCTCGATCCAGCGGCGCAACCAGAAGATGATCGAGGAGGCGCCATCGGCGTCGATCAGCGAGGAGCTGCGGCAGGAGATCGCGCGCCGCGCCGTCGATGCGGCCGTCCGCTGCGGCTATCGCAACGTCGGCACGTTCGAGTTCCTCGTCGACGCGCGCGGCGAGTTCTACTTCATCGAAGTGAACTCGCGCATCCAGGTCGAGCACACCGTGACCGAGATGACCACGGGCATCGACCTCGTGAAGGAGCAGATCGCGCTCGCGTCCGGACAGCCCCTGTCGTTCAGCGAGGAGCAGATCTGGGTGAGCGGGCATGCGATCGAGTGCCGCATCAATGCCGAGGACAGCGAGCAGAACTTCGCGCCGTCGACGGGCGTGCTCACTACGTGGCTGACGCCCGGCGGGCCGGGGATCCGCATCGATACGCACTGCTTCCAGGGGTACGAAGTCCCGCCGTACTACGACTCGCTGCTCGCGAAGGTCATCGCCTGGGGCCGCGACCGCGCCGAGGCCGTCACGCGGATGCAGCGGGCGCTCGACGAGTTCACGATCGTCGGCGTGACGACGAACATTCCCGCGCACAAGAAGATCCTCGCGAGCGAGCTTTTCCGCTCGGGTCAGGTCACGACGCACCTCATCGACACCGTCGGAGTCGACGCGCTGAGCGCGTAGTGCCCTCTAGACTCGCGGCGTGACAACGCTGGATCGTGCGGGCATCGAAGCGCTCATCCCGCACCGCGATCCGTTCCTCCTCATCGACCGCGTGACCGAGCTCGAGCCCGGCGTGCGCGCCGTCGCCGAGCACACCTTCACCGGCGAGGAGTGGTATCAAACGGGCCACTTTCCGGGCAACCCCATCGTTCCAGGCGTCATCCTCGTGGAATCGCTCGCCCAGACCGCGACGGTGATGGCCATGGCGCTGCCCGAATACCGCGACGGGCTCGGTCTCTTCGCCGGCATCGACGAGATGCGCTTCAAACGCATCGTCCGACCCGGCGACACGGCTCGGTATGAGGCGATCATCGACAAGATGCGCCGCGGTTACGCGCGCGTGAACGTCCGCGCGTTCGTCGGCGACGAGCTCGCCGCCGAAGGCGTGATCCAGGCGATCTTCCAGCCGCGCGCGGCGACCGCGGCGAAGCAGACCGCGCGGTGAGCGGAGAACGTTTCCTGCGCCAAGTGGATCCCGAGAAGATGCGCCGTATGGAGGGTCGCCCGGTCGTCGAGATCATCGGGGTGCCGATGGATCTCGGCGGCAACCGGCGCGGGGTCGACATGGGCCCGTCGGGCATCCGCTACAGCGGACTCGTCGCCAAGCTCTCCGAGATCGGCTTTCGGGTGCGCGACCGGGGCAACATCCGCGTGGCCGATCCCGATGAGGGTCTCGCGACACACGCGTACAAGAAGGTCGATGCGGAGCGCATGTTCAAGAGTCCGCGCGCGCACAACGTCGCCGAGATCGTGCGAGCCTGCGAGGAGCTTGCGAGCGCGGTCGCGGACATCGTGCGCGCCGGCAACATCCCGCTCGTCCTCGGCGGCGACCATTCGATGGCGATGGGCACGCTCGCCGGCCTCGCGCGTGCAGGGAAGCGGCCCGGCGTGATCTGGATCGACGCCCACGGCGATATCAACACTCCCGAGACGACGCCGTCGGGGAACGTGCACGGCATGCCCTTCGCGGTCGCGCTGGGGCTCGCGGGCGACCCGTTCCCGGCGGACCTGCGCGGTACGACGGGCGGCGACCGCGGCGTGTTGCTCGGGCTGCGCGACGTCGATCCCGGCGAGCGCGACAACATCAAGAAGGCCGGCGTGACCGCGCTGACGATGGCCGACATCGATCGCCTGGGCATGGGGCCGGCGATGGAGAAGGCGATCGCGGTCGCGGGGAAGGGAGACGGTATCCACCTGTCGCTCGACATGGATGCGCTCGATCCCGATGAGGCGCCCGGCGTCGGGACGCCGGTGCGCGGGGGCCTCACCTACCGCGAAGCGCAGCTCGCGATGGAGATGCTCGCCGCGTCGGGCAAGCTGCGTTCGGTCGAGATCGCCGAGGTGAACCCGATCCTCGACCAGATCAATCGCACCGCGGCGCTCGCCGTCGAGCTCGTCGCGAGCGCGCTCGGCGAGACGATCCTCTGATGTCTCGCGGGGTCGCGCTCCTGGGCGCGGTCGCACTTGTCGTGGTCGTGCTCATCGTCGCGCTCGTGACGCTGCGCGGCGGACCGGTGGCAACGCCGCTCGCGTCTCTCACGCCGAATCCGACCCTCAGCGCATCACCCACGGCGGCAACATCGCCGGGCGCGTCCGCATCGTCGCCAACGACCAGATCGCGGCGGCCGTGGACGTCTACACCTGGCGCGATGTTCAGACCGACAAGGGCGTCGATCCCGATTGGAAGGTCAAGATCCTGGTCAGCCGCGATCGGCAGGGCCTGAACCCCGAGCAGTGGGCGAACGGGGCCGAGGGCGGCACCGGCCCCGTGACCACCGTGACGATCGACGGTCGACCGGCCGCGACTCGTCACAACACCGACGGCGTCAATCGCCAGGGAGCGAGCCCGCCACTCTTCCGCCATCTATATATCCGGGACGGACCACTCATGTACGACATCAGCGGCCAGCAAGGCTGCTGCGTGCTTCCGCCGACGATCCAAGCCGGAGACGTCGCGTCGATCGTCCAGTCGTTCCGGTTCCTCGGCGCCGCGTCGAAGCAAGGAGGGACCATCGCCGGTGCGGTCCGCTATCCGTCGGAGTTCCTGCCAGCGCAGATCGTCTACGCGATCGACGTCAAGGACAGCGCGCATTTCTACCGGGTCGCGACACCCCAGAGCGCGAGTCAGGTCTGGTATCGCCTCTCCGACGTCGCCCCGGGAACGTATCTGGTCGTTGCCTACACGACGCAGACGGCGCCGGGTACGTCCGGCTTTTCGGGCGGGTTCACGCGCTACGTCGTCTGCGGCATGACCCCGCCGTGTCCGCAGGATCACACCCTCGTGCAGGTGGGGGTGTCGTCCAGCGACTACCTGCTCGGCATCGACCCGGCCGATTGGCCGCCGGCCGGCACATACCCTCCGCGGCCGCAGTGACGCGTCGGCCGTCGCGCTACGCGCGCCTGCGGTTGGTGACGGCGCGGTGCAGGAGTGCCGCGACCAGGGCGCTCCGTCGATCGCGCGCGATGTCGAGCGGGGTGAGGCCCTTCGGGTCCGTCGCGTTCGGGTCGGCGCCGTAGGCGAGCAGCAGCTCGGCGATCTCGATATCGCCGGTGAACGCGGCGCTGTGCAGCGGCGTCCCACCCTCGCGGCTCTTTGCGTTCGGATCGGCGCCCGCCTCGAGGAGCAGACGAACGATGTGGTCCTCGCTCGCGCCCGCGTCCGTCGCGACCGCCGAGTGGAGCGGGGTGAAGCCCTGATCGCGTGAGGGCAGGCTCGGTTTCGCGCCGCGCTCGAGAAGCGTCTTCACGACACTCGCGCGCTTGAAGAACGCCGCGAGGCCGAGCGGCGTGTAGCCGTCGCGGGCGACCGCGTCGGCGAGCGAGCGGTCCGCATCCACGAGCGCGGCCACCCGCCTCGCGTCGCCCGCGGTCGCGGCTTCGAAGATGTCGAGCGCCCCCGCGCGGGATACCAGTGCGGCCGCGACATCGGCCCTGCCGTAATAGTGGGCGAGCAGGACGGCCGACGTACCGTGCTCGTCTCGGGCGGACACCAGCGAGGGATCGGCGTCGAGCATCTTGTCGACCGCTGAGCGGTCGCCCTTCTTCACCGCGTCGAGGAACGGCGCCGTCATCACCGGTCTCCCCTTGGTCGAATTACTTAGCGTTGCTAACTAATATCATGGCATGCCGTCGAACGCAAGAGGGCCCGGTCGACCGCGTGAACGTGAGCTCGCGGACCGCCTCCACTCCGCGGCGATCCATCTTCTGCGGCGCGCGCGGCGCGGCGATCCGCTGACCGGCGCGACGCCGGCACAGCTCTCGGCGCTGTCGGTGCTCATGAGCGGGCCCAAGACGCTCGGCGACCTCGCCGCGGCGGAGCAGGTGCGCGCTCCCACGATCAGCCGGCTCGCCGCGGAGATGGTGCGGATCGGTCTCATTCGAAGGCGCGACGATCCGGCGGACGGTCGTGTCGTGCGCGTCGAGATGACCGCGAAAGGCCGGCGCGTGCTGGATAAGGGACGCGAGCTGCGCATCGCCGATATCGAAGGTCGCGTGCGACGTCTGGACCGTTCCGAGGTGGACGCGCTCGAGAAGGCGGTGAGCATCGTCGAGGGAATGCTGCGTGACTGAACGGCGTTAGCCTGTTACTCGACAGGGGAGGCCGCGTGCAGATACGTCTCCACAACACGCTGACGCGGCGCGTGGAGCCGGTCGTACCGGTTCACGCGGGCGAGATCCGCATGTACACCTGCGGACCCACGGTCTACCGACCGGTCCATGTCGGCAATCTCCGCTCGTATCTGCTGGCCGACTGGCTGCGGCGCACGTTCGAGCTGTTCGATCACCGCGTCGTTTCCGTGAAGAACATCACCGACGTCGGGCACATGCGGCAGGACGCGGTCGACCGCGGGGAGGACAAGGTCATCGCCGCCGCCCTCGCCGAGGGCAAGACGCCGATGCAGATCGCGGAATTCTACGAGGCGGCGTTCCGCGAAGACGAGCGCCGGCTCGGCATTCTCCCCGCGACGGTGTATCCACGCGCGACCGCTCACGTTGGCGAGATGATCGCGCTCATCGAGCGCTTACTCGTGCGGGGTCTCGCCTACGTCGTGGACGGGACCGTCTACTACGCGGTGAAGCGTTTCGCGAACTACGGCCGCCTGTCGGGGAATGTCGGCGAGGCGCTGCGGCAGGGCGTCCGTTCCGAGGTCGACCCGAACAAGCGCAACGCCGCGGACTTCGCCCTCTGGAAGCGCGCCGAACAGGGGCGGAGCGCGCTCGTATGGGAATCCCCGTGGGGATCGGGCTACCCCGGCTGGCACATCGAGTGTTCGGCGATGAGCACGAAGTACCTCGGCGAACGCTTCGACGTGCACACCGGCGGCGTGGACAACATCTTCCCGCATCACGAGGACGAGATCGCGCAGTCGGAAGGTGCGCTCGGGCACCCGGTCGTCGGCACCTGGGTGCACGGGCAGCATCTGCTCGCCGACGGCGTGAAGATGGCGAAGTCCGCGCGGAACACGCTCGAGGTCCACGAGATCGAGGCGCTCGGTCTCGATCCGCTGGCCTTCCGCTTCCAGTGTCTCCTCACGCATTACCGCGCGCGCATGCACTTCAGCATCGCGGCGCTGCGTCAGGCCGCCGAGGGTCTCGACCACCTCCGTCAGCGCGTCCGCGTCCTCGCCCAGCTCTCCGATCCCGCGACGCCGCCGCCGCGTCTGCCGGAGCGCGTCCGCGTCGCGTTCGGCTCCGTGGCGCTGGACCGCTGGAACGAGCTCCTGCGCGAACGGCTCGCCGACGACCTCGACCTACCGGGAGCGCTCGCGCTCGTGCAGGCCTGCGTCACCGACGCCGACATCCCGCCCTCGGTGCGCCTCCAGTTCATCCGTGACGCCGACGTGGTGCTGGGTCTCGACCTCGCTGCCGTCGCGCGCGAGCGCACCGACGCGCCCTCCGTGGCGCTCGCGGCCGTGGCGGGCCACGAGCTGGCACGCGCGACGCGCGACTACGACGCAGCCGACCGTCTGCGCGCGAAATTCGACGGCCTGCGGGTCGACGACCGCGCGAGCGGCGCACTCGTCGCGCGCGCCGATCGGCGGCTCGCGCCGCGGCCGCGCCCGACCATCGCATCGCCAGGTGAGCTTCGGGATGACCGGGCCAAGCGCGCGGTGCGCTCATGGTCGGTCTGCGTTCTCACGCGGGAGTGGCCGGACGACGTCGCGCGCTGCGTCCGCGGCATCCTGCGCTTTGCCCCGTCGGATGGCGAGGTGCTCGTTCTCGATCAGGGCTCGAGCGAAGGCGCGAAGCGGCGTCTCGACGAGCTCGCCGCGCGCGAGCCGCGCGTGCTCGTCCACCACGCCGACCGTGATCTCGGTGAGGGCGCCGGTCGCAACGCCCTGCTGCGCGTCGCGACCGGCGCCCTCACCGAGATCACGGTCGGCGTG
>WNEZ01004694.1_pt1 | contig 13821 bp, 16 predicted proteins | sample 5400521 | NCBI WGS metagenome assembly WNEZ01 (sample SAMN13153339, study PRJNA577476) | soil metagenome | isolation source: 120 cm saprolite under Douglas fir tree site 2 hole 1 replicate 1 | place: USA:California | collected 2015-04-18 | reverse complement strand
TGGTGTATCAGGTTATAAGCCCACTGTAATCTGTAGTAGTTGTGTAGTAGTCCTATCTACCTGGACGGACGACGACGCCTCATACATGACCTGGCCGATGTCGCCACAAGAAACCGTCCCCACGTGCCGCCGACTACTACGCGTGCGATGTCGGAACTAAGGTATGACGGAAGACCAGATTCCGAGTGCCGGAGGACCAGCGGCCCCAAAGCCAATAGGAGACAAAGCCCAGCTTGAGCTCTTGGAGGCATTAGGTCTGTGGGGATCACATATTCATTCGCGGGCAGGCTACCCGGAGTCGCGTTGCCTGTCCGATAGGCTTTCGACCGCCGATGATCGTTGCTCTCGCGTACTTACTACTGCGGCTGCTGCTGGACCTCGTTGACGTGAGACTGCGAGTCCACGACCCTGAAGCGGAGCTGCTTCTGCTGCGGCACCAACTTCGGGTCGTGCGTCGGCAGGTCAAGCGGCCTCAGTTAACAATGGCGGATCGGACGATCATGTCAGCGCTGAGCCAGCTGGTAAACCGTGCGGCCCTGGCCGGGATGCTAGTTCAGCCGGAGACGGTTCTGGGCTGGCACCGCGAGTTGGTGAGGAGAAAGTGGGCAGCCTTCGGTCGCCGGCGTGGCCCGGGGCGACCAAGTCTTGATCCCGAGATCCAGAACCTGATTCTGCAGATGGCGAAGGACAACCCGAGGTGGGGTTGCGTCCGAGTCCGCGGCGAATTGCTCAAGCTCGGTCATGTCGTCTCGGCGACCACGATTCGCAACTTGCTACGGCGGAACCGGGTTGGGCCGGCCCCGCTGAGATCGCAACATACGTGGAAGGCGTTCCTTCGCGCCCAGGCTTCGGCGATTGTGCTCACCGATTTCTTTACCGTTGACACGGTGTTTCTGAGGCGCACTACGTCCTTTTATATATGGAGCTGGCGACGAGGCGGGTGATCTGGTTCGCTGCGACCGACAGCCCGAACGCTGCCTGGGTGAGCCAGCAAGCGCGGAATGTCAGCTGGGAGCTGAACGAGCCAGGCGGGCAGGCGCGGTTCCTGATCCACGATCACGATCAAAAGTACGGCGGTGGCTCCGACTGCGTCTTCGAGGCCGACGGCGTCACTGTGATCAGGACTCCGATCGCCGCGCCAAGGGCGAACTCACACATCGAGCGCCAAATTGGCTCGACCCGGCGGGAATGTCTCGATTGGCTTCTCATCCTCAATCGTCGGCACCTCGAGCGCGTCCTGACTGAGTGGCTCGAGCACTACAACACGGCTCGGCCCCACCGCGGGCTCGATCTGCAGACTCCGATCGCGCGCTCCGACCGGGTTGTAAGGTCGGGACCAGTGAGGTGTGACGAGAGACTCGGCGGGCTCCTGCGCGAGTATTCGCGCGTGGCGACGCGAACTGCGGCCTGATTCCGACCTCGCATCCAGCGGCAGGCGTCCTCGAGGGTGGCCGGTCGATCGTCACGACCGAGGAAAACGACCAGCACGCTGGACCCGTCAGACGGACGCCGTCATCTAACCGATAGGTCTTCCCGGAATTCCCACGTTCATCTCGAGCTCGCCTGGTGCTCCGCTGCTGGTCGGGAACGCCGCAAAGTTCGAGATGAAGATGTCCTTGCGGTCACCGCGTCCAGTGCCGAAAGCGATGTCGGAAGGAAAGCTGAATGGACCGCCGGACGCGAGAACCGCCACATGTCCGGCCGGGTCGACACGATCTATCTGGCCCTTGGAGTTGGCAGCGACGTAGAGGTTGTCTGCATTGTCCATGCTGACTCCATCAGCTCCCCAGAGGTTGCAGGTGGGCCCGCTGAAGACGGTCGCCGTGCCTGCGCTGCCGTCTGGATTCGTTGGAATGCGGATGATCTCGCCAAAATCGGTATTGGCCGCAAGCATGTCGCCATGCTTGTTGAACGCGATCCCGTTCGCGCCCAGCGGCCCGAAGGATGGCACTGCTGGATGCACCAGCCCACACGGTCCGGCGCCGGTCGTGCCCTTCAGCAACGAACTGTCGGACCAGATCGCGAAATCGCCATGCTTGTCGAGGCGCCAGATCGTCCCGCCGCCCGAGTCTGAGACGTAGAGATTGCCGCGGTGGTCGAACGCCAAACCGTTCCACAGCCCGGGACCGCCCTTCACCAGAAAAGCCGAGCCGCCCGTCGCCGGCACCTTCCAGATGCCGCTGCCGACAACGGCGACGAAGACGTTGCCCGCATCATCCAGCCTCACCCCGAGCGGAAAGGAAGGGAACGTCGCGACCGTCGATAGGCTTCCTCCAGGCGCGAACTTCACCACCTCGCTGGCGAACGGAAAGCTGATATACGTCGCGCCCTTGTGATCGATGGCGATGCTTTCCGGCAGATCGGCAGTCGTCAGCACCCGTGTCACGGGATCGCTCGCGAGCGCGGGGGTAGAGAGAATCGCGCACATTGCGCTCGCCAGCAGCACACCGAATCGAATACGCCGGCCTTGAGTCATTTCATTCAACCCCCAGTGCTACGAACATATCGCTTTCAGCCGACGCGACGTGGTTCCGAGGTTCGAGCACCTAGTCTCGGCCCGGCGGCGACGATGCTGCTGCGGAGGATCCCTATCCGCTCGACCTCCGTCTCCATCCCGTCGCCTGGGCGCAGGAACTCAGCCGGCGTCCGGGCGAACCCGACGCCGTCGGGCGTCCCCGGGGCGATGATCGAGCCGGGCAGCAAGGTCATGCCCTTGGAGACCCACTCGACGAGGCTGAGGCGTAGGCCACTGGGCGGGCCGCCAGCTGCCGACTGAGTTCGAATGGGAGGTGGCCGCATCCCGGGATCCGAAGACTGGCACCCACCGGCGCTATCCCTGGGGGGAGACGGCCCCAATCGCTGCGCATGCGAACCTGGACCAGTTGATGTCCGGCACCGCACCGGTAGGCGCGTATCCCGCCGGTGCCAGCCCGCTTGGTTGCGAGCAGATGCTGGGGGATGTCTACGAGTGGACCAGCAGCGTGTCCGGTGCAAGTATTCACACAGCCGCCGACATCGGCGCGCGTGAGTACTCGCGGAGCAAGCCACCCAGCCTCTGGCGACAGATGATTTCTCCGTTCGCGCTCGCTCCGTGGACCTGGCCGTTCGGAGGATGGAGCTGAAGTCCGCGGTGGGGACGCTCCTTGTTGTAGTGATCGACGCACTCCTCGAGCACCCGCTCGGCGTGGCGCCGACCGGGCCACGCCCCGAAGCTAGAACAACGAGTGTCCGCTGGAATCGGTTGGTGCAACCCGGTCGCTCGTTCGGATGGAATTGTGTGCCCGACACGCTCTGGCCAATTGCCGCGGGTCATTAATGAGTCGGACGATCAAATCGACCAAACAACTCGCCCGATAACTCCGTCGACCGGGGCCAGGCCGGAATAGACTGTTCTTCTGGGGGTGCGCTGTGGCCGTCGGGCGGTGGGGTCATCGTGATAGGAGCGTCGGCAGCTTGCCGAAGGCATCGACGACTGCGCGCAGGCAAACCTTCGCCAGGGGAGCGTGATGGCCGCCTATTGATCGCCCGTGACCCTCAAGCGACGTGAACGATCGAAGCTCTCTACCGAGCGCGACAGTTGGTTTTGGCGAGGTTTTGTGGAGGAAAGGCTGATGCACCGACTAGTCAAGCTTTTACCAGCAATTCTCGTTGTCTCCGCCTTCGCTGCTGCGCCTGTCCCGGGCACCGCGTCGGGTGGAAAAGCAAACCCCGAGTGGTACCTGCCGCAGAATCACGTTTCATTGTCCGCGGACGTAATGGCGCGCATCCTCAACGGCTCAGTAACCGCGCCCTCTCCATCACTGAATGCAGGGAGCATCTGCCCGGCCGAGACGAGCACCACTGGCAACGTCCAGGTGAACTGCCTGGCGGAGGATGACGCATCGCCGCGGAACACCCAGAGCGAGACCACAGTCGTTGCCGTCGGCCAGAAGGTCGTCGTCGGCTTCAACGACTCCCTCGTTTGCTGTCTGCCCGCCATCAATTTAAGCGGCTACTCGGTTTCCAACGATGGCGGGAAGACCTTTACTGACATGGGCGACCTGCCGTGGAGTGGAAACGTCCAGCCCATCGGCGACCCCTCCTTGGCCACCGATGGCCAGGGCAACATCTTCTATGCCACGCTAGCCTTCCAGGGTCCGTTCGCGCAGTCCTTGATCGCCCTTTACGAAATGCCAGCGGGCAGCAACACCTTCCGGTTGTTATCGGTCCCGGTCAAAGTGGGGAACGCGCGAGCTTTCTTCGCCGACAAGGAGCTCCTGGCCATCGGCCCGGACGCCTCAGGCCACCCTCACTTCTACATCACATGGACGCACTACTCCCACTCCTTCGTGGAGGGCCCCGTGACCCTCAGTGACTCGACCGACGGCATCCACTGGCGCACCACGCCGATCTCGGCTGCCAATGCCTGCGCTCCGACCACGCCGGGATCACATCCCGTCCCGGCCGGCGGCACCCTGTACATCTCCTGGGAGCAGTTCGACCCAGCCGCCTGCTCCAGTCCGACCTCGACCGTGACCAGCGGGACACAGTTCATGGCCGCGGTGGACGTGGCAAGCGCCACCGTCAGCCGTATCACCCAGGTGGCGCGAGTCCAGGGGGCCGGTGACACGATCACCTTCTGCGGGTTTGCCAACCTCGAGGTTATCGAGACCCAACCGGGACACGACTCCCGCTTGTTCGAAGCGCCCGCGAGCACGATCGACTCGAACGGCACGCTCTACGAGGTCTGGAACGACCGGCCCCAGGGACCGGGCGGCTCCAATACGAACGCCACCCGCATCTTCCTGAGCTTCTCACGGGATGGCAACCTGACATGGAGCGCCCCTCAGGTCATCAGTGGACCACTAACGACCAGCTTCATGAACGACCGCTATCAGCCCGGGATCGTCGTCGACAGCGCGGGTCTGCACGCCAGCTGGTACGAGCGCGTGCAGAACTCTGCCGGTGGCGCAGACCTGCTCCGGAGGGACGGTGAGAATCTGACGCTCGCCACGCCCACCGCTGCGCCGGTGCCAGGTGCCGAGATCGCTCTTAGCACTGTCGACTTTCCCATCTACGAGACCAATCCGAACCAGGATCCGATAATCGCCGCCTGCTACATGGGCGACTACGACGAGGTCGCATCGAACGGCACCACTCGCTTTGCGACATGGGGTGACAACCGGAACGTGGTCACCACGTCAGCAGGTGTTACCGAGAACCAGGCAGACGTCTTCATGCAGCCGTTCTAAAGGAGGCAATCCAGCGGCAAACCGATAGCTCGACTTTGACGAATCGAAGCGGTGTTGGGCCACACCTTTCGGCGCGAAGATGGTGCCTGGAGGCTCGTACCCTGGCGCGCAGATCCGATAGCCTCGCACGATCCAAGAGGCCACGTGGGCAAAACAGCGTGAACTGGGACTCGCCACATAACACCGGCCGCCGCACTCAGCGACTCGCAGGTCAAGACATCGTGTTGCACAGCGCTCAGCCCTTGGTTATCGCGGAGGCAGGTGGTTCGCGTCCACCGCGGCCCTCCGCTTATGAGTCGAACCCGGGCTGATCGCGCGGCAACTGAGCGTCAAAGTCGAACACCTGCCGGATCACAGGCGGATCACGCATTCGCGGAACCGGCCGGTTACGGGAGGACATAGGAGGACACAACAAGGAAGCAACTTGAGTACAGGAGGAGCCTTCCGGATACCTGAGGACACGAGCGGACACGCTCGTGCCAGGGTTCGGGACCGTGAGGCCCCGGGTTCAAATCCCGGGCCCCCGACCAAAATCTGAATTCAATTTCATCCAGGTAGCGGAGCTAACCTGATAAGCCCGCTGTACTACTGCACAAATTCTGTACAAATTCGTGTGGCCCTCAAACGTGCCGGGTCCTTCCGAGTACGAAGCTGCAACAGTCGCGAAGGCCTCGGGAGGTTCGACTCCGCTCCAACGCTGGGAGCGTCCGTCGTCATGAGCCACTGTGAGCGATGTTGGCGTTGTATCGGTCCCAGAGCCGGCAGCGCTTAATGCGGAACTCCACGTACTCCACGCTGCAGCCGCACCTGTCAGCAAGCTCTTGCGCCGGGGCCCGCCGCACCTTCACGTGGTGCTGGATGAGCTCCTTGGGAAGAAGCAGGACACTGCCAAAGTCATAGGCCTCGGCCTCTTGGCGGGCGTTGAACTCTCGACGGAGCATGCCACTCGCCGGCTCCCTGTAGATGCGGGAAGGTTCATGGCCGAGCAGATGGTGTGAAAGCTCCTCGAGGAGGGTGGAGCATTGTCGACGCCACGTGTGGTGCGCATAAAGGCAGTTGCGATTCCATTCGTGCCCCCCGGCCCCGACGCATATCGGCCTGAGACGAAGGCACCTCGGGTTGCTTGGCTACAACAACCGGCCGGGCTGAACTGTATGGTCCGCGCTCGTGCTCCTCGCGTCGATCTATTCGATCGTTCGGCTGATCGTGGGCGCCATCGAACTCCACGGGCGCTCGTCCGAAGAACTGCAGATTGAGGTTCTGGCGCTTCGGCACGAGGTCGCCATCCTGCGCCGCCAGGTCGAGCGGCCCGAGCTCCTCCCCACCGATCGGCTGATCCTGGCCGCCCTCAGCCGCCACCTCCAGGCCGGCAAGTTGATGTTTGCGCCCGCCACGCTGCTGCGCTGGCATCGCGAGCTGGTCCGGCGCAAGTGGGCCGCATTCCAAAGACGCCCACGACGTGGCCGGCCTCCACTCCCCGAGGAAACCAAAGCCTTGATTCTCGAGATGGCCCGAGAGAACCCACGCTGGGGTGATCGCCGGATCAATGGCGAACTCCTCAAGCTGGGCATCACGGTCTCGGCCAGCGCGATCCGAATGTTCTTGCGAAAGCATCGCGTACCGCCAGCTCCGCGGCGCAACGGCCCGACCTGGCACGAGTTCATCCGCGGGCACGCCGCGGCGATCATTGCCGCCGACTTCTTCACGATCGAGAGAGTGTTCCTGCGCACGATCTACGTCATCGTCATCATCGAACTCGGATCTCGACGTCTGCTGTGGGCCGACTGCACGACCAATCCAGGTTCAGCTTGGGTCACTCAGCAGGCGCGGAACGTGGCTTACGAGCTCCAGGACCTCGGGATCCCTGTCCGCTTCGCCATTCACGACCGTGACTCCAAGTTCACGTCCGGCTTCGATGCCGTGCTCGAGTCCGAAGGCGTGGAAGTCATCAGGACTCCCTACCGCGCCCCTCGGGCGAATTCACATTGCGAGAGATCGATCGGAAGTGCACGTAGAGAGTTCTTCGACTTCCTGATCGTGATCGGAGAACGGCATCTGCGTTTGCTGCTCAGCCTCTGGTTGGACCACTACAACCATGGTCGACCCCACATGGCGCTCCAGCTCGTTGCACCCGATCCAAGGCCAACGCCGGCGACTGGGGTGATCGTGCGTGCGAAAGCTGTTCGGTCTCACCACCGAGTACTCACGCGCGGCTTAGATTGCGCGGCGCCCTGTAGACAGCCGGCCGCCGGGCATTGTTTCGGGCCTATCTCATACCGTTGAGTCCTCGCCGGCCTGCCGGAATACTTGCGCACCACAGGCAAACCCAAAAGACGGCACAAGCCGCCAATCCGGGCGCCAGAATCCCTCGCGGGAGGTCGGTCGGACCGTTGACGATAGCCATTGACACTCGTGAGAAGTACGGCTGGAAGTTCGCTGGCCGTCCGGTGGCGATCGAGCGCCGCACTCTTCCGGCTGGTGACTACGCCGCGGTCGTCGGCGAAGCCATGGTGGCGGTGATCGAACGGAAGACGTTGGAGAACCTAGCCACCTCTCTCTAGGATGGTGGCCTGGCCTTTCAGATGCAGCGCTTGGCCGAAGTCGCCAGGGCGGCGATTGTCGTCGAGGGTGACTACCCTGACCTCTTCCGAACTCAACCTGGCCGTGGCTCGTGGCTTGCTGACATGCTCGGTCGGCTTGCTGTCCGCTACCCCGAGGTGCCAGTGGTCTTCGCCGGCTCGCGCAGGTTCGCCGAGGAGTGGGCCTATCGCTTCCTCGGAGCGGCGGTGGCCGACCGCATCGAATCTACCTAGCTTGGCGCGCGGCTAGCCATTCTCCTCGCACGGCGGAAACTCGTCCTCTACCGCTCCGCCACCGCGCTTCGATGTGACTTTCGCACCGCACAAGTCGCCGCCTTCGAAGGCGAACCAGGCGGTTCTTCAAACTAAGCGAACCGATCCTGCCGGATCGCGAAGAAGCAATTCCAAGCGCAGCTCGACACTGCAAAGGAACTCCTCGAAGCGCAGGTTCCGGCGGAAAGGTGGCGCAACTCGCGGGCTGCTAGCGGCCACCCGATCTCTGCGCACCCGGCGGGCAGTGCGGTTCGATCCGTCGAGCTTCAAGGCCGCGCGTTGGCTTTGGAACGCAGAAGGGAGCAAGCGATCTTCTAGCGGTCGGAGGCGGACCCGTCCTTCTCGTGTGCGGCCGGCGACGAGGCTGTTTAGGGTGTCGGAGGGCGGCGAGAATATGTAATGGTCCAGGTGGCGATCAAGCTCAGCTCCGTGACTCGGTGGGCCCGCCAGCCGACCCGGTTGGGCGCGCACCGGAAGGTTGATGGAAGTCTGCCCCGTGGGTGCGAAACCCTCGGGGCAGAATCCATGTTGGAGGCGGCCGCGCTACCCGGTGGTCGCTCCGCGAATTTCAATATGGCCGAAACTGCCCGGGCAAGCCGAGGCCGGGTTCGGCTTTGGAAGTGGGCTCGACGAGTACAGCGACTGGCGATAAGCATCGATGGCTGGGCAGTCTGCCGCATCGCGAGCGTCTGCCGTCCAGACGCCGACGCCGTATGTGCGGCTGGCTGATGCATAGTCGTAGTCGCCGAGAAACTCAAAGGGAAGGCCGTTGGAACTACCGGCTCGGGCGTCCCCCCGCGCTCCCACGACCTCCGTGGCCCAGGCGCCAGGACCAGCCGCCGTCATCGGCGCGCTGTAAAAGCCGCTGACGAGCAGTCGCGGAGAAGCGGTGGTGTTCTGGAATGGGGTCGTGAACGCCGTGTTGGCGAGATAAACCTTGGACCCGTCGGGCGAGAGCGCAGGTGCGGTGTAGAAGGAGCGGCCGTTGGTCGGTACAATTTGCCTGCTCCAGCTGGCGCCGCCGTCGGTAGACCAGGCCAACTTGGTGACCTCGGCATTGATCCCAGAGCCTCCATCCGACCAGGCATCGACGATGGCGTTGGTGGCGCCACTGCCGTCCGGGGCCCCGTTGGCGATGTCGACGCTGGGCGAGGCAGAGAGGTCGGAGCGGCCGCCTGCGATCCCGTCAAAAACGCAGCGACCCTCGAGCGGGTCGAAGAAGTAGCACGGGTCGGTGATCGAGAACAGCGGCACCGCATTGGTCCAGCTCATGCCGCCGTCGAACGACTTGAACATGATGTGACTGCCGTGCTCTGGCAGCGCCCCGAGATTGGAGGCGAACTGCTCGGCGAAGACGTAGACGACCCCATGACTGTCGGTCCTGATCGTGCAGCCGGAACGGCCAAAGCCCTGCCCGCTGGTCTGCGAGCTGGCGGCTGGAGTGACCTGGCGCTGCGCCCATGTCGCACCGCCATCCGTCGAGGTGGCGATGATCAGGGGTTGCGGTTCATTCGCCTGCGGGAAGAACGAGTTGCCGCGAAAGTCTGCGAAGCACACGTACGCGTGGCCGAAGAACGGACTCGAAGAGGCGTTGTCGGCCCAGACCTGCTCCTTGTCCTCGAAGGTCGTGCTGCTCATGTGCGCCGACACCAGCACCGGTGCAAACCAGTTCGCTTTAACGTGAATCCGCGCCGGTGTCGGATCGTCAATCCGCGATACTCCGACCGCCTCGAATCCTTTGATCGGCTCCTCGCCCGGGAAACCGCCATTCGAGACCAGGTTGGCGTAGTAAAAGCGCGAACCGTTTGACCACGAGAAGTGGCCGTTTGCATCGGGAGTAGGACCGAAGGCGACCGCCGAGTCGGCGTCGGATTGAAGTCCGGCTTCGAAGTACCAGGGCAGGGTGTGGATTGAGCCCGGCCCCGCGCTCCCGCTGGCTGCCGTCCAGCCGGTGTAAGTCGGCTGCGCCCATGTGTGACCGCGGTCGAAGGAGAAGTACACCCCAGACGTGCCTACGCCGGTGACGAACGGACAAGGACGCGAGGCGCTCGACTGAGCGGTTCCGCAGGGCGCCTCATCGACTTCGTCAAACGCTCCCGCCGCCACCATGTCCGTGTTGGCGGGGTTGATCGCGATTGCAGCCTCAGCGGCTTTGTCCGTCGCGAAAGGCACGGGTGGATTCGCAACATTGACGCGGACGTCGGTGCCGGCGGCCGATGCCGGAAGGACCGTGGTGCCGAGCCCGAGTATCGCGACCACCGGCACAATCGATCGATAGAGCCAGGGCGAGCGAGATCCCTTCATTTGCCACACCTCCATCAAGCAGTGGTTGCCGCCAGCGATCTTATCGAACCATCTCCTCAAGAACGCTGTGCCTCGAAAGGCTGCGTTCCGCGAGTCAGCCCGCCGCAGCTTAAGCCTAGCCGTTCCCGTTGTCGATGGGACTTTCAGACCAAGCCTCTACCAGACCGTTTGGTGCGTACTGACATTGAGTTTGGCTCAGGGGACGAAAAGCATCCCCTATTAATGGTCGGTTCCCAGCTCGGAAGTGAACTGGCAAACGCCGGACTGGCGGGTCTTTATGTCGTTCCGATAGATAGATAGCTGAGTCGAGCGGAACTGGTACTGAGGTGGTCATGTCAGCGGCGGCCGTCAAATCAGTGGATGACGTGGTGGTAGGCGTTACACCACATGATGTGAACGTGGGCGACATCGGACTCGGTCTGGCACAAGGCAACCTCCAGCAGTACACAGCGTGTCGACTGGACTTGAAAAGAAGCTGCCAACTTGTGGGGTGCATTTAATCCATTCGTATTCAGCGAAACTGACTTGGCTAGCCGACTAGCCGGCCTGGCTATAGTGCTAGACTGCCGCTAGGTGAAGCAGGTTGAGGTCAAGAGGCGCATTCAGCGCGCAGCCCAAGCTCGAAGAATTCAGTGGCGGCTCGTCAGGCAGGGAGGGCGCCACGAGGTCTGGCAGTGCGGGCGAACCAAGGTCACAATCCCGCGGCACCGCGAGATCAACGAGATCACTGCCAAAGGCATCTTCACAACCCTGGAGGCTGAGTTGGGCCTCGGGTGGTGGAAGCGATGAAGCGTAAGACCTACACCGCTCGGTGTCAGCGCAGCGGTGACTGGTGGGCGATCAGTGTTCCCGAGTTGAGGGGCGTCCACACGCAGGCACGGCGGCTCGACAAGGCTGAGGCCATGGTGCGTGACGCGATCGCCCTCTTCTTGGATGTCCCTTCGGATTCCTTCGAGGTCAGGCTCGAACCCGTGCTGCCGCGCGATCTTCAGGGGAAGGTGGGACGAGCTCGCAAGGTTAGGGGCGAGGCCGAGGTCCTACAGCGTGAGGCGGCAATCGCCAGCGCCGAGGTTGCGGCCGATCTCGTTCAAACCGCTCACTTGACGGTGCGTGATGCCGGGCGCGTGCTGGGGCTCTCCCATCAACGGATCACCCAGCTGCTCAAGGCAGGGAAAGGCAAGCGCTCCCGTGGGCGAGGCATTCGCGTTGCTGGCGCCGGCCGATCCCAGGGCGATCGCGGCGTTTGATCACGCTGGAACGCGTCTGGACGACCTGCATTCTGTAGTACTTCATGTAGTAATCCGGCTGAAGATTCGTGCAAATCTGAGTTGTTTCGCGAGTAGTGGTGTAAATCCAAGGGCGCTTTGACAAAAGTGCCACCGCGTGGTTCCTAGTGGAGGTGTTCATTCACCACATGGAGGACCACAACGATGGCGAGTCTCAGGATGACACTGTTGGACTTGCTCAACAAGTCGGAGCAGGGCGCGGATCCGAATTTCCTGCGCGACGGCGTGCAGCTGCTCGCACAGGAGCTGATGGACGCCGAGGTGACCGACCTGGTGGGGGCGGAGCCGCACCAGCGGACGGCGGGCCGAACCACCTACCGCAATGGCTATCGAGACCGGGAGTGGGACACCCGCGTCGGCACCCTGGAGCTGCAGATTCCGAAGCTCCGCCAGGGCACCTATTTCCCAAGCCTGCTCGAGCCTCGCCGGCGGCACGAGCGGGCGCTGCTCTCGGTGGTCCAGGAGACCTACATCCACGGCGTCTCGACGCGGGCCGTCGACAACCTCGCTGAGGCGCTGGGTATCAAGAGCATCTCCAAGGACCAGGTCAGCCGCATCTGCAAAGAGCTCGACACACAGGTCCACGCCTTCCGCACCCGAAGGCTGGACGGCGAGTTCCCATACCTCTTCTTGGACGCCACCTTCGAGAAGGTCAGAGAGAACGGTCGCGTGATCTCGATGGCGGTTCTGATCGCGGTCGGTGTTCGCTCCACAGGTGAGCGTGAGGTGGTGGGCGTCGACGTCGGTCCGGCCGAGGACCATGAGTTCTGGCTTCAGTTCTTGCGTCAGCTCGTCAGCCGCGGCCTGAGTGGAGTGCGCCTCGTTATCTCTGACTCTCACCTCGGCCTCAAGCAGGCGGTGGCCCAGGTCTTCGTCGGTGCGACCTGGCAACGATGCCGTGTTCACTTCATGCGCAACGCGATGGCCACCGTGCCCAGGGTCGCTCAGCAGATGGTAGCCGCGACCCTGCGCACCGTCTTCGCGCAGCCCGACCAGGCCAGCGCACACGAGACAATCGAGCGCATCTGCCGGCTCTTCGAGAAGCGCTACCCACAGCTGGTCAAGGTCGTGCAGGAGGCTGAGGTCGATGTCCTCGCCTACTACAGCTTTCCGGTCGAGCACCGCCGTCAGATCTGGTCGACGAATTCCTTAGAGCGTCTCAATAAAGAGGTCAGCCGCCGCTGCGATGTGGTCGGCATCTTTCCCAATCGCGCGGCGCTATTGCGGCTCACCGGCGCGGTGCTCGAGGAGCAGAACGACGAGTGGGCGGTCGGCCGTCGCTACTTCAGCACCGAGTCAATGAACAAGCTCTACCAACCGAACAATGAGGAGATGGTCAAGGCTCTGCTCGAGCTGGAGTCGGCTTAACCTAATGACCGGACCACGCGGCTGGATTTACACCACGTCGCGCGACATGACCCAAATCTGGACGCTCCGGGTGCGTCGACTTGAAGAATCGAACTGAAAAACGCAGAAACCGACACGTTTGGATGAACTGTCGTGTGATTCGGGACCGTGAGGCCCCGGGGTCAAATCCCGGGCCCCCGACCAACTTTCGAATTCAGAGGCCCCGCTGTAACCGGAGTTAACGTGACAACGTCGCTGTATTGGTTTGGCACGCGTGTAGCACACCGCATCAGAAATCGCTCTGTCGCAGGCGTTACATCGACAATCACCGTTTCCCGAGGCATCTGGTCTCCTGGTGCCATTGCCACAGGGCTCGGTCTAGGTCGCGAAGGCTGACGTTCAGCTGTGCGGGTAAGCGGCGGCACTCGGTACGGTCAACCCGTAGTTCCCATTCGAGTCCGTCACCGTGAATGCCAGTTGATTACAGCAGGTAGCAGAGCGCTCAAATCACCGTAGCGGCGCCCGGTAATCGCCTGGGTAGCTAGTGTCACCATCGAAGCCCCAGACGTAGAGGCACCGATCCGTGATATGAAAGGAGCGGACCGGAGCAGTTCTTCCAAACGAAGGGGGAGAGAACGTGAGGAGATCCATCGCTGCAGCCGTCGCTGCGCTGGCCGTATTCGCACCCGCGGCAATCACCCCCGCGGCAAATGCCTCCGCTGGGACGTGGACCTTGATCGGTACGAACCAGGTAGCAAGCTCGCCCACCAGCGGCGGCGGCTATCCGATTCCGGCCGGCTC
>WNEZ01003343.1_pt1 | contig 13827 bp, 15 predicted proteins | sample 5400521 | NCBI WGS metagenome assembly WNEZ01 (sample SAMN13153339, study PRJNA577476) | soil metagenome | isolation source: 120 cm saprolite under Douglas fir tree site 2 hole 1 replicate 1 | place: USA:California | collected 2015-04-18 | reverse complement strand
GTTCCCCGGCCGCGCCTTCACCGGGAAAGTGACCAACACCGCCGGCGCGCTGGATCCCACCTCTCGAACGCTGAGGACAGAGGTCAACGTTCCGAACGAGAAGGGCGAGCTCCTGGCGGGTATGTACGGCGAGGTCTCGATCTCGGTCGACGTTTCCCATCAGGTCGTGCGAGTGCCCTCGAGCGCAATCCTCGCGGATGCGCGCGGTATCCACGTCGCCGTCGTGGATACCAAGGGGCTGGTGCACCTGGTTGCGGTGCAACTCGGGCTGGACAACGGCACCAATGTCGACGTGGTGAGCGGGCTGCAGGGCGGAGAGCAGGTCATCGCAACCCCGCCTTCCGACGCGGCCGACGGACTTCAAGTCGCGGTGGTCGAAAGTGGATCGGCGTCGCCCAGCGGTGCGCCTCCCTCCGGTGGAGCGCCTCCCTCCGGTGGAACGCCTCCCTCCAGTGGAACGCCTCCCGCCAAAGGATCGCCGCCTCCCAAATGACTCTATGATCGCCACCTCCCTCTTGATCGCCGGCCTGGTGCGCAGCTCGCTGGCCGCCGAGGGTTCCGCCCCGCCGGCCGTGCTATCGCTCGATGAAGCAGTGAAAATGGCTCTCGCGTTGCAGCCGCAGCTCCAACAAATACGCGCGGGAACCGAAGCCGCCTACGCCCGAGCCGATGAAGCTCGAGCGCCGCTGTTGCCGCGGCTGGACCTGACCGGAATCTACTCCCGCGCCACCGGCAATTTCGCCGCGCGCCCGGGGTCTTTCCCGCCGAGCGGAACCACGACCACTCGCCCCGCCAGCTTCCACAGTTTCAACTACTACCAGTTGGGCGCCACGGCTTCCCAGCTGATCTGGGATTTCAATTTGACCTGGGACCGCTGGCGCTCCGCCCAGGCGACCGCCGAGGCGCAGCGCTTCAGCGAGTACAGCCTTCAGCTGCAGACGATCCTCTTCGTCCAGGTGGCGTACTTCACGGTGCGGGCAAGGAAGGATCTGGTCACCGTGGCTCAGGATACCCTCAACAACCAGCTTCGCCACCTGCACCAGATCGAAGGATTCGTCCGGGTGGGCACGCGTCCGGAAATCGATTTGGCGCAGGCGCGCACCGACGAAGCCAACGCTCGGGTGATGTTGATCAACGCCGAAAACAATTATGAGACATCCAAGGCACAGTTGAACCAGACGATCGGGATCGAGCGTTCCACAGATTATGAAGTGGGCAACGAGACATTGCCGCCGTTTCCGGGCGAGGACCAGCCGACTGAACCGCTGCTCGACCGGGCCTTGAAAGCCCGGCCTGAATTCGCCAGCATCGAGCAGTCACTCCGTGCTCAGCGCTTCATCCTCAACTCGGTGAAGGGCGCTTATTTTCCGAGCTTCCTGCTGGGTGCAAGCTTCACCGACAATGGGCAGACGCTGGACAGCCTCACCTGGAATTGGAGCGGCCAGCTGCAGATCCAGTGGAACATCTTCCAGGGGCTGCTCACCAAATCGCAAGTGCGTGAGGCGAATTACAACCTGGTCTCCATCCAGGCGCAGCGCGATGGCTTGCGGCAATCGGTGAGGCTTGAGGTGGAGCAGGCGCGATTCTTCTTGCGCGGGGCGAAAGCGGCCCTGATTGCCGCGGGCGAGGCGTTGGAGAACGCGCGGATCCGGCTTCGATTGGCCGAGCGCCGCTACCAGACCGGGGTAGGAGATGTGATCGAGCTGGGAGACGCGCAGGTCGCGCTGACCGCTGCCGCGGCGCAAGAAGTCACCGCGCGTTTCAACGTGGCGATCGGGCGCGCGCAGTTGATCAAGGCCGTCGGCGGGCCCGGATAACTCAGGCCTGGCCCCCGCGATGATGTCGAAACGCCGCAGGGCGCCCTGCGAATTTGTTTCCGTTGATCTCGACAAGTGTCGGTTGGCTGAGCGCCTTCGTATCCCGATTCAGGCGGGAGCGGCCTGGCACAGTTCGTGAACGACTCGGATAGAGGAGGAGTCCCCATGAAGACTGGCCAGCTTGCGCTTTTGATCGCGGTGGTTTTTTCGCCGGCGATCTCTTTCGCCCAACACATCTTCATCGATGCACCGGCACAAGGTGACACGGTGACCAGTCCGACGGTGGTCTTACGCATGTCGGTCTCGAGTGATTTTGAGTTGGGAAAGGATGGCAGAATTCTCATTCGAGTCGATGGTGTCAGGGTCTTCGAGACCGCGGCCCTGCGAGCGACCGTTGCCATCCCACCGGGGACGCACGAGGTGGAGGCCCAGCTCGTTGATATGCGGAGCAGGCCGATATCGACCTCGATTCCTGACCAGGTCAAGGTCACGATGGACGACTGGAGTGACTAGCAGGGTGTTCAAAAACGTCGCGAGCAAGCCCAGATGCGAGGCGCGGTGGGACCTGGCGCGCGGAGCGTACGAGGCAGTACGTGAGCACGCCAGGGGGACCGCAACGAAGCAGGTGGGCTGCGCACCAGTTTTTCAACACCCTGCTGGGGTCTGAGTCGTTCTCAGGGCCCCAAGATGCAGGCCTGGTTTCTATCGTCAGGCTCGATCAAGAGGGAGGAGCTGGAGGGCGCCGTCGCGGCGGCGCCGTGAGAGCGGGCGAGCGCGATGCCTTCGTCGGAAGGAACGCAAGAGCTTGTCGCTGACTTCTGCCGGGCACGGCTCAGCGGGCAGCAGGCGCAGCAGCTTCACCAATGACTTCATCTGCCCGAAATACGCGCGGCAGTGCCGGCACGAACTGAGATGAAGGGAGACGCTCATCCTCAGGCCCAGCGACAGTTGCCTCTCGAGATGGTCCGTCACCAGCTCGGTCAGCTCTTTGCATCTGAGCATGTCGCCTAGACTCCAATCGCATGCTCCTCCAAAGCTTGCCTCAGCTTTGACCGCCCTCGGTGCAGGAGCACTCGCTGATTGGTCTCGCCAATGCTCAGAACGTTACAAACCTCGTCGGAGTCGAGGCCTTCGACGTCCCGCAAGGTCACCACGGCACGCTGGGCGGCCGGCAATTCCTGAAGCGCTCGCTCCAGGCACCCCATTGCCTCCTTTTGCATCAGCAGTTTTTCCGGGGTGTTGTAATTCCAACGGCACGGGGCCTCGGCCCATCGCCCGTCAGACGAAAACCGCGCCGAATCCACTGCGGGCTCGTCCGAGTCGGAGTCCCTCAAGGCTGAAAAGGAGACCGACCGGGCCTCCCGAATCAAACGCGTCTTGGCCCGATTGGTGAGGATTCGGCAGATCCACGTTTTCAGGGTGGACCGACCCTCGAACGCGTCGAGGCCGTCGACCACGCATGCCCAGGTGTCCTGAACCACCTCTTCGGCGATCGCGCGGTTGGGGAGCAAAGCCAGAGCAATTCTCAAGAGGGTTCCGTGATAGCGGCGAACGAGCTCGGTGAGAGCAGACTCTTCTCCGGCCCGCAGCCGAGCAACCAGGCGGAGATCGGGAGGTCTCGCCGGCGCGATCGAGCCATGGTTGGTTGCCGCTCTTCGGGGAAATGCGTTGACCCGCGTCAGTCGGAATGCCGATGCCGTCTTGCCCATGGCGAGCTTGTCTTGCAGCCGCCGCGCCAAGCGCGAAAGTGCTGAATTTGGCTCCTGAAGCGACCTTTTCGCCGCCGCGCTGTGCAGTTGTCCGACAGACCACCGGCGCACTTGCACAGTCGTCCGACACCTGAGTGGCCGAATCGCAAGCGCGTAACGGCATCCGTTGGCGGAGGTCATAAAAGCAACTCAATCAAACCCATCAAGGAGCTCACAATGACGAACAAATCAGGGATCGCGACGGGGGGTGCCGCGACTCGGACGGGGAAGGCTGTGACGTTGCCCACCCGCCGCCTCGGTTCCAGCGACCTGGAGATTACCCCCGTCGGTTTTGGCGCCTGGGCCATTGGAGGTGGTGGCTGGTCATTCGGTTGGGGGCCACAGGACGATGAGGCATCGCTGGCGGCAATGCGCCACGCGATAGAGACCGGGATCAACTGGATCGACACCGCAGCGGTGTACGGTCTCGGCCATTCGGAAGAGCTGGTCGGTCGCTTGCTGCGTGAGCTCGGGCCGTCGGATCGTCCGTTTGTATTCACCAAGTGCGGTCTGATCTGGGACGAGCGCGATCGGATGTCACAGCCGCGCCGGGTGCTGAAGCCGGAATCGATCCGCGCCGAGTGTGAGGCATCGTTGCGCAGGCTCGGGGTGGAGCGAATTGACCTCTATCAGTTCCACTGGCCTGACGAGACCGGCACGCCGATCGAAGACTCCTGGGGACAGTTGGCGCGCCTGATTGACGAGGGGAAGGTCAGGGCGGGCGGCGTGTCGAATTTCAATGTCGAGCTGCTCCAGCGATGTGAGGCGATCCGGCACGTCGATTCTCTGCAGCCGCCGTTTTCATTGATTCACCGCGAAGTGGCCGCCAAGGAGATTCCGTGGTGCGGGAGCCACAACACCGGCGTGATTTGCTACAGCCCGATGCAGTCTGGCCTAATCACGGACAGCTTCACCGCGGAACGGGTGTTGTCGCTCGCGGACGACGATTGGCGGCGCCGGTCGGCCGACTTTCAGCAACCGGCCATTGGACGGAATCTCGCGCTGCGCGATGCGCTGCGTCCAATCGCGAAACGGCACAGTGCCTCGGTGTCTTCGATCGCCATCGCCTGGAACCTTTCCTGGCGGGGGATGACCGCGGCGATCGTTGGCGCGCGCAATCCGAAGCAGGTGGACGGCTGGGTTGGCGCCGCCAGCGTTCAGCTCAACCAACGGGATCTCGATGAGATCGAGCCTGCGATCCACCGCACTCGAGCGGGTTCAGGACCAGCGCGGCCGAGCCGGGTGTCCACCTCCAAGCAAACGGCCGCCTGAGGGGTGTTGCCAACGTGCCCGGCACGGACTTATCCGGTGGCCAGCCCGTACTTCTTGAGCCGATCGATGAGTGAGCCGCGACTCACTCCCAGGCGTCGGGCGGCTTCGGACTGGTTCCCGGAGACCGCCGCCATGGTGCGGGTGATCAGGCTCCGCTCGAGCGCCTCGACCTGTTCGTGCAGCGAAAGCCCTTCCGTGATTGGATTGGCGTCCGGTTCGGCCGACGGCTGTCCGGGCGTATTGGCGAATGCTTCCAGACCGAGCTCTCCTCCGCCGCCCAGCGCCACCATCCGCGCCACCGCATTCTCCAGTTGCCTCACGTTGCCTGGCCACTCTCCCTGGGCGAGTGTTTCGATGAGCGCCGGTGAAAGCCGAACGTCCGGATTGCCGAAGCGCTCGCCATAGCGACGCGCGAAGGCGACCGCGAGCGCCGGAATATCCTCACGATGCTCGCGCAGCGGCGGGACAATCAACTCGACCACCGCCAGCCGGTAGTACAGGTCTTGCCGAAAGCGCCCGGCGCTCGCCTCCGCCGCCAGGTCGCGGTTGGTGCAGGCGACCACGCGCACGTCCACGCGTTCGACGCGCCCGGCGCCTACCGGCTGAATCTCGCCTTCCTGCAAGGTTCGCAACAGCTTGGCTTGTACTCCCGACGGAAGATCCCCCACTTCGTCGAGCACCAGGGTGCCGCCGTCGGCCTGGGCGAAGAATCCCCGGCGGGTCTTTTCCGCACCGGTGAACGCGCCGCGCATGTGGCCGAACAGCTCGGCTTCCGCCAACTCGCCGGGGATGGCGGCGCAGTTGAATCTCACCAGCGGCGCCGACGCGCGCTTGCTGTGGGCGTGCACCAGCGAAGCGATCAACTCCTTGCCGGTCCCCGTTTCGCCGCGCACCAGGACGGTGATGTCTTTGGGTCCGACGCGCGCCACTGCATCGAGCAATTGCCGCATCGGCAGCGAGTCGCCGACGATCGATCGCCCGAGCGTCTTTTCAGCCGTCAGCTTCCGATTCTGCACCCGCAGGGCACGTGCTTCGAGAGCGCGCTCAATCACCAGCGACATCTCGTCGATGTCGATCGGCTTGGTCACGTATTCATAGGCGCCGGCCTTCATCGCGCGAACAGCGAGCCGCTCGGAGCCATGGGCGGTGAGCAGCACCACCGGGAGGGACTGATCCCGCTCGCGAACCGACTGCAGCAATTGGACCCCGTCCATCTCCGGCATGGAAAAGTCGGTGATCACCGCGTCGACGCCGTCGAGATGGGCGAGCGCCTCCTTGCCAGAGCTTGCCAGCACGGCCTCGTGGCCGCTCGACCTGAGCAACGTCTTGAACGCGAAGAGCATCGATGGCTCGTCGTCAACCAACAGCACGCGCGCCATGATCGCTCCTTTCCAGCTGCCGCAATGGCAGCGTGCCTGTAGCCGTGGTGCCACGGCCCTCTTCGCTCTCGTATACCAGCTCGCCGCCGTGCTGGGTGAACGCGGCGCGCGCCATCGCGACGCCCAGGCCGGTTCCCTCTGGCCGGGTGGTAAAAAACGCCGTCCCCAGCCGTTGGAGGACATCGCGGGACATGCCGCGCCCCGAATCGCGCACCACGATCCTCGCGTCGCTTTCGCGCTCGCTGATCTCGACGTCCACCCGGCCGCCCCTTGAGCAAGCCTCGAGCGCATTGGAAATCAGATTGTGCAAGGCCCCTCGGAGCCGTCGCGGGTCGGCTTCGGCGTACGCTTCTCCCTTCCGGCGAAGCTGAACGCCGGCTGCCGACGCCGCCCCCTCGAGCAAGGCGATCACCTCGTCCGCGATCTCGCCCAGCGCCAACCTCTTGGGCTGCAGCTTGTCGAAAGGCCGTGAGAACGAAAGGTAGTCTTTGATGATCGACTCCATCCGTTCCACCTCGCCCTGCGCGACCTGCAGGCGCTCGCGCGCCTCGGGGTCGCCGGCGTCGCGCGCGGAAAGCTGCACCAGGATCCCGATCGCCTGAAGCGGATTCTTCAACTCGTGAGAGAGCTGCGCGCCCATCTGCTCGAGCTCGCGGGCGCGCATGTCCATCTGCGCAATCAGCTGTTCCCGGGCGTGGTTGAGGGCGAAGCGGTTCGCCTCCAGATATTCCATCAGGGTGATGATGTGCCCGATGCCGAGCGCAGCCGAGGCGATCACTGTCGCCGCTGCGAGGAGTGCGAAGGCAGAGGGCGGCAGGCCGGGTCCGAACCAGGCCTGTGGCAGCGACGCCATCGCCACCGTGGCGGCAACCATCAGCGAGCAGGCAACCCAGGTAACTCGCGACCAGCCGTGCTGCACGGCCACGACGGTCGCCACCGCGATAAGCGCGGCCAGCATCGGACTGTGCAGCCCGCCGGTGAGAGCCACGATCAAGATCCCGATAATCAGGCTTTGAACCAACCAACAGCGGGAGATCGTGGATGGTCGCTCACCACGACCGAATCCCGCAGTGCCGGCCACGCTGTCGCTCAGGCCCGCGGTCGCTGGGTCCGGAAGCCAGATCAGCCCGGCAAAAAGCGCGGCGATCGTGGCCAGCCGCCAGGGTGGATAGCCCGCGCCCCACAGCGTCAGCTCGATGAGCGCGCCGACCACAAAGAGCATCGGCCGCCGAAAGCGGGTCCAGAAACCACGCGCCTGACCCGCCCGGTCACTTCTCAATTGTTCCCGCTGCTCGAAGCTCTGCACGCTGTCGCCTAACTCCTCAGGGATTAGCCGTCTTGCCGTTGGGTTCGGGGCCAGCCCGGTCCTCGAGCATTAGGCCCCGAGTGCAACCACCGCGCCACGATCAGAATGATATGGCCCCCTTTGCGCCGCCGCCGAATCCGTGAATCGAGTTGCGCCTTTGCGCTTCAGCCAAGGATGGCGTGAGGGAGGACTGTTGATCCGTTCGCGACAGGTTGTCGAACCGAGATCAGCCTGGCGGCTTCGATTGCACGAATCGAGCAGTGAGCAAGACATGGCGCGAAACGTGCACTCGCAGTCGCCAGCCGGTGCTTCCATGGGCGATTCCCTCCTCGGGCGGTGTTCTGCGCGGGGGATGCCCGGCGCGGCGAGTGAGTTAGAAGGCGCTCGGCCGACAAGGCGTTGCTAAACTCGTTGAACCCGCCAACCACTGGGCGTAAAGACAGGAGACCCTACGTGTAGAAGACCCCCGGTTGGCAGGAGATCAAGCCTGGGAGGACGAAGATGGCGGAAATCAAGGCAGAATCGGTGGATCCGATCCGTTTCGCAGGGGCACCGCTGGCCCGAAATCAACATTTTTGCGCATTCTTCCACAACCGGGATGAGGAATACCGAGTCCTGTTGCCCTTCATCAGAGATGGGTTTGAGCGGGGCGAAAGGGCATTTCACGTCGTTGACCCGAAGCTTCGAGTCGATCATTTGGAGCGGCTCGAAGCGGGTGGCATCAGGGTGAAGGAAACCCAACAGACGGGACAACTCGACGTGCGCAATTGGGAGGATTCAACCCTGCTCGATGGGCATTTCGATCAACATCGGATGCTCGGTTTGATCGATCATGTTCTCGCTGAAGGTAAGTCCGGAGCGTTTGCGGTTACGCGTTGGGTCGGTTACATGGAATGGGCGTTGGAAGACCGTCCTGGTTTGAATGACTTCGTCGAGTTTGAAACCCGGATCAATCACATACTAAGCAAGTACCCGGACCCGGTTATTTGAATTTACGATACCGCCAAGTTTGGCGGTGGAATCGTGATTGACATCATGCGCACCCATCCGTTGATCATCATCGGCGCAGTACTTCAAGAGAATCCCTTCTTTGTACCTCCAGACGAGTTTCTCCGGGAGCTAGAGGAGCGCGCAACAGGGTGCGGTAGTGCCTCTCTTCAACCTGCGTTGGGTTGAGCGGCAAATCCCGGGAGATTGGTAGACCGGGGAATGGAGGGCAAAGATGGCTGAGACCAAGGCAAGATCGGTTGAGCCCCTCAAATTCGCAGGGGGAACGTTGGCCCGAAATCAACATGTTTGCGCATTCTTCCACAACCGGGATGAGGAATATCGAGTCTTGCTGCCATTCATCAGGGAGGGGTTTGATCTGAGCGAAAAGGCATTTCACATCGTTGACCCGAAGCTTCGAGGAAGTCATTTGGAGCGGCTCGAATCGGGCGGGATCAAGGTGAAGGAAACCCAGCAAACGGGGCAACTAGAAGTGCGGAATTGGGAGGATGCGTACCTGCGCGATGGGCATTTTGATCAATACCGAATGCTCGCTTTGCTCGATCAGGTTCTCGCCGAAGGTAGGTCGGGGGCGTTTGCGCTTACTCGTTTAGTGGCTCACATGGAATGGGCATTGGAAGACCGCCCCGGTGTGAACGACCTGATCGAGTATGAAACCCGGATCAATCGAATTTTACCCAAGTACCCGGATCCGGTCATCTGCACTTACGATACCGCCAAGTTTGGCGGTGGAATCATGATTGACATCATGCGTACCCACCCGATGATCATCATCGGCGGAGTACTTCAAGAAAACCCTTTCTTTGTACCCCCAGACGAGTTCCTCGGTGAGCTACAGGAGCGTGCCACAGGACGCGGAAGCGCCTCTCTCCAACCTGCGTTGGTCTGAGCGGCAAATTCCAGGAGATCGGCTCCGTCCGTGCCTTCGGGATCTCCTGTGCGTACTGGCCCTTCCGGCCATGTGGCAGGGGAGCAGCTCGCCCTCGATCATCGAGACGCTTTTGGACGCGCTGATCGCCCTGCTGCGACTGGACTTCGCTCATGTGAGGATCAAGAACGGGGAAAAGGGGGAAACCGTTGAGTTCAGCAAAAGCTCAACGCCGACTCGTCAAATTCCTACAGAGCTCATCGGCCAACTGCTCGAAGGTCATCTCAATCAGAAACGCTCGATGGTCGTCGACAACCCACTGGGAGGCGGCACACTCCAGCTTGCCTCGGCGTCGATTGGGATCAATGGCAAGTGGGGGACCATCGTCGCAGGTTCGTCAAATAGTCAGTTTCCAACCGACGAGGACATCCTGCTTCTCAGAGTGGCGTCGAATCAGGCCGCGATCGCACTGGAGAATGCTGAGCTCTACAAAGTAGCGGAGGAGCTGGCCGAGGAGGCACGGCAGAGGGCTGAGTTCGAGCAGCGGCTGATTGGAATCGTGAGTCATGACTTGAAGAACCCAATCGGCGCGATGATGACGCTGGCCTCGATGCTCTTGAAGTTGGGAAAATTAGACGAACGGCAAGCCAAATCTCTGTCATTGATTGTTTCGTCTGGGCGTCGCGCCGTTCGCCTGATCCGGGATCTCCTCGATTTTAGCCAGTCGCGCACCGCGACCGGGATTCCCATCCAACCGCGGCGCGTCGATTTTCATCAGGTTGCCCAGGAAATAATCGACGAGCTGCAACTGACATTTCCAGACCGGAAGTTGGTGGCTCACCTTAATGGGGATGGACAGGGTGAATGGGATCCGGATCGACTCGCGCAGGTGATGACCAACCTGGGAAGCAATGCCTTACAGCACAGTCCGCGAGACACCGTGGTTCATTTTTCGAGTCAATGCGACGACCATCAGGTGAGATTCAAGGTGCACAATGAAGGCACCATCGACCCGGTCGCTCTTTCCAGGCTCTTTGAACCGTTTCATCGAGGCAACGGCCCAGCCACGACGGGAAATGTCGGGCTTGGTCTATACATCACCAGATGCATCGTCGCGGTGCATCGAGGAACAATCGAGGTGGCGTCAACCGCCGAAAGCGGAACCACGTTTACGGTCGTATTGCCACGGTCCGCGTCGGCGAATGAGCTGGAGATTTCTGACCAACCGCCACGGCCGAGCCTCGTCAACGAACGATGATGCCCTCGAGCGAGGCGTCGCGCTCGGCAACCGCGCCGCGGGCCGCGGTGACGGTCAGAGGCGTACGGCGGGATGGTCGGCCGGCTTGCCTGGTCCAAACGAGTGGTGCCTGCTCGCAGATTCGCTATCGGGTCGCAAATCCGTTACCCGGCGGCAACGCGACGGTCGCCTCCGTTGCCGCGGTGAAAACATCGGGCGTGACGACAGGCAAAAGCCGGGGAAATTCCTCGATCCACGCCGCAATTGCCCCTGGCGCGACCCATGCACAGGGGTCGGGCAAGGCCACCGGCCGAAACCCAAGATCCGAGGAGCACGCGATAATGAGCGACAAGAAGACGAGAGGGCCCACCTTGAACAAAACTACGATGAGAGACCTGACGCCAGGCCAGCTCAACTGTGTGACCGGCGGCCGATTCCCCGGCTATTACTACCAGCCCCGGTTGAGTTGAATCCGCAGCCGTTGCCGCCTTAGTCGAGGCTGCGAGCTCGGTAAAGGCACCAGCCGCTCGCAGCAAAATCTAAAACCCGGCACGGCCAGCACCGCCGAAAGCCTCTCCGGCACCAGCCGCTCGCAGCAAAATCTAAAACCCGCCGGTGGGACCGACGATCAGATGAGGAGCTCAGCGCAGCACTTGACCCCAGCCATAGCCCGCGGGTGAGCGCTCGCGCTGCGCTGACCGCCGCCGCGGTCGCCCAACCGGCAATCAGGTTCGAGTCCGTCAGGTCGGGAAGGCCGATCAGCGCGGCGAAACGCCCATTCCAGTCGTGAGATCGGAGATCTCCCTTTCCACCGCGCCAGTTCCATGAACGACTCCGCCGAAAGCACCGCCCGCAGCTCGTAGTGCGCGACATTCTGGTGCCGCGAGGACCCGGAATGTCGCACAGTTCATCAAACTGGCGCGATCGCCGAGCCCTTCAAACCGTCAACCGAGGCAGCTCGCGATCCCGGTGTCAATGGGATGACGGCGGCTGATCGATTTCACGACACCGATTGTCGAAACGGCGATCAGCCTGGCGGCATCGATCCTGTGTATCAAGGAGTGCGTGGACTGTGGCGCGAGATGTGCATCTTGCTTGGACCATGCGGGGCGTGATTACAAGTTGGGATGTTCTGAGAAACCCGCTGTTGGTCTGGCGGGCGTTCGGCGCCCGCTGCCTGCTGCGCTGCCTTTCAGCCATCCTGCTCGGTCGCTCCACTACGTTTCTCGAGTTGGCGATGGACAAACACTGATTGAGGCTCGCTGCACCGCACCGCCCCCCGAAGCCGGACCAACGAGAGCAGTAACGTCCAGGCGCGTCGCGAGACTCAGTTGCTGGCACCTCTTTTTTGCTCGAGCGGGGGAGGAAATGATAGCCAGAACCAAGGCAGAATCGGCCAAGCCCATACCTTTTGAAGCGGGTCTGAGAGCACGGTCATGATCAACGCGCGTGCGTTCATCGTCCTTGCATCGGCGACTTTGACCGCCGCGTGTCACAAGACGCAAGCGCCCGCGCCCCCGCCTCCTGGCGTCCAGGTGACCGAGGTCGTCCAGAAGGACGTGCCCATCTACCGCGCGTGGACCGGGAGCCCAGACGGCTTCGTCAATGCCGAGATCCATCCTCAAGTACCCCCTTTCGACGGAGTTTGAAGATGAAAGTGCGTGCTCTGCTTGTCTGCGCATCAATGCTGTTGATCGCTGCTCGCAAGAAAGTCCCGGCCACGCCACCCCCTCCGACGGTGCAGGTTACCGAGGTGCAGCAGCAGGATGTGCCCATCTTCCGCGAGTGGGTTGGCACCCTTGACGGGTTCGTCAACGCCGATATCAAGCCTCAGGTCACGGGGTACATCCAGAAGCAGGCGTACCAGGAGGGTTCATTGGTGCGCCAGGGAGCGGTGCTGTTCTTCATCGACCCGCGCAACTACCAAGACCTGGCGGACCAGGCCAAGTCCACGCTCGACCACAATATAGCAACGCTCGCCAAGGTGCGCCTCGACGTCAAGCGCGACAAAGAGTTGATTGCGGCGCAGGCCATCACTCGCCAGCAGCTCGACAACGACGAGGCGGCTGAGCGGGAGGCAGCCGCCAACGTTGAATCGGCCCGCGCCGCCTTGCGACAGGCCCAGCTTAACCGCGGATGGGCGCAGGTCACTTCACCGATCACCGGCATCGTAGGCATCGCGCAGGTCCAGGTCGGCAACCTCGTCAACACCTCGACCACCATGACGACCGTGTCGCAAGTCGATCCGATCAAGGCGCAATTCAACGTCAGCGAAATCGAGTACCTCGATTCAGCCCAGGGTAACCATTGGCTGGAGCCTGGGCCGTCCGCCAAGCCGACGCTCGACCTCATTCTCGAGAACGGCGCCGTCTACCCGCATCCTGGGGTGGTGATTGTGGTCAATCGTCAGGTCTCCCAGCAGACGGGGACGATTGCGATACAAGGTTCCTTCCCGAATCCGGGAAACATTCTCCGCCCGGGTCAGTACGCCAAGGTTCGCGCCGCGATCAAAACCCGAAAGGGCGCCCTTCTCGTGCCCCAACGCGCGATCAACGAGCTCCAGGGTACGTACCAGGTGGGAGTCGTCGGGGCAGATGGCAAGGTCGATATCCGCGTGGTTCAGACCGCGGAGCAAGTCGGCACCCTCTCGATCATCGACAAAGGAGTAAGCGCCGGAGATAAGGTGATCGTCTCGGACATGGCGCGGTTGAGGCCGGGCGTGGTGGTGCACGCAGTGCCGGCGTCCGAAAGTTCTACCCCTTCGGCGGCGCGGTCGCCCGCCGGCTCGCCGTCCCCTGGGCCCTAAGCCATGTCCCGTTTTTTTGTCGGCCGACCCATCGTGGCAATGGTGATTGCCATCCTCATGGTTATTGTCGGTGGCGTCGCGCTGTTCGGCCTGCCAATCGCGCAGTACCCAAACATCGTGCCTCCGCAAATCCAGGTGCAGTCCAGCTACACCGGAGCGGATGCGGTCACCGTCGAGCAATCCGTTGCCACCCCGATCGAGCAGCAGATGTCCAGCGTCAAAGATCTCTTGTACATGCAGTCCACCAACGCCAACGACGGCTCCTTTACCCTGACGGTGACCTTCGACGTCGAGAGCAACATCGACATCGACCAGGTGAACACCCAAAACAAGGCGTCCCAGGCGCAGGCCTTCCTGCCGCCTGACGTCACCAATTACGGGCTGAC
>WNEZ01003342.1_pt1 | contig 13828 bp, 18 predicted proteins | sample 5400521 | NCBI WGS metagenome assembly WNEZ01 (sample SAMN13153339, study PRJNA577476) | soil metagenome | isolation source: 120 cm saprolite under Douglas fir tree site 2 hole 1 replicate 1 | place: USA:California | collected 2015-04-18 | reverse complement strand
CGCTCGGCTTCGATTGGGCGAATCAGCATCGCGATCGCGTCCAGGGACTCGCCTATATGGAAGCTATCGTGATGCCGATGGCATGGAGCGACTTTCCCGAACGTGCCCGTAGTACCTTCCGCGCCTTTCGCTCTCCCGCCGGCGAGGACAGGATCTTGCGCGACAATGCGTTCGTAGAGCGAGTGTTACCGGGTAGCATAATCCGCCAGCTTTCCAGCGCGGAAATAGATCAATATCGCAGGCCTTTCGCAAATCCAGGTGAGCATCGCCGGCCGACGCTAACCTGGCCGCGCCAGATTCCGCTCGATGGCGAACCGGCCGATGTGGTGAAGATTGTCAGCGAATACAGTCAATGGCTTGCGCAGAGCCAAGTGCCGAAACTTTATTTCCATACCGAGCCTGGCGCGCTCGACCATGGCCGTCAGCGCGAGTTTTGCCGCACCTGGCCCAACCAAACGGAAGTCACGGTCAAGGGTATCCACTTCGTTCAAGAGGACAGCGCCGCTGAAATTGGCGCAGCAGTTGCGGATTTCGTACGCGGTCTGCGTGGAAAGTCACCGCGATAGATGGACCAGAGACGCCGAACAACTTTGCCGCCTCTTCTTCAGCGGCTTCGTAGACGCCCCCACAACGATTAAACCCCCAGGAGAATGCTTTATGGCCGATACTCTTTCATTCGATGGCAAGAAAGTGGGCGCGTTGTGAGCTCGAATGAAAGAGCAACAGGTCGGATCAAGGGGGAACAGCAAGATGAAAACAGCGCTGGATAAACGACAGTTCGGACCGTGGGCGCTCGTCACGGGCGCTTCGTCGGGAATCGGTAAGGAATTCGCGCGGCAAATCGCGGCTGCAGGAATCAACGTCGTGCTCTTGGCCAGAAGGGAAGCCTTGCTTGAGGAAGTGGGACGCGATATCGCAAGCGACTTCAAGGTCGATTACCGAGCCCTTGCAGTGGACCTCTCGCAGGAGGGCTTCCTCGCGAGGCTTGCCCAAGCTACGAACGATTTGGATATCGGCCTTGTCGTTTCCAACGCGGGCACAGGAAATCCGGGCGAGTTCCTGAAATTGGATCGGCAACTGCTTCAGGCGACTTTGCGCCTCAACACGATGGCACACTTGGACATCGCTCACCATTTCGGCCAGAAACTCGCCGAGCGGCGTCGGGGCGGCCTTATCCTCGTTGGCGCGATGGGCGCGGAAATTGGCGTTCCGTTCATGGCGAACGACGGCGGCGCGAAGGCGTATGTCCACAGTCTCGGCGAAGCACTCCACTACGAGTTCAAGTCTCGAGGCGTGCACGTTACGGTAGTGCCGCCCGCGCCGACCAACACGCCGGTGCTGGCCAAGTTCGGCTTCGAAATTCGGACCATGCCGATGAAGCCGATGACCGTTGAGCAGTGCGTATCCGAGGGCCTGACGGCCCTGCGGGAAAACCGGTCCAGGATTATTCCGGGACGGCTGAACCGTATTATGAACGCGGTTGTGCCCGCTTCCGTGAAACGGACGATGACCGCGAAGATGTTCGGTAAAGCGCTTGCGAGCAAGCCCGCAACCGCTAACATCCGGGCGGAGGCCTGATAACGGACACACAACGAATCGAAGCGGTCGAACCATGGGAAAAGCAATCTCTCTCAGCACCGGAGCCACCGAAGAACTCGGCAATCCCGGCGATTTAGGTCGAACGATCGCCTCCTCGGAGCGCGCTTTGAACGGTGCGATCCTCACATAGGAGATTCAGCATCTATGTGGCCGCATGAAGGCGAGTCGCCGCCTCAAAGAGCACACGGTGCTCACCGTCCGGAATCGAGCAAAGCGAAGGAGTTAAAAATGGAAGCGCAGACCAAAGCCACAATCTTGCACGATATAGTCCAAAAGATGGGCGCCGGCGGCGCCGAGATTACGACCGCGGCCTGGCTCGAATTCACCAAGGCGCAGAACGACGGGTATCAAACCGGACCTGAGATTGGCGAGAAAGTGCCTGATTTCAGCTTGCCAGATCAGAATGGAGCGATGCGATCGCTCCGCGATCTTGCGGGGCCAAATGGACTGCTGCTGGTCTTTAGTCGCAGCGCCGGATGGTGACCCTACTGCCGTAACCAGCTCGTCGAGCTGCAGCAATCTCTCCCCAAGCTCAAAGGCCAGGGAATCAACGCCGCGAGTATAACTTACGATTCGCGCGAGGTACTGAGCGCCTTTAGCCAGGCTTACAAGATTGAGTTTCCGATGCTCTCGGATATAGGCAGCAAGGTCATCCGTGACTTCGGCATCTTCAACACCAATATTCCGCCCGATCACAAGATGCTCTACGGAATCCCGTTTCCGGGCGATTTTCTCATCGCGCCTGACGGAACTGTGAGCGATAAGCTCTTCCTGCCAAGCTATGAGCATCGCGCCTCCGCTTCCGAAGTTATCTTCAGAAACTTCGGCGTCGGCGCGGGCGGTAACTCGGTCGAAATCAAAACTGAGGTGCTGACCGCGACGATAACGCTTTCTTCCGATCGCTGTTTTCCAGGACAGGAGTTAGGCATCGCGCTGGAGATTCGCCTGGAGCCCGGCTGGCATATCTACGGCAAGCCGCTGCCTGGCGCCTATCGCGCGACCGAGCTTTCGTTCTCCGGCCCGCTGATCGATCAGTTGACGCTCGAGCTGCCGCCGGCCACGCCCAAGTTGATGAAAGCGCTCGACGAGACGCTGCCGATATATGAAGGCACGGTGCGCGCGGTTGGCAGGCTCGGGATCAAATGGAGTCCGCCGATGCCTGCGCCATTCCTGCTGGCGCTCGGCACGACGATCGAGCCGGGTCTGCATAAGATTGGGGGCGCGCTGCGCTATCAGGCCTGCAGCGACACCGTTTGCGAAGCGCCGGAGGAAATTCGCTTCGAAGTGCCGCTTACGATCGAGAAAGGAGTGCCACCCGCACCGAAGCCGGACTAAAGCTGGCAAGAAAGCGGTTCAGGGGCTCTACGATGCGATCGCCGCCGGCGATGTCGAAAGGTTTTTCGGCGCGATGCACTCCTACAACTATAAGAATAACAACGTCGTAGAATGGAAAAAACGAGGACAGTCATATGTATGTCATCACGGGAGCAACAGGACACACCGGAAACGTGGCAGCGAAAGAGTTGCTGGCGAAGGGGCTGGAGGTTCGGGCCATTGGGCGAAGCGAGGATCGCTTGCAGGCGCTCAAAACCGCGGGGGCGGAACCCTGGGTCTGCGATATGACCAATGCAGTGAAGCTTACCGAAGCCTTTCGCGGCGCGAAGGCGGTCTATGTCATGATCCCGCCGGACATGACACGCAACGATTTCCGCGCGCACCAGGACCGGGTTACAGAGGCCGTGGGGTCCGCCCTTGAAGCTGCCGGTGTCAAGTATGCGGTGACTTTGAGCAGCATCGGTGCCGACAAAGAGAAGGGGACGGGACCGGTCGCAAGTCTGCACTATCTGGAGGAGCGGCTCAATAGCCTTGCAGGCCTAAACATTGTCCATCTCCGCACGGGATATTTCATGGAAAATACTCTGGCCCAGATCGGAATCATCCGGCAATTGGGATCGATGGCGGGCCCGCTTGAGCCGAACCTCAAGCTTGCCATGATCGCTACGCGCGATATCGGAAAAGTGGCTGCCGAGGAAATGGTAGGACTCAAATTCAAAGGTCACCAGACGCGCGAACTTCAAGGGCAGCGGGATCTCACTATGACCGAGGTGGCCTCGATTGTTGGCAAGGCGATCCATAAGCCCGACCTCGGCTACGTCCGTCTCCGGGACGACCAAGTGCAAGCGGCCATGACGGGGATGGGAATGTCGCTCAATGTGGCGAACCTTCTCCTGGAGGCGTCGGCCGCGCTGAAGTCGGGCCATATGCGGACGCTTGAGCCCCGCTCGGCGCGAAACACGACGCCGACCCGCTACGAGACCTTCGTCGCGGAGGAATTCGTGCCGGCCGCGACGGCCGGAGCCGTTCACTAACCCTAGGAAGTTCTGACTGTTCGTTCCTACATCGATAGGTTCGGATGGTCAGAACAACAGAAGACGAATCCGGGCCAGTTACGCCCCAAGGAGAAACCAATAATGAGTTCACCCACACGGACAGTTGAAGAAGTCCCGGCCCAGCCAAGATCGGCCGGCGCTCTAACCTTCGCGCCGGACGGTACGCTTTTCGTGGGAGACAGCAAAAGCGGTGCAGTCTTCGCCTATCCTAACCCCGGCCCCGCGGCGTCGCCGGGAACCGTCGAGCCGTTCCTCTTCGAGGACATCGATCGCCGCATAGCAGAGGCCCTCCAAGTCAATGAGCGTGCGCTGACATTCAACGGAATGGCCGTCCACCCCCTCACCCGCGAGCCGCATATCTCCGTCGGCATCAAGGGCGGTGAAAAGTTAGAGGCCGCGGTTGTGGTCGTTTCCTTGCAAGGTAAGCTCTCTAAGCTCGACCTTCGCTCCGTTGACGCCACGGTACAATTTCTGAGCGACTTGCCTGACGAGACGAAGACCTTTCGCTCCCGAGCGGGTGACTGGCCCGCCCCTCCGGCGGAGTTTTATGAGAGAAAAGCGCGCACGCCGATGCGGTCGATGGCGATCGTCGACATGAAGTTCTACAAGGGAGAACTATTCGTTTCGGGCATATCGAACCAGGAATTTTGCTCCGCCCTGCGCCGCATCCCGTTTCCGTTTACCGGCGTGGCAAGCGAAACACATATCGAAATCTACCACGTTGCCCACGCCAGGTACGAATCACGCGCGCCCATCCGCGCCATGCAGTTCGCGACTTTGAACGGCGAGGATACCCTCATCGCCGCATATACTTGCAGCCCGATCGTGACGATCCCAGTGGCCGACTTGAAGGCCCGCGGCAAGGTGATCGGAAGGACGATCGGCGACATGGGCAATGGGCAACCGATCAGCATGGTTGCCTATCGCGACGAGGGTGAGGATCGACTTTTCATCACCAATGCGGGACGTGGGCCGATGGTCGTCTCATTGCGCGGAATCGAAACCGCCCCCGGCTTTACGGCGGAAAACGCCCCCTCGCCAGGGATGTTGAACGACCTCTCTCCGCACATGCCAGCCGGGCCCGCGGGCAAGCAGGTCATGTTCGTGGGATCGTCGCTCCGCGCCGATCTGATCAGCGAGCGGTTCTTCGTATCGCTGACCCGGGAGGCTGACACCGGCGGACTGACCCTTGAAACCGTCCCAGTCGGACCGCTGCCGATCAGGCTGGAAAAGATTTGGGCCGAGTTCGATTTCCCGGGTGTAAAATTCCATGCTTCAGAAGCAGCTTGATCCAGCCTTGTCAGCCGAGTCGGCACGAGCGGCGTCGGACAGATCGCGCCGTGCGCGGATCGTCGCCACGCGAATCTCGCCCGATGCTGCCGTGCTGCCGGTCAATACTCTCAGGTTCTACATTTATTTTTCGCCTCCCGCCGAGGCCGTATTTGAACGCAAGCACGTCCGCTTGCTCGATGATCGGGCGAGTGGTGGTCGAGCCTTTTCTTATCTTCAGCGAAGAACTCTGGTCGGCGGACGGACGGCAGCTGACGCTACTTATGGAGCCGGGCCGGATCAAGCGTGGGATGGGCAATGCCCCCTCCCACTACCCGGCGCTGGTGGAGGAAAGGACCTACACACTGGAGGTCCGTACGGGCGGGCAGGTCTTCGGCAAGACCTTCTCGGTGTCCACTGGTGTTGCGACCCCCCTTGATGAAACTCGGTGGCGTGTCGCAGAGCCTCGGGCAGGCTCGCGGCAGCCTCTTCTTATTCAATTTGACCGGGTCATGGACGCCCCGATTTGCGAGGAAGAGATCGCGGTCGTCAACCTGGCCTACGAAGCGGTTGCTTGTTCAGTTTCGCTTCAGGAGAGCACTTCCGAACTGCGGGTCACGCCCGCTGTTCCATGGTCTGCAGCGCCCTATCGCTTGATGTTTTCCAGCCGTCTGGAAGATGTCTGCGGCAACCGCTTGGGAGAGGCGCTGGACCATACCGCAGGCATTTCCGGAAGACCACGTTCGGGGCGCCTTTCCTTCAGGCCGAGATGATTCACTGGGCAAAGGAGATAGCAATGATCTACCAGGGACAATGCCACTGTGGAATGATTCGATTTCAGGTGGAAGGAGACCTCGCCGGGATCCTCGAATGTAATTGTTCGATTTGCCATCAATCCGGCTATCTTCACTGGATGATTAAGCCTGAGCAGCTAAAACTGCAAACACCACTAGCTCAGGCAAGTCTATACAAATGGGGAACCGGTACTGCCCGGCATTTCTTTTGCCCACGCTGCGGTGTCGCAGTCCTTCGGAATCCGCGTTCGGCCAACCCTGACGGCAGGTATTCAGTCAATGTTCGTAATCTAGCAGGTGTTGACATTTCGCAGCTTCCAATCAGTCACTTCGACGGCCGCAATCAGCTCAAACTGTGAAATAGTAGGACTCCATGGGTGCTGGTGCAGCCGGGTTTGAGCGGCGGGTTTTTGGCCAGCCGTACGGTGCGGTGCGGACTCATTCTAGTCGCGTGGGAAACCCCTAAACAGAAATGAAGCTCGAGAACGAAACGATCGCGGATATGGCGCGCAGTGCAGAGGCGCAGTAGGGTATCGCCGCGTCTACGGCCAAGCCACCGCCGCAATTCAGCGACCGCTAAAGAGGAGCGCGGAGGATTTGCTATGAAACTTGGATTGACAATTGGCTATTCAGGCGCCGAGATGCGCCTCCCGCTCAAGCGGATTCTGTGCGCGGAGGAGCTTGGCTATGACTCGGTATGGACTGCAGAAAGCTACGGCTCCGACGCGGTCACGCCGCTCGCATTTATTGCGGCTCATACAAGACGTATCCGCCTCGGCACTGGCTTGATTCAGCTCGCCGCGCGAACGCCTGCGAATGCCGCGATGTGTGCGGGAACCGTCGACGCGCTGGCCGGTGGTAACCGGTTCATTCTAGGGTTGGGCGTTTCCGGGCCACAGATCGTCGAGGGCTGGTATGGGCAGCCTTGGGGCCGTCCCTATTATCGTTTGCGCGACTACATCAGCATCGTGCGCAAGATTTTTGAGCGCAGGGAACCGGTAGTTCATGACGGAAAGGAGATTGCGCTCCCCTACCAGGGTCCGGGCTCGAGCGGGCTCGGTAAGCCGCTCAGGTCAATCCTTCACATGAATCCGAAGATTCCAATCATGCTTGGCGCTGAGAACGAGTCGATCGTAAGGCTATGCGGCGAGCTGTGCGATGGTTTTCTGCCGCTCGGATTCGTCCCGGGCTCCCTGCCACATTATCGTACGTTCCTTGAAGAGGGGTTTCGTCGTGCCGGCGGTGGCAAGTCTCTGGACCACTTTGAAATCTGGCCCATGGTTCCGGTTGTGATCGATCGCGACGTGAAGGCGGCGATGAGCCGGATGAAGCCCGAAATCGCGCTTTACGCCGGAGGGATGGGCGCGCGCAGCAAGAACTTCCACAACGAGTTGATGGTGCGCCAGGGATTTCCCGAAGCTGCCACACGTATCCAGGAGCTTTTTCTGGCGGGGCGCAAGGACGAAGCCGCCGCTGCCGTTCCCGACGAATTGATCGATTTAAGGACGTTGGTCGGAACTCCTGAGCGGATACGCACCCGCTATCGAGCATGGGAAGACTCAGGAGCGACTGGATTGCTCATCGAGAGCATTCAGGATGAGGCGATTGAATTGATGGCCGAGCTCGCCGACACGCAGCGAAATAGAAAAGCCTGACTCGAATCAGCGAAGTCGCCGTACAAGGGGGGCCAACTGATGGCTCGAGATCGCCGCGGCAAGAAAGAGGGATCCTTCGGCGCAAATGTTGCATATGCAAGTAAAGTAGGCGCGATGCCTCTGCGCGGCACGATAATTTCATAGTAAATCGCGAAATGACACGCGATTTGCGAGAATTTTGAGGGAGTCGTCAATGAAACGGGAAGTGGAGTTTCTCTTCGACTATGGCAGCCCCTTCAGCTATCTCGCCAGCCTCCAGATCGAAGGGTTCGCTAAACGTAGCGGCGCAACAGTGACCTACGGCCCAATTCTGCTCGGTGCGATATCGAGCGCCAAGAGGTCAAGGACCGTTTGCGTCGGAGCACCGATCGGGCCGTCGAGCGCGGTGTATTCGGAGCGCCAACATTTTTCGTCGGCGACGAAATGTTTTGGGGCAACGATCGCTTCGACTTCGTCGAGGAGGCCCTGCGCAAGCTCGTGTGAACCGGGTTGCGCTTGAATCGAAGCCCGAAGGTCAACGCACGATCGGCGACGAGTTAATTGAGGACGCAACAGCTAAGGCATTAGCGAAAAGCACAAGAGGAAGGAGCAGTCATGATCGATCTTTACTACTGGCCGACGCCCAATGGTTGGAAAGTCGCCATCATGTTGGAGGAGTGCGGGATTCCCTACAGCATCAAGCCCGTCAATATCGGTCGTGGAGACCAGCTATCTCCGTCTTTTCTAAGACTTTCGCCCAACGGGCGGATGCCGGCGATAGTCGATCACGAACCATTGGGTGGCGGATCGCCGATCACCATCTTCGAATCGGGCGCCATCATGATGTACCTGGCGGAAAAGACCGGGAAGTTCTGGCCGCAGGAACCTCATCTCAAGTACGAGGTTAGTCAATGGATCCTCTGGCAGGCCGCGAATCAGGGACCGAAATTCGGCGAACAGGGATTCTTCCAACGCTCTGCCAAGGACGCCAAAAACGGCGACCTGTCGTTCCCCCTACTGCGCTTCAACAACGAGGTGCATCGTCTCTACGGTGTGCTGAACCTCGGCCTCTTCAATAAGCAGTATCTCGTCGCCGACGAATACACGATCGCCGATATGATCTGTTATCCCTGGGCGTCGCTCTCGCAAGGCCGAGGAGTGAACCTCGAAGAATTTCCCAGCGTGCAGCGGTGGCTCGCCGCGGTCGGCGAGCGTCCTGCGGTCAAGAAGGGGATCGCGCTCGGAAAGGAACTGCGCGAAGATCCGGCGTCGATCGCGCCCGAAGAACAGGCGCGTCGCGCCAAACTGCTCAACCATCAGCGCGCACAGGCGGTACCCAAAGAGTGGACTTAGGTTCGACGCGAGCGACCCAGCGAGCAATCTGAGGCGCCTTTATCAATTGATGCGAGAATTTCGCCCTGCCGAGAGAGATTTGCAAACAGGAGGCTGGTTTAACAATGAGCGGACTCAGGGAAAGCCACGTGTCAACGGAGAACAATCCGATCGGAGGTTTTGTCGAGGCGACTTTGAACTACTTCGCCGAAGCGTCCGAGAAGCCCGTTATATACACTTATGAACCATCGCCCGGGACGCCTAGAATGACGGGAAAATCCGAGGCGCATTCGGTTTTAATCCGCGATGGCCGCCTGGCCGACGAGCTGTCGCTCGACCGACAAGGATTTCAGCTCGTTCATCAGGAAACCGTGGTGCGGGACTTTTACGATCGCGCGGAAGTGGAGAAGATCTACTATCCGGAGATCGAGGTCTTGCTGAAGGAAGCCACTGGCGCAGAGAAGGTAGTGGTTTTCGACCACCAGGTCCGCAACATTGAACTCTCGAAGCAGGGCGAAAAGGACGCTCGGGAGTATGTTCGAACCGTACACAATGATTATACGGCAAAGTCAGGACCGCGCCGCGTACGGGATCATCTGCCGGAAGCCGAAGCAGAGGAGAGATTGCGTCACCGCTTCGCGGAGATCAATGTCTGGCGGCCGATTCGTGGACCGATCGAATCCACGCCGCTGGCGGTATGTGACGCGCAATCGATCGACGCCAAGGACTTTGTTCCGACCGATTTCGTTTACCGCGACAAAGTCGGCGAGGTCTATAGGTTCACCTACAACCCGCAACACCGGTGGTCTTATTTCCCGCGTCTCGAGCGCGACGAGGTCATTCTTCTGAAGTGCTATGACTCGAAAGAGGATGGGCGAGCTCGGTTCTCAGCCCATTCGGCTTTCGACGACCCGACCAGTCCGCCCGACGCAGCGACGCGCGAGAGTATCGAAGTCCGCGCACTGGTCTTCTGGTCGGCTGATCAATAGACCGTCTTCGCTTGCTCAGGCCGTGTCTGCCAACAGCCGCAAGGCGGCGGGCATGCACGGTCTTTCTCCACACCGCCCAGGAGGAGCCGCGCTTCATAACATTCAACCAGAACAGGAAAAACGATGACGGACAAAAAGATCGCAACAGTTATTGGCGTGGGACCAGGATTGGGCGCGGCTTTGGCGCGCCGTTTCGCCGCGGATTACGCCGTGGCGCTGGTAGCGCGTAATGCGGACAAACTGATCGAGCTCGCGCGGGAGATCTCCTCCGCTGGCGGAACCTCGCTCGCCGTCCCAGCTGACGTGAGCAATGAGCAAGCGATCGCCGACGCGTTCGATCGCATCCGCCGCGATCTGGGCGATACTGATATCTTACTTTATAACGCAGCGATGCGTCCTTACGGCACGCTGATGGAAACCAAGCCCAGCACCTTCGAGAACACCTGGCGAGTCGGCGCATTCGGCGCCTTTATCGCGGCGCAGCAGGTGGTGCCCGCGATGCTCCGGAAGCAGCGCGGCGTGATTCTCTTTACGGGGGCGACCGCCGGGGTTAAGCCCTTCCCGACCTCGGCCGCTTTCGGGCCGGCGAAGTTCGCGATGCGCGGCCTCGCCCAAGTGATGGCCCGCGACCTTGGGCCCAAGGGGATCCACATCGCCTGGATCAACGTCGACGGGGCGATCGATATGCCGCTCATCCATCAGCGTTTTCCGCAACTTAAGGATGAGGACTTGCTCAAGCCGTCCGCGATTGCGGACACCTACTGGCACCTCGCGCATCAGGACCTGAGCGCCTGGACGCTCGACATCGATGTGCGTCCTTTTAAGGAAAAGTTCTGAGGGCTGTGCTCATGCTATAGACGCGTCAGAAATGTATGCATATACATAGATTATGGCTGAAGATACCAGACGGGTTGGACCGGAGTGTCTGGGGTTTAGGGCCCGCTTGCTGAGTCGGGTAATCACTGCAGTTTACGACGACGCGCTCGCCGAGGTCGGATTGAAGGTCAGCCAGTTCAGCGTGCTAAACGCGATTGCGAGCCGGGAGGAGACGCGACCTGCCGAACTGGCGAAAGTTCTTGGAATGGACGAGTCGACGCTCAGCCGCAATGTGGCGCGTATGTGCGCGAGGGGATGGCTACTCCTGGAAAGTGGCGGGGATGATCGGCGTAGCCATCAAATCACAATCACCGAGACTGGGAAGGCTCTGCTGCGAAAAAGCTATCCTGCCTGGCAACGAGCGCAAAGCCATGTAGCCCACAAATTAGGCCCGGACGGCGTCGCCGCTCTGAAATCGGCAGTACGGAAGTTGCGCAGTTGAACTTATCGCGGTCTGAATTTTATTCAGAGGTGCTCGATCGGATAAGTTCCTAGAAACCGAAAGTGTTTTCGGGTCGGAAGCTAAGATGTCCGAGTGACGACGGATTGGCTGATCCCGAAAGAGCCCCCATCTGACTGCGTGTTGCACGAACTCTCGCAACAGTATGCGCACGTGGACCCCAGCGCGGTGCAGGCGTGGGTGTCGCTGCTAAGGGTGGCGCTGGAGCTGCACGGCGTCTCCCATCAACATTTTGCTCGTTACCGATTGTCGGAAGGCCGCTTCGTGGTGTTGATCATGTTACATACCACCGCCAGCGGTGAGATGTGTTGCTCGGATATCGCCGATTCGACGGGAGTCTCGCGCGCCACAGTGACCGGGCTTCTGGACGGCCTTGAGCGCGACGGCTTGATTCGACGCGTCGATTATCCCGAAGATCGCCGCCGCATCACCATCACCCTTACCGCCAATGGCCGGCGCTTATTGGATGAACTATTACCAGATCATTTGCGCAGAATCGAAAGCGTGATGGCAAATCTTACCAAAGCCGATCGCAAGACATTGCGCGCGCTGCTGGAAAAAGTGCGTGCGGGCGTAGCTTCGGTGATGGAATCCTGACGCGCGGGAAGACGTTGACAGGAGCGCAGGCGTCGGGGCGAGACGTTTCTCCTCTCTCGCGAGAAAACAGGTGTTTTTTCGCCACAATAATTAGCTGACGAATGGTCAGGTGCCGTATGGACATTGATGGACATTGACAGTGTGACCTCGGAGCGCGACATTCATCTTTCGACCTGCTCGAACAACCCGATCACAGCGCCGACCACGCTGACGCCGAGGCTCCGACTCAACCGGCTCAACGGGAGAATAAATGTCTAAGATGGCGGAACACCATTTCCGATTTGACAGTGTTGCCCTTTACCCGGACTCACCCGCGTACCAGCACGGCGTAGTCTCTACCCTGGTCGTCGAATATGTCTGTCAGCGATGCGGCAAACGCGCGAAGGTTGCATACGATCAGGGCCGGACGTTTGCAGATGATTACTGCCCTCGCGTCTGGCCAAATTCAAACTGAACCAGTACCACATTTTGCAAACTGAACCAGTACCCCTCTCTGTTGTCTATTGACTTCCATCGCCGCACCGCCCAGCGCTAGCGGGTCAACTGGTGAGGGATCAAACGTCCGCTGGCATGATTGGCCTAAGGGAACATCAGGATGTTTATTCATTTCGATTCGAGCGACCGCGAGGAATGCGATAACTGCGGGAGACCCCATACCATCATGCACATGTCGACGGGGCATTGGGACCGCTCCGTTAACTTGTGCCTCGGCTGCTTCAGCGCATTGGCCCAGGTGCTTGGTCGCGCTTCGAAAAAACTCAGACTCGGATGAAACTCGGAAAACCCCGTATTGACCTCTCGGCCTTTTGCCTCTTGACGCCGCCTCCTTCCCGCGCGGCGCGGAACTTCTTTTCTCAAGAGGGGGCACTGCCCTCGCTCCGTTGTATCGCCCGGTCGGCTCGGCGGACGTAAAACACTCGAGCGTGCCCAACCGGAACTACGCGGCGACCGCTTCCGGCCGATATGCTCGCCGTGGCGCTGCCAGTAACCCTCAACGTTGATAGGTTGAACAGCCAAGGCAACGGACTGACACCAACGAGGAGAGCGTCGAGAGCCGGATTCGGCAAGCGGTCGGCCGTTTCATTATCGACGTCAAATCGAATCATGGAGGCTGGGTTCCAGATAGCCGTTTCGCGTGCTCACTCGAGAAGGTCTCCCCATCTGCGTGAAAAGCTCCTGCCATTGGATAGCGCCCGCTTCTCCAGTTCGGTCATCGCCTGCTCGACGGTTGTCTCGCTGACGATGCCGTTGCGATAGGCGCGCATCAGTTGCTTGAATTCGAAGTCCATTGCGTTCTCGGTAACTAGCTCGTGCTCGGCCTGAAGCCAATGATCGAGGTACCGACCTTCGGGTCGTCCTTCTCGCTCCCAAAGGTGATAGGCGCGCTCACGGATACGCCATAGAATATCCATCGCCATCACACGAGGCTCGACCAGTTGTGAGTGTCACTCCTTTGCCTTCCGTAGTGAGCCAGAACACGATCGAGTTGCATGCTATCGGACATCTAAGAGACCTCGGTTCTCTGCGTATCGTAAGAATCCTTTGCCGACGCGATCAGCAGGTCGAGGACGAGGGCGGACATGGTCGCAATCAGGGCCCATGCCGAGCTTTACGAGTCCTTGGAATCCGCGGTCAAATGATGCTCGGGCAGAATGCGGCGAAGAAGCATCCCCGAATAGCGCGCCGCGGAAGAGACACGAGAAAGCGAGCCAACTGATTTCCATCGGGCTCGAAGTTCAATTCTCAAAAGTCTGACGCCCGGACCGTGCCGCCTCCTGACAATTTGGCGAAGCTGCGTCGGACAATTACCACCGGTCGTGGTTATTATTAAGGAAGCCTTCAAGGAGGGCCATGACTTATCTGTATCGCTCATTCCTGACTCCCATTC
>WNEZ01006952.1_pt1 | contig 13834 bp, 5 predicted proteins | sample 5400521 | NCBI WGS metagenome assembly WNEZ01 (sample SAMN13153339, study PRJNA577476) | soil metagenome | isolation source: 120 cm saprolite under Douglas fir tree site 2 hole 1 replicate 1 | place: USA:California | collected 2015-04-18 | reverse complement strand
TTTCCAACGTCAGTATCAGCAGTCGCTTGACATGATCTATAGCAGGAGAGTTGATCTGCTTGAGTGGGCGGGTTGGCAGTGGAACAAGCTGAGTGCGTGGCTAGAGCATTTACCCCCTTTTTGGACTGCCTATGCGCTGACCTTCACCCAGATCGTTGGCGCATCCATTCTCGCTCTGCCCATTGCCTTGGCTGGCCTGGGACCACTGCCAGGCGTGGTCATCCTGGTGGTGATAGGCCTGATCAATATGCTCACGATTGCTGCGATGGCTGAAGCGGTGACTCGCAACGGGTCGATCCGCTATCAGGGCAGCTACCTGGGTCGGCTGGTGCAGGACTATCTGGGAAGAAGCGGTTCCACGCTGCTCACCGCCATGGTCGTGCTGTACTGTGTTCTAGCGCTGATCGCCCTGTATTTCGGGTTCGCGCTTACTCTGGCCGGGGTGACACCGGTGCCGGCCGAAGTCTGGGCAGGCGTCCTGTTCCTACTTGGATTCTATTTTGTGCGACGGAACACGTTGCGTGCTACGGTCACAAGCGCCCTGGTTGTCGGGGTGATCTCCATGAGTTTGATACTGATCCTCTCTGGGCTTGCTTTGAGTCACCTTCGACCGGTGTACCTGCTGTACGTCCATGTTCCATTCTTTCATGGAGGGTCTTTCGAACCGGCCCTGTTGGGCTTGATCTTCGGCGTGGTGTTTAGCGCCTACTTTGGTCACTTCTCAGCGAGCAGTTGCGCCAGGACCGTCCTCCAGCGCGATCCCAGTGGACGATCCCTGGCCTGGGGCTGTATCGCAGCGCAAGCAAGCGCAATGGTACTCTACATCCTCTGGGTCGTGGCCGTGAATGGAGCCATCGCGCCACAGACCCTGGCAGGGTTCGCAGGCACAGCTCTGACGCCACTCGCCAACCTGGTTGGTCCTGCGGCGAGCGTCTGTGGAGCGCTTCTGGCCATCTTTGCCATGGGCATGGCTTCTATCCACACCAGCCTGGCACTCTTCTTCACGGTGCGGGAGTGGATCCCTGGCCAATCTCGCCATACCCTGGCGCTCGAGCGACGACAAGGAAAATTGATCTTTACCCCTCGCAGGACGACTCATGTGAGCCTGGCTTTGACGTATCTCGGCCTGAAAGGAACGCAACCGCAGTTCCGCCTGGACCTTCAACGGGAGGGGGAAGCGCGTCGCTTTGAGATCGGAATAACTACGAACTGGGAAGCGACCACCTTACTCGCTGAACTCACCCCAACCCTTCCCTCCAGGAGCATCTACCTGGCGTTACAAATAGTGAGGGCCGACGCCGATACGGTCCGAGTGCAATGTACCACCACCATGCGGATGGTCTATGAGGGAAAATGGGATACGCTGGGATTCGACTTCTTACAAATGAATGATACTGCTGAGACTTCTCAAACGGACTTCGTCAAGTGGCTAGCAGGCCGAGAGCAGGCCAGTTTGGAGGAGGTGACTTACTTCCTCCAAACTGAGCAGAATCCACAGGCTGTTGTGAACAGATTGGTGGAGCAAGGGGTCATAGTGGAGACTACGGAGAAAGGCCAGACGTGGTACCAGGTGCGTTTTGCTGCCAGGCGCAGGCGACAGGTTCCGGCGGTTCTCGGACAGGCCCTGGACGATTCTGAGCAAGTGGCAGCCAGGGAACGCGACGCAGCCCAACGGATGAAGCAATGGATGTGGCTGAGGCGGATGAAAGCACTGGCGCAAGGAGAAGAGGCTCGTTCCTGGCTGGGCCTGAGTCCGCTGCTCCTCCTTTTTCTGTTCGTTGAGTGGCTGATAGCACACAAGCTGGGTTCATTTCCCCAACTGCAGAGTTTCAGGGGAGCAGTCACGGTAGCTGTGGTGGCAGGCGTATTTCCGGTACTTTTGCTGGTGGCCAGCCGTAGAAAGGGAGAAAACGTGCCACGATTTGTCTTGCCGTTTTTGGCCCATCCGTTGGTAGCAGGTGGCATTTACCTGGTAGCTCTAGGCAGTCTTTTCCTGCATGGCTTGTTGATCTGGCAGGACCCGTTCCGAAGAGCGGTGGCGCTACTCGTTGGGGTCGTTGTCCTGGGAACGACCTACCTGATGGTGCGACAGGGCGCTTTTGCTCGCCGCCTGGTGATCGAGATACGGCAAGATAGAGCCGCGGAAGGTGCTGGTACATTTACCGTGACGGACAGTGGCCGGGCGGCAACACAAGCCAGGGTGAGGTTGGGCTATGCCGATGGAGAGCGTGTGTACCAAGCTGCCAGTGGGGAAATTCCGGAATTTCCCACCTTGTGCTCCGCGACAATTCACTTGCTCGGCACATCGGCCCAGGAACTGCTGGTGTGGCCGCATCGCGTGACACCGGAGGGCTACTCGCAACATCTGCCTGCACTCGTGAAAGTGTCCTGGGGGAAAAACATCCGGGAGTTTCAGGTGGATGGAGCCGGGAAGCCGTTCGTGTTCCCCTTGCGAGAGGTCGTGAAGCAAGAGCAGAAAGACAACCCGGGCATGGAGAGTCAACTCACCGTCGAAGTGCAGTTCGCGGCTCAGACCACCTAGAGCGTCGGTCAAGTAATCAAGCGGCGGCCTGAAGCTCGGCTTCAAGCTGCTGGGAACGAGCTAAGACGTGCAGATTGTGGACCACGGCACACCGGCGCAGATCGAAGAGATTCTTGCGCAGTCCCCGATAGCGTGCGCGTCGTCCTTGCCAGTGACCAACATGTGCGAGGGTATGCTCCACAGCCACGCGTTCGCGCAGTTGAGCACGCCCCTGCGGAGTCTGTTGGCGTTGGCGTAGCTCGATGAGTAAGGCTTCATCGGGATGGATGCTGACACTGCGTCCTCTGGAACTGGTGGTGCATTGAGTTTGCAAGGGACACTGGGCACAGGTTTCCTTGGGAAAGTGAACCACCCCACCAGGCACAAAGGGCATTTCCTGCTTCGCGGGGCACTGGATCGTCTGCCGTTCCCAATCCAGAACAAAGGCTTGCTTGTGAAACTGTTTGCCTTGCCGAACGGGCCAGGCTTTGCAAAACACCTTCAGGTCGTCGGAGCGCTCACGAACCAGGTGACTACTCAAATAGGCCCGATCGATGTGCAGTTCTTTCAAACAAGCTCCTTGCCGGTCCAGATCCTCGCTAATCGCTTCGGTGACACTGGCTTCCGGGGCATTGGCAGGCGTGAGCCCCACCGCGCGGATGAGGCCGCTATCCAGGTCGTGGAGCACATGGCGTTTGTATCCATCCACCCGCACACTGCGACTTTTGCGCCCATGGCGCATCTGCCCATCTTCGACACTGATGCGCCGATCTTTCGCTACCCCTTTGAGCAGGCTCGCTTTCCCTTTCTCATCGATCTGCACATCTTGCGCTTTGACCTGCCGGGCGATTTCCAGAGACGGCTGAGCCAGCTGCGCCTCTTCCTCTTGCAGGGTCTGCACCCAGCTTTCCACCGCTTGCAACACCGTCAAGACCAGGCTCAACGCCGCTTCGCGTTGGCCAGGCTGATCCCAATCCCGATCGAGCGCTGCCTTCAGGCTCGTCTCACACGCCAGTTCTGCTCCCGCCTCTTGCCCTACTTCGACCAGCTCCCGCCCCTGCTGATCGGCCACCACGCGCAGGACCTTTTTGAGCGCGTGTCCCACCAAATTGTAGGTATCCTCAACTCGTCCTGCTCCCCACAACGGACTACTATCCAAGGCTGCACGTAAGGCCCGCGGTCCAAACGCCTGGCTCTGGCTGGCAATCTCGATGGTTCGTTCGATGAGCCGTCGATCCATGTGAGCCTCGATGAGTCGCTGGCGGAAGGCCACCAGGGTCCCTTTACTGAACGGCGCTTGCTCGGTGTCCAGACAATCCAGCACCACTTCGTTGAACAGTTCGTGCCGATGCTGTCGCAAAAACACAAACAGTTTCGCTTTCCGAACCCTTTTCACAATCTGCTCTTCTTGCTCTGACAGTGCTATTGGTGGCTGCCAAGATGGTGGTTGCATTTTCTTCCCGCCATTCGCATGTGTTTTTCTTGAGCTAACCATGCTTGGCCTGGTCTGTCAACCTCATCCTTTCCATTTCTTGACCGACGCTCTAGGAAACGAACCCTTGTGGTTCAGCCAGTGAAGCCATTGTGCGAGGGAAAAAGATGCGCATGAGATGTGAAGGGCACAAGACGGGGGGAGCTGGGAACATGGGTGCGCCAGGAGCCAGGCCTTGCTCCACCCATGTTCCTCTACAACACCATCTTTATCAACTCAATGACGCTGTGGTACCCAATAACTGCCAGCGCCGCGCACGCCAGCGGGATATGCACATACCGCCACGCCCGTATAATCAAGCGAGCACGCTTCTGGCGCTGCAACGACCGCCCCAGGTACGCTCTCTGCATCAGCACCTCGTAGACCCGCTCAAAATCACCCAGCTCCTCAGGCGCCAGCACCGGCAGCATCTCAGGCAGTGAAGTCTTTCTTCCCAGCGCCTCCGAGCAGTAGAGTTTGAATGCGGCAGACTTCCCCGCGCTGAGGCGTTCAATCGTTAGTTCCAGCTCGTGCAGTCGCTCTTGCACAGCCTGGACAATGCCAACCCCGTTGCTATTGGCCTCCGCTGCAATCACATGCGCCTGCCATCCATCCAGGAGACGCCCTATAATACCGCTGGCGACAAGCAGCACCAGCGCATACAGCGCCAGCATCCCAAACGCCGCCTCGCTGAAACGCATCTGCGTAAAACGGAAATCGCGCAGGATGTTGGCATAGTTTTCATGCAGGAACGCCACCAGGATGCTGCAAACTCCAAACCAGGTATGTACCCACAGCCAGTTCTGCACCCTACCTGGTATCGTGCGTTTGAACCGTCTCCGTAAGCTATAGACCGCGACGACCAGCACCAGGCAAAACGCCACGATCCCGAACAGGCGCAGCGGATCAGTATACGGCCCAGGGTATTGCTGCGTCCTGATCGCGTGCACATACCATGCATAGATGCCGCCATACATAGCCAGCGAAACACCCAGCCAGATCCAATTAAATCTTGATCCAGGTGTTCTCCATATCCGCCGTATCGCCCGCTCTTGTAACGGCGGCTTGGTTGTCAGTGCCAACGGTTATACCCTCTCCCTACATCGCTCGTCTTCTTAAGATCTCTTCCGTCGAACCAAAAAACTTTGTCGGCTGTATGCGTATCGCCGCCCCCGTCGGACACGCCTCCACGCACGCCTGGTCCTTATATCCCGCGCACAAGTCGCATTTGATCGCTATCTTCTTGCGCAGTTCGTCATAACCATCGCGATGCTCGAGCGTGTCCAGCGGACCAGGCGCGGCGTAGTTGCTCATGGCTGTTGCCCCTCCCAGCACAGGTAGATTTTTGCGTGCCCGCTCTTTACCCGTACCTGCGCCTTTTGTAAAGAAATCGCTGAAACGCTGCCAGGAGGAGTGTGATACTGTCTCATCCTCTATATTCATGATCGAGATAGCCCCGTAAGGGCAGCGTTCCGCGCAGATGCCACAACCGATGCAACTCTCGGTAATATAGACCTCCCCGTTGGGATGACGCGCGATCCCTGCGCGGCTGCACAACATACACACCGGGTCCTGGCACTGGCGGCAGGCAGTAGCGATACTGATGTTGCCAACGATCATCCCCTTGCGATTCATGCGTGAATGCCCGTGTCTCCGTGCGCACGCTTCCTCACATTCGCTGCAGTGGATACACTTGTCCAGGTCGATCACCAGCACCTCTGTCCCCTCGACCACGCCATCGCTTACCAGCGCGTGTAATCCCGCCTGCACCGCTTCATCAGGCCGCGTACTCATCGCAGAGAACCCCTTGAGCAGTCCCGTTGTGAGCGCGTATCCCTGTGTCGAAACGCTTGTCTCGATGTATTCGCGCAGTCGCAGGTTGAAGCGCTGGTTGACTTCGGGATATCGCTGGAGGAGCGCCAGCATCACCTTACGCGGTACCTCCGCTACACGCACGCGGTTAATGGCGCTCACACTCACCGCCCGCCCATCGCCCAGTAGATCAAGTCCCCCGGCAAAGTAGTCACCACCCTGTCGATACGCGATAATGCGTTCATCACTTTTATGGTGCCCCGTCCCCGCCGTAGTGTGGCGCGCAACCTTCACAAAACCCTCCAGCAGGATATGCAGCGTCTCACGCGCCGGGCGTCCCCCCTGGTCATCTTCCGCGAAAAGCCGCTCGTTGCGCTCGTACTGCTTTACAGGCGTCTGCTGGATAAGCGCCTGTAAATCGGCAGCGGATACCCCCTGAAACAGCGCCATCCGTTTCAGAATAGACTTCATCGAACGCGCATTGTTCACCTGGTCAAAGTAAGCTCGCACATTGGGGACCAGCTCCATTAGTCGCTGCATGGCCTGTTCCGGTACCTGCAGTACCAGTGTGGGTGCCTGTGCCTGTGCCGTCACCTTATACGGTTGCCCCGTGAGCATCCCATCCTCGCCCACGTGCTCGCCCCGTCTGAGGATCGCTATCGGGAACCTGCTATCGCCAGCCTCGCTTGCGTAGACCGCCAGGCGCCCTTCCAGAATCAGGTGCAGCTCGCGCCCATACTCACCCTCGCGTATAGCAGTATCGCCAGGCATAAGTATCCTCAACCTGGAGGCTGCAACTACATGCAGCAGGTAGTTCTCCGGCACGAGTTGCGCATCGCTCAATATGCGGTGCTCCCGTAGGCGGCTGGTGAGCTGTCCCAGCGTCCACCCCGCCGGCAGGCTTTCAGCGATGCGGCTCATATCGACCTGGTTATCCCAGGACACGCCCACACGCTGCTTGAGCGACAACATCAAGAGATCGCGGTGGTTATCGACCGGGCAGACCGGCACGCACGAGCCACACATAATGCACTCGTGCGTAAAACGCGCCACGTGCGCAGTCACATCATCGCTCACCGTGGCGTGGTTGAGATCAGCGATATTCACCAGCGACGACATCGGCACCGGGCAGGCATCCATACAGCGATCGCAGCCAATGCACATATCGATCTCAAAACGTATGCGCTCCCCTGTCAATGCCTGCACATCCTCCCGGTGCTCCATCCCCACCACCATAGGGGTGCTGTAGGGGCGGCCCTCGTGACCGCCCGCTTGCGAAGCGCGTTTCAATTCCTTCGCGCCCTCTCCCCTTACTTGCCTTACGACACTCGTCTTGGCCGTTGGGTCCTGATTCATTGTCCCCGCTGTCATCGCCGGTCGTGGATACGAAAAATACACCAGCGTATCACCTATCACCATCCGGTCACCATGCGACAGGTGATAAGCGTTATTAATCTTGCCCCTGTTGACAATCACCCCGTTGCGGCTCTCCAGGTCCCGTACGTAAAACCCATCCGGCGCGCTAAATATCTCTGCGTGCCTGCGCGACGACGCCATGTCATCCAGCGGGATATCATTCTCCCTACCCCGCCCGAGCGTGTAGCGCCGCTCGAACTCCACCGGCACAACCCTGGCGCTATCGCCCTGCCTCACCAGCACCAGCGTAGGCTCCTCTTTCAGCGACGCCAGAACACTCTCAGGGATAAAGCGTGACACATTCGCATGCAATTGAGTCCCCTCTACATGCCGGAAGGCCATACTCGAACCCTGCGGAATATCACTATTGTCTGCCACCTGGTTCCGCGCCTCAAACCGGAATTGCGCATCACCAAAACGCACAACGTCCAGATTGCGCAGCGTATACGCCCTGTCCATCGCCAGCGCAACATTATTCACAAACGTACCATTGGTACTTCCCCTGTCACGCAGCACATACTCCCCATTGCTACAGCCGATCTCAGCATGCACACGCGAAACAGAACCATGCTCGATCAAAAGCGACACCCCGCGCTGCCGCCCGATCGTAAAAACCTCGCCCTCGCTGCCCGCCCCAATCCGCGCCTCTCGTACATCAACCCTGACCCTGGCATGCGGAACCGGCACCAGGTACGCCATCCCTGACTCTCCCTGTTGAGCGGCAGCCGTCCAGGGTAGGGGCGACCCTTGCGGTTGCCCTGTGTGGGTTGGTCGCCCGGTGAATTGATCTGATCGCCCGGTGACCTCCCGCGCTTGCCCATCAACTGGTCGCCCGGTGACCTCCTGCATTTGCCCATCAACTCTCCCCACATTCAAAATTACCTGCGGCACACCTTGCCCGTCCAACCAATCGTCAAGATGAAAATTCTCAGCGAACAAGCGGCCCGCAACCGGAGCCAGGTTGACCCGGTGATCGATCGCGCGTTTAAAGGCCAGCGCGTTCTTACGGTCTCCCAGGAAGAGAGCGCCTACCGCAACACCCTGCTGGAGAATAACCTTGCGATAGCTGCGGGGTTGTGGCTCGGCTGCGATCTGCTGAAAGTGCTGGCCTCCTGGTAGCTTCGTCGTCAATCCAATCGACACGAAGTCCAGCCCGTACAGGAAGGTTGCATTGTAGTAATCATTGTCGGCGTGTGTAGCTGCCTGCACGTCGAGCATGCTGTAAGCTGCCGTGCGCGCCTGTTGAATAGAAGGATACCATTGACCAATGACCCGCGTTCGCCCCGTCACCGCCTCGGTCGTTTCAATCACGTCCCCGGCAGCATAGATATTCGGGACATTGGTGCGCATGCCGTCATCAACCTTGACGCCGCGCCCACATGCGATGCCGCTTGCGCCAATAAAGCCCGTCAGCGGCTCGATACCAATAGCAATCAAAACCATGTCGCAGGGAATGCGTGCCCCGCTTGTAGTGATTACTGCGCAAACCTCACCTCTTCTGCCCACGATCTCAGCAATTTCTTCCCCCGTACGCACATCGATACCATCGCGCTGTTCTTCCTGCAGCACAAGATCAGATGCAATCGGATCAAGCACCTCTGACCAGAGCATGCTTTGTCGCAGCAGGTGCGTCACCTCGTAGCCGCAATGGTTAAGCGTTTCGGCGCTCTCCAGCGCCAGCGTACCACTGCCGCACACAACAACCCGTCTCGCGCTATCCAGGCGGCGCAAGATTTCCTGGTAATCAGCCACGGTACGCAGCGTGCTAACACCCGCCAGATCAAGCCCGGGACACGAAAGTTGCCTGGGACGCGCACCATTTGCAAGTAATAGTTTATGGTAACCAATCTGTTGGCCGTCATGCAGTTGCACGAAGCTCTGCACAGTATTGATACCCATCACACGACCAGGAATAAAGCGAATACGTTGTTCCCGGTAAAATGTGCCTGGACGTGCCCACAGCTTATCCTCGTTTAACCGCCCTCCAAGATAATCCTTGAGAGCAGGGCGATAGTAGACTGGAAACGGATCATCTGCCACGATGGTTATAGAGCTTGTGCTGTCCTCGGAACGTAGAATCTCAGCAGCAGTTACCCCTGTAATACCATTCCCGACTATCAAATAAGCTAACTCTTTGCCCATCGTTACCTGTTCATCTCCAATATTCCAAACCCAACCAGGCCAGTACATGATTCCATACTATCCCGTAGCGTACTATATCTTGCTGTATCAATGTGTTTACTGGGACTCTTGTACTACACAAAGGTCTCTCATCACGCGTGTGAGATGATCGAAGCTAGAAGAGTACTGGACATTTTCATCCGGTGGTCAACTTGTTCGGTTAAGATCAGACGATCACCCTCCCCCCACAAGTCCTACTGTGAGCACAACAAATTGACGTAAATTGATACATCTATGTACACTACCCAACCGAGGGGTTAGATACTTGAAGGCTTGCCCTTTCCTGGCGAGACGTTCGAATAACCCTGGTAGGAGTACAGCTACATGCAGACAGTATCCGTAGATCAGCTAGTCGGAAATACCCTGGGGGATTATCGAGTAGAGCGGCTGCTCGGTCGCGGAAAGTTAAGCGCCGTCTATATGGCTCAGCAGCGTTCGCTGAATCGTACGGTTATGGTCACAACCTTCATCCTCCCTGCAACCCTATCAGCCGAAGCGCGCGAGCGTTTTAACATGCGTTTCCTCAAAGAAGGTGCGCCCCTCGTCAGGTTGAATCATCCGCATATTCTCCCCGTCTACGACTTCGGTGTGCAGTTTGGCCTTCCCTATTTAGTAACCTCCTTCGTCAAGACCGGATCGCTTGCGCAGGTCCTCAAACAACAGCAACGCTTTACCCCCGAACGAGCCTTGGATATGGTGAAGCAGATAGCAGCAGGCCTCGACCATGCGCATAGCCAGGGCGCAGTGCATGGCCTCTTGAATCCCGCCAATATTCTGGTGAGCAGTGAGCAAACCTTGCAGGTGACTGGCTTTGGTCTCAAGCAGATGCTGCAAATGCGAGACATCGAAACGAGCTATCATCCGCAGGCCCACCTCTTCAATATAGGAGGAACCTTTCTTGGCGCTCCTGAATATCTTGCCCCCGAATGCGTGCAAGATCTACCTTTCGATGCTCGTGCCGATGTATACTCCCTCGGTATCATGTTCTTTGAACTCTTAAGCGGCTCATTGCCATTCACAGGGGCCGAGCCTCTAGTTATTGCTGCAAAGCGCTTGCAGCAGCCCGTTCCCGCACTGCACGAGCTATCTCCCGACCTCCCTGCTGCATATGACTTGCTCTTTTACCAGGCGCTTGAACATGACCCGGGCAAACGCTTCAAGTATGCTGGCGAGGTTCCAAGAGCCTTCGAGCGCGTGCTGAAACTGTTAAAAAGTGACGGCAGCGCTTCTGCAACTGCAAACACACAAGCGACCATGTATTCGCAGATCACGCTGCCGCCTACAGTCAACTGGTTCGACGAGGGCATCATCCCCACCAGGAAATGGCAGTTGATGCCCCCCGTTGTCACCGGGCATCTCCCTGCTGCGCAAGCCCCTGCTCAAGAAACAGCGGCTGCACCCCCGGCTCCTGCACCTGCAACGAGCAGTTGGCAATACGAGTCAACTGGACCCGTAAAGCCTTCATCGTTGGATGCCCGGCCCCAGAACCCTCCCGGAGCCGACCCTTTTGCCTGGTGGTCAGCCACTTCAGCATCACCGGCACAACCTGCGCCGGGAACCTTTGCGCGTAGCGCGACCAGGCGTCCTTCCACAGGCTTTGCTGCGAATAGGCAGCGCAAAGCGTCCATCAAGGGCCGCAGGCAGGTAGTAATTGGGCTGCTGGCAGGCACCAGCGTTGTGGGCATACTCGGCATTGGCGGCATTAGTTTTGCCCGCTTTATTCAGAGCATGAAGCAAACCCAGCCAGGCAATACTGTCCTAACAGCCGCGTCACCAACCCATGTAGCAAAGCCTGCACCTACCCACGGAACCCAGCGCAAACCTGTAGCCCCCAGGGCGCAACCCTCACCGGCAAAGACTGCTCAACCCACCCCGAAGCCACAGCCAACGCAGCCGCCGCAGCCCACACCAACCCCTCCGGCTCATACGGGAACGGTAATCGGCTCTACTAAGCTGCCTATCAACAGTAGCAAAGACTTCATCAATCCTGCCGATGGAAACAATAGTCTTCTTATCCACCTTCCCAACGGTAATTTCGTGGCCTGCGAAAGAGCCTGCACCCACGAAGGCGTGCCCGTCTATTACGACAACGGCAGTCAGCAACTCGTCTGCCCCGCCCACAACGCCATCTTCGACCCCGCCCACAACTTTAGCGTTGTGCAAGGCCCTGCCCAAACTCCTCTACCAGGCGTATCCATCCGCGTCAACGCCGACGGCACGATTACGACTGGATAACAGAAGCGCTGCAAGTTTATTCCCTCTTTTCTTTCTTCAAGCGGCCTCATCCCAATGACGCCCGCTCTCCCAATAGCGCTCAATTTGCTCCAGGCTTCTCCCTTTCGTCTCCGGAACGAGTATCCAACTGAAGATAAAGGCGAGAATCCCAAAGAATGCATACAGCCAGAAGGTCGCAGGAGCGCCTATGGCTCCAATAAGAGAGAGAAAAGTGATGCTCACTAGCAAGTTGGCAGTCCAGTTCGCAAATGAGCTGATGCTCGCCCCGGCGGCACGCACTCGTGTCGGAAAAATCTCCGCACTCATCAGCCAGAAGACCGGGCCAAAACTAAGTGCGAACGCCAGGATATAGACGATCAAGGCGATGAGCGTCAAGCCTCCAATGTGACCCGAATTGTGGGCGAAGATAATGCCGAGCATGACGAGTGCCACGACCATAATACTAGAGCCCCCCAGCAGTAACCTACGCCGCCCGAGCCGATCAACGAGTAAGATAGCCACAATCGTCGCTAGCACGTTCACGACGCCTACAACCGACGTGGCGAGAATGGCACTGGATGCACTCGCAACCCCGGCTTGTTCAAAGATGGTGGGAGCATAATAAATCACGGTGTTAATCCCGACAAATTGCTGGAAGACAGCCAGGCCCACGCCCACGATGAGGGCCGCTCGCAGGAGCGGTGTGAAGAGTTCACGTACGCCGACCTGTTGTCGCTCCTCGCTCAACGAACGATGGATATCAGCCAGTTCCTGCTCCAGTTGTTCTCCCTTGATGTGTTCAATCGCCACTGTGGCCTCATTCCATCGCCCTTTACTGGCCAGCCAACGCGGAGTTTCAGGACAGAGTAGCATCCCCAGGAACAAAGCGATACTGGCAATCGCCGCGCTGGCAAACATCGGCTGCCATCCTAAACCCGCATGGGCAAAGGTCAGGTCGACCCAATAAGAGACCGCAATCCCCACGGTGATCGCTAATTGGTTAAAGGTGACCAACGTCCCCCGCAGCCGGGACGGGGCTATTTCCGAAATGTAGACAGGCACGACGCTCGCAGCAGCACCAATACCTAGACCCACAATGACACGGCAAACGAGAAAAAACACCAGGTTAGGGGAAATCGCGGTGAGCAGGGCACCAGCAGTAAAGATCACGGCAAGTAAGAGAAGTGTCTTTTTCCGCCCAAGGATATCATTGACCCGCCCGGCTACGATGGCCCCAATGATAGCACCGGCTAAGACGGCACTGACAGCGATTTCTTGTGTGGTTGCATTGAGCGCAAAACTTTGTTTCAGAAACAACAGGGCGCCTGAGATGACCCCTGTATCATAGCCAAACAGGAATCCGCCCATTGCTGCCACAGCTGCAATAAAGTACACCGGCAAAGAGCGTGGTGAGGGTGTTGCCCCAGTTGCGTGTCGTCTTTCTCTCTCCTGGAAAGCCATAACTATACCTCCATTGGTACATAAACCTTATCAGCCCTGACCCAACCGGCTACACATCGTCCTCTCTGCTAATAGTAAGGAGGAAGCGTCATGAAAGCGTCATGGGGAGTGTCCCAAAACTCTGACCCGGATTAGGAGGAAGAACACGCTTGGGAGGAAGAGCATAGACCTCGGCCCCAATCCGTCCTGCCAACGACGCTGCGACCTCACCCCTTCCCTCTCCACGCAGTGGAGAGGGAGCAGAGGGTGAGGCGTCCGTCAGGCAGGACGCAAGGAGAGCCCAAACCACGACAGAGCAGCAGGTGGACTCGCTCACGAGTGCCTTCCCACTGCCTAGTGCAAAATCACTTGACCTTTTCGGTAACCAGGTGTATAGTGTCTCCTGTGAAGGAGCGTGTGGAGTTGTGTGGAACTGGCAGGCTCATCTCCCTTTTCTCGATCCGCTTTGAGGATACTGCACTAGCGAAATGCCACATCCTGGTTTCGTTCGCGTGGCAACTGATACCAGACATCATCGGACGCTGCGAGCATCTGCTCATCCAGAACAAGATCAACCGCAGGGAGTGTCTGATCAAGCTGCTCCGGTTTACTCGCACCAACAATAGCCGAGGTAATAGCTGGCTGGGCCAGTACCCAGGCGATAGCGAGTTGCGCCACGGAGATGTTATGCTCGCGGCAAAACGCCTTCAGCTTCTCCACTGCCTGCATCTGTGGATCTTGCCAGTAGCGGGCCTGGTAGAGCTTGCCTGCATTATTGA
>WNEZ01003674.1_pt1 | contig 13834 bp, 12 predicted proteins | sample 5400521 | NCBI WGS metagenome assembly WNEZ01 (sample SAMN13153339, study PRJNA577476) | soil metagenome | isolation source: 120 cm saprolite under Douglas fir tree site 2 hole 1 replicate 1 | place: USA:California | collected 2015-04-18 | reverse complement strand
TGAAAAAATTCGCCGCCTCGGCGAAGAAGGCCACCTGATTGAAGAGGCCGAGGAACTCGTCGAGATCGTCGACCGCGAGCGCATCGCTTTTATCAAACACTATTTCAATGCCGATTGGCCCACGCGCTCGCTGTACCACCTTATGCTCAATACCGCGGTGGGCAATGAGGCTGTAATGGAGACCATCCTGAACACAATGCATCTAGTCGAGGGGCAGCCTAAAGCCACGGACTACGAGCCCCCGGGAATTCCGACTCACCGCTAAAATACGTGTCTTCGCGTGCCGCGTTTGAGATTCATCTGGCGCCTGCGCGCCCCTGTGACCGTGGCGGTGCGGGACAGCAATCCTCGACGCAAACATCTGCCCGTGGTCCCAGCGATCCGAGAGCCCGGCGCTCGGCTCCAGGAGTGACCCGCTCTTCAATCAACTCGCGAATCATCGCGACGAATTTTGGATGCACACCTACAGTTTTCGCGCGAACCATCGGTAATGCCAGCGAGTCGCAAAGTTGCCGCGCTTCCACATCCAGATCGTAGAGCACTTCCATGTGATCAGAGATGAAGCCGATTGGCGCCAGCACCACAGCGCTCGCCAGATTTCCGGCCTTCACCTTACGCAAGTAATCAAGGATGTCTGGTTCTAACCACGGCTGGCCGGGCGCTCCACTGCGGCTCTGGTAGACGAGAGCATCATTGGAGACGCCGAGCCTTATCGAAACCAGCTGCCGCACGTCCTCGAGTTGCCGCACGTAATCGCACGTGTTTGCCATGGAAAGAGGAATGCTGTGTGCAGTGTAGATAACCTGAATATTCCTGCGTGATTCCGCAGGCACAGCCTGCAACGCTTCCTGCACTCGCTCCACCGTGGGCTCAATGAACCCGGGATGGTTGAAGAATGCACGCAGCTTGTGAATTTCGGGGGCATCCGACCCAATTTCGCTTTGCGCTCGAGCAATGTCTTCCCGGTATTGCCTGCATCCGGAATAAGAACTGTATGCCGAGGTGACGAATGCCAGTGCCCGCCGAACGCCGTCTTGTTTCATTTTGCGCAGAGCGTCCGGCAGCAGCGGGTGCCAATTGCGGTTGCCCCAGTACACCGGTAACTTCGGGCCATTCTGCGCCAGTTTCGCTTCTAAAGAAGCAATCAATTCACGCGTCTGCTGGTTGATCGGACTCCTCCCGCCAAAATGGTAGTAGTGCTCGGCCACGGTCAGCATGCGCTCGCGCGGCACACTGCGACCCCGCAGCACATTCTCGAGGAAGGGAATTACGTCATCTCTGGACTCGGGTCCGCCGAAAGAGACGACAAGGATGGCGTCGTATTTCATATCACCTGGTCAGATTGGATCTGATCATGCGGACTTTCCGAGTCCCCAATCGGAAAGGGGACCTTCAATGCTACAGGATACGAAGGAAGGGTGCGCCAGAAAGGCTCTGGCACCAACGTGGTCGAGAGAATAGAGATTGCGCAACGCGCGCGGACTCTACCTCCGGCATCCATCGCATCGGCCAAGAGTTAACGCGGCGTCTTTTCGGTCAGGACCAGCTACTGCGGGGCGAAAGTCGACTGAGCCGTCTGCCTGTCCTCGGAAAAGCGCGTCGGCTGCGGACGGTATCCATTACGCGTACGCACCTTGTATTTCTTCAGATGGTCACCAACCAATTTCACGGTGATGGCACGCCATCCAGTGTTTGGATTGACCTTCGGGTAGTAGCTCAGCGAGTAAAGATGGGCGAGGTCGTCCCGGATGGAAGCGAACGCCCGCTTTTCGTCTCTCCAGTTCTTGGCGAAGTAGGCCTTACCGCCCGTCGCCGCTGTCATGCGCTCAAACACCGCGGTGGACACGGGCTCCAGCTTGGCGTCCTGCGTGCTGATCATGTAAACGGACACGCCGGCAGACTGGGCGAACTCCGCCACATCCTCAGGCGGCACGACGCTGGAGTTATCGGGGCCGTTAGAAAACACCACCACGACTTTTCTTCCTGTGTATTGAGCCGCATCCTTCAGCGTCAACAAGAGTGTGTTATAGAGCGCAGCTTCGTCTCCGGCCACGGTGGAGCGAACGGCCCGCAGGATTTGCGTCCGGTCGTCGGTAAGACGGGCAGCCCGGGAGAGATCTCGGCTGTAGGAATAGAACGAGATCTTGTCCGCGCTTCCCAGCGAGCGGACAAACTCGGCGATCGCGTCCTGCGCAAAGACGAATCCCCGATACATGTAATTGCTGGTATCAAACAGAATGAACACATCGGAACCGGTGATGAGAGAGTCGAAGGAGCGAAGCGAATCCCCAGACGCAGGAGAGCCCTTGGCCAATTCACCGGGCTGATTCGCCGGTCGTTCGGGCTCTGCTGATTCCATCAGACTACGGGCTGGCTCATTTCCTTCTGCAAAAGTGGCCACTTTCTCCGCAATGCCATCCTCAACGATGGCAAAATCCTGGGGCCGAAGGCCGGTAATGTAGTTTCCATTCTTGTCCGTCACTGCCACATTGAGCTGGACCATATTCACAACAACGTGAAGGTCGGGACTTTGCTGAGCTCCAACTCCAGTTTGACTGCTGAGGAATAGACCCGCAAACACCCAGAGAGATAGAAAGCGTTTCCTTGCCATAGCTCCCACGTTCCTAGTCTGCGAGCCCCATCGGAGTGGGATCGCTGAAGTATGGATTCTGTGCTTTACCGCAATGACGTCATCAGGGCTGCGCCGTTTTTCCCGCACCGGCCGGTACCGTCCACTTGCCCGCCCGAAAATCGTCGCCGGTCTCATGCATTGCCCGAAGCAGTGCTGGCCAGTCCTCAAAGTCGGTAGCGAATATCTTCTCGACCATGTGCCGGGTCAATTCTGGTACCAGATGGTTCAGCATTACAGCCGAATATCCCTTCTCATCGGCCAGGCGAGCCCAATAAAGATTGGGCGAATCCCAGGACTCTGCCAGAAAACGGCTGGAATTTCCTGAAAACGCAGGCATGGGCGCCAGATTCAGAAGTTCGCTTCCGTAACTTTGAGCCATGCTGGGATGCGGCACACCAAAATCGCGGGACAAACGCTTCCAGCTGACACGGTCCGGATGCAGCCGAGTAAGATCTTGCAGTTCCTGGGTTGCGGCCCCCCACGAGCCGATGTCTCCCGGATACCTGCGCTGAAATTCGGCGGTCAGATAGAACGTGTCCGCCGGCATGATCCGAGGCAGCATTTCTTCAATGCGGCCCGCGCGCAGCGCCTGTTCCACTTGTCCCGACTTCCGCGGCCCCACACGATCCGAAAAGATCAACATCACCTTATTACGAAGCGCCTCATCGTTGGTGGAGGCGGTCAGGAGTTCTTCCCCGGTTCGCTGGTAAAGCGCAACCGCGTGAAGTTCATCCTGGCTGACGTCCCACCAGCGCGGCAAGATCGCGTCGGTTAGAAGAGCTGGTGTCAGCTCCTTCCAGACCAGGGCCTGAACACTTTCCGGCGAGATGAAGTCCTGCTCGAGCTCAGCCAAAGTGTACGGAAGATCGGCCAGCGAGCCAACAAAGTGGGCGCCTCCGCCCGCGGGAGAACCCTGGCCAAGCAGTTGCGGAGCCTGCCACACGGTCTCGATGCCACTGACCGTTTCTGCAGCAAAGTCGTGGGAGCGCACGAACAGCGGGTTGTTGTGCAGAGCCTGGGCGCCCGGCGGCTCGTAGTAGGCGTAGTTCAAACCTACCAGCGTGTCCCTAAAGAACGAGGCCAGCTGACCGCGAGCCTCTTCAATTTGTGGGCGCGTCGCGGTCGGTGACTTCAGCACCTTGACCAGGTCGGTTCGCATCTGCAAGTCGGTGTGATGGTTGTTATAGATTCCCGGAGCCCATTCTGTTCTCTCGCTGTTGGTGAAAATCGGCCGCGGCATCTCGAATTCCCGAACTTGCCCAGCCAGATGGATCACATAGTCAGCCGGCGCCTTCCCTTGGGCCTTTTCATTCAAAACGTCGCCCAGCGTGAGGAGCGTGTCGAGAGAAACCAGGCGCTGTCCATCCAACACAGAGCGCATTCTGCTGGCAACCTCCTGATGCATCCGCTGTCCTTCGGAAGTAGTCTGCCGAGGTCCTGCCAGCAACTCGATGATTTCATCTTGAGAGCCTCGGGTTTTGCCGATTGAAAATCGGAATAGTTCTCCCAGGGATACTCTTCCCTCGTCATACAGTTGGGCGGCCGACCTAATTTTGGCGAAGGGTTTGATTACTTGCTGCCACGAATCATTCAGCTGCGCGCTTGAGATCTGTCCCTGCCGAGCCAGGATCTGCCAGATTCCGACATTCGCCTGGAAAGTCCCGAGAGCGTTTCCGCGTACCGGCGTGGGTACGCCATTCAAGGATTGAGCTACATCCATAAATAGCGTGATGGATGCGTCACTCAACTCTGGAAACTCGGAAAAGATTCGATACTGATCACTGAACTCGTCATACTTGCGCGCTAACAGGCGGACGGTCGCCGGAGCCATGCGATGTTCAGGAGGTCGTCGGCTGTCGAGTTCGCTGATCGCCATATAAATGTTCAGCGGCCCGATCTCAGTCTTCGCGCGGGACAGAGCAAACATGGTTTGCACGAGCTGATCTGGCGTGGTCAGATTGTTGTGCTTGCCCCACTGACGCACGATGTGCGAGTCACTCTTTTGACGAAGAATTTCTTTCCATACCTCGAGCGTGCCGGGGACGAGCGGCTGCCCGTCAGGCTCCCACCGGAGGCGGGTAACGAGAAGCAACAGCCCAGGGGCCGGTCGGAATGAGCCGGTCGTGGCGCTGGCAGAAGGGTCTGGAGCCCGCAGGGCATCGTAAAAAAGCCGCAGCCGATGCGCTTCGGTGAAATATGTCTGCTGCGTTCGACTCACACGGGAAAGCACATCAAAGTAAGCAGTCAACCAACCCTTATCTCTGGCCAGCAGTTTCAGGACGAAAGATGCAGGTGATTCCGGACTGGCGCCTACCAGCTCCTTCCACGCCGTTTCTGCATTCGATCCTCCCGGAACGATAACCCGCCGGTCACGGATACTAAGGTGACTCCCATAAAAATCCAGAACTGCGGCGTAAGGCAGCAGCTTTCGAATGCCAATCGATTGCTGCAGGAAGCTATCGGTCTCGGGGTCCAGCTTGGAAAGCGCCCAGTACAGGCGTGCCACAGACGGGTCGCTCAGGATAGTGTCGATCAGATCCTTGCTGCTCTCCTTGTAATTCTTCTTGCTGGCCATGGTCCAGACGCTCTCTGGAAATAACACAGGCACGGACGATGAGGGGTAGGCGTACTCGAAAGGCTTGCCTCCCTGAAGTGTCTGCTCCAGTTCAGGCAGAGGAAAGCCGGAATCAATGGTAAGGAAGGCCCGCTCAGGATCCGCCGTTTGCAGGGACGTATCAGGCTGCCCACAATTTGGCCGGGTTCGGTAGCCAAGAATCCGCAGCAGCGGCTTCGCATCCTCACAATTCGAAACGCGAATAACCATCCCCTGCGTGGCCGCCAGCGCGCTGAGTTCCCGGGCCTGCACAACATACCGGCTCAGCAGGACGAGAAATTCAGTCTGCCGGCTGGAGCCTTCATAACCCTGCATAAATACGTTTCGGCTCAGCAATGGCAGCACTTCTTCCGACGTAATCTTCTGACTGATCCCAGCCATGCGCAGGAACGAGCGCAGCGGACCAGGGATCATGAACTCTGACGTAGAGCCCAGGCTCCCGTCTTCTGCAGAAGAGATGGGGGCTACGTCCGGTGGGTTCGAGGCGGCAGAAGAATCAGCCCCCGCAGCATTGGCTGACATGAAGCAATAAGAGAAGAGCGAAACCACCACAAGAGCGGGTAGGCAACGAAGGAATTTCACGGCTGGGTTCCCCTTGGAGCCGGCGAGACCTCACGCAATCAGGAGTACGTCGCAGAGAGCAGGGAGTGTTAATTCTCCGCGAAATCGAGTAGCTACCCCATTCGCGAGTTTGTGATGTCGGCCCCCTAATCCAAATTCTAATGTCGGCCAAAATACCCCATCCCTCGGGATTATCCAAGCACTTTGTGACTCGGTGAAAAAATTGACATTCCTCGGGAAAATCCCTATTGCCGATTTGGGACGGCGAGGGCCGGGATTTCTGGCACAACGTGATGAGGAGACCTGCCAGGCTGAAACATGGCCGCAAGCAAGGGGTTCTCGGGGAATGCGGTAGGCTGGAAATCGCGATTGAGTCGGACAGAGTCCCGCAACTCTCAACATTCCGCCGTCTACGCCGAGCGCAGAAGCGATTGAAAGGAAAGGAAGAACTGGTGCGCCCGGAGAGATTCGAACTTGAGGCGCTTTGCGGGCGTGAGCCCACAGCCGAAATCCCGAGCCAAAGGCGAGGGGTCTGAAGTGGAATGGTGCGCCCGGAGAGATTCGAACTCCCGACCTATTGCTCCGGAGGCAATCGCTCTATCCAGCTGAGCTACGGGCGCACACCGATATGACAAGTTTACATCCCGAGGTAAGAGGCATCAATGCTCTCCCGGCGCGGCTGGGCTAATGCCGGTCGCGCACGGACTCATCCAAGTCCGAACCGTTACCAGCGCCCGCGTCCGCCCCCGCCCCCGCCTTCGCGACGGCCGCCGCGATCTCCGCGGTCTCGCCCTCCGCCGCCTGCGCGTTCAACCTTGGGACGAGCCTCGTTGACATTCAGCGTTCGTCCACCGACCTGCGATCCATTCAACGCGGCGATTGCCTTTTCCCCGTCCTCGTTGCTGGCCATCTCGACAAACCCAAAGCCACGCGAGCGTCCAGTATCCCGGTCAGTCATGATGCTCACGCGGTCCACTTGCCCATAGGTTTCAAACATCTGCCGCAGTTCGTCTTCGTTGGTGTTGAAGCTCAGGTTTCCCACGAAAATATTCTTCACGCGTCTGCCTCTGCATTGAGCTGTCGGAAGTGCGAGCTCAATTCGGCGGACTTGGCAGGTCGGGAGGGCCTTCCTGAAAATCGAAACCGGAGCTGGCGAACAGTCGAATGCGGGCAGCAGTATAGCAGGTTTACCCAGTGCGCCTGTCAAGCTGAAATCGCGCTCAACGTAGAGCGATAGTAGAAATCGTTTTCTTCAGCACATCTGCAGAGCGACACAACTTAGGAATCAAGAGATTGTGATGGCAAGATTGCAGCTAGCACTCATCCACTTTCCAATAACCCTCGCGGTGATACCCCATTTGCAGCAGCCGGTTTTTCGGATCGTGACGCTTGCTGCAGCCGGGGCAAATCAAGTACCGGCTCCAGTTCGTGCCCTGGTGATCGTAGTTCTCCGCGACTGCGAACGTCGTGCCGCAACTGCAGGGAACCAGAAACATCCGGGGGCGTGCTTTTTCTTTTGACTTTGATTCAGCTGGGGTACGGGGCCTCATGATTCTTCTACTGCCGCCATTGCGCTTTTCTTGCGCCGGTTCGCCTGCAGAACCTTTTTGCGCAAACGCAGCGACTTGGGAGTCACTTCGACGAACTCGTCGTCCGTGATGAACTCAATTGCCTGTTCCAGGTTGAGTTGCCGGAACGGCACCAGGCGAATGGCTTCGTCCGCGGTCGAAGCCCGCATGTTCGTAAGCTTCTTCTCCCGTACGGCATTCACGTCCAGATCATTGTCCTTGGCATTCTCGCCGATGATCATGCCTTCATAAAGCTCGACGCCCGGGCCGACGAAAAGTTCTCCACGCTCTTGCAGGCCCCACAGAGCATAGGCCGTGGAAATTCCTCCCCGGTCCGCAATCAATGCACCAGTCAGCCTATGTGGAATCTCTCCGTGCCACTCGGTGTAGCCGTCGAAGAGCGAATTCATGACAATTGTCCCGCGTGTGTCGGTGAGCAATTGGCTGCGTAGTCCGATCAGCCCCCGGCTTGGAACGCGGAACTCAATTCGCACGCGTCCGTATCCGTGGTTGTGCATGTTCACCACTTCGCCTTTTCGCGACCCCAGTTGTTCCATCACTACACCCACGAAGTCTTCCGGGACGTCCACCGTTAAATGCTCGACCGGTTCCATCAGCTTGCCGTCAATGCGCTTGGTGACGATTTCCGGCTTTCCCACCATGAGTTCGTAGCCTTCCCGCCGCATCATTTCGATCAGGATGGAGAGCTGCAACTCGCCGCGTCCCAGCACCTTGAATGAGTCGGTGGTGCCCGTCTCCTCGACTCTCAGCGAGACGTTGGTCAGCAATTCCTTGTCGAGGCGCTCCCGCAGATTGCGCGATGTGACGTAGGTGCCGTCCTTTCCCGCGAAGGGCGAAGTGTTGACCGTAAACAGCATCGCGATGGTGGGCTCGTCAATCGCGATGTGTGCCAGCGGTGCCGGATTCTCGACGCCAGTAATGGTCTCGCCGATCGTGATTCCCTCGACCCCAGCCACGGCGATAATGTCACCCAATTCCGTTTCCGTGATGTCGGTCCGTTTCAAGCCCGAGAACGAAAATAATTTCGTGATCTTGGTTTTGTGCAGCGAGCCGTCGAGCTTCGCGATCGCGACTTCTTCGCCCGTATACATCTTGCCGTTGAAGACGCGCGCGATGGCCAGTCGCCCTAGATAATCGCTGTAGTCAAGGTTCGCCACCAGGATCTGCAGTGGACCCGACAGGTCCCCCGTGGGCAAAGGAATGGTCTTCAGAATGGCATCAAACAATGGACGCAAATCCTCGCCTCCGCCTTTGATATCCGTCGAGGCCGTACCGGTCTTGGCATTCGTGTAGAGAACAGGGAAATCAAGTTGGTCTTCCTTGGCGTCGAGATCGATGAATAGGTCGTAGATCTCATTGAGCACTTCCTGCGGACGCGCATCAGCCCGGTCAATCTTATTGATCACGACAATGGGCGGGAGTTTCGCCTCCAGAGCTTTACCGAGCACGTATCGGGTTTGAGGCAGAGGTCCCTCGCTCGCATGGACCAGCAGCATGACGCCATCGACCATCTTTAGTGCGCGTTCCACTTCGCCACCGAAGTCGCTGTGGCCCGGCGTGTCGACGATATTGATCTTCACGTCGTGATAGAAAATCGCCGTGTTCTTGGCGAGAATCGTGATGCCGCGCTCGCGCTCCAGTTCATTCGAATCCATGACCCGCTCGACGTGGTGCTCGTTGGAACGGAATGTGCCGCTCTGTTGCAGCATGGCGTCGACCAGTGTGGTCTTGCCGTGGTCGACGTGCGCGATGATGGCAATGTTACGAATGCTTAAACTCAAAAGAATCCTTCCTAAATTTCGTCTCTTACCACTTTACTATGCGAAGAAGCGATTCTCCACGCGAGACTTAAGAATCACGAGAGAGTGGTGAGGTAGCGCCGGCGTCCCGCCGGCTGTCGCGAGGGCGTCCCGCCCGCGCACACGAGGGCAGCAGAACTACATACTCTTTTGTGGGATTGTCTCGACGAGGTCCGTAACAACCTCGGCGCTGCCTTCTGCCCGCACTCGCAAGCGATACCAAAACACAATCGCCACCAGCGAAAAGATAAAGATAACGGTCGACACGGCGTTGATCTCGGGCGTGATGCCGCGACGCAACCGTCCCCAGATTTCCAGCGGCAGCGTGTTATCCCGGCCAATCAGAAAGAAACTCACTGCAATCTCATCCATTGAGAGGGTAAAGATCAGCAGGGCCGCACCAATGATCGGCAGCTTCAGGTTCGGCACCGTGATTCGCCAGAAAGTCTGCCAGTAGTTTGCTCCCAGATCGAGCGAAGCTTCTTCCTGCGCCCGATCCAGCTTCTGCAACCCGGCAAAGACCTCAGTCGTTGCCACTGAAATCAGTGCAGTCCCGTGCCCCAGAATAATTGTCAGCACGCTTAGCTTCACGCCTACCACATTGAACAACATCAGCAGGGAAAGGCCCGTGATAATACCCGGCAAAATCAGAGGCAGCAGCACCAATCGCCGGAACAATGCTTTGCCGGGAAACTGGGCGCGATCGAGCGCGAGCGCGGCCGGCACTCCGAACGCAAGAGAGATTGCCATCGCCGCAAATGCAACCTGCAGACTGTTGAAGACGGAGTCCCATATCGGCCCATCGGCAAACAGCATGCGATACCAGTCCAACGTAAGGTGGCGTGGCGGAAAACCGCCCACTCCTTCGCCGTTAAACGAGTAAAGAATAAGGACAGCAATCGGCAGATAGAGAAATGCGAAGACTGCGACTGCGTGCACCGACAACCAGCGCGGGTACGGAGCCGTCACCATCGAGCCGCTCACGAGAAGCTCCATTTCTTCTCAAGTCTCTCCGAGAGAAACAGCAAGCTCACCACCAGCACCAGGATGCACAACGAAATCGCTGCGCCGAGTGGCCAGTTATAAGCGGCGCCAAACAGGCTCACAACAATATTCGAAATCATGATGCCGCTGGGCCCGCCCAACAATAACGGCGCGAGAAAGTCTCCAAGGCTGAGCACAAACGCAAATGTCGCTCCGGCAACCACGCCCGGGATGGATAGCGGCACGACGACCCTCCAGAACGTTTGAACCGGCGTAGCTCCCAGATCGTGCGAAGCCTCGACCAGGTTGCTCGGAATGTGTTCGAGTGCCGCATAAATCGGCAGGAACGTGAAAGGCGTGTAGATGTGCGTCAGCGTCAGAACCACCGCAAACGGGCTGTAAAGCAGAAACTCCAGAGGATGCTTGCTTAAGTGCACATACTGCAGCAACGTGTTCAACACACCATCAGATCCCAGAATTGTTTTCCACGCATACGCCCGTACCAGGTAGCTGACCCACAGTGGAATAATCACCAACTGATAAAGAAGATGCTTCCGCTCACCCGCGTAGAACGAGAGGAAGTAAGCCAGCGGATATCCCAACAGCAGCGAGAAGAACGTCACGCCTGCCGCAATCCACATCGAACGCAAAAGCGTTTGCCAGTAGACATCCACTCGCAGCAGTTCCTTGTAGTTAGCCAGATTCCAGGAATGCACAATGGTCTGCGCCTGCGAAACCGACCAGAAGCTGTAGCAGAACATCAACAAATAGGGGACGAGCAGGAATACCGCCACCCATAGCAGTGGAGGAGCCGTCACAGCCGCTTTGTAGGCACGGGAAAACATTAGTTTCGTTCTTGAGAGTCGCAGACCGGCACTGCATCCGATGGAGAAAACTCCAACTCGACTTCATTGTGTACGTCGTCACCACTGGGGGTCCGCACGATCAGCATCAGACCATCGGAGGACTTCACGCGAATTAACTCAGTAGCGCCGTGAAACGCCTGATGGAGAACTCGTCCCCGGAGGCGGACTGTTCCAGCCGTGCCAGGTCTGCCATCGGCGACAAGTCGGATATTTTCCGGCCGCAATGAAAAGTGCGCTGGGCCATCCGGAAGCTTCGCTGGCCACGATAGTGAAAAATACCTTGCGATCCCGCCGCGCACCTCGCCCTTCAGCAGATTCGTGTGTCCGATGAACTGCGCCGCATAAGCCGTAGCGGGTCGGCTGTAAATCTCCCGTGGCGTCCCGACCTGCTCGAGCTGACCCGAGCGCAAAAGAGCAATGCGATCGGACATTACCATGGCCTCTTCCTGATCGTGCGTCACGAACACAAACGCGATGCCCACTTCGCGCTGCAGCGATTTGAGTTCCACCTGCATCTGCCGGCGCAAGTTCGCGTCCAGGGCGGACAGCGGCTCATCCAGCAGCAGCAATCGCGGACGGTTCACCAGCGCCCGCGCCAGCGCCACCCGCTGCTGCTGTCCGCCACTGATCTTCGACGGCTTCGACTTCGCATACGCCGTCATCTTCACTTTTTCGAGAGCTTCTCCCACGCGCGAAACAATCTCCGCATCGGGCCGTTTCGCCACCCGCAAACCGTATGCGACGTTCTCTTCGACAGTCAGGTGGGGAAACAGGGCATAACTTTGGAAAACCGTATTGACGCGGCGACGGTACGGAGGCTGCCGGTCCAGTCGCTCCTCACCCATCCACATCTCGCCCGCACTCGCGCTCTCGAATCCCGCAACGATTCTCAGCAGCGTAGTCTTGCCCGATCCGCTCTCACCAAGAATGGTGAGGAACTCACCCTCGGCAATCTCCAATGAAACATTCCGCAACACGACATTCTTGCCGAAACTCTTGGCGACATTTCGGATGCTAAGAAGGGAAGCTCTTCCCGAGCCTGTGATGGAAGCCATGAGAAGGATTGTGTAGTCTGGGAGCCTCTGGCCGCGTCTCTTACTGCGCCGCCTTCACTTGATTCCAGATCTCGTTATACTTCGCCCGCCGCGGGACGTCTTGCCAGAAATACAGCCGCTTCTGATAGTTACTCACATCATCGAGATGAAGGCTCTTGACTTCGTCCGGCGTCATGAACTGTCCCGCTTGCGGGTTCGCCGGCGTGTAGCCGGTCACATCGGTAACTTTCTTTTGTGTCTGCGCCTCGATCATGTACTCGAGAAACTGGTAAGCCAGTTCCTTATTCTCGCTCCCCGAGGTGATCATCAGGTGGTCGATCCATCCCGTTGTATTCTCCTTCGGAATGGTCTCGCCCACGGGGAAATTGATCTTCCGCAACTGATTGGTCATCAGCGGCCATCCCATGGCAGCGACGACTTCGTGATTCTGGAACAGATTCGTCAACTCGCCGCCCGTCGACCACATCTTGCGAACGTTCGGCTTCAACTCCAGCAACTTCTTCTTCACCGCCTCAAGTTGAGGATCGCTCAAGTTGTAAAGCTGCGACGGATCAGGCTTGTCATACCCCAGAACCTGCGCCGCCATGTAAACTGTCGAAAGGTCATCCCACACTGAAATCTTCCCGCGATACTTCGGATCCCACAGCACACTCCAACTCGCCGGCGGAGCCGCAAAAACCGTGGTGTCATAGATCAATGGATCGGGTCCCCACATGAACGGCACTCCATAGACCTGGCCGTTCACACGTACCAGCGGCAGGGAAGTGAGCTGCGAAGAAAGCTGGCTGTACCCGGGAAGCTTCGTCAAATCCAGCGGTGCAGCCAACCCAGTGGCAGCGATCGAGGTCGCAACATCACTCGACGGCGAAATCACGTCATAGGTTCCAGAGCTCCCCCCGCGTAGCTTAGCAACCAGTTCATCACTCGAGCCCATGTACGACGCCGACACCTTGCAGTGATGCTGCTCTTCAAACGCCTTCACAAACCTTCCCAAACCAGCATATTCAGTGTCGGAGTTTTCTTGGCGCACGATCCCGCTACCAGGACCGCTGCCAGTAAGGGGATCAGACGTATTACACGTCGCCCGATCATTCTGCCTCCGACTTGCCACCGCTCTTAGTTTCCCATTGCGCAGACTCGTAGACGACTTTGCCACCGACCATCGTCAACAGCACTTCAGTCTTCCCAATCGCCGATGGTGGAATCTTGAACAGGTCCTGATTGATGACGATCAGATCCGCTAACTTGCCCGCTTCCAGCGAACCTTCTTGTTTCTCGCGCCGGCCTGCGAACGCCGCACCCAACGTATAGGCCTCGATCACGTTCTCCAGGCTTACCGCCTCTTTAGGGACGAAGCCGCCTTCCGGTTTACCGTCCGAAGTCTTCCGCGTGATGCCAGTCTGCATACCAGTCCACGGATTCATCGTAACCACCGGCCAATCGCTGCCGAACGCCAGCCGTCCGCCACCCGCTTGAATACTGTGGAATGACCATGCCCTCTGCGCTCGCTCCGGACCCGCGTTCCGCGCCCAGATGTCGAGCGTGTCCGCATCCGGATACAAGTGCAAAGGCTGAACACTGGCGATCACACCCAGCTTCCCAAACCAGCATATTCAGTGTCGGAGTTTTCTTGGCGCACGATCCCGCTACCAGGACCGCTGCCAGTAAGGGGATCAGACGTATTACACGTCGCCCGATCATTCTGCCTCCGACTTGCCACCGCTCTTAGTTTCC
>WNEZ01003339.1_pt1 | contig 13835 bp, 11 predicted proteins | sample 5400521 | NCBI WGS metagenome assembly WNEZ01 (sample SAMN13153339, study PRJNA577476) | soil metagenome | isolation source: 120 cm saprolite under Douglas fir tree site 2 hole 1 replicate 1 | place: USA:California | collected 2015-04-18 | reverse complement strand
CAAGCGGGAGAAGGCGTCGGATCTGAGTCAGGCCAAGATCCTCGATGTCGGCTGTGGTGCGGGTTATTTTTTGCGTGCGTTCATCATGTGGGGGGCACGCGCGGAGAATATCGCAGGGGTCGACCTCCTCGAAGACAGTATCACCGAGGCGCGAGCCCGGTGTCCGGCGGCGGTCCATCTCGAGACCGGCAGCGCCACCGCCGTGCGCTTCCCCGATGCTCATTTCGATATCGTTTTGCAGTCCACGGTCTTCACCTCGGTTCTCGACCCTGCGCTCCGGCAGCAGATCGCAGCCGAAATGCTTCGGGTAGTGCGGCCGGGAGGGATGATCATCTGGTACGATTTCACCTTCAACAACCCGTCCAATCCAGACGTGGTCGGAGTGAAGACGCGAGAGATCCGCGAGCTGTTTCCTCATTGTCGCATTCATTTGCGACGCATCACTCTCGCACCGCCGCTGGTTCGCAGGCTGGCGCCGTTGTCCTGGATGGCTTGTTATTTGCTCTCGAAGGTTCCATTTCTGTGTACCAACGTGCTGGGAACCATTCGAAAGCTGTGAGATCAGGCGAGGAGCGAACTGCCGGGCGCAAATTGTTCAATCTGGAGCTCCGGCCAGCTTTGCTGAATTCGCACAGATCACTCATCCGGCGGCCCAAACCAGCGCAGCATCGCAATGAACCGCGGTTCGAAACGGCCACGGCCCAGGCTTTGGCGCAGCCGGGTCCCCAGCGGAATCTGCAGCGAAATCTCCTTCAGCTCGCGGGGATCGAACTCGAAGGGATGGCAATAGAAGACAAATGGCGCCGACCGCATGATTCGGCGGACAAACCAACGGCTGGCCATGCCCGGCAACAACCGATGGTATCCGCCTCCACTGCCAGGCCAATTTTTGCCCAGCAGGCGGTAGCTGGCCAGCGGAAACTCGACGATCGAAAGCCCGTTGGCCAAGCGCACCTTCACCCGAGACTGCGGACCCTCCAGGAGTCAAGCCTCTGGGGAGCTTCGTGAACCCAAGCGAGGATAATTAACCGATCAAAAACACTCAGGTACCTCGACCAGAAGGGCCTTGGGTAGACCGTTGCGGTCCAATGGCTTCCGTCCGGGGTGCGAGCGAAGCGGTGCTCGAGAGCAATGATGAGATTCAACGAACCGACGTCCCTGGCGCTTTGTAGACAGGGGCCACTTGACCCCTGGGGCTCGCCCTCTGACAATCCTCAAAGCAAAGCTTCGATCAAGAACGCAACCGCCGGCTCAAGACCTCACCGCCATGACGCTTTCCATAGCCACCATCCGGATTCGTCCCGTGCAGCGGCAAGAGTTGGACAGGATGTTGCGCATCTTCTCAGAAGCGATTCCAAACGCCCAGCTCAGCCGGAGCATCTACCTTGCTCCGGGGGTGGAAGTGTTTCTCGCCAGGCTTCTGGAGCACCCCGGCCTCCATTCCCACGAGCAACTCTGGGGCGCGGCGCTCGAGGATGGATCGTTGGTGGGCGCCGCCCACACGCGGCTCATCGGGGACTACCACCATCTGAATAACTACGCCGTCCTGCCGGCGCTTCAGGGCCGCGGCATTGGCAGCCGAATGATGGCCTACTGGCACGAGCTGGCACGAGCTCAATTCGCCAAGCGCCTGTCCCTGGACGTGGCTCTGGAAAACGCGGGAGCACGCCGACACTACGCCGCGTTCGGATTCAGTGAGTGCGCCCGAACCCACGAGTACAGGCTGAACAGTCCCCTCGACCTGCCGGAGGTTGCGGGCGTGCAGCTTCAGGACTGGCCCCTTGCCCTGGCCTCGTTCCAGGCCTACGGATTCGGACGCTTCCTTCTCGCCTTGGGAGCAGAGCGCTGCTCGGTCGATTTGAGGACTCAGAGCTTTCGATTAGGTTCATTCGACCGCCGCCTGTTGGCGGCCCTGGGGGCAATGGACCCGGCGAGGCAAATCGTCGTTCGCAGCGCTGATTCACCGCCGGACGATGGCTGCTGGGATCACACCGCCACGGTCGTGCGCCTGGAAAAAGAACTGACCTGATTCGCGCCCGGCCGGGCTTGCCCGAACGGCGGGAAGCGCAGCGACAGGCGCGGCGGTCAGTCCGCGATCACCGCGTCGCTCTTCGAGGCCGAGGACCCAAGACTGCGCAGCTCCATCGAGCCGGACGGACTTGTCCGGGGAGCGGGGTAGGCGGGACGATACTCGGGAACGATCTTTTGCATCATCCGCAGAACGCCATACTCGTCCCCGGTCAGGGCGCGGCTCTCCAGGAGATCCAGGGCCTCGCAAATTTCTTGCGGTGCGACGTCGGGGCTCTCCACCAGAAAGATCCCGGGCGCTGAGGTGCGTCTCGCGTTTTCCTTGTTGGAAGTGAGCTCCTCACTGAGCTTCTCACCGGGGCGCATGCCGCTGAAGACGATTGGAACATCCGAGCCGGGCCGGAGCCCGGCTCGCTCGATGAGACGCTTGGCCAGATCGACGATCTTGACCGGCTTTCCCATATCGAGCACGTACATTTCACCGCCGTTGCCGAGCACTGCCGCTTCAAGCACGAGCTGGCAGGCCTCGGGAATCGACATGAAGAATCGGTTCATTTCAGGATGGGTGACCGTCACCGGCCCGCCATGTTTGATCTGCTCAACAAAGATGGGAAGAACACTCCCACTCGAGCCAAGGACGTTTCCAAATCGGACGGCGACGAAGCGTGTGGTGCGCAGGTGTGCCATCGCCTTGACGTAGAGCTCGCCCAAGCGCTTGGTGGCGCCCATCACACTCGTTGGGTTGACCGCCTTATCGGTGGAGATGAATACGAAGGTATGCACGCCAAAAGCGTGCGCAGCATCCGCCAGACGGCGCGTGCCGCCGACGTTGTTCAGAACCGCCTCCGAGGGGTGCTTCTCCATCATCGGTACATGCTTGTGCGCAGCGGCATGGAAGACCACGTGAGGGCGGTAGGTTTCGAAGAGACGCCGCACTGCAACCGGGTCGCGGATGTCGAGCAAATGGGCTTCGAGCGGGAAGGTAGGGGAACGCCCGAGCAGGTCTGCCTCAATGCGGAACAGCGCATTCTCCGCGCGTTCGACCAGGGCGATCGAGGCGGGGTTGAGGCGGACCAGCTGCCGTGCCAGCTCAGAGCCCAGCGATCCTCCGGCCCCGGTGACCAGCACCCGCTTGCCGGAAATAAATCGGCCAATGCTGAGCGCGTCGCCGGCAATCGAGGGCCGATCCAGGAGCTCCGACGAAGCGTTATCGATCACCTCACCCAGCGATTGAAGCGAGCTGACTGACTCGCACGGCGTGCCCGAAGCGGCGCACAGTCGTTCCACCTCACGCGCGAACCCAGGTTTTGCTGGCGGTACGATGATCACCGCGGCCACGGCACGTGCTTCGAGCTTGGCTTCCAACTCGACAAGCGACCAGACCGGAATTTGGCGAAGGCGCGCGCCCACCAGCGAGAGGCCCTCCAGAACCAGCCCGCTCACCCGCTCGCCATTGGCCCGCACCTGTCTGCGGCGGAGCTCTAGATCGACAAACTCGGGTCGCCCCGCAAGAACGATGCTGCGCCCACGCCGAGCCAAAGCTGGCCGCGCAATCTCGTGGAGCAGCCGCGGCATGACATGGAGCGTTCCGAGGAGAAGGAGAGTGATAACGCCATCGACAAAGGCGAGGGAATTGGGCACTCCCAGCGGGAATGCGGTCAAGATGACCGCAAGCATTAGCGTTGTGACCACTGAATTGCGCGTCAGCGCAGCCAGATCCTCCAAGCTCGTATGGCGCCACAGCTCGTGAAAGCTGCCCGCGTAGAGCGCCACCGGCGCCTTTACCGCGACGAAGGTGAAGGCAAGAACCATCAGCGATCCGCTGGCGAGCGTCTCGCTCTTGATCAAGAAAAGGGCTGCCAACAACGCGGTAAACCAAGCCGCCAGATGGGCGGAAGCAAGGGTTGCTACATGTTTCATCCGGCCCCAATCCGGCTGGGCCTGCGTCTTCGCTGAGTGATTCATCGGCGTCGATCCGGTCATTGGTGTCACTTCCATACCCGGCCCCCCCCCTGGCTGAGTGAATCCCTGTTGTGTGAAAAAAGGGGAGGCAGCGATATACGCTGGGCCGGTCGCCAGGTAAAGAGGGCGTCTTCAAATGTTAAGAAGTAAGAAAAGACCCCCGAGAGAATTGCGAGATTTGTTAAAAAACTAGGAAATACCGGATTTTCCAGGACGTCACGAGGCGCGGGTGTCCGGTGCACAGCTTGTTGGTTTGTGCGATTCAGTTATAAAGGCGCGGCTTGTTAAAGGTCGCCACCAAAGGAATGCAATGCTGAAGATGAAAGGCGCTGTTGCGACGTTGCTGGCGGCGCTGACGGCGTTGGAACCTACGATCGTGCTGGCCCAGGCGACCCCCGGTGGGCCTCCTACCCCCGCATCTGAGCCCACCGTTGCACCGACCCCGGAAGGCGTCATCCTGGAGGGTGCAGTAGATGCAAAGAGTTACGTCGTTGGTCCTGGGGACCGCCTTCTGGTGGAGCTGTGGGGCGTTCGAGAACAGTCGACGCAGGTCGAGGTCAATGCCGAAGGCCGGCTTTCTGTGCCCCACGTTGGCGTGTTTGGTGCCGGTGGGGAGAAGTTGGCAACAGTGCGCGACGCGATCACGTCGAAGCTGCATGCCGTCTATCCGAATTTGCACGCCAACGTCAGCTTGGCCCGACCGAGAACGTTCCTCGTCAATGTCATCGGCGCGGTGGCTCGACCCGGTCCGTACCCAGCCAATCCCCTCACGCGGGTGAGCAGCTTGGTTCCACGTGCGTCGCCGTTGCCTACCGCCTCCACGCGGCGGGTGGAAATCCGGCGCAAGGGGCGTGCGGAAAAGATCATCGCGGACATCCTCGCCTTTACCGCGCTTGGGGATGCCTCAGCAGACCCGACGCTTCTCGACGGAGATACGATTTATGTCCCGGCGCGCGAGCTGGAGGTAGAAGTGTCGGGGGCCGTCAAACGGCCTGGTCGATACGAGTTGGTGCGCGAACGGAACGTTCGTGAGCTGCTTGAGCTCTCCGGCGGGTTGGCGAACGATGCCGCCACGACGCTCCCTTTGCGCCTGACGACGCGAGAGAGTGGCGACCGTTTGGTGATCCACTCGTTGCCCCAGGCGAGCGCGGCGCAGACAGTGCTCCATTCCGGGGACATCGTCCATGTTCCAGCTCTGGCCGACCTGCGCCGCACGGTCGTTGTCGAAGGGGCAATCGTCGGAAATGTCAATCCGCAACAACAGGGTGCGGTTCCGACTGACCAGGAACGCCGCGCAGCCAGCGACCGTCCCGTCGATCCGGTCAGCCAGCCTGGCAATTTGGCCTCCGCCACTCCTACTCGCGACGTTTCGATTGTCCTCAACTACAGCGAAGGGGAGGGCGTCAACGATTTGATTGTCAAAGTAGGAGGGTTGCAGCCCTGGGCCGACGGGTCCGGAGCGTATCTGCTGCGTCCCACTGCAGAGGCTGAGCGAGGGCGCATCGCGGTGGATGTGGTGGCAATCAGCTCGCGCAAAGCGCCCGACATTCCGGTTCAACCGGGCGACACCCTGGTCATCCCGAACCGCCGCGACGCGGTTGTGGTCGGCGGGGCGGTCCAACACCCCGGCCTTTTCCCCTATAGCCGGAGCTTGCACCCGCCTGACTACATTACACTGGCCGGTGGGCCGACGCGCACCGGCTCGGCAGGCTCCGCGCAGCTTCTCAAGCGCAACGGCCAGCGCAAGGACCTAAGTTCAGTCAACGAAATCGATCCGGGCGACGTGATCTCGGTTCCCGAAGCTTGGCTTAGCAGCGGCGAATGGGTAACTGTCCTTTTGATCCTTGCCAATCTGGTGGTGTCCACCGTTTCCACGATCATCGTTTTAAGAAGATAGAGCAAGAAAGCAGGAGCGAGCGTGAGCGTTAGCATTCGACCCCCATTTCGTGAAGAAAAGCGCACCGGATTGACGTTGGCAGAGCCGATGCTGGTGACGCTCACCACACCGGAGCGCCTCCTCGCCGCGGTCAAGCGCCGATGGTGGGTGCTGGCGTTGTCGCTGGCGCTCGGGGTTGGCAGCGGGATCGTTGCTAGCAACCTGTTGCCGCCATGGTACGAGTCGACCGTCAGCTTTGCAGTTCTTCCGATGGACGATCCAACCGCGAGTGCGGTCCTACCAGTGGATCCGAATATGACCGCGGCGCCGCTGTTCAGCCAGATCCTTTCGAGCAGACGGGTTGCCGAGGAAGTCGTGGAGCAATTGCAATTGACGCGTGGTCCAGTCAAGAAGACGCCGCAAGCCGCCCGCGCCGAGCTGCAGAGGCACATCAGCGTTTCGTTTGATCGAAAGTCCAACATCGCCACCCTTTCCGTCGAGGATCGGTCGCCCGCGCGGGCGAAGATGATTGCTCAGACTTTCGGCGAGGTGGGCCGCTCCGTGAACAACGAGATCTGGTCGGCGAAAACGAGCGAGGCTCGTAAGCGCCTGGAGGCGCGATTCGCGGAGAACTCCAACCAGCTCGCCGCCGCCGAGGCAGAGATGCGTGCGTTTCGGGAACGGGAACACGTGATCGACCTCCCCGAGCAGGTCAAAGCCTCAGTCGCGGAGGCGGCGTTCCTGGTGAGGATGAAGAGCCAAAGCAAGGTCAGCCTGCACTTCAACCAAGCCTTCGCGGGAGCTGACTCGCCGGAGGTGCAGCGCAGCCAGTTGGAAGCAGGAAGCGCGCAAGCGGCTCTGCGGTCGATGTCCCATACGGGTGGTCCCCTCCTGGCCCTGGACAACGTGCCGCGGCTGGAGCAGGAGCACGCTCGACTCAAGAGGCAGATCGACACCTACACCTCTTTGTACGAGGTCCTTGTCCGTCAAGTGGAGATGCTGCGCTCCGCCGAGACGAGACCTGGCGGCCGCGCAGAACTGTTGGATAACCCCTCGGAGCCAGACAGGCCGTTTCGGCCATCGCGTCTGACGCTGGAGATCCAGGGCTTTTTCGGCGGCTTGTTTCTCGGTCTGTTTCTCGTCGTCTGGCCCCGCGGCTCATTTCGCCGAGCCAGGCGGGACGATTCCCAGGGTGCATGGTGACCCGTCGTGAGTAGAACGGTAAACAGGCACTCGTAGAACGGTAAACAGGCACTCATCGTTATTGGGGCCCGGCTCGCTTTCACGCCCTTGAGCTCGGGGGTGCAAGCTCAAGACCGGGGATGATAAAGTCCCGCAGATGATTTCCAAGTCCTGGGAGTGTTTGAGAGCCTGCCGCGACCCTTCCAGGACTCGCTGCGACGCAGTCCAGGCCAACAGCCTCAATTCCTGATGAATTCGCGAAAACACTCTATTTGCGCTAACAGAGCTTGGACATTGCGTGACAGTTCTCATGGGTTGACGATTGGGGCGTTGCCCGGTATCAGCAAACGATTCATGCCCTACTCAATCAAAGCCAAGCGCTGGTTCCGGGCGGCCACTCGCCCTCGCCCCACGGGTTCGCTTTTGGCTTGGAGGCAGTCTTGAGCGAAAAGATCCCCCTCCATCGACCGGACATCAGCGAGGACGACGTCGCGGCGGTTACCGCGGTCCTGCGTTCTGGCTGGCTCACCACCGGCAACGAGTGTCGCCAGTTCGAATCGGAGTTCGCTGCCTTCGTCGGCGCGCAATATGCGGTGGCGTTGAACTCCTGCACCGCGGCGCTCCACCTGGCCCTGGAGGCCACCGGCTGTCAGCGGGGCGATTGCGTGCTGGTCCCGACGATGACTTTCGCCGCCACCGCAGAGGTCGTCGCTTATTTTGGCGCCATCCCGGTGTTGGTGGATTGCGAGCGCGACACTTTGACCATGGACGTCCCTGCCGCTGCGCGCACGCTCGGGGAGCTGCACGCGGGCCGGCCGGTCGGTGGCGTTGTTGCGACCGGTCGAGTGCACGCGATCATGCCGGTGCATTACGGCGGCCAGATGGTGGATGTGGACGCGGTTGCGGCATTGGCGCAGCGCTACAAGCTCCACGTCATCGAGGATGCCGCGCATGCGCTGCCCGCGGCGGTGCGCAGTGCGAACGGTGGGTGGCGCTCCGTCGGCACGACGGCGGAGCAGACGTGTTTCTCGTTCTACGCCAACAAGACCATCACCACAGGCGAAGGTGGGATGTTGGTAACCAACGACGAATCATTGGCGGCGCGGGCGCGCCGGATGTCGCTGCACGGCTTGTCCAACGACGCCTGGAACCGGTTTCGCGGAGGCGGCTGGGACTATCAAATCATCTCCGCCGGATTCAAATACAACATGACCGACGTCGCGGCAGCTTTGGGGCGCCAACAGCTGCGCAAGGCGGCGAGCTTGGCGGCGGCGCGCGGCCGGATCGCCGCTCGCTATGCCGAGTTGCTCGGGAACGTCGAGGAAGTAGAGCTTCCCGTGGTGCGGTCGGATCGGCAGCACGCGTGGCACTTGTACGTGGTACGCCTGCGCCTCGACCGCCTCACGATCGGCCGCAATGAGTTCATCGAGGAGCTCAATCAGAGGGGCATTGGCACGAGCGTTCACTGGCGGCCCCTCCACCTACATCCTTATTACCAGGAGCGCTTCTCTTATCAGCCCGGAGACTTGCCGGTCGCGGACGAGGAGTGGGAACGCTTCATCTCCCTGCCGGTGTACCCTTCGATGACCGACGAGGAGATCGAACGGGTCGCCCGAGCGGTGCGAAGCATTGCCGGCAAGCACGCGCAATCAAGGTCCGTCGCATGAGCTCAAGCGCATCCCAGTCGCAGAGGTGGCCCTGGCCCTTGCACCGGCGCGCGGTCAAGCGCGCACTCGATCTGGCGGTGTCCTCGGTGGCGCTGGTCATATTGTCACCGCTGCTGGTGGCCATCGGTTGCGCGGTGAAGCTCAGTTCGCCAGGTCTGGTGTTTTTCCGCCAGGACCGAATCGGGCGCAGGGGTCGGCGCTTTCGGATCTGGAAGTTTCGAACCATGGTGGAGGGAGCGCCCAACCGGGGTCCAACAATCACCGCGAGCGGCGACCCTCGCGTAACTTCCCTGGGCGGGCTCCTACGTCGCGCCAAGCTGGACGAGCTTCCCCAGCTCTTGAACGTCTGGACGGGGGAAATGAGCCTGGTGGGTCCTCGGCCCGAGGTGCCGCGCTATGTCGAGAACTACAGCGATGAGGATCGCCGGGTTCTCGCGATCCGACCTGGGATCACCGATCTGGCGTCGATCACTTACCGCGATGAAGAGTCGGTTCTGGCGCAGTTTCCCGATCGCGAGCAGGCCTATGTGATGGTGGTGCTGCCGCGCAAGCTCGCGTTGGCTCGCGACTACATAGGACGGCAGACCCTCAGATTTGATCTCGAGCTTCTGCTGCGCACGCTTCTGGTGGTGGTGCACCCGCGCCGGGAGGCTGTCGCGGATGCGCACAGCGGGGGGGCTGCTGGGATCGAAATACCCGCCGGCCGTCCGCCACCGATTCCTTCGAGTCACCGAGGATAACGCCGGTGATCATGCTGCAAGAGCGGGGTGCGTCCCCTACGGGCAGAAAACTCGGCAGCCGAGACGTCCTTCGGCTCGCGCCTGTATTTCTCGACCGGAATCCGTCGACGCTCCTCCTCGAGGGCGGCGCTCCAGGGGCCGGTCGATGTGCCGGTTTGCGAGGGTAATTGCGATGAGCGGAGGGTTAGTGCGTGCTGAGGTCCTGCTGCCTTCCGATCCCAAGTGGACAGGCGTCCTCGAGCAGGTCGAGCACGATTTTTACCATCTTCCCGGGTACGCGGAGACTTGCGCGAAGCCTTCGAATGCCGAGGCAATGGCCTTCCACGTCGAGGAAGAGGGAAACCACCTCCTTTTGCCGATGATTGCCCGGCCGCTGCCGGACTTCGGCGATCAGGGACTGCAGGCGTGGCGCGACGCGAGCAGCCCTTACGGATACCCAGGCCCGATCATCGCCGGTCCAGAGCGCGGAGCGCCGAATGACCCTGGCTTCGCCAGCCGGGCGGTTCGAGCCCTGTTGGAACGGATGCAGGAAATGGCAATCCTGACCGCCTTCGTGCGGTTCCACCCGCTCCTTGACCCCTCCTTGGATCCCTTTGCAGCCACCGGGGATCTCGTCCTGCACGGGCGGACGGTCTCCATCGATCTGAGGTTGCCGGCCGAGCAGATCTGGCGGGAAACCCGCCGAAACCACCGCTCTCAAATCACTCAGCTGCGTGAATCTGGCGGAATCGTCGAGCGGGACTCAGCCTGGGCGCACTTTGATGAGTTCCTCCACGCATACCAGGCGACGATGGATAGGGTCGGCGCACAACAATCGTACTACTTCGATCGTTCGTACTACGATGGGTTACGCGCGGCGCTGGGGGACCGCGCTCATTTGTTCATCATGAGATTTGGCGATCGCACGGCGGCGGCGGCGATCATCACGGAGGTCTGCGGCATCGTCCAGTACCATCTGGCGGCGACTTTCAGCGACTTCGTCAAGCAGCATCCCCAAAAGCTGATGTTCCACGAGGTCTGTTTGTGGGCCAAGGAACGCGGAAATCGAGTATTGCATCTGGGGGGTGGGCTCGGCGGTCAGGAAGACGATTTATTTCATTTCAAGGCGGGGTTCTCGCCGCTGCGCCACCCGTTTCATACCTGGCGGGCCCGGAGTGATGCGACGCTGTACAAACGCGTGGTGTCTCTATGGGAACAAAAGATGCGACCAGATTCCGTCGATCCTGTTTTTTTCCCTCCGTATCGGCAGCTTTACTCTTGTTGCCGGGTATGAAAAGGCTCCGGTAAGGTGAAATCGATGAGCCCTGCATCCGATCCTCTGGTGCATCTGACCACCGTCCCGATGACGCTCCGCTGCCTCAGCGGGCAGCCGGCGTTCATGCGGGCGTCGGGCTTCGAAGTGCACGTCATCTCCTCTCCCGGCCTCGAGTTGGACCAGTTCGCTGAAGGCGAGGGCTCAGTGCCCCATGCCGTTCCGATGCTGCGGCGAATCACTCCTCTGCGCGACCTGGTCGCGGTGGCGAAGATCTGGAGAATCCTGCGCGCAATCCGCCCGACGATCGTCGACGCTCATACTCCCAAAGCTGGGCTTCTGGGAATGATCGCCGCCTGGCTGGCCGCGGTACCGGTCCGCATCTATCACATGCACGGCCTGCCTTTGGTGACGCGCAGCGGTTTGCGCCGCTGGTTATTGCGCTGGACCGAAACCATCGCGGCGCTGTTCGCCCACCGGGTGCTCTGCGTCAGCCACTCGGTGCGCGAAGTGGCGATCGGCGAAGGCATTTGCCGCCCCGAAAAAATCAAAGTCCTGCTCGGTGGGAGCATCAACGGGGTGGACGCTTCAGGCAAGTTCAAGCCGGCGAATCCAAGCGCCCGACAGGTAAGCCGGGAACGCTTTGCGATCGATGGAAACTCCCGTGTGCTGGGCTTCATCGGAAGGGTGGTTCGCGAGAAGGGGATCGTGGAGCTGGTGACCGCCTGGCGCTTACTTCGCTCCGAATTCCCGGACCTTCACTGGCTCGTGGTCGGTCCTTTCGAATCCGAGGATCGAGTGCCGGACGAGATCGAGCGCGTGCTCAAAACGGACCCGCGCATCCACCTCGTGGGACTGGACTGGGACACGCCGCCCCTCTATGCGGCCATGGACCTTGTTGTTTTGCCTACCTACCGGGAGGGTTTTCCCGTCGTTCCCATCGAGGCCGCCTCCATGGGCCTTCCCGTCGTTGCGACGCGAGTGCCCGGTTCGATGGACGCGGTTCAGGATGGGGTGACGGGCACCCTGGTTGCACCCCGAGATTCTCAGGCCTTAGCCGATGCGATTCGCCGCTACCTCCGGGACCCGGTCCTTCGGCGCTCCCATGGCGACGCGGGGCGAGCGCGCGTGCTAAAAGAATTCCGACGAGAGGAGTTCTGGGGGGCGATGAGGGACGAGTATCGGAGTTTAATGATGGGTCGGCTTTCCTTGCCGCAGCCGGAGCCGCAACCTCGCGGCGCCAACGTCAGGGCCGGGTCGGGGGGCTCCTTGTGAAGCGCATCTACCTTTCCGTCCCGCATATGGGAACCCAGGAAGAAGTCTTCGTCCGGGAGGCGTTTGCCAGCAACCAACTTTCGACTGTCGGACCGCAACTCGATGAATTCGAGAGGGAAATGTCCAGTCTGGTGGGCCTGCCCGCGGTTGCGCTCAGCAGCGGGACCGCCGCCATCCACCTGGGGCTGCGGCTTTTGGGCGTGAAGCCCGGCGATGAAGTGGTCACGCCGACGCTTACCTTCGTCGCAAGCGCGAATCCAATCCGCTACCTTGGAGCTGAGCCGATCTTTGTCGACAGCGAGCGCGCAAGCTGGAATATGGATCCCGACCTCGTGGCCGTGGTGCTGAAGAAGCGAGCGGCTCGTGGCCGGCTTCCCCGCGCCGTGGTGGTTGTCCACCTTTACGGCCGAAGCGCGGACCTGGATCCCATTCTGGAGGTTTGCGGCCGCTACGAGGTGCCGGTGTTGGAAGACGCTGCCCAGGCGTTGGGGGCGACATACAAAGGCAAACATGTTGGTTCGCGGGGAACCGTCACCGCATTCTCATTCAACGGCAACAAGATCATCACCACCACCGGCGGCGGCATGCTGATGGCACAGAAGCAGGAACTGGTGGACAAAGCCCGCTTCTGGTCGACTCAGGCGCGCGACCCCGGGGTCGCCTACGAACACTCCGAGCTTGGCTACAATTATCGCCTCAGCAACGTATTGGCAGCGATCGGACGTGGGCAGCTGCGGGTGCTTCCCGAGCGGATACAGCAGCGTCGAGCCGTGTTCACGCGATACTGCGAGGCATTGGCCGACCTGCCCGGCATCGAGCCGATGCCGCAGCCTTCGTGGGGACAGCATACCAACTGGCTCTCCTGTTTTCTGATTCACGCGAATCAATTTGGCGCGAGCCGTGACAACGTCCTCAATGCGCTTGCCGCTCACAACATCGAGGCGCGGCCAGTATGGAAGCCGATGCACCTGCAGCCGTTCTGGCAGCAAGCCGAGAGAGTCGGGGGTTCCGTCGCTGAGGAGCTCTTCGAGAAGGGGATCTGTCTTCCCAGCTCGAGCAGTATGAGCGGTGCCGAGCAGGAAAGGGTGGCCAGCATCTTCCGAGAGCAGTGCAGGGCGAGAGCGGCGGGATGATATGTCCCGGAATGCGCGGTGGCCAACGATGGCAGCCAAACGCCTGGTGGACATTGCCGGATCGCTTTTCGGCATAATCCTTCTCTCCCCGCTGCTGCTGACCCTTGCGGTGCTCGTCAGGCGCCACCTGGGTTCGCCGATTTTTTTTCGACAGGTTCGCGGCGGTAAGGATGGTCGGCCATTTCGCGTTTGGAAGTTTCGGACGATGACCGACGCGCGCGACTCGAGTGGACGCCTGCTCCCGGATCGCGAACGGCTGGGCAGGTTCGGCATTTTTCTCCGGAGCTACAGCCTGGACGAGCTTCCGAACCTGATCAGTGTTTTGACTGGGGAAATGAGCTTGGTGGGTCCGCGGCCGCTGATTTTGCGCTACGTCCCCCGGTACAATGAGCGCCAAAGGCTTCGGCTTACAGTTAAGCCGGGGCTGACAGGGTTGGCGCAGCTCGCCGGTCGCAATTGCCTGGACTGGGACGCCCGCCTGGAGCTCGACGCCGTCTATGCGGAGCGGGTCTCCCTCTTCCTCGACCTGAGGCTCATCTTGATGACCCTGGGCAAGGTGATCGCCCGCGAAGGGGTGATCGTCAGCGCCGGCAGCGACATGGAAGAGTTTTGGGGCATCCTGGGCAAGCCCCCCGGTGTTGCTCCTTCCGGTGGAGCGGACGAAGACGAGTCGCTGGCGATGCATACGGGGATTCCCGCCAAACAGATGCGATAGAATTG
>WNEZ01003338.1_pt1 | contig 13835 bp, 12 predicted proteins | sample 5400521 | NCBI WGS metagenome assembly WNEZ01 (sample SAMN13153339, study PRJNA577476) | soil metagenome | isolation source: 120 cm saprolite under Douglas fir tree site 2 hole 1 replicate 1 | place: USA:California | collected 2015-04-18 | reverse complement strand
AGCCGGCAGTTGAATTCCAGCGTCTTCGGATTGCCGGCCTGGTCGATCATCAGGCCCGCGTACAGGAAGCCGGTGTAGGGTATGCCCTCCTTTGCCATGCCCTGCACCGCGGGAAGGATGATCTCGCGCATCACGCGCGAGTGGACCTTCGGCGTCACCACGGGCGCGGGCGAATACGCGCCCATGCCGCCGGTGTTGGGCCCGGCGTCGCCGTCGCGCAGGCGCTTGTGATCCTGGCTGGTGGCAAGCGTCAGGACATGGGCGCCGTCGCTCATCACGATGAAGCTCGCCTCTTCGCCTTCGAGAAATTCCTCGATGACGACACGCGACCCGGGGGCGCCCAGGCGCTGGTCGGTGAGCATCATGTCGATCGCGGCATGCGCCTCTTCGCGTGTCCCCGCCGCCACCACGCCCTTTCCGGCGGCGAGGCCGTCGGCCTTGATGACGATGGGCGCGCCGTGCTTGACGATATAGGCCTTGGCGTCCGCGGCGCGCTCGAAGGTCGCGTGGCGGGCGGTCGGGATGCCATGGCGCACCATGAACGACTTGGCGAAATCCTTCGACGACTCGAGTTGCGCCGCGGCGCGCGTGGGCCCGAAGATCCTGAGCCCGGCCGCGGAAAACGCGTCGACCACGCCGGCGGCGAGCGGCGCTTCGGGACCGACGACGGTCAGCTGAACGTTTTTCTCCTTTGCAAAGGAAATCAAGTCCGGAATCGCGCTTAAGGCGACGTTTTCCAGCCCGGGCTCGAGCGCGGTGCCGGCGTTGCCGGGCGCGACGTAGACCTTCTGCACGCGCGGGCCCTGGGCGAGCTTCCATGCGATCGCATGCTCGCGCCCGCCGGAACCGATCACGAGCAGCTTCATTTCAGTGGCGGAAGTGCCGCACGCCCGTGAAAACCATGGCCACGCCGCGCTCGTCGGTGGCGGCGCTCACCTCGTCATCGCGCACGCTGCCGCCGGGCTGGATCACCGCGGCCGCGCCGGCGTCCGCCACCACGTCGAGGCCGTCGCGGAACGGGAAAAAGGCGTCCGAGGCCACCACCGAGCCAGCAAGCGAAAGCTTCGCCGCTTGTGCTTTCATCGCCGCGAGGCGCGAGCTGTCGACGCGGCTCATCTGGCCGGCGCCGACACCCAGCGTCATGCCGTCACGGCAGAAGACGATCGCATTCGATTTCACGAATTTTGCGACGCGCCAGGCAAAAAGCAGGTCGCTCCACTGCGACTCTGAGGGCTTCGCCTTTGTAACCACCCGCATGTCATTCCGCTGCACCATTTTTGAATCGCTGCTTTGCACGAGCAACCCGCCGCCGACGCGCCTGTAGTCATGCGCCTGCACGTCGTGCGAGAGCGGCACTTCAAGCACCCGTACGTTTTCTTTCTTCGCGAATACTTCCTGGGCTTCCGGCTCGACCCGCGGCGCAATGATCACTTCGGCGAACTGCTTGCTTGCCGCCTCGGCAGTGGCGCGATCGAGCGCGCGGTTGAACGCGAGGATGCCGCCGAAAGCCGACACCGGGTCGGTCTTGAATGCCTTCTCGTAGGCTGCGGCCAGGCTCGCGCCGGTGGCGACGCCGCAGGGATTGGCGTGCTTGACGATGACGCAGGCCGGCTCGGTGAAGCTCTTCACGCATTCCCAGGCGGCGTCGGCATCGGCGATGTTGTTGCAGGAGAGCTCCTTGCCCTGCAGCTGGCGGTAAGTCGCCAGGCTGCCGGCGACCGGGCGCTCGTCGCGGTAGAACGCCGCGCTCTGGTGCGGGTTCTCGCCATAGCGCAGGTCCTGCAGCCTGGCAAACTGCAGGCTGAGCACATCGGGGTACTCGCGCCGCCGCCGGCCCGCATCGAGCGAGAACAGATAGTTTGCGATGGCGCCGTCGTACGCGGCGGTGTGCGCGAACACTTTTTTCGCCAGCGCGAAGCGCGTGGCGTCCGAAATGCCCCCGCTCGCGCGCATCTCTTCCAGCACCCGTGCGTAATCGGCCGGGTCCACGACCACGCCGACTCCCGCATGGTTCTTCGCCGCCGCGCGCAGCAGCGCGGGGCCGCCGATGTCGATGTTCTCGATGGCGTCCTCGAAGCTGCAATCGGGATCCGCCACCGCTGCCTGGAAAGGATAAAGATTCACGACCAGGAGATCGATCGGCGGAATGCCTGCGCTGCGCAGCGCCGCGAGGTGCCCTGGATCGTCGCGCCGCGCGAGCAGCCCGGCGTGAATTTTCGGGTGCAGGGTCTTGACGCGGCCGTCGAGCATCTCCGGGAACCCGGTGTAGGCCGAGACCTCGGTGACCGCGATGCCTTCCTTCTCCAGCAGCTTCGCCGTGCCGCCGGTGGACAGGATCTGCACGCCGAGCGCAGCGAGTGCGCGGGCGAACTCGACAATGCCGGACTTGTCGGAGACGCTGAGAAGCGCCCGGCTGACCTTCGTCACTACCCTTTGATCCGCAGCTGCTGCATCTTCTTGCGGAGCGTATTGCGGGTGACGCCCAGCATCTGGGAGGCGAGCGACAGGTTGCCTGCCGCCTTGCCGAGCACCGTTTCGATCATGGGCTTCTCGATGTTCTTCAGCACCATCTCGTAGATCGAGGTCGGCTTTTCGCCGTCCATGTCCTTGAAGTAGCGCTCGAGCGAGCGCTTGACGCAATCCGACAGCTCATTGCTCCGTTTCATGCGGCGAGTCTCTCGAAATAGTCGTTCACTGCTGCGCACTGCGCCGCCGCGGCATCGATCTTGTTCACCGCGCAGCGCAGTGCCTCCCCACCGGGCAGCTCGCGCACCGTCCAGCCGATGTGCTTGCGCGCCACCCGGGCCCCCTGCTCCGACCCATAAAGCGTGTACAGCCCCTCGAGATGCTCGATCAGGATCGCGCCCATCTCCGCGGCAGGCGGCGGCGCCAGCCGCTCGCCCGTCTCGAGGTAATGCGAAATTTCCCGGAACAGCCACGGCCTTCCCTGCGCCGCGCGTCCCACCATGATGCCGTCGGCCCCCGTGAGCTCGAGCACGCGCTTTGCGTCCTCGGGCGTGCGGACGTCGCCGTTGGCGACCACCGGGATGCGCAGCCGGGATTTCACCTCGGCAATGGTCTCGTACTCGGCGCATCCTTCGAACATGCAGGCGCGCGTGCGGCCGTGAATCGAAAGCAGCTGCACGCCGGCCGATTCGGCGATGCGCGCGATGCGCAAGGCATTGCGCCGTTCCGGCGCCGGGCCGGTGCGGATCTTCAGCGTGACGGGAACACCCGCCGCCGCGACCACCGCCTCCAGGATGCGCGCCACCCGCGGCTCGTCCTCGAGCAGCGCCGAGCCGGCCGCGACGTTGCACACCTTCTTCGCCGGGCACCCCATGTTGATGTCGATGATGTCGGCCCCGCGCTCGACGTTGTAGCGCGCGGCCTCGGCGAGCAGGGCGGGATCCGAGCCGGCGATCTGCACCGAAATCGGGCCCGGCTCGCCGCAATGGTCCGCCCTGAGGCGGGTTTTGCGCGACTCGCGCAGCTCGGGTCGCGACGACAGCATCTCGGAGACGGCGATCGCCGCGCCGTAGCGCCGAGCGAGCCGCCTGAACGGGCGATCGGTGATGCCCGCCATCGGAGCGACGAACAACGCGTTGCGCAGTTGATGCGCGCCGATTCTCATTGCGTGATTGACGTTCGAGGGAAAGGGATTCTAGCCCGTTTCCTTCCGAAAAAGAATCACGTTTTTCAGGGTAGCGCCGATGGACCGTAGATCATCCGGCGCGCGAAAAAACGCCGCGCCGGCGGAAAAACGTCAAGCGCCGCGAGAGCCGCGCCGCGCGCGCCGCGCGCAAATCGATTCGAGCCGAGGAAGGCGCCCGCCAGAAAATCCGTGACCCGGATGGTGGCGGCCGCGTCGAGGCGCCGGCGCGCCGCGTAACGCCCGAGCGTCGCCGCATCGCCCGGGTCGCTTGACCTGCGCCAGGCCTGCGCCAGGTCCCAGGCATCGCGCAGGCCGAGGTTGAGCCCCTGCCCGGCGACCGGGTGCAGCGTTTGCGCCGCGTTGCCGATGAAGACCGCGCGGGGGGCGATGCGCGTGGCCCGCACGCGCAGCACGAGCGGCTGCACCGCGCGCGCTTCGACCTTGACGGGCCGGCCGGGACGGTGGCCTGCGGCAGCGCCCAGCTCGGCGAGAAATTCTGCGTCCGGGGCAGCCGCCAGCGCCCGGGCTTTCTCCGGCCGGCGGCTCCATACCATCGCATAGCGGCCGGCGAACGGCAGGAGCGCGAGCGGCCCTTCCGGCGTGAAGCGTTCGAACGCTGCGCTGTGCGAAGGCGGGTCCGTGTGCACGAGCGCCACCACCGCGTCCTGCGCGTAACGCTTCTCTTCTGCATCCGGCGCCGCGCCTTCCGCATGCACCACGCATTTCGCCGCCACCTCGTCTTTGGTAATGAATTCTTCGACTTGGCTTCGCAAGCTCGCGGCCAGCGTTGAATAATCCACGACATACCCCAAGGCCGGAACGCCGGCATCGCCTGCTTCGAGGCGCGCATGGCCGAAGCCTCCGGCCTGGGAGACGTGGATCGTTTCGATCGGCGTCGCGCTTTGCCATGCGCCGACGCGCTCCAGGATCAGTCGGCTGGCGTACGACAGCGCGATCGGGCGGAACGAAGTGGCAAAGGAAGTCTTGTCGAAAACCGCGACGCGCAATCCCGTGTCGCGCAGGGCCAGGGCAAGCGTACAGCCGACCGGCCCGGCGCCGTGGATGAGGACGTCAGTCTCTGCTGCGGGCATCGCGCATCAGCGCCTCGATGTCCTCGATGCGCTTCGGCGCTTCGGCGGTAATCACTTCGCCGCCGCCCTCGGTGACGAGGACGTCGTCCTCGATGCGGATGCCGATGTTGTGCAGCGGCTTTGGCACATCGTCGGCGGGACGGACGTAGAGGCCGGGCTCGACCGTCAGCACCATGCCCGGCGCGAGGCTGCGCCACTTTCCCGAGCGCTTGTAATCGCCGGCATCGTGCACGTCGAGGCCCAGCCAGTGCCCGGTGCGGTGCATATAGAAGCGCTTGTAGGTTTCCTTCTCGAGGACCTCGTCGAGCGTTCCGGAAAGAAGCTTCAGGTCGAGCATGCCTTGCGCGAGCACGCGAACCGCCGCGTCGTGCGGATCGTTCCAGGCATTGCCGGTGTGCACTTTTGCGATCGCCGCGAGCTGCGCCGCGAGCACCACCTCGTAGGCGTCGCGCTGCGCCGCGCTGAACCGGCCGTTCACCGGAAAGCTGCGCGTTACGTCCGAGGCGTAGCCATCGAGCTCGCAGCCGGCGTCGATCAGCAGCAGGTCGCCGCCGCGCAGCGGCGCATTGTTGAAGACGTAGTGCAGCACGCAGGCATTCGGCCCCCCGGCGACGATCGGCCAGTAGGCGGGGAACTGCGCGCCGCTGCGCCGGAACTCGTAGAGCAGCTCGGCTTCGATCTCGTACTCGTTGCGTCCCGGGCGCGTCGCCTGCATCGCGCGCCGGTGCGCGCCGGCGGCAATGCGCGCCGCGCGCCGCATCACCGACAGCTCGTGCGCGTCCTTGAGCAGCCGCATGTCGTCGATCAGCCCGCGCACGTCCTGCACGCGATCGGGGGCCGCGACGCCTGCGCGCGCGCGGGCGCGCACGGTGTTCAGCCAGTTCATCGCCCGCGCATCCCAGTGTGCGTCGGCGCCGAGGGGGTAGAACAGCGCCGGGGAGTCTTCCAGCAGCGCCGCGAGGGTTTCGTCGAGCTTGCCGATCGGGTGCGCCTCGTCGAAGCCGAAGCGCTCGCGCGCGGTCTCGGGCCCGTAGCGGTAGCCGTCCCAGATCTCGCGTTCCTCGTTGCGGCTGCGGCAGAAGAGCAGCGACTTCGGCGTGCTTCCGGCGACGATCACCAGCGCCGCGTCCGGCTCGGGGAAGCCGCTCAGGTAATAGAAATGGCTGTCGAAGCGGTAGGGGAAATGCGTGTCGCGGTTGCGCACCCGCTCCGGCGCAGTGGGAATGACGGCGACTCCCGCCGCCATGGCTTCGGCCAGCCGCCGGCGCCGCTCGGAGTACATCGATATCGAATCAGTCGGCTTCATTTCGCGATGCCAGGCGCGCGTTCAGTTCGGCAAGCCGCTCGGCGGAGCCGACGTCCTGCCACAGGCCGGTGAACACCTCGCCGCTCAGTCGCCGGAGCTCCGCCGCCGCGCGCAGGAGCGGCGCAAGGGGCGCTCTTTCGCCGGGCTTCACCTGCGCGAAGAGCGCCGGCGACATGACCGCTACGCCTGCATAAGTGTAGCGCTGACCCGGGCCGTTGCCGATGAAGCCGTCATCGAGCGTGAAGTCGCCTGCCGGGCGGTGCGGCGGATTGGGCACCAGCACCAGGTGGCCGAGCCGACTGGCGAGAGAATGCTTTAATAGTTTCTCGAAGTCCATTTCGCAATAGACATCTGAATTGACAAGCAGGAATGGCTCATCCCCGAGCAGCGCGCGCGCCTGGGCGAGGCCGCCCGCGGTTTCGAGCGGCTGCGGCTCGCGCGAGTAGGCGATGCGCAGGCCGTAGCGCGCGCCGTCGCCGATGCGCTCCACGATGCGCTCGGCGAGGTGCGACACGTTGATCACGGCTTCGCGGCAGCCGCTCGTCGCCAGCCGCTCGAGGTGCCAGGCGAGGAGCGGCTTGCCGCCCGCCTCGACCAGCGCCTTGGGAAGGTCGTCGGTCAGGGGACGCAGCCTCTCCCCACGGCCCGCTGCGAGGATCATGGCCTTCATTCGAGCTCGTCGAGGAGCCTGGCGAGCGGGGCGAGCGCGGCGTAGCGCTCGGACACTGCGCGCGCATAGCGGAGGAAGCGCGGCGTATCCTCGAGATATTTCGGCTTGCCGTCGCGATAGTTGATGCGCGCGAAGATACCAAGGACCTTGAGGTGGCGCTGCAATCCCATCCACTCGAACGCGCGCCAGAACTCCGCGAAGCCGGTTTCCACCGGCAGCCCGGCGCGCTTCGCTTTTTCCCAGTACCGCACGCTCCAGTCGAGCACCCGTTCCTCGTCCCAGCTGACAAAGGCATCGCGCAGCAGCGACACCATGTCGTAGGTGATCGGCCCGAGCACCGCGTCCTGGAAGTCCAGCACGCCCGGGTTCGGATCGCTCACCATCAGGTTGCGCGGCATGTAATCGCGATGCACATAGACTGCGGGCTGCGCCAGGGCGCTCTTCGCGAGCAACCGAAAAATGCCTTCAAGCGCGGATTTCTGGGCGTTTGATAACTCGACCCCCAAGTGCCTCGATACATACCACTCGGGGAAGAGGTTCATCTCGCGGCGCAGCAGCGCCTCGTCATAGGGCGGCAGCTCGCCGGGGCGCGTCGCGAGCTGCCAGCGCAGCAGCGCGTCGGTGGCGTCGCCAAGGAGCCGCGCCGCGTTGTCCGCATTGAGCTCCTGCAGGTAGGTCTGCGTGCCGAGGTCGCCGAGCAGCAGAAATCCCTGAGCGAGGTCCTCGGCGTGCACCTCCGGCGCATGCACGCCGGCCGCGTGCAGCAGGCGGGCGACGTGCACGAACGGCCGGCAATCTTCCTGGTCGGGCGGCGCATCCATGACGACGTAGGAGCGGCCGTCGGGCAGGGTGGCGCGAAAGTAGCGGCGGAAGCTTGCATCGACCGAGGCGGGGGTGAGGGAGAAGCGCGCGCCGCGCAGCTGCGCGGCGAGCCAGGATTCCACCGCAGCGCGCCGAGAATCGGCGTGTATCATTGAAAATTCTAACATCAAGAGCACTCCCGCTCGCTCCATGGAGTACCGCTTCGCGACGCTGGCGCTCGCGCTCCTCGCTGCCGCGCCGGTCCTCGCGCAAACCAAAAGCGCAGGCGAGCCGGGCCCCATGACGATCGACGCCGAGCACATCGAGGGCGTCAGCGAGATCGAGTTCACGGCGCGCGGCAACGCCGAGATCAAGCGCGACGAGCTTTCGATTTTCGGCGACGTCCTCAGGTACAACGCGGAATTCGGGCGCATCGAGGGCGATGGCGGCGTGCGCATGCAGCAGGGCGTGGACCGTTTGTTCGGCCCGCACCTGCTGTACAACACGCTCGACGAGACCGGCGTGTTCGAGCAGCCTGGCTTCCTCATGCAGCGCGATCTGCCGGCGCACGGCAGCGCCGAGCACATGGAGTTCCTCGGCAAGGACAAGTACCGCTTCAGGAACGCGACCTTCACTACGTGCTCGCCCGCCAAGGAAGACTGGCGGCTGGAGGCGGCGGAGATCGAGCTCGATTACGAAGCGGAGGAGGGCAAGGCGAAGAGTCCGCGCCTGCGCTTCTTCGACCACACGCTGATCGCGGCGCCGTTCGCCAGCTTCCCGCTCGAGAACCGCCGCCGCAGCGGCATTCTCGCGCCTTACTACGCCCATACCTCGACGCGCGGCCTGGAAGTCGGTGTGCCGTACTACTGGAACATCGCGCCCGAGAGCGACGCGACGATCACGCCGGTCACCATGCAGAAGCGCGGCTTCCAGCTGAAGAACCAGTTCCGCTACCTCGAGCGCAGCTATGCCGGCGACCTGAAGCTGGAATACATGCCGGAAGACTCGATCCTCAAGGACAAGCGCTACGGTGCATCGCTGCAGCACGCGCAAACCTTCCGGCCGGGCTTTACCGGGAACGTGGATTACAACAGGGTTTCCGACAACCGCTATTTCGTCGACCTCGCGTCGCAGGTGCGGCAAGTCTCGGTCGGCAACCTGCAGCAGGACGGCTACGTCACCTATACCGGCTTGCTCGCGGGAAGCGGCTACACCCTGCAGGCGCGAGTACAGCGCTTCCAGACCCTGCAGGACCCGCTCGCGCCGATCGTTCCGCCGTACCATCGCGTGCCGCAGCTCAATTTCAGCACCAGCAAGAACGACATCGGCGGCTTGCTCGACGGCGCGCTGGGCGCCGAGTACGTGTCCTTCCGCCATGAAAGCCTCATCCAGGGCTCGCGCTCCAGCGTCAGCCCGACCTTCGCCGCGCCGATCATTACACCCGGGTGGTTCCTCACGCCGAAGGTGGGGCTGCGCTACGTCGGCTACAGCCTCGATCGCCTCGCTCCCGGCCAGGAAGCCGGGCCGCACGCCACGATCCCCTGGTTCAGCGCCGACAGCGGGTTGATCTTCGAGCGCGACTCGCGCTGGTTCGGCGAGAACCTGACGCAGACGCTCGAGCCGAGGCTGTTCTACGTAAGGGTGCCCTTCCGCAACCAGGACCAGATGCCGCTCTTCGATACCGCCCTCGCCGACTTCAACTATGCGCAGCTGTTCTCGGAGAACCGGTTCGCGGGCGGCGACCGCTTCGGCGACGCCAACCAGGCCACCCTGGCCCTGACGACGCGCTTCTTGCAGAGCGGCGGCCAGGAGGCCTTCCGCGCCACGGTCGGACAGCGCTACTACTTCGAGGACGAACGTGTCGGGCTGACGCCCACCTCGGAGCTGCGCAACTATCACACCTCGGATGTCCTTGCCTCGGTGGGCGGGCGGCTGTTCCGCTACTGGACCTTCGACGCCACCACCCAGTACAACCCACGCGATCAGCGCTCGCAGCGCTACACCGTGGGCACGCGCTATGCGCCCGAGCTGGCAAAGGTGGTCAACCTCAGCTACCGCTTCAACCGCGATCCGGCGACTCCGCTCAAGCAGGTCGACGTATCGGGGCAGTGGCCGGTCGCGGCGGGCTGGTACGCCGTCGGGCGGTACAATTACTCGATTCTGGACCAGCGCCTGCTCGAAGGCCTGGCCGGCTTCGAGTACAACGCCGGCTGCTGGGTGTTTCGCGCAGTCGTGCAGCGCATCCAGGCCGCGGCACAAGTGAGCTCGACAGGTTTTTATTTCCAGCTCGAATTCAACGGCGTTGGCCAGATCGGTACGCAGGAGGCCGTGACGCTGCTCAGGCGCAGCGTTCCCGGCTACTCGGTCACCAACCCGCGGGACCAGACACTTGAGCCGCCGGCCTCGCGGCCGCGGCTGCCGTTCGAACAGGTTTACTAGTCATGTCCACAAGCAGGTTTTTCACAGCACTTTTTCTCGCCTTGCCGTTTGCGGCGCTGGCGCAGAGCGTCACCGTCGTCGACCGCATTGTCGCGGTCGTCAACAAGGAAGTCGTCACGCTTTCCGAGCTGAACGACGCGGTCGGCCGCGCCGAGCGGCAGCTGCGCCGGCAGAACACGCCCGCGCCCGAGCGCGACGTGCTCCAGCGCCAGATGCTGGAACGCCTGATCCTGGAGAAGGCGCAGCTGCAGATGGCGCGCGAGACCGGCATCCGCGTCGACGAGCTGCAGCTCGACCGCGCGGTGCAGCGCATCGCCGAGAACAACACGATGGCGCTGGCCGAGTTCAGGCGCGCCCTCGAGACCGACGGCGTGTCGTTCGAAGGCTGGCGCGAGGACCTGCGCGAGCAGATCCTCCTGACGCGGCTGCGCGAGCGCGAGGTGGACGACAAGATCCAGGTGAGCGACACCGAGGTGAACCTGTTCCTCGAGGAAATGAAGGCCGCGCCGGCCGAGCGTGTCGAATACCATCTGTCGCACATCCTCGTGCGCGTGCCCGAGCAGGCAAGCCCCGAGCGGCTGGAGGCGGCGCGCGCGAAAGCCGAAAAGGCGCTTGCCCAAGCGCGCGCCGGCGGCGATTTCGGCAAGCTCGCCGCCAGCTATTCCGATGCCGCCGACGCCCTGCAAGGCGGCTCGCTCGGCTGGCGCACGCAGGACCGCCTGCCCGAGCTGTTCGCCGCCACGCTGCTCAACATGAACCCGGGAGAAGTGAGCGCGGTGCTGCGCAGTCCCGCCGGGTTTCACGTGCTGAAGCTGGTCGAGCGCCGCGGCGCCGCGTCGAGTGCGCCGGTGACGCAGACCCGGCTGCGGCACATCCTGATCCGCACCAGCGACACGGTGTCCGAGAGCGAGGCGCGGCGGCGCCTGCTCGATCTGCGCGATCGGATGGTCAACGGCAAGGCCGATTTCGCCGAGCTGGCGCGCGTGCATTCCGACGACGGCACGGCGAGCCGCGGCGGCGAGCTCGACTGGATCTATCCCGGCGACACGGTGCGCGATTTCGAGCGCGCCTACGAGGAGCTCAAGGAGGGCGAGATCAGCCAGCCGGTGAGAACGCCTTTCGGCTATCACCTCATCCAGGTGCTCGAGCGGCGCTCGGCCGAGATGAACCCGGAGCGCCGCCTGCTGCAGGCGCGGCAGGTGCTGCGCGAGCGCAAGTCCGACGAGGCCTACCAGGAGTGGCTGCGCCAGCTGCGCGACCAGAGCTATATCGAAGTGCGGCTTGACGAAAGATAAGCCCGTCATCGCGCTCACCTCGGGCGAGCCCGCAGGGATTGGTCCCGAGCTCTGCGTCCGGCTCTGCGCAGAGCGGCTTGATGCGCGCATCGTCGCGATCGGCGACCGTGGCCTGCTGCGCGGCTGCGCGCACATCGAGCACGTGGCTTTGCAGCGGGCGCGCGTGCCGGGCAAGCTCGATCCGGCGAACAGCCGTTACGTGCTGGCGGTGCTCGACCGCGCAGTGCGCGGTTGCCTGGAGGGCGAGTTCGACGCGATGGTGACCGCGCCGGTGCACAAAGGGGTGATCAACGACGCCGGCATCGGCTTCACCGGCCACACCGAGTACCTCGCCGAGCGTGCAAAGGCCGCGCACGTCGTGATGATGCTGGTCGGCGGCGGGCTGCGCGTCGCGCTGGCGACGACCCATTTGCCGCTTTCTCAAGTGCCAGGCGCAATCACAACGCAAAATCTGATCAGAACTCTCCAGGTCCTCGACGCTGACCTGCGGCGGCGTTTCCGCATCGCGCGGCCGCGCATTCTCGTCGCCGGGCTCAACCCGCACAGCGGAGAGTCAGGGCATCTCGGACGCGAGGACATCGAGGTCATCGCGCCCGCGATTGCCGCCGCCGCGGCCGCGGGCATCGAGGCGCGCGGTCCGATTCCCGCGGACACGCTGTTCGTGCCGGAGCGGCTGAGCGCCGCCGATTGCGCGCTCGCCATGTACCACGACCAGGGCCTCCCGGTGCTCAAATACGCGAGCTTCGGACGCGGCGTGAACGTGACCCTCGGCCTGCCGTTCGTGCGTACTTCGGTCGACCATGGCACGGCGCTCGAGCTCGCCGGCACCGGCAAGGCCGACCCGGGCAGCCTGATCGAGGCGACCAAGCTTGCGCTCGAGCTCGCATCGGCCGCGTAAGCGCTTCGGCCAGCATTTCCTGCATGACCCGAGGGTGCTTGCGCGCCTGGTGGAATCCATCAATCCGGCAAGGGACGATGTCATCGTCGAGATCGGCCCGGGAGAAGGGGCGCTGACCAGGCATTTATTGAAGCTGGCCGGGCATTTCGAAGTCATCGAGCTCGACCGCGATCTGGCCTCCGGGCTCGCCGCCGAATTTCCGCCGCCGCGCCTGATCGTGCACTGCGCTGATGCGCTCGAGTACGATTTCAGCCGCTTTCCGGCCGGCGTACGGATCGTCGGCAACCTGCCCTACAACATCTCGACGCCGCTGCTGTTCCACCTGGCGCGCTTCGCGGAGCGCGTGCGCGACCTGCATTTCATGCTGCAGCTCGAGGTGGTCGAGCGCATGGTCGCCGCGCCTTCCACGGCTGCCTACGGCCGGCTTTCGGTCGCCCTGCAGGCGCGCTTCAGGATGAAGAAGCTGTTCAAGGTCTCGAAGGGGGCCTTTCGCCCGCCGCCGAAAGTGGAATCGGCCGTGGTGCGACTGGAACCGCTCCCCAGGATTCTGGAAATTGATGAACAGCTTCTAAGACGTGCGTTTTCGGCGCGACGCAAGACGCTGCGCAATGCCCTGCCGGAAATCGATTTCGCGGCGCTGGGGATCGACTCGAACCTGAGGCCCGAGAACCTCTCGCCCGAGGACTACGCGCGCCTTTCGATGAACTCGATCTTGTAGCCGTCCGGGTCTTCGACGAAGGCGATCATGCTGGTGCCGCCCTTCACCGGCCCCGGCTCGCGCGTCACCTTGCCGCCCTTGTGCCTCGCCGCGTCGCAGGTCTTGCGCAGGTCATCGACCTCGATCGCGACGTGCCCGTAGGCGCCGCCGAGATCGTAGCGCTCGACGCCGTAGTTGTAGGTGAGCTCGAGCACGGCGCTGCGCTCTTCGCTGTCGTAGCCGACGAAGGCGAGCGAGTACTTCTGCTCGGGGCGGTCGGTGGTGCGCAGCAGCTTCATGCCGAGCACTTCCGTATAGAACCTGACCGAGCGATCCAGGTCGCCGACCCTCAGCATGGTGTGAAGAATTCGCATGGATTTCAGCCTCGCGTGACAAATAGGGGAAGCGACGCGCCCGCGAGCTCCAGCCGCTCGCGCGCTTCGCGCCACTCGGGATAGAGCCTGGCGACCAGGCTCCAGAAGCGCTTCGAATGGTTGAGCTCGGAGAGGTGCGCCACCTCGTGGGCGATGACGTAATCAGCCAGCGCGGGATCGAGGTGCACCAGGCGCCAACTCAGCCGAATCGAGCCGTCCTCGCTGCAGATGCCCCACTGGCTGCGCGCGCTGGACAGCGCAATGCGCGGCGCGGGCAGGCCTAGCCGGCTGGCATAGTGGTTGGTCCTTGGCTTCAGCGCTTCGAGCGTACTTGCCTTCAGCCACTGGATGAGCGTATCGATCACGCGCGAGCGCGGGGCATGAATGATCAATTGATCTTGATGCCATTTCACTGCTCGCGCGCCCTCGTGCACGTCCAGGAATACCGGCGCGCCGAAGAGCGGCAACGTTTCGCCGCTCTCCCCGTGCAGCACGGCCGGACGGGGCGCGCGGGACCACTCGTCGAGCTTGGCGACGATCCAGCGCTCCTTGCCGCGCAGGAAAGCCTCGATCTCGCGCCACGGCATGCGCAGCGGCGCGGCGACGGCGAGG
>WNEZ01012161.1_pt1 | contig 13841 bp, 15 predicted proteins | sample 5400521 | NCBI WGS metagenome assembly WNEZ01 (sample SAMN13153339, study PRJNA577476) | soil metagenome | isolation source: 120 cm saprolite under Douglas fir tree site 2 hole 1 replicate 1 | place: USA:California | collected 2015-04-18 | reverse complement strand
CTGCGCGCGCAGCCTGCCTCCGCTCGTGGTGAGCTTGGTGACGGGGTTGGGAGACGAATCGCCGCGGCATCGACCGGGCACGAACTTTCTGGAATGAATCATGAAATTTGCGACCATCGCGCTGCTTCTCGTCGGACTGGTGACGGCGAGCAACGCCGCCCTTGCACAGGCCATGAACGCGGACGACCTCAAATGGATCAATCAATGCGTCGCCGACAACAAGGGTGGTGCCATCTCGCTGTCGGACGAAGTCGGCAAGATAACGGGGTTAAAGAACGGTCGCGCCGGACCGCCGCCGCGGCAGAGCTAATGCCGATGAGCGTGATGCATGTCGGGCGTGTGCGGATGGGCATGTTCAAGACGATCATGCCGATGCCTGTGGGTGTGCGGCTCGCCCGCCGGATCGTCCGGCCCGTGCTCGTGTTGATGATGCTCGTCATGGACATGCGGGTGCGCATGCACCATCGCCTCGTGGACGTGGTCATGTTCATGACGCTCGGTCACGTGCAGCCATACCCCCAATCCCATCAGGGCACCGGCCGCAAGGAGCCCCCACGTGACGTTCTCTCCGAGGGCAACGACTGCGACTGCCGCGCCGAGGAACGGCGCGGTCGAGAAGTAAGCACCGGTCCGGGCGGCGCCGAGGTGTCGAAGGGCGACGACGTAGAGCGCGAGGCTCACGCCATATCCAAAGAACCCCGTGACCGCTGCGAGCAGCAAGGCAGGAGACCATGGAATCGAGGCTCCGGCCCACGCTCCAATCAGGATATTGACCGGCCCGGCAACGACCCCTTTCAACTCCGTGATCTGCAGGGGATCGGCGAGCGAGGCCTTGCGCGTCAGGTTGTTGTCGAGGCCCCAGGCGACGCACGCGCCCAGGATCGCGAGCGGACCCTGCACATTTTGGATGCTCGGCGTTCCTGACCAGGACAGAACGACCGCTCCGGCAAGAAGACAGCCCATTCCGAGCGCCACGCGGCGATCGACATTCTCCCGGAACACGAACCAGGCGATCACGGCGGTGGCCGCGCCTTCGAGCGCGAGCAGGAGCGAAGCCGTGGCGGCATCCGTCCGGGCGAGGCCGAACATCAGCAGCAGCGGGCCGACCACCCCGCCGGCCGCGATCGCCGCCGCGAGCTAGGCAACGTCCTTTCGCTGGAGCGGCACTTGCGGTGCGCTCGCCGAGCCAAGGACATGCGAGGCGAAGCGACGCAACAAGCCTACGCCGACGCCGGCCCCGCAATAGAGGAGCCCGGCGAGGACGGCGGGATGGATTTCGCCGAGCAGGACCTTCGCCGCCGGCGTCGAGACGCCGAACAATGCCGCCGAGGCAAGTGCGTAGAGGACCGCGCGGCCGTGCATGGCGCGATGCTAGCGCGTAGAGCATTGATCGCAAGCCCGCTGCCGGTCGGCAACCCTGGAATCGATCAGCCGGCCGGCCAGTTTCGCCCGATGCTCACACGCAATGCCGATTTGCGGCGTTGGAGAAGGCCGAACGAAGTCACCGCAGATGGTGCTTAGCGGAGGTGCGCGGCAATTTCTCCTTGAGATCGACTGCGGCTCGAAACGCGCGCCGCAATCGAGAATTGTCAATACGCGCGATGTGACTCTTGAGGATAGTTGCCCGCTGCGGATCATCGAGCGCGGTGATCGCCTTGCAGACTTCACGGCTTGTTCTGCGGAAGAAACTTGGGGCTGACGGCCTCCAGGAGAGCCCGAGCGCGTCGATTTCATCGGCAATGGCTAGTACGGCCGCTTCATCCTTCGGATCCCAGGTGATGGCGAAACGCAGAAGCAGCAGCAGCCATTCCCGAACTCGTCCGGCCTGCCGATCCTGCGAACCGACCGTCCCGCCCACCGGGTTCGCAGAGGCACCCGCCGGCGGTTTTCGCTTTGGTGCGACGGGCTGCGCAGGCCCGTGTGCATGGAAAGCCATGGACACCAACCCTTGTCACCTCACGCGACTTTCGAGATCGGGTTCAACTCGCATTGCCGCGCCGAAACGGCGGAGCCGCATTCATGGATGGTGCCGGCCTCGACAATGAGCCCATGCCTTTCCAGCATGGAGCGAAGGTTTCGGTTGGCCGCGGGCTCCTGCGGGTCGATCCAGACGACCAATACGCCCGCGGGACTTAGAAAATCCATCAGCCAATCGAGGGTCGTCTCGAAGGCTTTGATCGAGCGCTGCCGCCAATCGACGAGAGCCACGTCGTATTGTCCGGCCGGAAGGCCGCAATTCGATGTCGTTGCCACGCGGGCATAGCCGCGCCGGTGCAACTCGAACATGAGCTCGGCGCCCTTCGAGCCCGCGACGATGATGCGTTGCAGCTTCGAGCAGCGTGTCAGCGCGATCATCGACTCCATGATTCGCGCGCTTGCTGGGGTGAGAGGGGGCTGGACCATGATTGCCACCGTTCAGGTCGACATGTTCCGAGCTGATCGGCGAGGGACGCTAGGCGGCTCGCGCAAGCGGAGGCCGGGTGGGGGGCGTGAAGTGATCACTGGCCCGAGGCCTGCCGCTCATGTCGAGCTCGAGCGTGCCGGGGACCATGATGACGGCCTGCGGCCGGTTGCCGTTCTCGAACATGGCAAATTTGAGGGCTTGGACGCGATCGACGAACAGTCCGCCGCAAAGGCCTTTTGGATCCTGAACGACCCAGTTGCCACGACTGTTCCGGCCGATCAGGAAGAGCGGGGGGTTCGAGCTCGCTGGGGGAGGCTCGCCTTTGATCATGACACGTCTCCTTTGGTCTCGACTGGGAGTGCGTTAGCGAACGATCGGAACGCGGTGAATTTTGCGCAGCTGCGATTCCCGGACGGCATTGCGCATTCTCGCCTCGACGAAAGCGTCGAGTGCTTGCAAGAATCCGCGATACAGCCCCTCGATTCTCGGCGCGACCGTCCGGGCAAATGACACGGCAAGCAGGATTGGAGTGGCCATTGAAGTCTCTCCTTTGCTGTTCATCTTGGAGATTTTTCCCGGGCGTTTCGCGTTACAGATGCCGCAGTCAGCCGCACGGGTGATTTGATCTACGGCGCCAATGTGCTGATCGGCGCATATAAATTCGAGAGGGAGCCAGATCCGTTCTCATAAGGGCGGCATAAAGATCGCTGACAGGCGGTTTCATTGAGGACTCACGCTCATCCTGCGACCGCGTAATCAAGCGAAATTGTCGCAGCAAAGGGCGCGGCCTGGCTTGCCCGAACCTGCGGCACGGAGTTTGGCCGGACTTCGCTCGCATTGAGGCTGCGGTGCCGCGCTTCGACGAACGCACTCAGGATCGCCAACGGCAGGCTTTCGTGGCTTGCTTCGGCCATGTCGTCGAGCTCGACGGGAAGCCCGAGCCGCCTCGACAGTGCGCAATACCACTCGCCGTCCTCGAAGATGAGACGACGAAGCTTCCACTGCGGCAACTCCAGCTCGAGCAGCGCAAGTGTTGCGTCGGCAAGGCCGCCTGCTTCGATTAGGCGAGCGACTCTTGCCTTCGCCGTCGGATGATGTGCATGGAAGCGCAGGCACGCTCGAGCGGTCACGTCGGTGAGGAGTTCGGGCGTGATTGTCCGGGCGTGGCGAAGATGCTCCTGCAGTTCGCGCAGGACCTGGTCATGGTTCGGATCGAATGACATGGAAGTGCCTTAAACTGCCACCAGAAGACATTCGACTGCTATCGAAAAATGGACAAGACGGCATAAAAAATCGAGACGGGAAAAGAGTACGCGGCATAGGGTTTTCATAGGAGAACCGGTGCGCTCTCATAAGGGTCGGACTCCACGTCGCACCACAATGCAGCGGTTCGCAGCGCCGTTGGCCGGCGTGCGATGAGCCAGCACGTCCTGTCCGCGCTGGAGCGGCCCGCCTTCTGTTTTTATGCCGCCCCTATGACGGTGACCGAGATTCCGTCTGGAATTCCTATGCCTTTTGCATCACATCTGTTGCACAGGTTGGCATCGCAAGGACGTGATAGGCCGAAAATGGCAGCCATGTTTCTGATGGAGCGTATTATGAAAGTCCAATTTCGAAATATCGCGAGATCGGAATTGTCGGCGCTAATGACGGTGGTAGCTATCCTGATGACCGGGATGCTGACCAAGCTTGGTATTGCGATAGAGGTTTTCCATCGCGAATTCCCATTCCTCAGCCATTGATCGGCTCTGATAGGAGACGCGCCATGAGTCAACATCGTTCGAGTGTGGTATTCGTTTTGGCTTCCGCGGGAGCGAAGGCCTGTGTGGCCGTGGTGAATGCTTATCGGACGCTGATCACGCCGGACCACTATCGGCCCGAGGCGCACTACATGAGGGGCCGGGCCCGAAATGGCGCGCGAGACACGCCCAGGTGTCCAGCCGACGGTAGGAAAGGCGAGTCCATGAGTGACTTCTGGATGAGTATCTTAGCAGCGCAGAAGGCCGCTGCCGGGACCAAGCCTCCCGATCGCAGGCACCGCGTTCTCTCGATCGTCGGCGGAATCGCCCTCGCTGTGTTGATCGGCGCCGGGCTGTTCATTGCGGCGGCGCTCAATGGCTGACATCCCGGATACGAGGAACGTTCTTGGGACAAAAGCTTGGAGGAGCTGAAAGTGAAGCCCGAGCACGACGCGCGGCGAACAATCATCCGCGAATGGATGTCGCTTGCAAGGGAGAAGCGACAAACCGAGGAGCAGGCGGCGGCATTTGCGAAGATATCGGTTGAGAAGCATGAGGTCCCCTGCAGCGGGGACCCGCACCAGAGGATCATGACCTGGCTGTTACCCCGAATTGGGAAAGGCTAGCGGCGCATCGAGCAGTCAACGCGGCGGTGCCGCTTGCCGACGGCTTCTGTCTCGATCGGCAAGGAGAATCTTCCCCGCTAGCAATGAACGCAGGTATTGGGATCAAAACTCCCGGGGGGCGGGCCAGACCTGTGCGCGGTCGTATCTGAACCGGAGTAGGTTTGTGCTCACAATGGGTTAGTGGCTGATCGCCGATCATCGCCCGACGCTAATCTTTATGGGATTCTTATAATGTCACCCGCGGTTCCCTCTCGAATTCATATGCGATCGGTGACAGGTAATCGGGCCTGAACGGAACCCTGGATTCTGCGCGCTCGTGACGTAGGCCAAGCCGTGCCTCGCCAAGAACCGTCCGCTGCACACATTCCCCGTTCGTCGCTCGGAGCACCCCATGCTTGACGTCATCCTGCTCGCCGCCGCCCTCGGCTTCTTCGCGCTGTCGGTCGGCTACACGATCGCGTGCGATCGTCTCTGAGGAGGCATCCATGATCTTCGACTATTCGCTCGCCGCCCTCGTGACCGTGGGGCTGATGATCTATCTCACCTACGCTCTGCTCAAGCCTGAGCGGTTCTGAAGGGATCAACGACCATGACCGTCATCGGCTGGATCCAGATTCTGCTCTACTGCGCGATCATCGTCGCGATCGTGCCCTTCCTCGGCGGCTACATGACGCGCGTGTTCAACGGCGAGCGCACATTCCTTTCGCCGGTCCTGCGGCCGGTCGAAGCCGCCCTCTACTGGATCGGCGGCGTCGATGAGCGACGCGAGCAGCATTGGGTCACTTACACGGTCGCCATGCTGTTCTTCCACGTCGGCGGATTTCTCATCCTGTACGCGCTCATGCGCCTGCAGGGCTTCCTGCCGTTCAATCCGGCCGAGCAGTCCGCGGTAGCCCAGGATCTCTCCTTCAACACGGCCGTTAGCTTCATCACCAACACCAACTGGCAGAACTACGGCGGCGAAAGCACGCTGTCCTATCTCGTGCAGATGCTCGGCCTCACCCACCAGAACTTCCTGTCGGCGGCGACCGGCATCGTGCTGGCGGTGGCGCTGATCCGCGGCTTCGCCCGGGCGTCGATGCGGACGATCGGGAATTTCTGGGTCGATATCACGCGCTGCACGCTCCATATCCTGTTGCCGATCTGCGTCGTCTACGCGCTGTTCCTGGTGTGGCAGGGCATCCCGCAGACGCTCGGACCCTATGTCGAGGCGACGACCCTCGAAGGCGCCAAGCAGACCATCGCGGTGGGGCCGGTCGCCTCGCAGATCGCGATCAAGATGCTCGGCACCAACGGCGGCGGCTTCTTCAACGCCAATGCCTCGCATCCGTTCGAGAACCCGACCGCGTTGTCGAACTTCGTGCAGATGATCTCGATCTTCGCGATCGGGGCATCGCTCACCAACGTGTTCGGCCGCATGGTCGGCAACCAGCGCCAGGGCTGGGCCATTCTGGCAGTGATGGGCGTGCTGTTCATCGCCGGTGTCATCGTCTGCTACTGGGCCGAAGCGCACGGCAACGATGCCTTGACCGCGCTCGGCCTGACCGGCGGCAACATGGAGGGCAAGGAAGTCCGCTTCGGCATCGTCGCCTCCGCGCTGTTCGCGGTGATCACGACCGCCGCCTCCTGCGGCGCCGTCAACGCCATGCACGACTCGTTCACTGCGCTCGGCGGCATGATCCCGCTGATCAACATCCAGCTCGGCGAGATCATCGTCGGCGGCGTCGGCGCCGGCATGTACGGCATGCTGCTCTTCGTCATCATCTCGATCTTTGTCGCCGGCCTGATGGTAGGCCGCACTCCCGAATATGTCGGCAAGAAGATCGAGGCCAAAGAGGTGAAGATGGCGATGCTCGCCATCCTGGTCCTGCCGCTGATGTATCTCGGCTGGACCGCCGTTGCGATGCTGGTTCCGTCCGCCGTTGCCTCGATGGCGAATCCCGGACCACACGGTTTCACCGAGGTGCTTTATGCCTACACCTCGCAGACCGGCAACAACGGATCGGCCTTCGCCGGCCTGTCGGGCAACACCCTGTTCTACAACACCACCGGCGCGGTTGCGATGTTCATCGGTCGCTTCTGGATGATCATCCCCGCGATGGCGATTGCGGGCTCCCTCGTGGCCAAGAAATCCGTGCCGCCGTCAGCCGGCACGTTCCCGACCACCGGCGGCCTGTTCGTGGGCCTGGTGGTCGGCGTGATCGTGATCGTCGGCGGCCTCACTTTCTTCCCGGCGCTCGCGCTCGGTCCGATCGTCGAGCAGCTCGCGATGAACGCCGGCACGCTGTTCGCATCGAATTAACCCCGGAGCACGTCGATGGAAACCTCCAACCTGCGCAAGCGCATGCCGGTCTCGGCGCTCCTCGACCCCAAGATCGTGGTGCCGGCCATCGGCTCGGCTTTCGTGAAGCTCGACCCGCGTACGCTCATCAAGAACCCGGTCATGTTCGTGCTTGAGATCGTGACCGCGCTCACGACCGTCATCCTGATCCGCGACCTCGTGACCGGCGGAGGACAGATCGGCTTCGAGTTCCAGATCGTTCTGTGGCTGTGGTTCACCGTATTGTTCGCCAACTTCGCGGAAGCAATCGCCGAGGGGCGCGGCAAAGCGCAGGCGGATTCCCTGCGGCGCCAGCGCACGGAGACGCAGGCCAAGCTGCTGACCGACCGCGGCCGTGGCGGCTACAAAGCGGTCCCCAGCACCAGCCTGAGGGTGGGCGACGTCGTCCTGGTCGAGGCCGGCGACCTGATCCCCTCGGATGGAGACGTGATCGAAGGGATTGCTTCCGTCAACGAGGCGGCGATCACCGGCGAGTCGGCGCCGGTCATTCGCGAGTCCGGCGGAGACCGCTCCGCGGTTACCGGCGGCACCCAGGTTCTCTCCGACTGGATCAAGGTGCGGCAGAAGACGCCGAATGAGATTGCGCTCAATATCCTGCTCGTCGGCCTGACCATCATCTTCGTGTTCGCGACCGCGACCATTCCGAGCTACGTGAGCTATGCGGGAGGCGCCATTTCGGTGGTGATCCTGGTCGCGCTGTTCGTGACCTTGATCCCGACCACGATCGGCGCGTTGCTCTCGGCGATCGGCATCGCCGGCATGGACCGCCTGGTGCGCTTCAACGTGCTGGCGCTGTCCGGCCGCGCGGTCGAGGCGGCGGGCGACGTCGACACGCTCCTGCTCGACAAGACCGGCACCATCACGCTCGGCAACCGGCAGGCGACCGAGCTCAAGCCGCTGCGCGGCGTGGGCGAGCAGGAGCTGGCGGACGCCGCTCAGCTCGCTTCGCTCGCCGACGAGACCCCCGAGGGGCGGTCGATTGTCGTGCTCGCCAAGGAGAAATACGGCATTCGCGGCCGCGATCTGGCCGAGCTGAAGGCGAACTTCATTCCGTTCACCGCGCAGAGCCGCATGAGCGGTGTCGAGATCGGCGGCACCTGGGTGCGCAAGGGGGCGGTCGACGCGATCCTGAATTATCTCAATACGTCGGCGACCGCGGTCGGGCCGACCGGCGCGGTTCAGGTGCTGCGAGCGAACGTGAGCATCGATACCGCGCGCGAAGTGACTGCCATTGCGGACGCCATCGCCAAGTCCGGCGGCACCCCGCTGGCCGTTGCGAAGGATGGCCACTTGCTCGGCGTGATCCACCTCAAGGATATCGTCAAGGGCGGTATCCGCGAGCGCTTCGCCGAGCTGCGCCGCATGGGCATCCGCACCGTCATGATCACCGGCGACAATCCGACGACCGCGGCCGCGATCGCGGCGGAGGCCGGCGTCGACGATTTTCTGGCGCAGGCCACGCCCGAGGACAAGCTCAAGCTCATCCGCGACGAGCAAGGGAAGGGCAAGCTCGTCGCCATGTGCGGCGACGGCACCAACGATGCTCCTGCGCTCGCCCAGGCCGACGTCGGCGTCGCCATGAATACCGGCACTCAGGCCGCGCGCGAGGCCGGCAACATGGTCGACCTCGATTCCAATCCGACCAAGCTGATCGAGGTGGTCGAGATCGGCAAGCAGCTGCTGATGACCCGCGGCGCGCTCACCACGTTCTCGATCGCCAACGACGTGGCGAAGTACTTCGCCATCATCCCGGCGATGTTCGTGGCCTTCTACCCGCAGCTGCAGGCGCTCAATGTCATGAACCTGGCGACCCCGCAGAGCGCGATCCTGTCGGCGATCATCTTCAACGCACTGATCATCATCGCGCTCATCCCGCTGGCGCTGAAGGGCGTGCGCTACCGACCGATCGGCGCCGGCCCGCTGCTGCGTCGCAATCTTTGGATCTACGGCGTCGGCGGCGTCATCATTCCGTTCATCGGCATCAAGGCGATCGACCTCGTGGTCGCCGCCTTGCACCTCGCCTGAGGAGAAGAAGTCATGTTGAAGGAAATCCGACCGGCGATCATCTTGGTGGTTGCCCTCACGCTCATCACCGGGTTGGTCTATCCGCTCGCGATGACCGGGATCGCCGAGATCATCTTTCCCTCGCGGGCGCAAGGCAGCCTCATCGAAAGGGACGGCACGATCGTCGGCTCGGAGCTGATCGGTCAGGTGTTCACGAGCGACAAGTATTTCCATGGCCGGCCGTCGGCGACGGTGACGCCCGATCCCAAGGATCCCACCAAGAACGTCGATGCCCCGTACAACGCGGCAAACTCGGGCGGCTCCAATCTCGGACCTACCAACAAGGCTCTCGTCGAACGCATCAAGGGCGATGTGGAGAAGCTGAAGGAGGAGAATCCCTCCGCATCCGTTCCGATCGATCTGGTGACAACGTCGGGCAGCGGCCTCGATCCGCATGTCTCGCCGGCCGCGGCCCTGTTCCAGGTGCCACGCGTCGCCAAGGCGCGCAACATGCCGGAGGATCGCGTGCGGCAGCTCGTCGAGGACCACATCGAGGGACGCACGCTCGGCCTCTTCGGTGAACCGCGGGTCAACGTGTCGGCGCTCAACCTGGCGCTCGATGGCGCAACGTCCCATTAGTCCATCACGCGTGATTTTGATCGGTTGAGCTTGAGCCAGAATAGAGTCAGACTCTCTGTGCAGTAGTGCCCGATAGTGGTTGGCAGAGACCTCGATCCCTGATGGCAGAGCAGCGACGCGATTCCGACCATCGGCCCTCGCCGGACGCGCTGCTCGAAAAGGTCCGGCGCGAGGAGCGGCGTGTCGGCAGGCTCAGGATCTTCGTGGGCGCCGCGCCCGGCGTCGGCAAGACCTACGAGATGCTGCAGCAGGCCCGCGCCCGCAAAAGGGACGGCTACGATATCGTCGTCGGGGTGGTGGAGACCCACGGGCGCAAGGAGACCGAGGTGCTGCTGGAGGGCCTCGAGGTCATCCCGCGCCGGCGCATCGAGTACAAGGGCCAGTGGCTCGAAGAAATGGACCTCGATGCCGTCATCGCCCGCCGGCCGCAGATCGTCCTGGTCGACGAGCTCGCCCATACCAACGCCCCGGGCAGCCGTCATCCCAAGCGCTACCTCGACGTCGAGGAGCTGCTCGGTCATGGCATCCACGTCTACACCACGGTCAACATCCAGCACATCGAGAGCCTCAACGACGTGGTCGCCCAGATCACGCATGTGCGCGTGCGCGAGACGGTGCCGGACACGGTGTTCGATCGCGCCGATGCCGTCGAGCTGGTCGATCTCACGCCCGACGATCTGATCGAGCGCCTCAAGGAAGGCAAGGTCTACGTTCCGAAGCAGGCCGAGCGCGCGCTCGAGCATTTCTTCTCGCCCGCCAACCTGACGGCGCTGCGCGAGCTCGCTTTGCGCCGGACCGCCGAGCGGGTGGACGAGCAATTGCTCACGGAGATGCAGGCGCGCGCGATTCCGGGGCCGTGGGCGGCGGGCGAGCGCATTCTGGTCTGCATCAGCGAGGACCCGCGCGCCGCCGGCCTGGTCCGCTACGCCAAGCGGCTGGCCGACCGCCTGCACGGGCCATGGACGGCGCTCTATGTCGAGAGCCGGCGCAGCCTGCAGCTCAGCGAGGAGGAGCGCGACCGCGTCGCCGATACGCTGCGGCTGGCGCAGGCGCTCGGCGGCGAACCCGTCACCATCCCGAGCGCCGATCGGCGCATTGCCGACGACGTGATCGGCTATGCGCAAGCCAACAACGTCACCCAGATCATCATCGGAAAGTCGTCGCGCACGCGCTGGTTCGAGATCGTGCACGGCTCGGTGGTGCACGATCTCGTGCGTCGATCCGGCAATATCAGCGTGCATGTCATCGCCGGCGACGCCATCGCCGGCGAGCCCGTTCCAAAGAAGACCGTGCGCACGGTCGAACCGGCCGGCTTCGACCTGCATCCCTATGCCATGGCCATGTTCGCGGTTGCGGTCGCGCTCGGGATTGGTGAAGCGACCGTGCCCTGGTTCGGCCTTGAGAACGCCGCTCTGGTCTTCCTGACCGCGATCGTCGTCGTCGCGGTCCGCTACGGCTTGAGGCCTTCGCTGTCGGCCAGCGTCGCGTCGTCGCTTTGCTACAACTTCTTCTTCATGCCTCCGCTCTATACTTTTACGATCGCCGATCCGGCCAACGTGGCGGCATTCGTGTTCTTCACGATCGTGGCTGTCATCGTCTCCAACGTCGCGGCGCGCGCCCGCACTCAGGCGGTGGCGGCGATGGAGCGCGCACGGACGACCGAGTCGCTCTATTCCTTCAGCCGCAAGCTTGCCGGGGTCGGTACGCTCGACGACGTGCTCTGGGCCTCGGCCTACCAGACGGCGCTGATGCTGAAGGTGCGCGTCGTCATTCTGCTGCCGGAGGACGGGTCGATCGCGGTCAAGGTCGGCTATCCGCCGGAGGACATCCTCGACGAGGCCGATCTCGCGGCGGCGAAATGGGCGTGGCTGAACGACCGCTCGGCCGGGCGCGGCTCGGACACGCTGCCGGGCGCCAAACGCCTGTTCCTGCCCATGCGCACCGGCCGCGGCGCCATCGGCGTGGTCGGCATCGACAGCGACAAGCCTGGCCCGCTGCTCACCCCCGACCAGCGCCGTCTGCTCGATGCGCTGATCGATCAAAGCGCGCTCGCGATCGAGCGGGTCTACCTGGTCGGGGACGTCGAGCGGGCGAAGCGCACGATCGAGACCGATCGATTGCGGTCGGCGCTGCTCACCTCGATCTCGCACGATCTCAAGACCCCGCTGGCGGCGGTGCTGGGAGCGGCGGGGGCGCTGCGCGACCTTGCGGGTGCGCTCGGCGCGGGCGAGAAAGCTGATCTCCTGGCGACGATCATCGACGAATCGGAGCGGCTCAACCGGTTCATCGCCAACCTGCTCGACATGACCAAGCTCGAGTCCGGCGCCATCGTGCCGAACACGGCGCTGCACGATGTCGGCGAGATCGTCGGCAGCGCGTTGCGCCGCGCGGGCAAGATGCTGGCGCGCCACCACGTCGAGCTGGAGTTGGCCGCCGGGTTGCCGATGCTCGATCTCGATCCGGTGCTGTTCGAGCAGGTCCTGTTCAACGTGTTGGACAACGCCGCCAAGTACTCCCCCGCGGACACCACCATCCGCATCCAGAGCTGGCGCGACCGGGATGCGGTCTGCCTGCAGGTGCTGGACGAAGGCGACGGCATCCCGCCCGCGGAGCTGGAGCGCATTTTCGACAAGTTCCACCGCGCGGAAAAGGGCGATCGGGTCCAAGCGGGCACCGGACTGGGCCTTGCGATCTCGCGCGGCTTCGTCGAAGCCATGCACGGCACCATCACCGCCGCCAATCGCACCGACCGCAGCGGCGCGATGTTCGCGATCAGATTGCCGATCCCGCCGCGGACCAAACAGCTGGATACCGCGGCATGAGCGCGGCGCCGCTCAAGATCCTGGTGATCGACGACGAGCCGCCGATCCGCAAGCTCCTGCGGATGGGATTGAGCACGCAAGGCTACGAGATCATGGAAGCCCCGAGCGGAAGGCTGTCGCTCGAGCTGCTGTCGCAGAAGCCCGATCTGATCATTCTCGATCTCGGGCTTCCCGACATCCAGGGCCTCGAATTGCTGCGGACGATCCGCGCGCGCGACGACGCCGTGCCGATCGTGGTGCTGTCCAGTCGCGGGGACGAGGTCGGCAAGGTCGAGGCCCTCGACCTCGGCGCCGACGATTACGTCACCAAGCCGTTCGGCATGGAGGAGCTGCTCGCCCGCATGCGGGCGGCGCTCCGACACCAACTGCAGGTGCACGGCGAGCGACCGGTCTTTCGGACCGGCGATCTCTCGGTCGACCTGGTTCGGCGCATCGTCAAGGTCGCGGACAAGGAGGTGAAGCTCTCGCCCAAGGAGTACGAGCTGCTGCGGGTGCTGGTGCAGCATGCCGGCAAGGTGCTGACCCACAAGTTCCTGCTCGGCGAGCTGTGGGACGACCTCACGGACGCGCAGTACCTGCGCGTCTATGTGCGCCAGCTGCGCCAGAAGATCGAAGCCGATCCCGAGCGTCCGCACTACGTCTTGACCGAGACCGGGATCGGCTATCGGCTGCGCGCGCCGGATTGAACGCGAAGCGCCGCCGTTCTCGCGGTCGAAATTGGCTGTCGGCTCCGAATTTGAGCCGCTATGGAGATCAAGGGCTTTCTCGCACCTTCGCAAGTCGTGATCGACCTGCGCGCATCCGACAAGGCTCGCTGGCTCGACGAGCTTGCCCGCGGGGCGGCCCCGCATCCGGTTCGGATCCCCAGGCGATATCGAGCGCGCTGTCGAAGCGCGAGGAGCGCGGGTCGACCGGAACGGGTGGCGGCGTGGCGATCCCACACGCGCGGATGCCGGGCATCGACAAGCCTGCCGGACTGTTCGACTTGGTCGCTGATCAACCCCCGAAACCGACCATCGGCTCAAATCTCCGGGACTGACCAACTACCTCTGCGTAGTCCTCGATTGGAGCCGGGCGCCCCAGCAGGTACCCTTGCACCTCGTCGCAGGCCTCGCGGGAGAGGAAGGCGAGCTGATCCTTGGTCTCGACCCCTTCCGCGACCACCGGCAAATCGAGGCCGCGTCCCAACCCGATGACAGCGCGAACGATGGCCGCGGATTGAGCGTTGCGGTCCAGATTGCAGATGAAGGCCCGATCGATCTTGAT
>WNEZ01009639.1_pt1 | contig 13841 bp, 11 predicted proteins | sample 5400521 | NCBI WGS metagenome assembly WNEZ01 (sample SAMN13153339, study PRJNA577476) | soil metagenome | isolation source: 120 cm saprolite under Douglas fir tree site 2 hole 1 replicate 1 | place: USA:California | collected 2015-04-18 | reverse complement strand
CACCGCAATCAGCGGAATGATCGATGCCCGCCAGGTCTGCAGGAACAGGATGACGACCAGCACCACCAGCGCCACCGCTTCCAGCAGCGTATGCACGACCGCCTCGATCGATGCGCGGACGAACTGCGTCGGGTCATAGACGATGCTGTAATCCATGCCATCGGGCATGTTCTGCTTCAGCTCGGCCATCATCTTTCTGACGTTGTCCGAAATCTGGATCGCATTCGAGCCCGGTGACTGGAAGATCGGAACCGCGACCGCCGATTTGTTGTCGAGCAGGGAACGCAGCGAATAGTCCGCGGCACCAAGCTCGATGCGGGCGATGTCGCGCAGCCGGGTGACTTCGCCGTTGGTGCCGTTCTTGACGATGATGTCACCGAATTCCTCCTCGGTCTGCAGCCGCCCCTGTGCATTGATGGAGAGTTGCAGATCAAGCCCGATCTCGCTTGGCGATGCGCCGACGACGCCGGCCGCCGCCTGCACGTTCTGCGCCCGGATCTCGCGCACGACGTCGGATGCCGAGAGGCCGCGCTCGGCGACTTTCTGCGGATCGAGCCAGACGCGCATGGAATAGTCGCCGGAGCCGAACAACTGCACCTGGCCGACGCCTTCAATGCGCGCCAGCCGATCCTTGACGTTCAGCACGGCGTAGTTGCGCAGATACGTCATGTCATAACGGCCGTTCGGCGACAGCAGATGCACCACCATCGTAAGGTCAGGCGCGCTCTTGATCGTCGTAATTCCGAGCGTGCGAACTTCCTCGGGCAATCTTGGTTCGGCCTGCGCCACCCGGTTCTGAACCAGCTGCTGGGCCTTGTCCGGATCGGTGCCGAGGCGGAACGTGACGTTGAGCGTCATCAATCCGTCGGTGGTAGCCTGGCTGCTCATGTAGAGCATACCCTCGACCCCGTTGATCTGCTCTTCGATCGGCGTCGATACCGTCTCGGCGATGACCTTGGGATTGGCCCCCGGATATTGCGCCCGCACCACCACGGTCGGCGGCGCCACTTCCGGGTATTCGGAGATCGGCAGCGCCGGAAGCGACAGCAGTCCCGCCACGAAGATCAGCGTCGACAGCACGCCCGCGAAGATCGGCCGGTCGATGAAAAACCTGGAAAAATTCATGGCACCTTCTCGTCGATATCCGGTTACGGAGCGCAATCCTCCCGGCGCGGTCGATTCCGATCGCCCCGCTGATTGATTGCTGTTGTCGCGATCGTGTCGGCTGATCCTTCCGCAGTTCGCGGAAGGATCGTAGTTAGGTTGCCCTAGCGCTGTGCCAGCTTGTTTGCGGTCTGGTCGGCAGAGACCGAATCCATCGCGATCTCCTGGGGTGCAACGACCGCTCCCGGCCGCACGCGCTGCAATCCCTTGACGACGATCCGCTCGCCGGCATGCAGACCGCCGGTCACCACACGCATGCCGTCGATCGATACGCCGAGCGCGACTTCGCGGTATTCGGCCTTGCTGTCCTTGTCGACGACCATGACAAACTTCTTGTTCTGGTCGGTGCCGACAGCGCGCTCGCTGATCAACAGCGTCGGCTCGGCTTTGGGTTGTCCCATCAACAGCCTTGCAAACTGGCCAGGCATCAGGCGGCCGTCGGCGTTGTCGAACACCGCCCGCACCCGCACCGTGCCGCTGCGCGCATCGACCTGGTTATCGATCAGCTGCATATGCCCCTTGTAGGGCGTGCCGTCCGACATGCCGATGCCCATCTGCACCGGGATGCGGTCGATTTCGGAAGGCGTCGATTGGTCTGCGAGCGTCCGCAAGGCGCGCGTCACCACCTGCTCATCGGCGTTGAAGCTGGCATAGATCGGATTGACCGACACCAGCGTCGTCAGCACCGGCGTGCCGGGTCCCGCGGCGATCAGGTTGCCCACGGTGATTTCGAGCTTTCCCACTCGGCCGGCGACCGGCGCGCGCACTTCTGTATAACCGAGATTGAGCTTTGCGGTCTGAAGGGTGGCTTCCGCCGCCTTCAGATTGGCGTCGGCTTCGCTGTAGGCGTTGACGCGGCCATCAAAATCCCGCTGCGAAATCGTGCGTGAATCCGTTAGCTGCTGGCCACGCTCGAAATCGCTCTTGGTCAGGACGAGGCGGGCCTTGGCCGCGGCCACCTGGCCTTCGGCGCGCGCAACCTCCGCCGCGTAAAGCGACGGGTCGATCAGGATCAACAGGTCGCCCTGTTTGACCAGCGCACCTTCACGGAAATGAATTTCCTGAATGGCCCCGGCGACGCGGGAGCGAACTTCGACCCGCTCGACCGCCTCCAGCCTGCCGGAAAACTCGTCCCACGGCACGGTCTCGCGGGGCGTAACGACCGACACCGAAACCGGCAGCGCCACCGGCGCCGCAGCAACCGTCTCGGCCTGCGCAGCTCCGATTCGACCGTTCAGGAAGGTCGCTCCGCCGGCCGTCGCCACCACCGCGAGCACCAGCCCCGCCCCAATTAACCGTTTGTTTTGGATGATATTTTTCATGGAGACCCCATTCCAAAGGACGTTCGAGGTTGCGAACCCCGACTTGAACCGGGTGGATCGGCCGAAGACGCCAACCCACCCGGTTACGCTGCATCGCACACATTCATAACGCCCGGTATAGATGGGCCATCGACATCCCCTGTCAAGTCACTTATCTAACGAGCGGTAGGAAACTCAGGAGGACCCATCATGGTCATGGGACGTCCGCGTGAATTCGAGGTCGATAAGGCGCTCGACCTCGCGCTGCAGGTGTTCTGGCGCAAGGGCTACGAAGGCGCGTCGATGGCGGACCTTACCGAGGCCATGGGGATCACCAAACCCAGCCTTTATGCCGCCTTCGGCAACAAGGAAGAGCTGTTTCGCAAGGCGCTGGATCGGTATGTCGACGGACCCGGTGGTTATTTCCAGGTAGCGCTGGGAATGCCGACCGCACGCGCCGTCGTTGAACACCTGCTTTACGAAGCGGCCGATGCCGTCACCGACCCCAACAATCCGCCGGGATGTCTTGCGGTGCAGGGCGCGCTGTGCTGCGGCGATGCCGCGCAATCCATCAAACAGGAATTGATGCTGCGGCGTGCCAATGGTGAGGAAGATTTGCGCAAACGATTCGACCGCGCCGTCGCCGAAGGCGATTTGCCGGCAGGATCCGACGCGGCCGATCTCGCGCGCTACATCTCCGCGATTTTGCAAGGCATGGCAGTCCAGGCGGCAGGCGGGACCAGCCGCGAGCAATTGCGCAAGATCGCGGAAATGGCTTTGCGAACATGGCCGCCGACGGCGAGTATTTCGCCAAAATAGCAACGGCTGGAAGGCACCCTTTTCAAGGAAGCCACCGGCTCATTTGCCACGCTGGCTGGCAAGCGCAAGGGCCTGTTCGGCGCCGCTCTGCAAGATTTCCTCGGAAAGCCGCTTGTCGTTGACGGCGCGGGCGAGCTGCAGCGTCCCCACCATCAACCCGTAGACCGCGACCGCCTTTCGCCGTCGCTCGCGTTGCGTGCCTGAGTCCAAGTGGGCTGCAATCAGCTCGATGATGCCGGCTATCTTGTCCGTGAATGCGTCACGTGCAGCCTTGGGATGCCGCGCAATTTCGGCGACCAGTGCGGAGGTCGGACAGCCTCGACCGGGGTTGTCGCGATGGCCTGAAGACAGATAATCGCGGATCGTGCTCGCCAATCCGGCCCCGCTCTCGGTGGCAGCTTGCCACATCTCGTTGCGCTTGCCGGCATTGCAAAGAACTTCCCGCAACAGATCCTCCTTGGAGCCGAAATGGGCGTAAAACGCGCCATTGGTCAGGCCCGCGTCGGTCATGATGCCGGCAAGTCCGACCGCGGCGATGCCGTGTTCCCGGAATTGCCGGGAAGCAACGTCGATGATGCGCCGGCGGGTCGCATCCTTGTGTCCCTTGTCGTAGCGCATTTTTGCTTCCTCCTCTCTCATTGCATTACGATCGTAATATGGTATTATGGTAATAATCTCATTAATACCCGGCATTCGCAAGTGGCGAATTCCGCAACTGATGACGGATATAAAAACAATGAGCCTGCCAAAATCCGCCCCGATCGACGGCGTGTTGATCGGCAGCACGTCAGAGCTGACGGCTGAGGCTCCAGCGCCGGTCGCGGCAGCCGACGTCGAAGCCATCGACAGAATATCAGCGGTTGAAACTCCCGCCGTCCCCGCAGCGCCCGATCATCCAACCAAGACGATGCAGACGCGCTCCGCAATTTTGACAGGGCCTGTTCTGCCGACGCTGCTCAGGTTGGCGCTGCCGACGATGACGGTCCTGCTCGCCCAGACCGCGGTGAATGTCGCCGAAGCCTACTATGTCGGCTTTCTGGGAACGCAAGCGCTCGCCGGTGTCGCGCTGGTGTTTCCGGTTTTCATGTTGATGATGATGATGTCGAACGGCGGATTAGGCAGTGGTGTCGCCTCGGCGGTAGCGCGCGCCACAGGGGCCGGCCACAAGCACGATGCCGATGCGCTTGTCCTGCATGCTCTGGTTCTTGCCGTGATCGTTGGCGCGCTCTTTACGATCGGCGCGGTCTGGGGCGGTCCGGTCTTGTACCAGGCGCTTGGTGGTCGGGATGGATCGCTGAATGCCGCACTAAAATATTCCAACTATCTGTTTGCGGGCGCGATACCGGTGTGGATCGTGAACTTTCTGGCGGCGGCGTTGCGCGGCTCGGGTAACGTCAGGGTTCCGGCGATGGTGACATTGGTCGGCGCGCTGGTGCTGATCCCGTTCTCACCCATCCTGATTTTCGGTTTCGGACCGATCCCCAGGCTCGGAATCGCCGGCGCCGGAATTGCGTTCGCTCTTTATTATGGAGCAGCCATGCTGGTGCTGCTGCGCTACATGACCACGGGCCGATCGGGCCTGACCCTAAAACTTGGGTCTCTCAATGGCCGGCTGTTCAAGGACATTCTGAAAGTCGGTCTGCCGACAGCATTCAGCACGGTCCTCACCAATCTGACGGTGATCCTGGTGACGGGTGCGGTCGGACTTTTCGGCACCACCGCACTCGCCGCCTATGGCATCGCCTCGCGGCTCGACTACGTCATGATCCCGATCCTATTCGGCATCTGCACCGCGGTGCTGACCATGGTCGGCGTCAACATGGGCGCCGGTCAGGTCGCCCGCGCCAAACGAATTGCCTGGACCAGCAGCTTTGTCGGAGCCGGCATCGCCGGATCGATCGGCTTGATTGTCGCAATTTTTCCAATGCTTTGGCTACATCTCTTCAGCCACGATCCGCAAGTGCTGGCCGCGGGCTCAACCTATCTTCGTATCGTCGCGCCGGCCTATGGTGCCCTGGGCTTGGGATTCGTGATTGCCTTCGCCGCCCAAGGCGCTGGGCATGTGCTTTGGCCCTTCGTCGGGGCAACCTCGCGGCTCGTTCTCGCCGCCGGCTGCGGCTGGATCGCCGTCAGCTATCTTGGTGGCGGCATGGCAACGCTTGCAGCCATGGTGAGCACCTCGCTCGTTGCCTACGCCGTGATCTGCGCAACCGCGATGTTTTCGGGAGCGGTCTGGCGGGCCCAGCAAGGATGAGCGCCGGAGAAGCGAGCCGATCTAAAGGCCGGCGCCCTTCCCTATGGCATGGGAGAACGAACGATCGACGATATCGGCGGCATTGAGCTGCTGCTTTATCAGGCCGGCGCGAAAATACAGGTCGATGGTCTTTTGTTCGTCGGCCACGACACCATCATCGATCGGCGCAATGCGGATCTTCGCCCGGCTCAGCCAGTTGAGCGGCACCGCGGGCGGGATGTTCATCAGCTTGCCCCAGGTCTCAGCGTAAGCACTGACGTTGGTCAGCGACCAGGCGCGGGCGGCGGTGAGCCGCCGAAGGAAATCTTCCAGTTCCGGCCGCTTGTCGCGGATCGCATTGGCCGACGCCACCTGGAATCCGATTCCGGGAGTTAAACCCTGCGCTGTAATCACGCGCCGCGACTGGAACAGCACTTCTTCCTGGCTGACATAGGGCTCCCATGTCGACCATGCATCGACGGATCCCTGAATGTACGCAACCTTGGCATCCGATGGCGCCAGAAACACGATCTGCACGTCGCCCGCAGACCATCCCCTTGATTCGAGCGCTGCAAGAATGAGCTGGTGCCCGATCGAGCCCCGGCCGGTCGCGATCTTCTTTCCTCTCAGATCCTCAAAACTGTGAATATGAGATTCGCGCGGCACCAGGACCGCAAGACCTTCCTGGCTCTGCCGGATGGCGCCGATCGCTTTCACCGGCACGTTGGCGGCCGCGGCAAAGGTGAATGGAGCGTCGCCGACAAGCCCGGTTTCGATGGCGCCCGCGCCCAGCGCTTCCAGCAAAGGTGCTGCCGCCGGAAATTCCTTCCATTCGATCTTGTAGGGCACATCCTTGAGGACGCCGGCCGCTTCCATGACGGCCTGCGAGTTGCCCTTTTGATCGCCCACCCGCAAGGTGGTTTGGGCGGTTGCGGAGGCCATTGCGCCCAGCAGCAGCCCCGCAGCGAAGACAATGCGTTTCATTCCGCCGCAACTCCCTTGGCGAGGCGACGCTCGGCGATCAGCTTGCGCGTCAAGGGAATCAGTTCGCGGCCATATTCGATGGCGTCGATCAAGGGGTCGAAGCCGCGAATCAGGAAATGGCTGACGCCCAGATCGTAATAGTCGCCAAAAACCTCGGCGACCTGCTCGGGCGTTCCGACCAGTGCCGTGGTGTTACTGTTGGCGCCGGTGAGTTTGGCGATCTCGGTCCAGAGGCGTTTGTCGATGCGGGTGCCCTGCTCGGCCAATGCCAGCAGCCGCCGCGCGCCCGCGGTCGCATGACCGTCAGCCGGTTTGCGGTAACCGGTCTTGTCCTGCAGGGCTGTTGCCCGCGCCAGAATTTCCTCGGCTTTTGCCCAGGCCTTTTCCTCGGTGTCGGCAAGGATTGGCCGGACCGACAGACTAAAGCGCGGACTGGGCCGTCCATGCGTCGCCGCGGCAACCTGAACCCGCGAGGTGACATCGCGCACCTGCGCATAGGATTCGCCCCACAGCGCAAAAGTGTCGGCATGCTTACCCGCAACTTCGATCGCAGCATCGGAGGCTCCGCCGACGAAGATGGGAATGCCTTCGCTGCGAAATGGTTTGACTTGCGAAAAGCCGTTTTGCACCTGGTAATATTTGCCATTGTACGAAAACGGCTTTTCGCTGGTCCATTCCAACCGAACCACGTCGAGAAATTCATCGGTGCGGGCGTAACGCTCGTCCTTGTCGTCGATGGTGTTGCCATCCTGCTTCAGCTCGGTGGCATTGCCGCCAGTGATGACATGCAGGGCCACCCGGCCGCCGGAAAGCTGGTCGACGGTCGCAAGCTGGCGAGCAATCAGCGTCGGCGCAGTAAAACCCGGCCGCTGCGCGATCAGCACCTTGAGCCGATCGGTCACACCCAGGGCATGCTGGCCGACCTGCAGGCAGTCCGGCGAGGTGGAATGAAATGCAAGCAGCGCCCGGTCGAACCCGGCGGTTTCATGCGCTTTGGCTACGGTCTCGATGTAACGGCGATCGAGAACAGGACCGGTCCGAACGATGGTCTCGGATGAATTGTTGTTGGTGATAAATCCGATGAATTCCACTGACATTGGCAGCTCCCGGGTTCCGGTTATTCTTGCATGCACTTCAAATCCCGAGCGCCAGGCGCCCGGCGTTGATCCGCGTCGCGTCGTCCTGAGGCGTATGAACGCGCCCGCACAGTACATCACGATAGTATCTTTCGAGCGGGTTGGCACGCGTCAAGCCGTGATTGCTGGTCAGCGACAGCGCATCCTCGACCACCGCAACCGAGTTGTTCGTGACCGTGAGCTTGATGATGTTGGATTCGGACGCATTGAGCTGGACGCCGTCATCGTAGTCCCCGGCAAAGCTTTCGATCAGGCGCGCGTTGACGGCCAGCCGCGCCTCGATGCCGCCGACGACCTCCTGCATCCGCGGCAGCGTCGCCAGCGACGCCCCGAGATTGGACGGCACCCGGCTTTTCAAAAACTCGATCAGCCAGTCGCGCGCGGCGCGGGCGACGCCATCATAAATCGCGGCAACGAAAATCGCGTGGACGGTCGCCTGGGTGAAATCGGGTGTCAGCCATTCATCGGGTTTGCGGACATCGATTTCGTGGTCGAGCGGAAACAGGACGTCGTCGAAGACAACATCATGGCTGCCGCTGGCGCGCAAACCGAGATGGTCCCAGGTCTCCACGATCCGTGTCCCCGGCAATCCCGCCGGAACCAGAAACAGGCCGACGCGCACGGTCGGCTCGTCCGTTCGCGCCCACACCGCGTACCATTTCAGGATCGGCGCGCCCGTCGAATAGATCTTTCGGCCAGAGAGCCGCCATCCGATCTCGGTCCTCCGTGCGATCGTCGCCGGCAGGCCGCCGCGCGACGGCGAGCCCAGATCGGGCTCGACCCGCAGGGCGTTGATCGCTTGCGTGCAAGACGACCCGGCCAGCGCGTGCTTCTCGCCATCACCAGATGCTGAATGTAATGCATCGACAGCACCAGCGCTGTCGATGGATCGGCCTTTCCGAAGATGTTGATGATGCGCGCCGCATCGAGCGCGCCGGCGCCCGAGCCACCCAGCGCCGTCGGCACGGTCAGCGCCAGCAATCCCGCCTCGGACAGCTGGTTGAAATTCTCGAACGGAAAGCTCGCCTCACGATCATGCAGAGCAGCCGTCGCGGCAAATTCGGAAGCAAGCAGTTTTGCGCAGTCGAAGATCGCCGGCGTTGCGTCCGTGAAAAATTCCTTGCGCATGGAGTTGCCTGGCGCGCTCACCATGTTGCGTCCAATCCGAGCAGCCCCAGAATGTTCCGGCGCAGTTCCGCCAATATGGGATCGCCCCGGTGCCGCGGATAGGGACGATCGACCGCGATGTCGGCCTTGATGCGCGCGGGCCGATCGCTGAACACGATCACGCGATTGGCCAGAAACACGGCCTCCTCCACATCATGGGTCACCAATAGCGTGGTGAATCCGCTGCGCTGCCAGAGCGAGGCGATTTCCGCCTGCATGGTGATGCGCGTCAGCGAGTCGAGTTTGCCGAGAGGCTCGTCGAGAATGAGTATTTTGGGATCGTTGACCAGCGCTCGCGCCAGTGCGACCCGCTGCGCCATACCGCCGGAAAGCTGGTGTGGATAGGCATTGCGAAATGTCGAGAGGCCCACGAGATCGATGGCTGCATCGACCCGGTGTCGCCGAGTCCTGAGGATTCCCTGGGCTTCGAGCCCGAGTGCGACATTGTCCCACACCTTTCGCCATGGAAACAATGTCGGGTCCTGAAACACCACGACCCGCGACGGAAACGGCCCCGTGATCGGATCGCCATCCTCGCGCAAGCCGCCCGACCGCGGCGGCTCAAGCCCCGCGACCAGGCGCAGCAACGTCGATTTTCCGCATCCGGACGGACCGAGCAATGCGACGAATTCGCCGGGCTTCACGCTGAAGCTGATGTCATCCAGCACCGGGAGGACAGCGCCGTCGATGTCGAACGCATGGCTGACGGCCTCGACATCCAGCGACGCTCCAGCCACGGCGGGTGCAGCCCGTTCGGCAGACGCAAGCGCTACCATTTCACGACGCCTTTTTGCCAGACCAGCAGCCGGTCGCGCGTCCGAAACAGCAGCGTGATCGCGCCCGAGCACAACAGCGACATCACGATCAGCGCGGCATACATATTCGAATAGGCTGCCCAGCCCTGGGCCCACTGCAGATACCAGCCAAGACCGGCCTTGACGCCGATCATTTCGGCGACGACCAGGACGGCGAATGACGACCCGAGGCCCATGAAGAGGCCGACGAAGACGTGCGGCAGCGCCGCGGGGATCGCGACTTTCAGCACCAGGAACGATGGCTTGGCACCAAGGGTTCGCGCCACATCGTAATAGGCATTGTTGACGCTCGCCATGCCGGACCAGGTCAGCACCGTGACCGGAAATCCGGTCGCGAGCGCAATCAGGAACGTGCTCGCGCTCCAGCTCGACGGAAAGGTGAAGAACGCAAACGGAAGCCATGCCGTCGCCGGCAACGGCCCGATGAATCGCAACACCGGATGTACCCAGTAGCCGACGCTGCGCGACCATCCAATCGACACGCCGGTCAGAAAGCCGGCGGCCGCGCCGATGGCGTAGCCGCCGAGCTGAAGTTTGACGGAGGCAAAAACACTATCCAGCAGTTTTGGCAGATCGTCGGTATATACTTCGATGATCGCCTGTGGCGGCGGAAAGAACGGCAGCGGCAGCCATGCGAATTTTGCGGTCGCGAGCTCCCACAGGGTCAAAAACAATCCGAGTGCCAGCAGCCACGGCGCACGCGCTTGCAGGCCCGTTCCGAAACGGCCGAGCCATTTACCGCTCGCTGTCGCCGCAATGATGCCGCCGGCGATGATAAACGCGGCGATCGCAAGTGCATGGGTACGCGACCAATCGCCCAAATCCTCCCACAGCAGGCACGAGAGCCCGAAGCCAATCCACGCCGCGGTTGCGGATACGGCGGTTCCACTGGCCAGAAACGACGTGGGAAGCGACAGCGGACGGCCGGCGAACGCGGCGCCCTCCTCCGCCGATTGCGGCAACGCAACCGTCTTAGACGCCGAATACGTCGACATAAATCCGCTCCGCAAATTTTGCTGTGTCGGTGCTCGGCTTGAACACCGAAACGAGCTTCAGATCGTCCGCATAGGCCTTCAGCTCCTGCTTGAGCACGGCCCCAACCGGGTGGTGATGATGGGTGTGATAGCGAACCATCGCCTGCAGATCCTGCAGGCTCGCGGTCTTGGGCGCGTAGGGCTGAAACGAAGCCGCGGCCTTGTCCGGGTTCTGCGACGTGAACATCGCCGCATCGAGCAGCGCTTGCGTGATCGCCCGCGCGACCTGCGGCTCCTCGCGCACAAGACTGCCGCGCAATCCGACGATGCAGCAGCTCTTGTCCTTGTAGTCGCCGTCGAGGTTGGAGGCGACTTCCTTGTAGGCGCTGTCCTTCAGCCAGAGATAGGCGATCGGATCCGAGGCGAGGAAGGCCTGGACTTCCCTCTTCTCGACGGCGAGCTGCAGCAGATTGCCCGGATAAGCCCGCCAGTCGACGTCCTTGTTCGGATCGATACCTTGCCTCGCGAGCTGAATCGAGAAGAAATTCTTGTCCGGTCCTGCGAGATCGCCGACCGCGACGATCTTGCCTTTCAGGTCGGCAAGCTGGTCGACACCCGAGTCGGTGCGCGACAGAACGCGCATGCAGCCGCCATGGGTGCCGGCGGCGATCTTGACATCAAAACCCTGCTCCAGCGGCTTCAGCCAGCGCAACGCCATGCCGAGACCTGCATCGGTCTTGCCGGTCGCGATCGCCTCCAGCAATTGGTCGGTCGAGCCGCTGTAATTGACCAGCTCGACGTCGAGATTCTGCTTCTGGAAGAAACCATGATCGATGGCGACGGGGAGCGGCGCGAGGCAGACCGCGCCGGCATTCCAGGACAATTTCAGCTTTCGTGGCGCGCCCGCGAGCGGCGCGGCATCGGACGAGGCCTTGCAGATCGGAAATTCCGAGAAATCGATATTCGGAGTTGCCGAGCGGAACGGAAATGCCTGCGCGCCGAATACGCCTAACGGCGCCGCAAACGCCGCCACGGCGCCAGCGCGCAATAATGTGCGGCGATCCAGCAATGCATCGTCCCACTTCATATCTCTCGACATCTTCTTCTCCTGCTGTGAGGCGGCATAGGGCCACCGTCGGCGCAACGCGGTGACGTTGCGGCCCGGCGCTGTTTCACACTGGCGTCCGTGAAATCGGTTCACTCTCGGCGAGATTTCAACTCTCGCTCTGTTGAATTGACGTTCAAATGATGCACGGCGGTATCGCAATCGTCAATGAAATGGAATTTTGAATGTGAAAGCGAACGGAGAGATTATCTCCACCATCATATCGTTGCGCGATGAAACAGTTTTTGCCGTGTCAACAAATGCGCATCGCTCCAACTTCGATTCGATACCGACTGTTTCAAGCGTATTCACGCTGGGCAGCAGACAGTCTCCATCACAACTTGAAAATCGAGACGATCATTGCTCGGGCGCCGCAATATTCAGTTGGCCATTTCATTGACTGCAATCCGGTTACTCGTAGGCTTTTGGCATCGTTGATCGATTGAAGTGACGCAGCAAAGCAAGCGGAGAGTAACGAGCATGAATGGAGTCAAACCCAGATCCGAATTACGCGCATGCCTTCGCAAGGCTGGCGCGACGCTGTTCGGGGTGGCAATCGGATTCGCCATCACCGCATCGGCGATGGCAGCGGACCCCGTTACGCTGCGTGTCGGCGATCAGAAGGGCGGCAATCGCTCGCTGCTCGAGATTGCCGGGCTGGCCAAGGATCTTCCTTACAAAATCGAATGGTCGGAATTTCCGGCCGCGGCGCCGATTCTCGAAGCCCTCAACGCCGGCGCGCTCGACGTCGGTTACACCGATGACCTGGCTTTCCTGACCGTGTATGCCGCCGGTGCGCCGATCAAAGCCATCGGCGGTACCCGCGCCGATGCCAGGACGCAGGCCATTCTGGTTCGCCAGGATTCGCCGATCAAGACGGCGGCCGATTTGAAGGGCAAGCGATTGGCCGGAACGCGGGGCGGCTGGGGCCAGTTCCTGATCGACGCAACGCTGGAAAAGGCAGGGCATAAAATCGACGACGCCACATTCGCGCCGCTGGGTCCTGTCGATGCCAAGATAGCGCTGGTGGCCGGCTCCATCGATGGATGGGCGGTCTGGGAGCCCTACGTGTCCTACGCGACGCTCAAGGACAATGCGCGGATTATTGCTGACGGCGAGGGCCTGACACCGACCATCACATTCCTCGTCGCCTCCGACCAGGCCATCGCCACCAAGCGCGCCGCCGTGCAGGACCTGGTTCAACGGCTGAACACGGCGCGGCTGTGGTCGCTGGATCATCTGCCCGAATATGCCAAGAGCACTGCCGACTTGACCAAGCTGCCGGAAGACGTGCTGCTCAGCGCATACACGGCGCAGCGGACCAGCCCGATCGTCATCGACGAAGGCATTATCAGGGAAGTTCAGGAGGCCTCCGACCGTGCCACCCGATATGGCATCCTTGCCAAGACGCTCGATGTAAGCAAGGCGGTGGATCGCAGTTTTACCGCGGCATCGGCCGGATCGAACTGACGCGGCTGGTTCCAGGCCAAAGGCAAAGGGCCGGCATCCGATGCCGGCCCTCTCTCTTGCGCTTTAATTCCTGTGAAACACCAGGGTGCGCAATTCAATGCTCTCGCGCGGCGGCGCATCGGGCGGTGTGGTCGGATCGATGAACGCGCTATGGGGCGCAAAGCGGGCGCGTCCATCGGTCCTGGAATCAAAGCACTTCAGCAGCAGGATTTCATCAGCCGTCATCCTCGGCACATAGAACCACCTATGATCGGGATTGTATGTCACCGAATAGGTTTCTCCGACGCGGTTGGGATAGACCAGGTCGGCAGCAACCAGTTCGTTGGGCTTTACCGTGCGGGCATCGCAGACCGCCAAGGGCGAGTCGAGCAATGGACCTCGAATCGGTCGCCACAGATTGATGATCTGCACCCTGCCCTTCAGCAGTTCCTCGGCCTCGTCCGGGATGAGATCGCGGACGCGCTGCGGGCCTGATTTTTCGGTGTGATCGACATGCACCCGCGCAACCGGTTGACGCAGGCCACCATCGCGGTCGGCCGCGCCCTGAACACGCTTGCGTACGGTGTGGTCGAAGACGAATACCCGGTCAGCGCCGGTCGCGGCCTTGATCAGCCGTTCCGCCTCCGGATAGTAGACACTTCTGACTTCGTCTTCGTCGTAGAAGTCCTTGACT
>WNEZ01003721.1_pt1 | contig 13842 bp, 11 predicted proteins | sample 5400521 | NCBI WGS metagenome assembly WNEZ01 (sample SAMN13153339, study PRJNA577476) | soil metagenome | isolation source: 120 cm saprolite under Douglas fir tree site 2 hole 1 replicate 1 | place: USA:California | collected 2015-04-18 | reverse complement strand
GCTATGATGCCCCTGGCCGCTAAGCTATCGCGCAAGCCCAATTTGATCGTGTTTTTACCCGACCAGCAGAGGGCCGACACGATCGCTTGCTACGGGCAGGGGAAGGTTCACTCGCCAAACCTGGGCAAGCTTGCTTCGGAATCGATCGTTTTTAGCCGCGCCTACGTGACGCATCCGGTTTGTACTCCTTCACGTTCATCGCTGATGACTGGAATGTGGCCGCATGCTAATGGTTGCACCAGGAACAGCGTTCCACTCGACCCGCAGTTTCAGGCGTTGCCTCAGTTATTACAGAACAAAGACTACCATACAGCTTACATCGGCAAGTGGCACCTGGGCGATGAAGCCATCCCACAAAGAGGATTTCAAAAGTGGGTCTCCACGGAAGGTGTGAGCGATTACAGCAGATTCCTCATTGAGATGGGGCTAACACCGGACAAACCAGATGGCTCCTTTACAACACTTGCGGTTAGCAACCTGCCACTAGACCTGTCCAAGCCAAAATTTCTCGAGGAGCGCGCAATCCAATTCATCGAACGGCACCGTGGCGAACCTTTTATCCTGGTTGTTGCCTTCGCCGAACCCCATTCGCCTTACAATGGGCCGCTCAACAATGAACACGCACTCAGCGAGGTTGAGTTGGATTTTACGGCTACCGCTCCGCTGACCGACAATATTCCTCTAGCATCAAACAGCGATACCTCGGCCTTGTCACATTAATCGATCAGAGCATCGGCGCCATCCTTGATAGCTTGGAAAAGACAGGCTTAACCGACAACACCATTGTCGTGCATACGAGCGACCATGGAGATTCTATGGGGGCTCACCAGCTGTTCGCGAAGGAGGTAATGTTTGAGGAAGCCGTGCGCGTCCCATATTTGATCCGATTGCCCGGCGAACGGCGATGTCGAATAGTCTCACGGGCAGTTAGTCACATCGACTTCGTTCCGACGCTACTTGATCTGCTTGGCGAGCCCAAGCCAAGTCAATGCGCGGGCAAGAGCCGAGTGCCTCTAATGCGCGGCGAAGAGATGGCACCAGAGAGCATCTTCATCGAGTGGGCGCCAAACCGGACGAAGATAAAGAAAGGAACATCACTCGCGCCGCGCCGCATGGTTAAGCGAGCCGTAGAAGAATCTACGCGGACGGTAATTTCCCCTGATGGTTGGAAACTATCTCTTCGAGACAAGGATTTGAACGAACTATACAATTTAGCCGACGATCCCTTCGAGACGCGTAATCTTTACTCCGATAGGCAATGCGCTGCAATTATTTCCCGTTATGCTGACGAGATCCACTGTTGGCAGGAAAGCGTCAAGGACACGCTTAGGATCTAGACAAAAGATCTGCACAAATCCTCTCGAATCGAACCGGTACTTTCTGCCGCGCCGGAGATCGAAGTAGGTTCGTCAAGTGATGCCCTCTATAATTTTCCCATGGTGATACGTTTTCGACTCGGACGCCGATACTTTTGCGGCACCTGAATGTTAGTGTTTCTAATACTCTCGTAGCAGTTCCGGGTCAGGCGGCCGTGCTGTGTGCTTTCGCCGAACACCGCGAAATTTTCCTTTGTCACGAACAAGCGATGGTCGGCCAGTTTAACTATATCGTTTTTCAAAGTGTCCATCGCCTTCGCGCTCGCGATGTAGTCAGGCATTTCTGAGAAGAAGTACCGCAGCACCTTCGCCTTCAGGAACTGATGGATCCATATTTGATACCAGGCTCGCCGCTCAAGAAGAATCTCGCCCCAAGGCGTAACCCATTCACGCGAGTAGAGTGCGAGGTCAGGGCGTTCCAATGTGACTCTACATCTGCAGAACATTAGTCCGCCGATATCGGGCGACTGACAGGCATAAGACATAAGGCATGTGATCTTGTCGGTAACGAGTTGAACAGGATACTTATCGTCGGCGCACCAGTAGATCATCTCTTCGTCATCGACGTCCGCAATTAACTGGAGAACCGAGGGCGGGATACCTCCAGGCGCTTTGATATATTCGTGTCGTTCAGAATCCGGCCCGCGAAGGCTCTGATAGGGAATCCTAAAGACAAACGGGTGATCGGGCCACAGCCGCTCGTATTGCAGGATCATGTGTTCGGTGAGAGGTCGATAGCTATCGCACGTTAAGACTATTGCCTTCATGTCGTCGGCTGCTCCGGCCTAGCCGGCGAACTCATAACCGAAACGTTCGATGTCTACTTTGAACTTCTGTGCGATTAATTCTCGCGTTCTGGCGTTATAATACTCTGTATAGTGCCGTGTCCTGAAGCTAGCTCTGCGATGGGCTAAGCTTTCTTTGATGCCGAGCTTCTGCGCTACGTATGCCCAGTCTTCGTCAAGCCTTTCAAACCTGCCAATGAAATTCGCCAGGACTTTGCCGTTGGGATCTACGAACCAGTCGAGTTGATATCGATGTGGAGATGAATGAACACATGTGCTGCTGCTATACTCGATCCACTCGACAAATTCCGTGAAAGTCATTTCGTTCCTCATTTGCTGAGCTTCTGTCCGTTCGTAGAGAGAGACAACGCGATCCCATGGGTTGCGAACAAATCCGAACTTGAAGTAACTATCGAATTGCCTTTGCCCGATTTCCATTCTGCGTTCTTTGGATAAGGCGAGATACAAACACTCCAGAATCCGGTTTTTTCTTCCACCTCGCTGAGTCCAATAGCTTTCCATCAGCCGTTTGTTCTCCCATAAATTGAGATGGGGTCTCATCGCTTTACCCAGAATAGCTCTCACGCTGGTCGAACCAGTTTTAGGTACTTCGACAAAAATGCACTTGTACGTGTGGGAGATCACTTAATAAGAAACGTGTCATTTGCGAGATGCTGGTCAAGCAAAAGCGCCCGAGGAACGAAGCATTCGACTTTCGAGCCTTGCTGGTTAGAGTTCCTGCAATTCCGCTCAGGCCTCTTAGATTCGATGATCGAATCTCGTCTCGCGGAAGCGCAACGAAGACCTTGATGACTTAGGGATTCGATGATCTCATTTCAGAAACGTTTTCTTTTCGTTCATATCCCGAAAACCGCTGGGAATTCCATTCAAAGTATCCTTCGCCAGTACTCTGAGGATGAAATCGTGTGTCTGCATCGCCATCAAGATGGCGTTGAGCGTTTCGAAGTGCGGAATCCAAATTACAAAATCAGAAAACACTCGACGCTGGCCGAGTACCGCGCGGCCGTGGGAGACGACCAGTTCCGCAACCTCTATAAATTTGCCTGTGTGCGCAATCCTTGGGACCGAATGGTCTCGTATTATTTTAGGCCCAGCCGGCAGTTGGAGGAGTGGGACCGGAAGGCATTCAAAAAAATGGTGCTAAAGACATTGTCGGTCGCAGACTATTTGCGGCTGGGAGCTGAGGAGGATCCATTCGCTAACGTGCAGCGTATAATGCGATTTGAGAATCTGGCGGATGACTTTCGCTCTGTCTGCACGGAACTGGGTCTCCCGCCGGCGCCATTGCCGGAATATAATCGTTCCAGCCGCGAACATTATTTGAAATATTACGATGACGAACTTCAGGCATTAGTACGGAAGCGTTTCGCTCCCGAGATCGAGCGCTTTGGTTATACCTTTGATTAAATGATCAATCGAATTGGATCGACTCGAAGTAACAGGGGTGATGGTTATGGAGTACCGACAATCGGCCTATGTCCCCATCTATCGGCATTGATCGAGCCGACCTGCGGGCGAAGTTGAAATCGAAAGACCCCGGCTAGTGTTACGCATGAGATCGTCAAACCTATTAAAGGAAACAGCTCTAGTGTTGATATCCGCGACTGGTTCGCCGCCGTGGTATTCGCGGCGCCACAACGCGCAATTCGAAAATAAATACATATTTGTATGGGTTTGATGATTCCGGAGAAAATGAAGGTGAAACCGATTGCCAACCGCCGCCACTCACCCCGCAGACGGGCGTTGATTTTTCCGCTCAGTTGCGGGAATCTTATTTCCCGCTCAACAAATGCAACTCGTTAGCGCTTTTTCCCGACCACAAACCGTGCCCCCGGTCCCAGCGACCGCGCCGCGGAAGAATTTGTGGATTCTGAGTAGTTGGCGGGATCTGATTCTCTACGTCGGGACGCCACTTTTGCTGGTACCGATGTTCGCGCTGGCACAGGCGCGATGGAGCGCGCAAGACATTTACGTTTTTGTGGCCGCCTTCGGGGCCATGGGACACCATCTGCCGGGGATGATTCGCGCCTATGGAGACCGTGCACTCTTCGAACGATTTCGGTGGCGCTTCGTTTTTGCACCGATTTTTTTACTCGCTGTCTGCCTAGCTTTTACTTGGTGGGATCTGAAAGGGATCATTCTCGTCGTTTTTTTCTGGGGTGTTTGGCACGGGATGATGCAAACCTATGGCTTCTGCCGGATCTACGATGCGAAAATGGGCTCGTTTGCCGCGCTCACGCGTCGGCTCGATTTCGCCTCCTGTGCAATTTGGTTCGCGGCCGCGGTGCTTCTCTCTTCGAAACGAATGACCGATACGCTCGAAATTTATTATGCCAGTGGCGCGCCCTACATTGCACCCTGGCTCCTGCACGGCGTACAGCAGGGGGTGCTATTCGTCGCCATCGCAGTTTCGGTTCTGTTCCTGATAAATTTTGCGCGGATGTGGGTACTAGGGAAACGTCCCAATCCGGTGAAGCTGGCGTTGCTCGTCACGAGCATTGGGTTTTGGTGGTATTGCAATAACGTCGTCACAAACATTCTTGCCGGGATCGCGCTCTTTGAAGTTTTTCATGATGTGCAGTACCTTTCGCTCGTCTGGATCTACAATCGCAACCGGGTGGAAAAGGACAGCTCGATCGGCGGCTTCATGCGGTTTGTTTTTCGACGGAGCGGTTCGTTGGTTGGGGTATACATTGGGCTTGTCTTCGCCTATGGCTCGCTCGCCTATTTTAAGGAGCGTGTCGACGTGGACACCATCAAACGTGTGCTCACCGGTATCGTGGCAGCATCTGGTCTGCTCCATTTTTATTATGACGGGTTCATTTGGAAAGTTCGAGAACGGTCGACCCGTGAATCTCTCGGATTAACCGGAGGAATCACCTCTGCTGGATCAAATAATTTTCTCCCAAGCTGGCTCTTGCACGGATTGAAGTGGGCGGGGGTGTTTGTAATCCCTCTCACTGCTCTCTGGATAGGACAGATGCGTGGCCCGGTGCCGGAAGCGCAACGTGACGGTTGGATTGTAGCCGATTTGCCGGTCGGCGCACGGCAGCATTTGAAGTATGGGATCGCTTTACAAACGGCTAGCCGCCTTGAGGAAGCAGTTGAGCAATACCGGATCGCGTTGGGTTTTGATCCAAATGACGGGAATGCGCACTATGACTTGGGCCACATTCTCCTTGAGCAGTCGAAGGTGGATGAAGCGGCCAGCCATTTTGAGCAAGCCATTCGACTCGATCCGCGCAATGGTGAGTTTTACTCTGATTATGGTTACCTCCTCGAGCGTCTCGGTCGGAAAGATGAGGCGATTACGCAATACCAGAGCGCGATACGTTTGAGTCCAAAATCAGCCCTGGTTCATTACAACTACGGCATTTTCCTTGGGCGAGAAAGGAAGATTGATCAAGCGATCATCGAGTTTCAGGCCGCCTTAAATAACAAACCGGATTACGCGGAGGCGCACTACGATCTGGGAAATGCGTTTTTTACGAAGGGCGACCTCGAAAGGGCGAAAACCCATTACCTCACGAGCCTGCGACTGGATCCGAAACGGGCGCCGGCTTACAACAATCTCGGTCTTGTCTACCTTCGTCATGGACAAGTCTCGCAGGCGATTGTGCAATTTAACGAGGCGCTGCGCCTCGAGCCCGACAACGCCGACGCTGCGAAAAACCTTCGACGCGCGCAGGAATGGGATAGTCGTTTTCGGATAAAGAGTTCGATACCGCGCTGAGAAATCCGTTTCTCGGACGAGATTTCTACACATCCCGAACGGCACGATCGCTTAAACGAACGACCTCTTTGCCACAGGTCCACGAGCTGACGAAAAACGTCGCGCTCTTCGGCGCGGAGTTCAGGCGGTAGTGACTTCGACGCAGCCTCTTTTGCTGCACTCCAAGGAATCATGCGAAGCCATTAGAAGGTGAAGTTGAAATTCAATTATCGTGGCCGTATTGTTGGTGCATGAGACCATCAAATCTGTTCAGAGGAGCAGCTCTGATGTTGGTATTGGCGATTAGTGGAGCAACCGCGGCCTTGGCCGATGACCCTCAGAACAAGCAAGTCGGAAATAAATACGTCTTCGTCACCGGGTCGTTGATTCCGCAGAAGGTGAAGATCAAATCAATTGGAACGGCGACATTTTCACCGGTGCGGATTTACAACCGGAGAGAGATCGACCAAACGGGTCGCTTCACAACAGAAGGAGTCCTTGCGCAAGATCCAGATCTGCAGGTAAGGATGGGCCACGCTGGTCCCGGCATGTAGGAGCTGCATTCGTCGAATTACGCTAGTGCGCCGCGCTGGTTCAACCCAGCGCGACGTAATTTTTTTGTGCGGCGTGTGTGATTTGAACACACATCGCTTCGACAAAACTTTCTAAGAGAACAGATCCTTCCTGCGGGGGTTCCGCCCGTCGCGTCAGCCGCAACGGAATTTTAGTTAGCCAACCAAGCACTGGGTTGCCAGCGTAGTCTCGTCGGAGTTTCCGATCGCTGGGCACTTCAATAGACTTGGATCAAGTGTCCCGAGCGAATCCGCACAGCGTTGTGGACCCGTTCGCAACCGCTGTTCGGCTGGATTGCGCCCCGACCAGCCGATGGTCAAGTTCATTAAAAACGATGGGAACAATATGAACATCCACGGACAAACAACGAGGGTAGTGTCGCAGATGCCTGGTACAGCGGCTGCTTATAGGAATTATATTCAATATGATTCTAATAAGTCTCACGCCCTTTTCTCCCAAGCGACTTTTATTCCTGCTCCTCGCCGGAATCTGCCTTTCCTGCATTTCGTGTTTCGCGCAGCCGATCCTGTTGCCGGTAAAGTCCACGCCGTATGACAATCAGATGAGCCGGATCCGTCCCGCCCTCCAGGCAACTAAACCGGAACAAGGCAGGCAGGTTTCGCTCAACCTCGTGAATCACTGGATGGAGAATCTTCGCGCGATTCCATACGCTTTCTCGCAAGAATGGAAAACACCAGCCGAAGTCGAATCTGATGCCTTCGCTGATTGCAAGGGCAAAGCCGTCGCGCTTTACGAAAAGATGCGGACCTCGGGTGCGAGCAACGTCCGCTTGGTGATTGGCAAGCGTACTGCGAGGAGCCAATCAACGCATACATGGTTGGAATGGTCTACTGCCGACGGTACATACCTCCTCGATCCCACCATCAACTGGACGGCGTGCAAAACGGATCAGGTTCGGAAGGATGCGTATCTGCCGTTCTATGCTTATGCTGGAAGTCGGAAATACCGCGCGACATCAGCAACGCTGGTCGCGCAGAATTAATTTCACGAGTAACTGAAGCTGTGTCGGTGGTTTGCGAATTTACTTGGCGCTCTCACGATGTTGCCGAGTGTTTGTCGCGTTGATTTGATTTACGTCACCGATTCATCGACCGCCCGAATGGTGAGCGCACAATTAAAGCTACGCCGCTGCTAGGCGGAAAAAATCACTGATTGGGAATTCTGCGTCGCGCAAAAAATTCTGCGCTGGAGTTAGATTTGTATTGCAAAGACCAAAAGGCCTCGCTATTATCTTTTTTGCAAATATGGAAATTATGAACGCACTTTTGATTCGTCCCGCTCAAGCTTTGGGAATGTTTGTCTGCGTAATCCCCTTCCTAACTTCTGTTTCAGCTGCTGATGTGGTATTGCAAAAAGTCCCTCCCCTGACTGTCGAACAAGCGCCCTCGTATCCAGAAAATCTGGCGCGATACGGATTGGGTGCTCAAATTGCAATCACGCCGCAGAATAAGTCGAGCGCCAAATTGCAACTCAGTTCCATGTCCGCCGACAATAATTTGGCCGAGGCAGCTTTGTTGTGTAACGATCCGACAATAGGCTATGGACTCGGCAGCGGTACGACAACGATGCTTGTGTCCCTTGCGAACATCGAGAATGTGGAAAGCCTGTCGTTTCTTAACCAGGGCATCCGAGGAAGTGTCAGCGTGGCCACTTCTAATGCGCAACTGCCAGTGGATAGTCCCCAGTGGCACAGCGCGTTTCAGCAGGATCTGACACCGGGCGCGGTTAAGGCGAAGATTGGGCCTTCCGAAGCGAAGTACGTCAAGCTCACTTTCAATGTGAGTCAGCCGGGTCGCATTGCGGGCTTTGGCGTCTACTCGACGCCGGCAGTTTCAGACTTCACCATGCCGCGTCCACGGAAGGTCAGCTTTGACAACAAATCCGAGAGTTTCGCATTGATTACTTCTAACCTGACGGATGTTCACGCAAAAGCGCGGACTCTCTACGTGAGCTCCGGCAACGAGTTGAAGGATGCGAACAACATGATCGATGATCAGCCGGCGACGAGTTATAATTTTGCCGGAAATGACGCCAATCCAATCGCTATTATCGATCTTGGCAAGGTCTGCACCTTGCAACGACTTTCGGCGAGTTATTCCCCACGCAAAGGTAACGTGGATTTCTACGTTCTCAAAACGCTGCCTATCGCCGCGCCAAGCGAGGCCGAGCAGTTGAACGCTGCCGCCCTACAAAAAGGTGCACCGGCTGGTCAAACTCCCGCGGCCACTGCCGCGACGGAATATCCGCAAAGCGCTAAGATTACCGATGCCGCATTTGATGCTCTGAAACCCATTGGTTCAGTTGCGAACAACGAAGGAGAAGGTCGTGCTTCGATCGATTTTCCGCCGACGGAGGGCCGCTATATCATGGTGCGATGGAAGTCCGCAGCGGCCTCTCAGGCTCAACTTTCCGTCGCGGAAATTGCCGCATTCGGCGGCCCAAAGAATGCCTCACAAATCGTTGCCTCGAACGAGTCCCGTATCAGCAGATATGCCGACGGCAAAACGCTTTTGGGCGGCGACGGGAAAACGATCCTGGACAACAAAGATATCCCCGCTGAAGGACTGGGCGCGCCGGCCGCACCGCCAGCTGAAGGACCGCCCCCTGGTCTGCCGCCGCATCCGCCATTCACGTTCATTCCCGAGGTCCTTCCGACCAGCCCATAATTTAAACTCTCTCTTACAAGGCCCGTCAGTCAACGAAGTGTCGGCAGACGGGCCTGATTTTTCCCGGGGCGCTACGATATGAAGTACCGAGCTGCAATTGCCCTCAGAGATTATCGCGGATGATTTTGAAGATCACGGTGCTGTCCATTATCCCGCGCAGCTTTTCCGCTCCCCTGCCGTCTCCAAAAACAACGACGTCCTCCACGGTGATGAGTGCGCTCTGAGCGTAAACGGCAGCGGGCTCAGTTGTGTGTTCGTTTTCCTCAGCGACAACTTTATTGTTTCCGCCGGAAATTTTCGCTGAGCCATAGCGCTTCGGTCCATGCGGGCCCGTCGCCCAGGTTAGCCATGGATAACCTGCAGAGTTCAAACCGAGCAATGCTACGCCACTGTCCTTGCGGAATGGAAAGCCGTTCAATGTCAGGCCGCCGATTGCACAATCTCCGGTGACCAGAATCGTCGATCTAGACCCGCTGTAGCGCCGCGCTAAACCGACCGCGCGATCCAGTTCAAATGTTTCCGCGAGCGTGCGTTCTCCGTCATTTTCCTGAGCTGCTTTCCGCATTAGTCCAGCATCTACGACGAGCAGGTACCCGCCGGCGTTGAATTGGAGCAACTCAATCGAACGCCGAACCATATCAGCCAAACTTGGCTGGTCGCTTCCGACTGCAACTTGTCCCGCGTAAGGGAACTCCGTATCGCTAAAGACGCCGAAAACTTTCGGCCGCCGCCATCGCGGAATCGCTTCAAGCTCAGCCTTTGATCGTACCACGTCGAAGCCATTGCGGCGGGCCTCAAGTAGCAAATCACGCTCATCAGAACGATGGCCGTGTTTGCTCTGCGGGAGAAAATCAGCGCCGCCTCCGCCAAGTGCAATATCGAATTGATCTTTGCCGAGCAGCGCGAGCGCAATATTTTCGTGCTCAGTTTCATCCTTAACGTGTGCGTAGAATGCCGCCGCAGTTGGATCCGTCAGATTTGTGTCCGTGATCAGTCCGGTCGCGCGGCCATTCGCGTGCGCCAACTCTATGATGTTGCGGAGGGAGTTGCCGCGAGCGTCGATGCCGATCGCCCGATGGTTGACCTTCACTCCGGTCGCTAAAGCAGTGGCCGCGGCAGCCCGATCCGGTGCGGCGAAGTCGTTGGAATAATTGATGAGCAGAGCCGCGGAACTCATCGAATCGAGCGAAAGGTGTGTGTCTGCGCCAGCCGCATACACACGAGTAGCGGCCAATCGGCCGGGCGATAATCCTTCACCGACAAAAAGGATGATCCCGAAGGGTTTTTGTACCACCCAGTGCTCGAAGTACAAAACGCCGAGGGCCACGAAGCTAAGAAGACAGAAAAGGGCGAGCAACTGATTGCGCCACTTCACGGGCCGATGTAGGAGCGGCGTCTTGATGTTGTCAACGAAAGAACCGCTTGTTTCGCAATCAGATCGTCGGCAAGGTCGCCCCGCAATGGCAAAGCCGGTAATGCTGATCATTCGCGACGGCTGGGGCATTAACCCCGGAGGTCGTGAAAAACGCGAAGCCAACGGCGACGCTACGCTGCTCGCGCGCACACCCTTTCACGACAAGCTCTATCGCCAGTACCTGGGAAGCAAATTGAGTGCAAGTGGACTCGACGTCGGATTGCCTGAGGGACAGATGGGTAACTCAGAAGTGGGCCATCTCAATCTCGGTGCGGGACGCATCGTTTATCAGGACCTCACTCGTATCAACACCGCAATCGCTTCTGGAGAACTGGAGCGAAACGAGATTTTGAGCAGAACTTTTGCGGCATGCCGCGGCCATCGACTGCACTTCCTCGGCCTCGTTTCGGATGGAGGAGTGCACAGTCATTACGAACATTTGCTCGCGCTTGCGGACGCCGCCAAAGTCGCCGGCGTTTCCGATATTCTCGTGCACGCGTTCACCGACGGCCGCGATGCATCACCGACCGGCGGCGCTGATATTCTGGAGATTTGCGCGAGAAGATTGAACGCCAGCGGCGCACAGATTGCGACCATCGTCGGCCGCTATTTTGCCATGGATCGCGATCGGCGATGGGACCGAACAAAAAAAGCTTGGGGCGCAGTCGTGCTTGGACGCGGCGAAGTTTGCACAGCAATGCCATTTGTCGCTTTGCGCAACGAATATGCAAAGGGCAAGACCGACGAATTCATGCCGCCCCTGATCTTCTCTCAGGCAAACGAACAACGTGTGCGTGATGGCGACACGGTTCTCTTTTTTAATTTTCGCGCTGACCGGGCGCGTCAGCTTTCGCAGGCGTTTCTTTTCAAAGATTTCGAGGGATTCGAGCGCGAAGCGTGGCCACAAGTTAATTTTGTGACGCTGACGCAGTACGACGCGACCTATCCTTCACCGTTCGTTTTCGCTCCGGAGCAATTCGTCCACATCCTCGGCGATGTCGTGAGCGATGCCGGCAAGACACAACTGCGAATCGCCGAAACGGAAAAATATCCGCACGTCACTTATTTTTTTAATGGTGGTATCGAACGGCCGTTTCCGCGGGAAGAACGCACGATCATTCCATCGCCAAAAGTCGCTACCTACGATCTGCAACCGGAAATGAGCGCGCGGCAGGTGACAGACGAGGTGCTCGCACGGATGGCAAGCTACGATCTGATCATACTGAACTTTGCCAACCCGGACATGGTTGGGCACACCGGCGTAGTTGGTGCTGGAATAAAGGCGGTGGAAACTGTGGATGAATGCGTCGCTCGCATTGTGCCGATGCTCCTTTCGTTAGGGGGAAAGTGCTTGATTACCGCGGATCACGGGAACTGCGAACAGATGCGAAATCCCGATGGTTCTCCGAATACCGCGCACACGACCAATCTCGTCCATTTGATTTACGTCGCAGCTGACTCGGCCAAATTTCGTCTCGACAACGGAATTCTGGCCGATGTCGCGCCAACGCTTTTATTCCTGCTCGGCCTGCCACAGCCGAAGGAGATGACAGGCCATAATCTGCTTCTGCCGATGGAGGAATCGAGCACAGCAGATTAGACGGGCGCGTTTCGTCGCCAGGTGAGCACTTCTTCAAAAGTGATCCCGAGTTTTTTGTTCAACTGACGCGTTCCGGTCACAGCAATCCGATGGAGAAAGCGAACTTGATCGTCAACTCGCGTCTCGTGCCAGACGGGCGAGCGCCCCAGGCGCAACGCTCCATTTGCTTCGACGAGCGCGCCCCAACCAACCGGAACTTCCGCCGGATGGAATAACTCGTTAGGCAAAACCAGGTAAAACAAATTGGCACAACGGTAATGCATCAGCCTTTCGAATTTCGTGCAGTCGCAGAGCTGGTTCTGGAGGGCGGTTAGTTCGCGCATGACTCGGGAATAATTGCGGTGCCCGATCGAGCCGAAATCGTGCGAGTCGAATTCCGGGAATAAAGAGTCTGCTTTGCCTAAATGTGGATAGTGCACGCGCAGATGTTTTTCGATGATGGTTCGGCGTTTCTCTACGCTTTCCAGACGTTCGCGGGCGCTTGCCGTGCAGCAGTTATCGCGGCGCAAATCGGGCGCGGACTGTTTACATTCGAAAATCGCGCTGCACTCGTTAGGCGAAAGCCGAAAGGCAGCGACGTCCGCGCGATAACGACAGCACGGCAAGCTCACTTCCACTGCGCAAGCCGAATAGCCTTGCGCTTGCGCCCAGAGGAACGCCAATCTCTTGAGCTCGGCGTGCGCACCAGTTTCGCCCCGAGCCGCAGTTACTCCCTGGTCCATTCGGCGAGCTCTTTCGCCCAATAAGTGACGATCAAATCGGCGCCCGCACGCTTCAACGAAGTCATGATCTCGAGGACCGCTGACTGTTCATCGATCCAACCTTTTTCGGCGGCGGCCTTGATTGTCGCATATTCGCCGCTCACGTGATAAGCCGCGGTCGGTTTCCCAAACCGCTCACGCACGCGCCAGAGAATGTCGAGATAGGGCAGCGCCGGTTTCACCATCACGATGTCGGCCCCTTCGTCGATATCGAGCGCCACTTCGCGCAACGCTTCCGCCGCATTGGCCGGATCCATTTGGTAAGAACGACGATCTCCAAATTGCGGCGGACTTTCGGCTGCGTCACGGAATGGTCCATAAAATACCGAAGCGAATTTCGCTGCGTAACTCATGATGCCAATTTGATCGAAACCTTGCACATCGAGCGCTTCCCGAATCGCGCCGATACGTCCGTCCATCATATCGCTCGGAGCGACCAGGTCCGCGCCGGCAGCAGCATGGGACAGCGCGGTCTGGACGAGAAGCTCGATGGTCTCATCGTTTAAGACATGAAAATGGTCGCCGTCTACTCGCGTCACGCCGCAATGGCCGTGGCTCATGTATTCGCAAAGACAAACGTCCGTGATCACCACCACATCGGGACACTTTGCTTTAACCGCGCGGACCGCTTCCTGCACAACGCCGTTTTCGGCATAAGCGGAGCTCGCTCGTTCGTCCTTCTGCGTTGGTATGCCGAAAAGCAACACACCCTGCAAACCGAGCGCATGCGCGCGTTTTGCTTCCTCGGCGATTTCTGCCGGCGGCAGCTGAAAAACCCCGGGCATGCTCGCGATTTGCCGCCTGCTTTCCAATTTTTCGCTGACAAAAAGCGGCAGGACAAAATCATGCGCACTTAATTTCGTTTCGCGCACGAGATTGCGCAGGCTCGGTGATCGGCGTAGGCGGCGCGGCC
>WNEZ01010908.1_pt1 | contig 13848 bp, 12 predicted proteins | sample 5400521 | NCBI WGS metagenome assembly WNEZ01 (sample SAMN13153339, study PRJNA577476) | soil metagenome | isolation source: 120 cm saprolite under Douglas fir tree site 2 hole 1 replicate 1 | place: USA:California | collected 2015-04-18 | reverse complement strand
GTGCAACGCCACGGTGTCCCGCGAGGGATCGGCAGGCGGCGAAAGCGGAGAGGAGGACCGCGGTCGCCCTAGCCGGCGAGGGGCGGGCGCCGTCGATAGAATCCGGTCGCCTGCTCGAAGGCGTGCGCGAGCTGGAGCACGCTCCACTCGCACTGGTGACGCCCGACGATCTGCAGGCCCACCGGCAGGCCGTCGTCCGTGAAGCCGGCGGGGACCGAGATGGCCGGCAGCCCCGTCACCGTGATGTCCGAGCAGACACGCATCCAGTCAATGTACGTCGGCAGACGAACGCCGTTGATCTCGGTGACGTACGGCTGGGTGACATCGAAGGGCGGGACCTGGGCGGCCGGCAGGAGCAGAAACTCGTGGCGCTCCATGAACTCGCGCACGCGGTGATAGAGCCGTGTGCACAGCACGTCCGCCTCGCCGATGTCCCGCGCGGTCAGCTTGAGCCCCTCTTCGATATTCCAGACGACGGTGTCTTTCATCTGGTGGCGGTGTCGCGCGAGCATCGGTCCGTACCGAGTCGCGAAGTTCAACGCCCGCAGCACCTGGAAGACCTGCCGGGCCTCGGCGAAGTCCGGCTGGCCGTCCTCGACGTGGCAGCCGAGCGCGTCGAAGGTGGCGCGCTGCGCGTCGAGCGCCACTGTCACACGCCGGTCTACCGGCAGCCCTCCGAGGTCGCGGCTCCAGGCGACACGCACGCCCTTGAAGTCGCGCCCGAGCGGGGCGCGGAAGCGGTCGCCCGGCTCGGCGATGGCGATCGGTGAGCGCGGGTCGGGGCCCGCCATCGTGCTCAGCATCAGGGCCACGTCCGCGACCGTGCGCGCCATGGGCCCCGGCACGTGCAGCGTCGACCACGGTGTGTCGGTCGGCCACGGCGGCACGCGGCCGGGCGCGCCACGCAGGCCAACCACGTTGCAAAAGCTCGCGGGATTGCGCAGCGAGCCGCCGGTGTCGGTGCCGTTGGCGATCGGCACCATGCCGCAGGCCAGCGCCACGGCGGAGCCCCCGCTGGAGCCGCCGCACGTCTTCGTCGGGTCGTACGGGTTGAGCGTGCGCCCGAAGACCTCGTTGAACGTCTGCGAGCCGGCGCCGAACTCCGGAGTATTGGTCTTGCCGATGGTCACCGCGCCGGCCGCTCGCAGACGCTCGACGAGCAGCGCGTCCTGGTCGGGGACGTGGTCCCGGTAGATCGGCGACCCGAAGGTCGTTCGGATCCCACGGGTGGGCACCAGATCTTTGTGCGCGACGGGCAGACCGAACAGCGGCCCCGCCGCCTCCCCACGCGCGAGCGCGGCATCTTTCGCCCGCGCATCGGCGAGCGCGCGCTCGGCGGTGAGCGTGACGATCGCGTTGACTTTGGGATTGACGCGCTCGACCTGTGCGAGGTGCGCCTGGACGACTTCGGTGACCGAGACGTCGCGGGCGCGGATGCGACGCGCCAGCTCAGTCGCCGTCAAGAAGCAGAGATCACTGCTCACGGTTCTTCCGGCGGTCAGTGTACACTCTGTCGATCAGGAGAGTGAGCCATGGCCGAACGCGCGCTGAGCGGGATCCGGATCCTCGACCTCACCCAGTTCGAAGCCGGCACCACCTGCACCCAGTTCCTCGGCTGGCTCGGAGCCGATGTCCTCAAGATCGAGCCGCCGGGCGGCGAGCAGTCGCGCCGCAACCGGCCGGAAGTGCCGGGCCTCGACGCGATGTTCTTTCTCGTCTTCAATTCAAACAAGCGCAGCGTGACGATCGATCTGAAGAATCCCGACGGCCGCGCGCTCTTTCTGAAGATGGTCGAGCGGGCCGACGTGGTGGTCGAGAACTTCGCGCCCGGCCTGATGGAGAAGCTGGGCCTCGACTACGATCAGCTCCGCGCGACGAACCCGCGCATCATCATGGCCCGCATCAAGGGCTTCGGGCTCTCCGGCCCGTACAGCGAGTACAAGAGCTTCGACATGATCGCCCAGGCGACGGGCGGCGTGATGAGCGTGACCGGCTTCCCCGATCGCGAGCCCATACGATGCGGCGCCGCCATCGGCGACACCGGCACCGGCGTCCACACGGCCGCCGCCATCCTGGCCGCCTATATCCAGCGCCAGCGCACAGGCCAGGGCCAGCTCGTCGAGGTGGCGATGCAGGAGACCGTGGCCAACCTCCTCAGGGGCCGCTTCGTCGATCACTACCGTGAGAACAAGCCGAGCGAGCGCCGCGGCAACGGACTCCTGGGTGGCGTGCCGGGCGGCGCTTACCCGTGCGCGCCGGGTGGGTCCAACGACTACGCCTACATCTACGTGCAGCCGATCAACCCGGGCATGTGGCGCGACTTCGCGACCGCGATCGGCCGCGAAGACCTCCGGGCCGACCCGCGGTGCAAGGACGCGAAGACCCGTTGGGAACACCGCGACGAGCTGAACGAGATCATCCGCGCGTGGACGAGCGCGCGCACGAAGCACGAGGTGATGGCGGTGCTGGGCAAGGCCGGTGTGCCCTGCGGCGCCATTTTGGCCACGGGCGAGATCCTGGACGACCCGCACCTGAACGCGCGTGGCCAGATCCACACGATCGAGCACGCCACACGCGGCCGCATCCGGCTACCCGGCTGCCCCGTGCATCTGTCCGCTTCCCCGGCGCCGACGTCGCCCCCGCCGCTCGCGGGGCAGCACACCGCGGAAGTGCTGGCCGAGGTGCTTGGCGTCTCGGCCGACGAGGTCGAGAAGCTCCGGACGCAAGGAGTGCTGGGCTAGTTCCCTCCGCCGGTACGAACGGCGGCAGGGCGTCGTCAGACGCGGACGACGATCTTGCCGACCTGCCCGTCTGACTCCATGAACGCGATGGCGGCCGGCAGCTCGTCGAAGCTGAAGACCTTGTCGACGAGCGGGCGAAGCCGGCCATCCTCGAAGTAGGGCAGGACGTCGCGCGCGAACGCGCGCACGGTCTCGGCGCGCTGCGCCGCCGTACGCAGCCGGTTGCTGACGCCGAAGACCGTGAGCCGCTTGCGGTGCAGGGCTTCGATATCCAGGTTGGCCGACAGCACACGGTCCAGGTGGCCCACCGTCGCCAGCCGCCCCTCGAATTCAGCGATCTGGGTGCAACGGACCCCCAACGCTGAGTCGATCGTCTTCATCGACATCGATGGCGAGCTCATCGACGGCGACACCCGATCAAAGGAGACTACTCGTGGAGACCGCGACCCAGGAACGGACATCCCGAACCCTCGAACCGTCGACGATGCCGGACGGTGACGTTACGACCCTCTCCATCGGCGTCACCCAGCGGGTGATCGGCGCCCTGACGGAGCTCTCGATCGTCGCCGCCAAGGAGAGCGCGCGGCTCGCGGCCGAGCTCCAGATCGCGGCGCTCGATGCGCTGCACGATTCTCAATCGGCCGCCCTGCGCTGGCAGCCGGCGTGGCCCGACGCGCTGGCGGACCCGTTGCGCCTGTACCAGAGGGGGTTGACGGAGACCCTCGACTCCACCCAGCGCGCGCTCACCGACTCAGTCGGCGAGCGGTGGCCGCCGCCGGTGGAATTCGGTCGCCCGCTCGAAGGCGTGCGCGAGCTGGAGCACGCCCCACTCGTCCTGATGACGCCCGACGATCTGCAGACCCACTGGCAGGCCGTCGTCCGTGAAGCCCGCGGGAACAGACATGGCCGGCAGCCCCGTCACCGTGATGTCCGAGCAGACGCGCATCCAGTCGATGTACGTGGGCAGCTGAGCGCCGTTGATCTCGGTGACGTACGGCTGGGTGACGTCGAAGGGCGGTACCTGCGCGGCCGGGATCAGCAGGAACTCGTGGCGCTCCATGAACTCGCGCACTCGATGATAGAGTCGCGCGCGCTGCCCCTCGGCCTCGCCGATCTCGCGCGGCGTGAGCGCCAGCCCCTCTTCGATATTCCAGATGACCGTGTCCTTCATCTGGTGACGGTGCTGCGCGAGCAGCGGTCCGTACCGGGCCGCGAAGCTCAGCGCGCGCTGCACCTGGAAGACGTGGCGGGCGTCGGCGAAGTCGGGCTCTCCGTCCTCGACATGGCAGCCGAGCTCCTCGAAGGTCGCGCGTTGAAGGTCTAGCACCTTCGTCACGCGCCGGTCTACGGGCAGCCCTCCGAGGTCGCGGCTCCAGGCGATTCGCACGCCCTTGAAGTCGCGCCCGAGCTCGCCGCGGAATCGGTCGCCCGGCTGGGCGATCGCGATCGGGGAACGACGATCGGGGCCGGCCATCGCGCTCAGCATCAGCGCCACGTCCGCCACGGTGCGCGCCATCGGCCCCGGCACGTGCAAGGTCCCCCACGGCGCGTCCGTCGGCCACGGCGGCACGCGGCCGACCGCGCCTCGCAGACCGACCACGTTGCAGAAGCTCGCCGGATTGCGGAGCGAGCCGCCGGTGTCGCTGCCGTCGGCGATCGGCACCATGCCGCACGCCAGCGCCACGGCGGCGCCACCGCTCGAGCCGCCGCACGTCTTCGTCAGGTCGTATGGGTTGAGCGTGCGCCCGAAGACCTCGTTGAACGTCTGCGAGCCCGCCCCGAACTCCGGCGTGTTGGTCTTGCCGATGGTAATGGCGCCGGCCGCGTGCAGGCGCTCGACGAGGAGCGCGTCCTGGTCAGGGACGTGGTCGCGGTAGATCGGCGACCCGTAGGTCGTACGGATTCCGCGCGTCGGCACCAGATCCTTGTGCGCGACGGGCAGGCCGAAAAGCGGCCCCGCCGTCTCCCCGCGCGCGAGCGCCGCGTCCTTCTCGCGCGCTTCGGCGAGGGCGCGCTCGGCGGTGAGGGTGACGACCGCGTTCACCTTCGGGTTGATCCGATCGATCTGCGCCAGGTGCGCCTGGACGACCTCGGTGACGGACACCTCGCGCGCGCGGATGCGACGCGCCAACTCCGTCGCCGTGGAGAAGCAAAGATCGCGGCTCATGGGTCCCTTTCCGAATCGGTTTTGCGCATCGAGGAGGCAGCTTAGCATCACCTCCGGCCGCTCGTCTCGACGCCAGACGGGCGCCAACGCCGGTATACTCCCGGCACACGGCGAAGCTGCTGCCCCGGGCTCTCCCGCAGGAGGCGCATGCACGAGACGCGGACGCTCGCCCGCTTCGTAGCGGAGACCAAATTCACCGACCTGCCGCGCCCGCTGGTCGAGAATCTCAAGATCACCGTCCTCGATACCGTCGGCGCCGCGCTCGTGGGCACCCGACAGCCCTGGGCTCAGCGCATCGTGGCGGTGGTCAAGAGCCTCGGCGGCGCGCCCGAGGCCTCGGTCATCCACCAGGACTGGCGCACGGACGTCTCGGGCGCCGCACTCGCCAACGGCGTCCTCGTCGGCGCGTTCGAATGCGAGCCGCTCACGGGGTCGCACGCGAGCGGTACCGTGCTGCCGGCGGTGCTGGCGGTGTGCGAGCGGGATCGGCTCGACGGCGTCGCGTTCCTCACCGCGCTGGCCCTCGGCTTCGAGGTCTCGGCGCGAATCGCGCGCACGGCCGTGGGTCTCGAGACGGTACGCGGCTTTCACAATCCGGGAACGCAGGGGCCGTTCGGCGCGGCCGCGGCGGTGGGCAAGCTCTACGGATTGGACGAGGAGCGCCTGACCGACGCGCTGGGCATCGCGGGCTCGTCGAGCGCGGGGCTCCTCGAGTTCGCGTGGAGCGGCGGCGACACCAAGCGCCTGCACCTCGGCCGCGCCGGCCAGCTCGGGCTCGAGAGCGCGCTCCTGGCGCGACAGGGTGTGCGCGGCCCAGACGTGCTGGGCGGCCAGTACAGTCTGCCCTTCACCGCCGCGGTCGCGCTGACACGAGACATGTCCAATCCGCTCGTCTACGACGCCGGCGCCGTGGCGGATCCGGTCGTGCGCGACCTGGCGCGCCGCATCGAGCTGCTGCCGCTGGAGGAAACTTCGCACGACACCCCGGGCGTCTGGCCAGGCGGAGATCCTCATCGAGTGCGCCGGACAGCGCCACACGCTGCGCACCCGCCCCCACAAGGGCTCACCGGCCAACCCCTTCACGTGGGATGAGGCGGGCGAGAAGTTTCGGCGGTACACGGAATCTACCCTCGACGCGCGGCAGGCGGCGGCCATCGTGGGCGCAGTCGATGGACTCGAGCGCGTTGACGACGTGGGGAAGGTCGCCCGGCTCCTGGTGCGCGCCTGACCGATACTCAGCCCTGAGCCAGGTTGAGGTCGGACCGATCTTCCTCCTCGTCGCCGTTACGGAGGAGATCCAGCAGCCGCGGGTCGGCGGGAACGATGATCCCGGTGGCGCCCGCGTCCTCGTACTCCTGGCGCGTTCGCCGCCAGGTCTCGCGGTCGTCCGGCATCTTGATCGTGGCCCACAGCTCGAAGGGGCCCGTGAGCTTCTCGCGCTCGCGGAAGCGGGCGACGGGCTCGACGGCGGCGCGGAAGAGCTCCGGCGAGTCGTTGAAGCCGACCAGACCATCGGCCAGCCCCGCGCGACGATCGGTCGCCGTCTCGAGGATCACGCAGCACTGCGAGCGGCGGGCCAGCTCGATGACCGCGTCGACACCGGCCGAGCTTTCCGCGACCCCGGTGACGGCGAGCGCCATGCGCCCGCGCGACAGGCGGCTCAAGGTCGCGACGCGGACGCCGAGATCCTGGGGCGCACGCCTCTCAGCGCTCGAGACCGGGACGATGAGACGGATGCGGCTGGTGACGGTCGCCATGCCCGCGAGCAGGAGCCACGGGTCGTAGCCCTCGTCGTCGAGCCACAGCGAATCGGCGCCCGCAGACTCGATCGCCCGGGCATCGGCCAGATAGTCTCCGGAGTCCTCGAACTGCCGGGGCAACCGCACTCCGATCTTCAGCATGGAGACGCCTGGGGTGGGCGGACCACGCCCACCCCTACATCTGCGCGCCGAAGACCACGACGATGCGAAGGGCCAGACCGCCGACCAGAGTCAGGACGGCCGCGAGCATGGCCGGCACACGGCGCTCGGTCGACAGGTGGAGGGCGAGCGGCACGAGGGTGCCGATCAGCACGACGACCCAGAGCGCCATCCACCGTGGCTGGAGGAACTGCGACCCCACCGCGCCGAGGCTCAAGAAAAAGACGACGAGGAGCGCCAGCTCGAGAATCGTGAAGTAACGATCCGCCCGCGAGAGCTTCGCCTCGGCGCTCTCTTCGTGATGACCGAGCCTCGTCACGAGGGTCAGCGCGGCGGCCGCCACGCTGAGGCCCGACGCGAGGAAGAGGCCGCCGAGCGCCCACGTGTCGCTCCAGATCGGTTGATTGCTCACGCTCAGCAGCACCCCGGTATAGCCCGCCAGGAACAGCCCGAAGACGGCGCCGACGATCATGAACACGCGGCCCAGACCACCGCTCAGGAACGGAGTCCGCGCGCCTCGTAGGCTGGACAGCGCTTCCACGAAGGACACGAACGCGAACAGGCTGAAGATGATCAACACCCAGGCGCCGACCGACATCGGCGACCAGTACTTGAAGTTGAGCCCGAAGGTCCGGCTGTCGATCAGCATGTGCCAGAATCGCAGCGGGCGCCCGAGATCGAGCGTCAGCAAGATCGGGCAGATGGCCAGAACCGGCAGGGTCAGCAGGAAGGCCAGCCGCGCGACGAGGGCGTCGCGCTGGTCCCCCATCAATCTCAGGATCGCGCCCAGCGCATAGGCGCCGCCCGCGATGCCGCCCAGGAAGAAATACCAGACGATGTACCACTCCCACTGCGGCGGCGTGACGAAGTGCTGGGGCATGGCGCTACTCCTTCCCGCCGCGCTCGCGGAACGCGAAGACGGCGCCGACGACGCCCAGCGCCGCTGTGACCAGCGACCCGAGGTAGCTGCGAACGTTGTTGCGGCTCGGCAGCACCGCGTTCTCGGTGTTGGGCAGCCCGTAGGCCTCGGGCTTGTCGGTTAACAGAAAAAGCGCGTGCAGACCGCCGTACTCCTTGTCGCCGTACAGGCGCGCCTCCGACATTCCCTGCCCGCGCAGCTGGTTCAGGCGGGCGCCGGCGACGTCGCGCATCGTGCTCAGCTCGCCGAACTTGATGGACTCGGTCGGGCAGGCCTTGGCGCAGGCGGGCATCAGATTGGCTTGCAGCCGGTCGTAGCAGAACGTGCACTTGCGGGCCAGGCCGCTCGCCTCGTCGAAGCCGATGACGTGGTACGGACAGGCCGCGATGCAGTCGCGGCAACCGTTGCAGACGCTCGGCTGGATGTAGACGGTGTCGAACTCCGTTCGGATGATCGCGTTGGTCGGGCACACTTCCATGCAGCTCGCCATCGCGCAGTGCTTGCAGACGTCGCTCATCATGTTCCAGGCGACGCCGCCCTTAGCCGTGGTCCGCTCGTGGAACTGGACGTGGCGCCAGTTCTGCTCGTCGAGCTGGCCGGTATTGTCGTAGCCGTCGCCGAACTCCGGCGCGTGCCCGGGGAGCTGGTTCCACTCCTTGCACGCCACCTCGCAGGCCTTGCAGCCGATGCAGAGCGTCGTGTCGGTGAAGAAGCCGACCGTTCGCGCCATTGTGGTTCTCCTATCCGATCGCCATCAGATTGGGCACGATCTTGGTGAAGCCGCGCTCCTTGACGTAAAGATCGAGCGGGAGCGCTACGAGCTCGTCGACGACCGGCACCGCGTTCGGTTCCTTGCGAAGATCGACCGTGATCAGGTAGCGCCGGCACCTCTCACAGGCGTCGGCGCGCAGATGCGGGAAGCGCTCGGCGTCGGCGAAGATCGGCAGCTTGTCCGTGGATTGCTCGCCGCAGCCCGCGCACGTCATGCGTTGATGGATCCAGCTCTCGCCGCAGCGGCAGCACAGGAGCATGCGCGGGCCGCTGACCAGCGTCTCGCTGGCGTCGGTCAAGTACGAGGCTTGCGGCAGGCCGCCGCAGCGGGGACAGCCGCCTTCGGCGGGCCGGCCCGAGCAGGCGGCGCCGGCGGCGGGCCCCAGAGCTTCGAGCACGGGTGCGGCGGCGGCCCGCGCCAGATATTCGTCGACCGGTGCCTGGCGCTCGCCCGTCAACCATCGGGTGACGAACCCGGCCGGATCACCGTCGCGAAGGCGGTCGCGAACAGCGGCCGCCAGCGCCGGAGGTCCGGCCGTGATCGTCGCGTCCGCGACCGCGACCATGACGCGGTTTGCCGCGTAGCTGGCGAGGCTCGCGGGCTCGGGTCGCTCGTCCCGAGCCCTCAGGAACACCGGCTCCTGCACATCCAGCAGCGCCTCGTAGAGCCGCAGCAGGTCGGCCGCGAACGAATGGCGCCCGACGAGCTGCCGGGCTCGGCGACGGCGCCGGGCCCAGGCCTCGGTGGCGAGCGATACGACGGCGAGCCCCTCCATCAGATCTTCTCGATGTTCACCAGGAACGCCTTGAACTCCGGCGTCCGCGAGTTGGCGTCGCCCACGAACGGTGTCAGCGCGTTGGCGAGCCAGTTGGCGCCCTTGGTCGGATCCCGGTCGGCGGCGATGCCGACGAAGCCCCAGTGGATCGGGATCCCGATGTGATAGACCTTCTTGCCGTTGATCTCGAGGCCACCCAGACGCTTGGTCACGACCGCGAGCACCTCGAGCTTGCCGCGCTTGGAGCTGACCCGGACGCGATCGCCGTTCTTGATGCCCTTCTCCTTCGCCACCTCTTCGGGGATCTCGACGAACGGCTTGGGCTGGAGCCCGACCAGCGCCGGCACGTGCTGCGTGACGTAGTGCTCGTGCTCGGTCAGCCGGTAGCTGGTCGCGATGTACGGATAGTCCTTGGCGGTGCCGAAGCGGTCCTCACGTCCGCCCTGCTTGTCGTACAGGAACACGACCGGTGACTCCGACTGCTTGGGATGCAGCGGGTTCTCCACCGGCGACTCGACCGGCTCGTAGTGCTCGGGGAACGGGCCGTCGAGCATCGAGCTGGAGAAGAGCCGCCCGACGCCCTCGCCGTTCATGATGAACGGCCCCCAGGCCTTCGGGCTCTTCGGCTCCATCGTGGGCGGATAGTCGGGCACGTCGCCCTTCCACTTCTTGTCCGCCTCGTCCCACTGGATACCCGGGCGCGCTGGATCCCACGCCTTGCCGTTGAGGTCGGCGGAAGCGCGGTTGTACAGAACCCGGCGGTTGAGCGGCCAGCTCCACGCCCACCCGTGATAAAAGCCCATGCCGGTGGGATCGTTCTTCTTGGGATCCTGGACGCCGGCGCGACGCTTCGAGAGGTTGCCGGCTTCGGGATACGAGCCGGTATAGATCCAGTTGCCGGCCGTCGTCGTTCCATCGTCCTTCAGCTTGCCGAAGGTATCGAGCCGCTTGCCCGTCGTCAGATCGAAGCCGTTGATCTCCTGGCCGATCTCGTCCAGCTCCGGCTTCACCGCGTCCTTGTAGTTCATCGTCATCGCCGTCAGCGGGGCCGGGAACTTACCGCCCTGCTGCGCGTAGAGCTTCTTCACGCGCTGAAACACCTCGGCCAGGATCCAGTGGTCGTGGCGGGCGCCCTCGGGCGCAATCGCCGCGTCTTTCCACTGCATCCAGCGGCCGCTGTTCACGAACGAGCCGTCCTTCTCGATCCAGTGCGTGGTGGGGATCATGAAGACTTCGGTCTGGATCGTTTTGGGATCCGCGCCCGGCCGCCGCCAGAACTCCGAGCTGGTCGTCGGCAGCGGGTCCATCACCGCCAGCCACTTGAGGTTGGCGAGCGCCTGCATCACCTGGTTGGTGTCGGGACCGATGCTGGTCGCCGTCATGCCCGAGAGGATGACGCCTTCCATCTTCTTCTTGAGCGCCTGGTCGTAGATCGAGATCCACGACGAGTTCGTCGCCGGCTTGGGGATGAAGTCGAACGCGTACTCGTTCTTGTCCGTCGCCGCGTCGCCGTACCAGCCCTTGAGCAGGCTGACCATGAACTTCCGGTAGTTCGTGCCGAAGAAGTTCCAGGAGTTCGCGTCGAACTTCTTGGGCGCGCTCTGGGTGACGTAGTCGTCGAGGTTCTTCTGCCCCGGCGCCGGGATGCGCAGGTAGCCCGGCAGGATCTCCCACGAGATCGCGTTATCGGTGTTGCCCTGGATGTTGGCGTGACCGCGCTCGGCGTTCATGCCGCCGCCCGGCCGCCCCATGTTGCCGAGCAGGAGCTGGAGGACGGCAGCGGTGCGAATGAGCTGGGCGCCGGTGGTGTGCTGCGTGAGCCCGACCGCGTAGACAACTGTCATCACCTTGTCGGGACGGCCAGTCTCGCCGACGATCTTGGCGATCTCCAGGAATTGATCCGCGGGAATGCCCGTGATCGAGGCCACCATCTCGGGCGTGTAGCGCGAATAGTGCTTGCGCAGGTGCTGGAACACCGAGCGCGGGTGCTCGAGCTGCGAGTCGCGCTTGGCGTGCGCCACGCCGGCGCCCGCGCCGGCCGGCCCCTGACCGCCGGCGATGATCTCCTTCTGGGCACGCTCGAACGCCGCCTGGGCGGGCGCGTCGCCCTCGTAGGCCCACGTCGCGGTGTCGTACGTGCGCTTGACCGGATCGTATCCGCTGAACAGGCCCTCGTTGAAGCCGAACCCCTGCTTCACGATGAACGACGCGTTCGTGTAGTTCTTCACGTACTCGTGATGGATCAGGTTCTTCTGGAGGACGTAGTTGATCAGGCCGCCGAAGAAGGCGGTGTCCGTGCCGGTCCGGATCCGGGCATACACGTCCGACACGGCCGAGGTCCGCGTGAATCGCGGATCGATGTGGATCATCTTGGCGCCGCCGCCGCGGCCGATGCCGCGCCGCGGATCGAGCTTCGCCTTCAGGAACCACTGAAAGCCGACCGGATGAGCCTCGGCCGGATTCGCCCCGTTGATGATGATGACATCGGCGTGCTGAATGTCACGCCAGTGATTCGTCATCGCGCCCCTACCGAATGTGGCCGCCAGACTGACGACCGTGGGGCCGTGTCAGACTCGGGCCTGCTGTTCTATGTGCACCACCCCCAGGGTGCGCATGAGCTTGGCCGCGAAGTAACCCTCTTCGCTGCTGAAGGTGGCGCCGCCGGCGAACGCGACGCCCTCGCAACGGTTGACGGTGTTGCCCTTGGCGTCGGTGGTGACGAAGGTCGCGTCGCGCGACTCCTTGATGCGCTGCGCGAGCTTGTCGAGCATCTCGTCCCAGGAGATCTCCTGCCATTTGTCGCCGCCGGGCGCGCGATACAGCGGCTTGTCGACACGCCGGGTCGACACGGCGAGCTGCATCGCCGTGGCGCCCTTCGGGCAGAGGCGCCCCTCGTTGACCGGGCTGTCGGGATCGCCCTCGATCTGGAGGAGCTTCGCGTGGCCCTTGGCGTCGTCCTTGGTGAAGGCGATGATCGAGCACCCGACCGCGCAGTACGGACACAGCGAGTGCACTTCCTTCGCCCCGTCGATTCGGAGGTCCTGCTTGACCTGGACCGCCTCCGCGAGGTCGAAGCCCAGGGGGGTGGTGCCCAGCGCGCCCGCACCGACGGCGCCGAGCTTGACGAAATCCCTTCGCGTTATCTGGGACATGATCGCGTTCCTCCTACGAAGCGCAGCGGCGTTGGTATCGCCGGTCAATCACGTCAGTCGCGCCTCGGCCGGCGGGGCCCCAGCCCCGCGACGGCCTGCAGCGCGCACCACCATCATAGTCGCGCCTCGGCCGGCGGGACCCCAGCCTCGCGACGGCCTTCAGCGCGCACCACCATTGACAGTCGCGCCTCGGCCGGCGGGGCCCCAGCCCCGCGACGGCCTGCAGCGCGCACCACCACGTCAGCAACCAGGAGTCGATGCTCCGAGGCGCGGATGGTCATGGAACGAGCTCCGCGACGGTCGGCGTCACACGATGAGCGCCAGCGTAGAGATTGAACCCGCCGTTTCGCACGAACCCGACGAGGGTCATGTCGGCGGCGAGCGCCATTTGCACCGCCATGCTCGAAGGCGCTGAGACCGCCGCGATCACCGGGATCCTGGCGGTCAAGGTTTTCTGCATGATCTCGAAGCTCACTCGTCCGCTGACCATGAGCACGTGCCGGTCGAGCGGCACGCCGCGGGCCAGCACCATGTGGCCGATGACTTTGTCCACGGCGTTGTGGCGACCGATGTCTTCGCGTAGCACGATCAACCGCCCGTCGCCGTCGAAGAGTCCGGCGGCGTGCAGGCCGCCCGTCTTCTCGAACGTCGACTGGGCGTCGTGCATCGCCGTCGCGAGGCGATTCAGGCGATCGACGGAGATCACGAGGTCGGACTGCACCGGGGGAAGCGTGGCTCGAATCGCGTCGATGGTGGCCTTGCCACAGAGGCCGCAGGACGAGGACGCCACGAAGTTACGACGCAGACGGTCCTTCGCGACCCGCGCGTCGCCCTTCAGCAACACGTTCATCACGTTCCCGTCGTCGGGATCTCCGTCGGGGCCGCGGTATCGGGCGATCACATCGAGATCGTCGGCGCCCGCGATGATGCCTTCGGAGAAGAGGAAGCCCGCGACGAGCTCTTCATCATCGCCGGGGGTTCGCATCGTGACGCTCAGACTGATGCCGCCGAGTCGGATTTCGAGCGGTTCTTCGACGGCGAGATGATCCTGGCACTCGGAGGCGCCGTGATCACGGACTTTGACAACACGGTGACTGACGGAGGGAACGCCCCGCGGTACCTCGAGGTCTGGCTCTAGACTCATCGGCTCTCCATTTGGAACCAGAGTCTATCTCTTCAAACTCTATTTACTGATTGGCCTATGCTTTAATCAGCATATGCTTTTTCGAACATAATTCTAGGCATTTATGAGACGCGTCGTCAAGCGATATTCCCGGGGGCCTCGGAGCCGCCCGCGGTGTCCTCAAGGTTAGGTGGGCGCGCGCACTCCTCTTCGAGCACGCCGAAGGAGGATTCGCTCGCTACCGCTTGCCAGCTTCCTCGTCGAGGAGCGCCTGGAAGCC
>WNEZ01005586.1_pt1 | contig 13849 bp, 14 predicted proteins | sample 5400521 | NCBI WGS metagenome assembly WNEZ01 (sample SAMN13153339, study PRJNA577476) | soil metagenome | isolation source: 120 cm saprolite under Douglas fir tree site 2 hole 1 replicate 1 | place: USA:California | collected 2015-04-18 | reverse complement strand
GGATTCCCAGGGTGAGGTGTCCTCCGCCTCGGCGAAGCAAAAGGTGAACTTGCCCGGATTGCCCAGCGTGGCCCGATCGATCTCGCCGGGCCGGCCGCCGCCCACGTTGCGGATCACCAGCTGCAGCGCGCGGCCGATGGTGGCGTTGGCGCGATTGCCCTGGCCTAGGGCGTTGATCCCGGAGTTCATCCCGATTTCCCGGGCGATGGGGCCGTTGACGATGACCACCGGGCCCACGAAGTAGGTGGTGGCCAGGATGCCGTGGATATTGAACGCCTCGGTGCAGGCAGCCTCCACCGCCGCCAGCACGACCGGCAGATATTCGGGCCGGCAGCCAGCCATCACCGCGTTGACGGCCACCTTTTCCACGGTGCACTCAACCAGGTCGGGCGGCACGACCGCGACCACGTCCTGTGGATCCCGGGACGTCCCTTCCAGCATGCGAAGGACGCGCGGTGGGGTGGGCGGTACGAGCGGGAGCCCGTCTGACCAGCCGCGGGCGAACGTTGCCTCGACCTCGTCCTCCTGCGCGCCCAGCTCAATCCGTCGAGAGCGAATCCACGATCCGTCGTAGCGCATGGCGAGGATCTCGGGCATGCCGATGTCGAGCGTTCGCGAACCGCAGCCCGGCCGAAAAGCCGGGAGGCCGTCGCCGAGTCCGTCAATCCCGGTTAGGCGCTCCCACTCGCGCCGGTCCCACCCTTCCAGCCGCTCCACCGGCTTGCCACCCTCGACTCGGAGCAGCGTGGGCACGATCTCGATGCGTTGCCCGTAGGAGACTTCGAGCAAGGTGTCGTCAACAGGCGCGGTGCCCGCTGGGAACGTAGGGTCGTCCTGTGTGTACACGGTCAGGGGTGCGTCGACCGCAGCCAGCTGCCTCAGGACCGGCTGTACCATCTGGCAGGTCGGGCAGTCGGCTTTCACGAAGCACACGAGGCCCTCGGGGAGGCTCACCCGACCTAGCGTACGCAGAACCCTTGGCCTCCGCTGCGCGGAATTGATGTAAACCAAGACACGCATGGGCGCTCTGGCCGCCTGGCGACACCGGCTCCATCTCCTGCGGAGTCGACCGCCAACCCCGTCCCCGAAGGTGATAGGATGCGCGTCTTCGGGGCTGCCTGAGAGGTCCCTATTCCACCTGGAGCCCTCTTCCCCGAGTGGACCTCCACTACCTGGACGGTGATGCTGTTGCGGGACTTCGGTCTTGATCCCGTGAGCGCAGGGGCGCGCGCGCCGTCGCCCTGGTCCGGGAGAACAGCAGGTGGGACTACGCCGGCGAGCCCTTTTTCGCGGGCGAGGTCGAGCCGTGCATCAACGGCAAGGCGGTAACAATCGGGGCCTACTTCGGCGAGGACGTCCGCTCCATCGTGGCCCGGCTCCTCGGCGAGCAGATGCGCGACGCCGGGTGGAACTGCGAGGCTGCTGCGGCCGGTGCGCCACCCTCGAAGAGCCGAACGACGAGTGGGCGGTCGGCCGTCGATACTGGAGCCAGGAGTGGATGAACAAACTGCCGGAGCCCACGCCAGAGGAGGTGGTGAAAGCGCTGCTCGAGCTGGAGCCCGCATAATGCGAGTGCGGAACCGCACGCCGGTTTAGTCACCACTTTCCGCGACATCACCTTCACGCTGTGTGCATCCGAACCAGAGTGACGACCCTACCCGCTCGACATTGTTAGTCCATCTGTGTCTACATTTCGCCGATCGGGTGTAGACTGGCCGCACCCAGGCCCATGACAGTCGGGCAGCGCGTCCTGATCATCGAAGACGATTCGAGAGTCGCGGAGCTGTACATGTCAAAGCTGCGGCGCGGGGGCCACGAAGTGGATATGGCTCGGGACGGCGTGTCCGGCGTCGACCTGGCCGGATCGCTGCTACCGGATGCGATCAGCCTGGACATTCATCTGTCCCGGCTTGGCCGGTTAGCTGTGCTCAGCGTCCTGAGCAAGCAGGAGGCAGTATCCAGCGTCCCCGTCATCATGACAACTGCGCTCTCCGGCTTGCGGGAACCGGTCAGCCGCCTCGACGCCGAGCTGGACGCGCCTCAAGAGTTGCTGCACCTATGAGCCCTGACCAGCGGCAAGCAGGCGGGAGGCCCGGCCCGGAGCCAGCCAGCGCGTCCGGCTCGCCAGTGAGCGCAGATGATCGGCTGGCCGCAATTATTCGAGCCAACCAGGAGCGGATGGTCGACCGGCTGACCGCCGACCTCTGGGGATACGACGGTGCCTGGCTGCGCCGAACCTATACGGACAAAGCGGCGCTGCGACTGTTCATCGAAGCATTTGTCGAGGCACTACGACGCTCGTTCACAGCGGGGGACGGAAAGCAGTTTGTGAGCGAGTACGGGGTCAGCCTTGGCCGCCGATACGCCGAAGAGGCTCGAGACTACGACGAGGTCTATGAGAGCCTGGTCGTCATGAAAAACGGGCTGCTTCCGTTCGTGTTCCGAGACCCTCCGACCGAGCCCCTGGTCTTGCGCCTGACCGATGTGCTCTTCCGGCTCGAGCATGAGGTGGCCCGACGCTACTACGAAGTTGAAAAAACCCAGCATGCGCAGTTCGCCGAACTCGACATTCTCAAATCCGGTTTCATGCGGCTCACGACTCATGAACTGCGCCGGCCACTCAGCGTCTTTCGCGGCTACGTGTCCATGATCGAGTCGGGAGATCTTGGGGAAGTTCCAACCGAGGTGCATCAAGCAATCCTCAAGATTGCGGTGAGCGCCAACGAGATGGCCAAGCTGATTGACGACCTGGCGGCGGTCGGCCGCCTGGAGGAACCGGACAAAGTGCTGCGGCGCGAGCGCTATCCGGTCAACCAGCTGATCAAAGATTGCTCAGCAACGCGGTCAAGTATTCCCCGCCGGAATCCTCAGTCGAAGTCCGGGTCGAGGCGCAGCGTGGCGCCCTCTCGATTGTCGTCGAGGATCAAGGGTACGGGATTCCAGCCGAGGAAATTCCTCATATCTTCGATAAGTACTATCGCGGTGTCATGCCGGAAGCTCAAAACACGCCGGGGACGGGGCTCGGGCTGTACATTGTCAAGCAGATAGCCGAGTTACACGGGGGGCGCGTGGAAGTGGTCAGCGATCCTGGGAAGGGCTCAGCCTTTCGACTGCTCCTAGAAGCCTAGAGGCTTCCAGATTTGGCTCGCGAGAGCAGGGCGTCGCTCGGACTTTGCCGTCCAGCCGTCAGGTCCAGCAACCGCCTTCGGCCTCCTTGCCTGGCCGTCCGTTCGGGTGAAAGTCTACTGGCTGAGCATCAGCGGACCGGTCTCGGTCACGACTATCAACCACTGGCGACCAGCCGGCTGACGGCCGCTCTCGGGCCAGGCTCCAGCCCAGGCAGTCAAGTCGTCGCTGGACCTTTGCCTTGGTCCCGACTCACGCTGTGCGGGAGCACAGCCGCCTGACGGCCGCACGCAACTCCGACAGCGGCGCGCTCTTCGTTACATAAGCATCCGCACCCGCCATTTGAGCCTGCTTCTCTGTCGCCATCCCACCAGTGAAGAGGATCACCCTCGTTTCGTGGTAGCCGTGCGCCTTGATGCGAGCGGTAAGCTCGAGTCCGCCGATTCCTGGCATTTGAACATCCGCCAGGACCACCGCAGGCCGCCGCGCCAGAATAAGCTCCCACGCCGTCTGGCCGTTCGAAGCTTCCAACACGTGGAAGCCGTCCAATTGCAGGGCCGTCCGAACCATCTCCCGGATGTCCGGATCATCATCTGCAATTACGACGGGGAGCGGATTGTCTACCAGGGGAAGACCTGCACGCAATAGCCTACCGCAAGGTCCCTTCCTGTGCCGCAACAGTGGGAGCGAAAAGGAGGATCGGCAAACAGATTTGACGGAGCGTGAAACTGTGGTACCACCTGCGACGTTGGCCCATACACCAGGGCCATCCGATCGCCTGCCGAGCTGGCAGGCCGCGGCCTATAGTGGCCGAGGAGGGAGGACCTGACCGCATGGACTCAGAGGAGGTACTGGGATGCACCCGATCGCCAGACCCACGTGGATTAGCACCTTCGCGCTCTTGCTGGGGTTCGCCACCGTCCAGTCGGCCGCCGCCAGCCCGCTGACGGTGGCGCCACTCACAAAGATCTCAGACCCAAGCCCGTTCGCGGCCTGCACCATTGGCGGCAGCCAGCCGCCTCCGCCGGGCGAAACGCTTTACCCGAATGCGGAAGAGGAGCCTTGGGTCAGCGTCAACCCAACTAATGCGAACAACCTCATCGCCGTCTGGCAGCAGGATCGCTGGTCCAACGGCGGAGCCCACGGTCTGGCGGCCGGGGTGACCCACAACGGCGGCTCGACCTGGAGCGACGCGTTCGCTCACTTCAGTGAGTGCGCCGGCGGCAATGCTGCCAACGGCGGCGACTATGAGCGCTCCTCGGACCCGTGGGTGACGTTCGCTCCGAACGGGGACGCCTACCAGATCAGCCTTTCGTTCGACGCCAACACGGCCCGCAACGGCGTCCTGGTGAGCAAGTCAACCAACGGCGGCGACACCTGGAGCGAGCCGATCAGCCTGATCCGAGACTCGGGCGGTCGCGACTCCTCGTTCGCCTTCAACGACAAGGAGTCCATCACGGCGGATCCCACCAACTCGAAATTCGCCTACGCCGTCTGGGACCGGTTCACCAGTCCCTCGGGCAGCTCGCTGGCGAGCATCGAAGGGTTGATCCATTCCAGGTCCTTCCGGGAGCCGGTCTTTTTCTCCCGCACCACCGACGGCGGCGCAACCTGGGAACCCGCCCGGGACATCTACGACCGGAGCGAGTTCAACGGCACGATCGGTAACCAGATCGTGGTCCTGCCCAACGGTGACCTGCTGGACGTCTTCGACGAGTTCTTCGTACATGACAACTCCAATGACCAGCGGGGCGAGAGCATCAGTGTGATCCGCTCCACTGACAAAGGCGTGACCTGGGACAGTCGGTCGACGGTGATCGCCGCAAGTCTGGAGCGGGGTGCCTTCGATCCCGACACCGGGCGCCCGATCCGGGCGGAAGGCGGGATCCCCGACATCGCGGTGGACCGCACCAGCCGCAAGATCTACGCCGTCTGGCAGGACACCCGGTTCAGCGGTGTGGACGAAGTCGCTCTCTCCATGTCCTCAGACGGCGGCGTCACGTGGTCAGCCCCCATCAAGGTGAACCAGACGCCGCGCAACCCGAACCCCGCGGACGAGCAGGCGTTCGTTCCGCAGGTGCAGGTCGCCGCGGATGGCAGCGTGGCGGTTACCTACTACGACTTCCGTTTCAACGACCCCAGCCCGGGCGTTCCGACGGACGCCTGGATCGTGCGCTGCGCAAGCGACTGCGGGAACCCGGCAAGCTGGCATGATGAGGCCAGGCTGTCCCCGGCGTCCTTCGACATCGAGCAGGCGCCGGCCGCGCGCGGACCGTTTGGATTCTTCCTGGGCGACTATGAGGGCCTGACCAGCGTCGGGAACACCTTCATCACGGTGTTCGTGCAGGTCAACAACGGAAGCCCGACAAACCGCACGGACGTCTTCGAGACTCGCGTCGCGCCGTAACCGGTCTGGTAGGGCAGTCGCTGCAAGGTGGCTGCCCTGCACCCGTCTCGCCTCCTCAAGCAGTGACTGTTCCACGACCCGCAGCCGACATGGCATGGATCTCGAAGATAAGTTGAACTAACGGGAGCCCAGCGTCATGGAGGATGTCGATTTCTCGTCGGCGACGTTGCGGTGGGTCGAATTTACCGGCCTCAATCTCGAACGGGTGAAGTTGCCCCCTCGATGGTGACCACGTAATTTTCCGACGGTATCGGTGTGTGCTTGAGCGAGCGCTGCAGGAGCTAGACAATAACAACGACCCAAAGTCCCTCCGCCTGAAAGGTCTTTTCGAGGGCGAACTCAAGTGGGCTGGGCAAAAACGGGACATAGGAGTGTTCCGCCGGCTCGATCTCGCCGAGGCCACCGACGGGGAACCCGAGTTTGCGGTTGGACTGCTGCGCCGCCTCGAAAAGGAATGCCTGGCTGGTCGCGGCGACTCTGCAGTGCACTCGTCACACCATGAGGCCGCACCAGCTGTCTAACAGGTCAGGCTTGCGAGCAGGCGGGTCGAACCACGGTTCAGACCAGGTTTGGGAATACCGACTTATCTGTCACAACGGGACCTTCCCTCATACGACGAACCTCTTCCTGAATCCCAAGAAGTCTTACTCGGCGGAAGCCAGCGCGGCCAGGAGGCGGGTGCTGCAAAGCAACTCAAATTCGGTGGGGACTAGGGGCGGAGAGGATCGAACTCTCGACACCCCGCTTGAAAGGCGAGTCCGCCGCTGACTGAGGGCCATCCGAATTCAATTGGAGCGCCTGCCTGCCGGATTTGCGAGCGCTCCATGACTCGCCTCGGAACCTTCAAGGATCTCGAAGATAGGTTCAAACGCGTGTGGTTTTCCAGGCAGCTGGCCTCAGGGTGATGTAACCAAGAGGCCCGTGCACCGTTTTCATAGAGTGGTTGGAATCGAGCGCTCTCTCCGCAAGTCGTGGACGGTGAAATTCATGCGTTTGGTCACCGAGTCCCAGCAAGCCTCGTTTAATGGCGGACGCAATCTGAGCTCGTCAAAGCCGGCGCCACTGGCCATCACCGTGGCGTTGATCGCGGTCCTCGCCAGCGGCTGTGGCTCGACACTCACCCAGACCCCCAATACCACCCAAGCCCCAGCTGCCACCCCACCATCCGCGACGCCGGCCCCACCAGTTCCCGGCGTTCTCGTTCGGCCATCGACGCCGATGGCGCCACCGGGCGAGGCAATGTTGAGCGCGCCGTCGACCCCGGCCGTCTGGGTCCTAGACAGCAACATGGATCTATATCGCTCCGTCGATCAAGGCAATACCTGGCTGCAGCGCCCGATTCCGCCAGGCAACTTCCCGAAACCTGACGTCTCCTTCATCGACGACCGCCAGGGGTGGTTCGCAACCGGCGGTGTGCCGGAAACACAGTGCAACGGAGCTGGGACGGTGGTCTGGCACACGGCCGATGGAGGTGACACATGGCAGCGAGTTGCCTCGGTCGACTGGCAGCATCAGGTTCTCGGTGGGATCGGGTATGGACAATGCAAGGAAGGACTGTCGTTCGTGGACGCGATGCATGGTTTTCTCGGGGCATGGGATCCTAACCACCGGCCGACCATCTACGCGACCGCTGATGGCGGCTTCACCTGGGCTTCGAGCACGCTGCCTGACCCGCCCGGCTTCGTGACGGAGGCTGGTGGTTTCGCACTCCGTGCGGGATTGGTCAAAGGCTTCGGCAAAACACTCCTGATTCCGGCCTGGGGGATGCCGGACGGCGCACAAATGGAGACCGAATACATCTTCCGCTCGGTAGACGGCGGAGCGACCTGGGCCTACCTTGCCACGCCAGGCTATGGAAGTAACAACGTCACGCTTGTCACCGAGTCCCGCTGGCTCAAGCTCTTCAACAACCAGTCAGCGCTAGAGACTACAGACGTCGGTAGGACCTGGCATTCGTATCCTTCGGACTACCAGGACGCGGCGGGAGTGCCAAGCATCTTTGTCTTCGGCGATCCCCTTGTTGGTTACGGGACTGTCCGTGGCGCAATCCAGAGGACCATCGATGGTGGACTGCACTGGGCGTTAATCAAGACGCCTGGTGTCAATCAGCCAGGATAATCCGGGGCATGCCGAGACCATGCATGGATCCCGAAGATAAGTTGACCTCCCGTGTGCTAGTCGAGGCAGGCGGCCTAATAATGCGTTCGACCGCCGCCCTCCAGCTCGCCCGAAATCGCATTGACCAGCTGGTAGCCATTGAACGACTCCGCTGGGGCATCGAACTCCACAATCCAGACCGGGCCGGGTGGCAAGGCGAACGAGTCCGGCACCGGGATGAATCCGAGGAGCACAATCGGACCACGTCCCTGGGAAGCGACCAGCTGCCGGAACGAGAAGCTAGCTCGACTAGACTCGACGACTTCTGGGCACGGACAGCGCAGCGCGATCCCGCTCTTGAACGGGAAGGGACCCTGTGAAGCCACCAAACCGCCCACCACTGTGCCGAGCCCTTGCTGCAACGCCCTGAGGGACCCTCGAGGCTTTCACCTTCAGTCTGTTACCAACTGGACTTTGATCTCAGATCAACGTTTCCTCCTCTCAAGCCAGTATTCGATTCCGAGGATCGCCGCGAGCAGGATCACTAGGATTCGTGGGCCGAATCGCAGGAGAGCAGGTACATCTGCTTGTCTTCTCAGAATCGCCACGTCGACTAGCGATTCCAGCACGGCCATGGCTAGTGTGAGGAGGCCCGCTGCACTCACGAAATAACTTGTTGCCGACCAGTGCCCGACATAGGCGCGGATGCCCGCGGCTCGTAACCAGAAGAAGCCGCTTAGGCACAGGAGTCCGGCGACGAGCGCGAAAACGCCAGCGAGCACAATCCGAGATCTCTGGAGCGCCAGGACGAAACCCAACCCCGCCAGGACAAGACCGGTGTACTGAAAGCGGTATGCCCAGCGTACGTTCAGGCGATGATCTTGCGGGTTGCTCGGTCGAAGGACGCGATAAATCGGGCTCAACCGAAGCGCCTGTCGTGCCCGCGGGCACCCATCCCTGGAGTTCTCTTCTCTGCCCCAGTCCCAAAGAGTGGCGTTCGACCCTGATCGAGTGCTACGAGCCACAACCAGAGGATTCCGCAAATTCCCAACAGGGTCGGCACACCCATTGCCATCCACATAGGCCACTGGTGAGGTCTAAGCTCGATGGCCGTGGCTATCAGAAAGACCAAGGCCGTGCTGGCCGTGACAACTATAAACGGGCGCCTGAAGCCATACAGCGCGAACGTCAATAATCCGGTCACACCAGACGATGCCGTCAGTACTTGTGACAACAAGCTGGCAGAGTCATGGCCGGCCCGTAGCAACCAAGCGGTGGCCGACAAACCTACCGTAATAAGGAAAAGGGCTGCGACACCTAGATCGGACCAACCCCTACGTGTGGGAGGGGCTGAGTGCATTGCCGTTCCTTTTTTTGAGGGACTCCCTGCTCGGTCAGCCATTTTTAAGCTTTCGCACCACTGGTCGAGACACGATTGACTGGTGTCCCACAATCGGTATGACGTCATGCCTACGTTTGGCTTGCTGTTTACCCAGCTGACTTCCGCTCGATCCCGGTGGCCGCGTCGATAGGACCGCCAGCGTGATTCACGCCGGCACCGCCCGACGGGACCGACGCACGGCAAGCCGGGGCTGGTCTCCCCTCCCCGAGTCTGGGGATCCGTGAGGGCGCCATCGACCGGCGGGAAGGCGGCCGCGAGTCGAGCTTGGTACAGCGCAATTCCTACCAAATGCGCTGGTTAGCAGCACCTGCCACTGCAAAATGTGGCCTTGTTGCAGCGCCTTACGAAAGGCGGGCGCTCCAACCCAACTCGAACTGGGGACTAGGGGCGGAGAGGATCGAACTCTCGACACCCCGCTTAAAAGGCGGGTGCTCTAGCCACTGAGCTACGCCCCCGACCAGCAGTTTACCGGTCAGGAGCCGTGCAGCAGGCGGAAGACCGGGCCATAGAAATCGGTTACCGCCGTCCAGGCTGCCCAGGCGAAGACTGCCAGGATGGCCGTGACGAGCACGCCTTCGGCCAGCTCCACCAGGTCGCCCAGCCGCCGAACCACTTCCAGCCCTCCCCACGCTCAGGCTATGCCGCGCCTACCTCAACGGTTAATGGCGACAATTCGATACACTCCTGGGCCATGGCGAAGACACGGGATGACGCCTGGGCGGTCCTGACCGAGTTCACCAAGAACCCGAGCCTGATCAAGCACGGACTGGGCGTGGAATCCGCGATGCGGGCCTACGCCCCCCGCTACAGCGGCGACCCGGAAACCTGGGGGATCGCCGGCCTCCTGCACGACTACGACTTCGAGCGGTACCCGGATGCCAGCGAACACGCGATGAAAGGGGCGGCAATCCTGAAAGAACGGGGCTGGCCGGAGGAGATCTGGTACGCGGTCCTCTCCCACTCCGATCATTCCGGCGCCCAGCGGACCGCGCCCATGCAGAAGGTCCTCTACGCTGTTGACGAGCTAGTGGGCTTCGTGGCGGCGGTGGCCTTGGTCCGCCCGAACAAGTCGGTGGCCGAGGTGGATGTCCAGGCGGTCAAGAAGAAGTTCAAAGACAAGGCCTTCGCCCGGGCGGTGAACCGGGAACAGATCTTTAAGGGTGCCGACGAGCTGGGGGTGGAGCTGGACGGCCACATCCAGACGGTGATCGACGCCATGCAGGGCAACGCGGCCGCCCTCGGACTGGCCGGCACGACCACGGCAGCGACGACAGCGTAGGTCCGAGACCCCCTCCCCGACCCTCCCCGCAAGGGGGAGGGGTAACCGATGGCGAAGGGACGATTACTGGGGTTTTGCCCGGCGGCGACGGCGGGGTGGCGGAACCGCGGCCGGCAGCGCGCGGGGATAGGTGCCCAGCACCTGCAAGAAGGTGGTCACGGTCTTGGCGGCTCGCAACGAGGCGCCCACGGCCTTGTCCGATCGCCGGCCATCGAGGTCCAGGTGGAACACATACTCCCAGGGCGGGTCGCGCCGGGGCCGGGACTCCAGCTTGGAGAGGTTGACGCCGGCCTCGGCAAAGCAGCGGAGCAGGCTGAAGAGGGCGCCCGGCTCGTTGCGGACGGCACAGACCAGCGAGGTCTTCCAGCCCAGCCGGCGGCGGCGCACCAGGGGCGGGCGAGGGCGGCTCGGGCCGCGGCGGCTGATCAGGAAGAAGCGGGTTACGTTTTCCTGGATGGTCTGGATCCGGTCCGCGATCAGCGCCAGCCCGTACAGGTCGGCGGCCCGCCGGCTGGCGATGGCCGCCTGATCCGGGCGAGCCTCCGCCTTCACCTGGCGGGCGGCCCCGGCCGTGTCATACACCGGCACCGGCTCCAACCCTTCGCGGACGACGAATGCCTCGCACTGCGCCAGCGCTTGGGGATGGGAGAGGACACGACGGAGCGCGGTGCGGTCGCTGTCCGGCAGGCCGAGCAGGCAGTGGTCGACCTGTAGCGCGACTTCGCCGACTACCAGCACCCGGTACTCCAGCATCAGGTCATAGGTCTCCAGCACGCTGCCGGCCTGGGAGTTCTCGACCGGCACCAGCGCCAGGTCGACCGTCCCGTCGGCGACACGGTGAAAGACATGGCGCAGGGTGCGAAAGGCTACCGCCTCGGTCTGCGGGAAGAAGGCGTGCAGCGCCTCCTCCGAGTACGCGCCGGGCTCACCCTGATAGCCGACAGTGAGCGTGCGGGGCATGTCCGGACACTCTATAGAATGAGGGCGCCTTGCCCGCCTCCGTAGATTTTCTGGGCCTCGACGAGCTGCTCAGCGACGAGGAGCGGCTGGTGCGATCGACCGTGGCCCGCTTCGTCGACGAACGCTTCCTGCCCCTCATCGTCGACCACTACGAGCGCGCCACCTTTCCCATGGAGCTGGTTCCCGAGCTGGCCAAGCTCGGGTTGCTCGGCATGCACCTTCACGGCTACGGTGCCGCGGGCATGAACAACGTGATGTACGGCCTCGCCTGCCAGGAGCTGGAGCGTGGCGACAGCGGGCTGCGCAGTTTCGTCTCGGTCCAGGGATCGCTCTGCATGTTTCCCATCGAGCGCTACGGATCCGACGAGCAGAAGCAGCGATGGCTGCCCGCGATGGCCAAGGGCGAGGTGATCGGATGCTTCGGATTGACGGAGCCAGACTTCGGCTCCAACCCCGCCGGCATGCAGACCCGCGCCCGCAAGGATGGCCGCGACTGGATCCTGAACGGGAGCAAGCGCTGGATCACGAATGGGAGCATTGCCGGACTGGCCATCGTCTGGGCCCGAACGGAAGGTGGCATCCGCGGATTCCTGGTGGAGAAGGGGACCCGGGGATACCAGGCCCACGACATCCATCACAAGCTCTCGATGCGGGCCTCGGTGACCTCGGAGCTGATCCTGGAGGACTGCCGCATCCCCGCCGACCACGAACTACCGGGCGCCCAGGGCTTGAAGGGCCCCCTCGCCTGCCTCAACGAGGCGCGCTTTGGGATCGTCTGGGGGACCATCGGCGCCGCCATGGCCTGCTACCAGAGCGCGCTGGACTACAGCCGGACGCGGATCCAGTTCGACCGCCCCATCGGCGGATTCCAGCTCACCCAGGAGAAGCTGGTCGGCATGCTCACCGAGATCACCAAAGCGCAGCTGCTCGCCCTGCAGCTCGGCCGGCTCAAGGACGCGGGCCGCATCACCCCCACCCAGATCTCGATGGGGAAGCTGAACAACGCGCGGGAGGCGCTCCGCATCGCCCGCGAGGCGCGCAGCATCCTGGGCGCGAACGGGATTAGCCTGGAATATCCCGTCATGCGCCACATGGCCAACCTGGAAACGGTCGCGACCTACGAGGGCACCAGCGAGATCCACACCCTCGCCATCGGCGAAGAAATCACCGGAATCAGCGCGTTCAAATAGCTGAAGCTGCAGCGGGCGTACCGAGACCCCCTCCCCAACCCTCCCCGCAAGGGGGAGGGAGAATAAGAATCTACGTGGGGCGGATGGTGCGGGGCTTGTTGGTGTAGACGGCGTTGGCCGGCAGCGCCTGGGTCCAGGCCAGGGCGATCGGATCGTCGACCGTCCAGACGCCGATCAGCTTGCCGGCCGCGTGGAGCTCGCGCGCGGTCTCGGGCTCGATCGCCGACCAATGCGGACAGAAGACCTCGGCGCCGGCGTCCGCCAGCAGCCCCAGGATGTCGACCGGGCGGGAGGCTTCCAGGGCGCCGGTAAGGATCGCCGGCGAGAGCTCCCGGAGGCGGCGGAGGCAGCGGTGGTCGAACGCGATCACGATCACATCGCTGAGCATGCCAGCCGCCTGGGTCGCCTCCAGCACGGCCTGTTCGATGCCGGCGTAGGCGAGTGGCAGGTTCTTGATCTCGATGGCCACGCCCACCCGCCCGCGGGCGAACTCCAGCACCTCGGTGAGGGTAGGCACCCGCTCGCCACTGAACTGCGGCGCCTTCCAGGACCCGGCATCGAGCCGCTTGATCTCGGCAATCGTCAGGTCGCGCACCAACCCGTGGCCGTTGGTGGTGCGATCCAGCAGGTGGTCGTGGATGACCGCCAGCTGATGATCCGCGGTTAGGTGCACATCACACTCGATCACGTCCACCCCGAGGTCGATGGCCGACCGGAACGAGGCCATGGTGTTTTCGGGGAACTCATCGGCGTTGCCGCGGTGACCGCCCAGCAACATCCGGCCGCTGTCCAGCTTGGCGTGGAGCCCCTGGCGGGCTGACGTCACCACGTCCAGGCCGTTTCTTGCGGGTTAGCTAACAACGCCGCTATCGTACCCGGCCGGAAAAGATCGGTCCCCGCCGGGCGTTGTATCGGTGAGGCGAATTCGGTGCATTCATACCCCGGTTTCGGGAGCCGCCGGTCAGGGAAAAACGCCCAGCGAGGGAGCCTTGATGCGGTTGCCGGCCGGGCCCAAGCTCGGCGGCACATCAAGGACGGCGCCACCGGCGCCCTCCTCAGGCTCCGGATGCAAATGCCCACCCTCTTGACGACCCTGCGCCGGTCGGGACGGCTCCCATCGATTGTGGTCGGCCTGTTCGTACTGGCGGGCCTGGTCGGGCCGCTCCATCTGCTGATGCCAGCTCGGGCCAAGGCGCACGCGGTCCTGCCACCGGTGGCCGTGGGCACCAGCTTCAGCCCGCTGCGCGCTGCCAACCTCGGACTCGACTACCAGTCGGCCTTCAAACAGCTGGAGACGATGCACTTCCGGGTCATCCGGCTCTCCGCTTACTGGAACGAGGTCGACGCTTTCGGCTACGGCGACCTGGACTGGCTCACCGCGGAGGCAG
>WNEZ01006739.1_pt1 | contig 13859 bp, 8 predicted proteins | sample 5400521 | NCBI WGS metagenome assembly WNEZ01 (sample SAMN13153339, study PRJNA577476) | soil metagenome | isolation source: 120 cm saprolite under Douglas fir tree site 2 hole 1 replicate 1 | place: USA:California | collected 2015-04-18 | reverse complement strand
ACGGCACCGGCGAACTTTCGGATGCCGCCTCCGCGCTCGACTGGGCGCAGACCATCAATCCCGAGGCGCGCGCCTGCTGGGTCGCCGGCTTCTCGTTCGGCGCCTGGATCGGCATGCAGCTGTTGATGCGCCGGCCCGAGGTCGAAGGTTTTATTTCGATCGCACCGCCCGCCAATCTCTATGACTTCTCGTTCCTGGCGCCCTGCCCGTCGTCGGGCCTGATCGTGCATGGCGAGAAAGACGCCGTGGTGCCGCCCAAGGACGTCAACACGCTGGTCGAGAAACTCAAGACCCAGAAGGGCATCGTGATCGACCAGCAGATCATCCCGGGCGCCAACCATTTCTTCGACGGCAAGCTGCAGCCGCTGATGGAAACGGTGACGGGTTATCTCGACATGCGGCTCGCCAACGTTCGCTGAGCCTACGCCGCGGCGCGCGCTTGCAGCCCTGCCAACCAGGAATTCCGCCGCTCGAGGAAATCGCGAAGCAGCGCCGGATAATCTGATCTCACTGCCGTGCGCACCGATGGCCGCGCCGCGAGCGCCTTGCGCCAGCGTGCGAGCTTCGGCTTGGCGGCGAGAATTCCGAAGTCCGCAATTTCGTCGAACACATCGAAATAGCGAAACACCGGCCCGAACACCGCATCGACCAGCGAAAAATTTTCGCCGTCAAACCATGGCGCAGCCGCGACGCGCGCCTCCAGCCGCGCAAAACGCTGCTCGAGTTGCGATGTCTTGGTCTTGAATGCCACCTCATCCGGCGCCGCGTAAAAGCCGGCGATGTCGTTGAGAACAGCCGATCCGAATTCGATCCAGGCGCGATGCTCGGCACGCTTCAGGGGATCGGCCGGATGCAGCGGGCTCGGTTGGGTCTCCTCCAGATACTCCAGGATGACGGCGGATTCGAAAATCGCGACATCGCCAACCTGCAGTACCGGCGTCTTGCCGAGCGGAGAAATCGCGACAAACCAATCCGGCTTGTTGGCGAGATCGATATCGATGCGCTCGAAGCCAACGCCCTTCTCGGTCAGCGCGATCACCGCGCGCTGCACATAGGGACATAGTTTGTGGCTGATCAGTCTTAGTCGCGGGGCCATGGCAAATCTCGCATGTTCATGCATTTGCATCTATTTACATGCATCTGCATGGACCTGTCAAGATCAAGGCCTGGCGATCACCCCGCCGGTCATCGGGATCGGGACGCCGGTGGTGGCGGGATAGCTCAGCGGCAGGCCTTTCAGGCCCCGCGCGGCCAGAAACCCGAAGGCCTGCGCCTCGATGGCGTCGGCCGACCAGCCCAGCGTATCGGCGGCCTCGACGGTTGCAGGCGCAAGCCGCTCGCGCAGCATCCGCAGCATGGTGAGATTGCGGGCGCCGCCGCCGGCGACGATCCAGCTCCGCGGCTCCTTCGGCAACAGCGGCGCGATCCGCGCGATTGCTTCTGCCGTGAAGGCCGTCAGTGTCGCCGCGCCATCGGCGGGGGGCATCGCGCGCAGCGTCAGCGAGGCGAAATCGTTACGGTCCAGCGACTTTGGAGGCGGCAGCGCGAAGAAAGGATGCTCCAGCGCGCGAACGATCCATGCCACGTCCACGGTGCCCTGGGCGGCGCTGCGGCCTTCGCAATCGAACGGTTGGCCCATGGTGCGGAAAATGTAATCGTCGAGCAGCGCATTGCCCGGCCCGGTATCGCAGGCGATCAGGGTATCGGCGCCATCGATGTAGGTGATGTTGGAGACGCCGCCGATATTGACCACGACGATCGGCCCCTCGCGCTCCAGCGACTGGGCGAGCGCGCGGTGATAGACCGGTACGAAGGGTGCGCCCTGCCCGCCGGCCGCGACATCGGCGGCGCGGAAATCATGCATCACGGGGATATGAATGGCCCTGGCGAGTGCCGCGGCATCGCCGATCTGCACGGTCATTTTTTGCGCCGGCCGGTGCAGCACGGTCTGGCCGTGAAAGCCGACGATATCGACGTCCTCGCGGGAGATATGGTTCTGCGCGGTAAAGGTGGCAACGGCCTCGGCATGCGCCAACGTGACGGCGCGCTCGGCCTCGCGGAGGATGCCCGGCCGCGCATCGCGCTGCGGCAGGTTGATGGCCTCGGTCAGGGCCTGGCGCAGCAGGCCACGTTCAATCTCCGTGTAGGGCCGATAACCCGTGGGGCCAAACGCCTTCACCCGCTTGCCGTCGGTTTCGATCAAGGCGACGTCGACCCCGTCGAGCGAGGTGCCGCTCATCAGACCGATTGCCGTCATCATCATCGCTATAGTGCCTTCGGCGGGCGCCCTGCCCCTGACACCCAGCTTGTGTCAAACAAGCACATCTTATAATGCCACAGCGCGCCCGCCTGCGGCAGCCTATTCCGCCAGGGTTCCGCAATTCCGTAAGAATAACGTGAATAAGAATGTTCAGAGTCGCACGCAAATGACCGCTTTTAAATCCGATTTTCTCAATGTGCTGCAAAGCCGCGGCTTTATTCATCAGATTTCGGACGCCGATTCGCTGGATGCGCTGGCGGCGAGGCGCGAGCTCGTCGCCTATATCGGCTTCGACTGCACCGCGCCTTCGCTCCACGTCGGTTCCATGGTGCAGATCATGTGCCTCTACTGGTTGCAGCAGACCGGCAACAAGCCGATCGCGCTGATGGGCGGCGGCACCACCCGGGTCGGCGACCCCTCCGGCAAGGATGAGACGCGAAAAATCCTTTCGATCGAGGACATCGAGCGCAACAAAGAGGGCATCAAGCAGGTGTTCTCGCGCTTCCTGAAGTTCGGCGACGGCAGGCACGACGCGGTCATGCCTGACAACGCGGATTGGCTGACCAAGCTCAACTGGATCGAGATGCTGCGCGATATCGGCCGGCATTTTTCCGTCAACCGCATGCTGGCGATGGATTCGGTCAAGCTCAGGCTGGAACGCGACCAGGAGATGAGCTTCATCGAATTCAACTACATGATCCTGCAGGCCTACGACTATGTCGTGCTCAACCAGCGCTACGATTGCCGCCTGCAGCTGGGCGGTTCCGACCAGTGGGGCAACATTGTCAACGGCATCGACCTCGGCCGCCGCATGGGCACGCCGCAATTGCACGCGCTGACGACGCCGCTGATCACGACCTCTTCCGGCGAGAAGATGGGCAAGACCGCAAGTGGTGCGGTCTGGCTCAACGCCGACATGAAAAGCCCCTACGAATACTGGCAGTTCTGGCGCAACACCGACGATGCCGACGTGGCGCGCTTTCTGAAACTGTTCACGACGCTGCCGCTGGGCGAGATCGAGCGGCTGGCGAAGTTGCAGGGAGCGGAGATCAACGAGGCGAAAAAGGCGCTCGCCGACTCCGCGACCGCGCTGCTGCACGGCACTGACGCGGCCCGCGTCGCGGCGGAAACCGCGCGGCAAACATTTGAGGAAGGCGCCATCGCCGAAAACTTGCCGAGCGTGGAAATTCCGCGCGCTGAGCTCGAAGCCGGCATCGGCGTGCTGGCGCTGTTCGTCAAAGCCGGCCTTGTCGCGTCGAACGGCGAGGCGCGCCGTCAGATCAAGGGCGGCGGACTTCGCGTCAGCGATGTCGCTGTTACAGACGAGAAGATGGTGCTGAGGCTCAAGGACTTGACACCCGAAGGCGTGATAAAACTGTCCCTTGGCAAGAAGCGCCACGTCCTGCTCAAGCCTGCATAGGCGCATTCGCCCAAGACCCCTGCTCCCGGCAGCGGAAACGCGCTCCATGATGCGGATGGATCAAAACGCGCCGCGCACGCGCAGCAGCTCTGGCAATTCCAGTTGAGCATCGGCCTCTGCGTCGGCGTCGGCATTGCGTTCATCGGCAACGTGCCGAATTCCATCCTGCTCGGACGCTGGTTCGGTCCGCGATTGCCGACCGCGATGGCCATTGTGTATTCCGCGACCGGCGCAGGCGTCCTGATCCTGCTGCCGGCGTCGCAGATCCTGATCGATCAGGTCGGCTGGCGCGGCGCCTATCAGATTTTCGGCGCCACCGCGCTGTTCCTGCTGTTGCCGATGCTGGTATTGCCATGGCGGCTGTTCTCCACCGGCTCGCCGCATCTCGCCAGGAGCGCCGCCGCCGACTTCGCCGACGAAGGCTGGACCCTGCTCGGCGCCATGCGCCATCACGCGTTCTGGGCCTTGTTCTCGACGTTCTTCTTCACCGCGATCGGCATGTATGCGATTGCGGCGCAGGTCGTGGCCTATCTGATCGATGCGGGATTCCCGCCATTGCAGGCGGCGACGGCCTGGGGTTTCAGCGGCGTCGTGCTGCTGTTCGGCATGCTCGGCATCAGCTGGCTCGACGGCATCATCGGCCGAAGGCCGTCGGTATTGTTCAGTTATGCCGTTTCGATCGCCGGCATCATCATGCTGTGGCTGCTGCAATGGTATCCGAATTTTTGGTTGCTGACCGGCTTCGTCGTCTGCTTTGGCAGCATGATCGGCTCACGCGGCCCGCTGCTGACCGCAACCGCGATGAAGATCTTTCGCGGCGAACGGGTCGGAACCATCTATGGCGCCATTTCGATCGGCAGCGGCCTGGGTTCGGCGTTCGGCTCATGGGGCGGAGGACTGATCCACGACTGGACCCACAGCTATAATCCGTTGATCGCGTTTTCGCTGGTCAGCGTGCTCTGTGGGATGATCCCGTTCCTGGTCGTGCGTGCGCTGCGGCGCTAGTTGTTGGGTGGAAATTCGACCGGATTGTTTTGCTTGCCGGTGTTGAACTCCATGATTTTCCTGGAGACCCCGGGGAATATGGCCGAAATCGGATTGACGCGAAGCGTCGGTTTGTCCGTGGTCCCGACGACCTCGTAGGTTATGCCGAACAGCCCCTCATTACTGCCGCCGCCGATGATCAGCCCGAGAACCGGAATCTGGCCGAACATATTATTCAACCCGTACATCGGAACGAACGTGCCGCTCATGCGCACCTGGTTGCCGGCATAGTCGATGCTGCCTTCGATGGTGCCGCCGATCATCGGGCCCTTCAGGACGCCCTCCCGGATCGTGAGCTGCCCGTTTTGGCGGGTAAATTCCGCGCGCACGCGCGAGAAGGAAACGCCGTTCGGCGCTCCCGCCGGCCCGCCGGCCGCCAACCGATCGAGCGGAGCCTCGCCCTTGACGGAGAAATCGCGGACGTTGATCAGCCCCTCTTTCGCGCTGGCTTCAACCGTCGGCGGATCCATGGCCATTTGCAGCTGGCCGCCGACCACCTTGGCGTAAGTGTCGGTGAAGCGGAAGAATGCGCCGGCGTCGTTGGTCTCGAGATAGACTACCTCGCGTCCCTGCGCGTGACCGCGCAAATCTCCCGTCAGCGGCGTATCCCGTCCAAGCTTGCCGCTCAGCGCAAAACTTCTGATCATCCCGTTGCGCCGCGATAACTTGCAATCGGCGCTGCGCAACGCCTCGCCATAGAAGCCGGCCACCGCACCGAGCTTGAGGTCGACATCGAAATCGAGGTTCCTGGTCTTGCTTTTGGGGTCGGCCTCCTTGCCCGAAATCGCGGACTTGAGAAAGCCGCGGCCGTCGAACACATCGCCGCGCATGGTCACCTTCACCACGCCGTCGGCGCCGCGTTCGGCCTTCAGCGAGGTCTTGTCGCCTTCGGATGGCGAATAGATCGGGAAGTTCGCGTTGATCAGGTCGCCGTTTTGATCAACCTCGATCGATCCCTTGATCGACACGCCGCCGCCATCGATGACGATGTCTTCAAGGCGGGTCGATTGCGCCTTCTGCACCACGTTGAAGACGGCGCGGCTCGACTTGCCCGGCAGCTTGACCCAGCCCGGCAGGATATTGTCGAGCTTCAACGCGGTCAGGTCGGCATCGATGCCCATGCGGGTGTCGCGATCGGGACCTCCGATCTTGCCGATCAGCTTGACCGGAATAGCCCCGCTCACCGCGGGTCCCAGATCGAATCCGAGGCGTGCGCGGCTGGCGTCGTCGAGTGTCGCCAAAAGTTTGATATCCGCATCGCCTTCGGTCGGTTTGCGATAGTCAAGCGTTGCCGCCTGGCCATTGATCTTGACGTCGCCCTTGACCTGATAGCCGCCGTTGTTGGCGATGACTTTCAGCGCGTTGGCTTCGAGCTTCTGATTCATCACCAGGCGATCGGCGGCAAATCCGCCGAGGTCAGCCGTAATGGCATAGGTGGTGTCGGCCTTCGTCAGCTCGCGCTTGATCGGCAGGCCGAGCGTGACCACCGCCGAAACCGTTCCCTTGCTCGAATTGGGATCGATCAGCGTGCCGGAGAATTCGCTGAGGCGGTCGGATGCGAGAATTTCGGCCGCCGCCGGCACCGGGCCGTCGATCCGGAATTTGACGCGCGCCGGCGCGGGCTTGGGCGCCATATCCGGCACCTCGAATACAAAATCTGAAATGTTGAGTTTGCGGCCGGCCGGCGTATCGGACGCCGCCTGCCCGAACGTTACAGTCGCGGTGCGGCCGGTAACATGCGCCTTCAGATCCGCATCGCGCACCGACGGCAATTCGTCAACGGGGTGCAATGTTACGCCTGACGCGACGATGTTGACGGCGAGGCCGTCATCGGGGATCGGCGGGCCTCGCCGCGAAAGGTTTCGCATCGGCGAGTTGACGCCAACTTCGATGCGTTGAAGCAAGCCGCGTTCGACCCGCTCGATGACCCATTCGCGGACCTCCGGAACGATCAGGATCGGCCAGATCCGCTTCAGCGCGGACGCCGACATCGGCGTTCCCGCAAAACCGAGCGTCAGCCGCGGCTCCGCCGAGTAGTCGATACTGCCGGTGCCCGCGATGCCGATCTCGCCGTTGCCGATGTCGGCCTGGGTGAGCAGCACGCGCCGCTTGTCGGTGTCGAAGCGCAGGCCGATGGCGATGCGATTGAAAATCAGCGGTGGTTCGTTGTCGATCCCTGCCAGCACGATGGTGCCGCCACTGAAACCCAGCCGCCAATCCGGAATACTGTCGTTGGGCGGCTCAAGATGAGCCAGCAGCGTGAGGCGATTGGCACCGGAAATGATCTTGAACGGCGCCACCAGCACCCGCCGTCCGGAATCCCATTCGAGGTTCATTTCTGCCGAATCGATCGCCATCGGATAGTCGGGCGTATCGCTGTCGATGATGGTTCCCGCGCCCGCGGTAATTTTGCCCCGGAAATAGGTCGGTAGCCCGTCTCGGCCGAGTTCGCCCTTCAGTTCGCCCGATAGCGGCAAATCCGCGCTGTAGGTCAGGTCCTTCAGCCGCAACGCCAGCAGGATGTTCGTCGTCGAGACCTTGTCGGCACGAATATCGACCGATCGCACGCCATTGGCGGGAGGTCCGACCGCGACGCGAAGCGACCAGGCATGGCCACCCTCTTCGCCTACGCTCAGCGCCACCCCGCCGCCGCTGGGCCGGCGAAGGCTGAGGGTGATATTCTCGAAATTCCATTTGTTGCCGCGCTGCTGATCGTCGACGATCAGGTTTCCGTTCTTCAAACCGATTTCATTGAGGTTTTGTCCGTCAAGCCCGGTCAGGCTCAGGCTGTCGAGCCAATCGAGGCCGGCAAGCAATCCGTTGGCCGTATCGCGATTATCCGGAACGGTCCTCGATTGAGCGCCTGGCGATGACGGGCCAACCGGACTGGCAGGCATCGCTGCCGCGGATTGACCCGGAGAAGACGGCATTCCCGCCGGTTGTCTCTTCGAGGCAACGCCGGTCGCGAGCGGGCGCGCGGTGTCCCCCGTGGAAACCGTAACGTAGCCATCCGGCGTGATCCGCACCGCAAGTTCGGCATCGACCAGATTGAGGCTCTCGGCACGAAGTTGCCCCATCAACAGCGCGGTGCCCGATAGTCTCACCTCGGCTTTGGGCGCAGTCGCCACGATGACGTGGTCACGGTCCCTGACAATGATATCGCGGATGCGCACGGCGATGCGGATTCTGCCGGCACGCTCGATCTGGGTGCCGCCGACCTCGACGGTATTGCCGTGACCGATATTTTCCTCGATCGCCGCGGCCAGCCATGGCGTGGCCATTTCGAGATTGATCGGACCGGCGCCGAGCCGCCACCACAGTCCGCCGAAGCAGCCTGCAAAGATCACCATCAAAGCCGCGATCACGACCGCCAGGCGCTTTACCCAGCGCTCACCGGCGAGCCACCGGCGGAACGCTCCGAGGTGATCGCCAAGCCGATGAAAAGCCGAGCCCGACCCCGACAACAGCCGGCGCGCGCGATGGCCCGCCGCCTCGTCATGGTCTTGATCCCAATCGGCATCATCCCACTGCGAGGGCTGGACGTCAGCACGCGGATCAGATCCCTGGGGCGACTTATTCCTTGCCATTGCCTCTCGGTGCCGGCGCTGATGGTAAGATTGATCGCCGCCAAGGCCTCGCCCGTCGACACGTAACGAGCGCTCCTGTGCCGGCATCGCTGCCAATCCTCGATTAATACTGTTACTCGTCGTCCGGCCCAAGGAGCACATTCAACGAGCGAACGGGTGGTGCGTCGAATTCCTTGTAACCATACTTCGGGGCCATCAGACTTGCCCAGCAGTCGGCGCGATTCCGGCTTGCCGGGACAAGTCCCGCAATACCTCCATGGTTGATCCGCCGAAAGCGACGAAAGGAAGGCGTATGTCCAAGAAAACGCGCAAGAAATCCCCCAAGACGTCCTCCGGGAAGGCGGCCCGCGCTCGATCGAAAACATCCGCGAAAAAGGCGCCTTCGAAAAATCGCCGGGCAACGGCGAGCACGTCAGCCAGGAATACGAACAAGCGAGCCGGAAACGCTAGCCCAAGAACATCGCACAAGGCCCCATCAAAACAGTTAAAATCCTCCGGCCCAAGAGCATCCGCTGCAAAGACTACGGCAGGATCGAAGCCGACGGCCGCGACGGCCGCGAAGCCTCGGGCGGGACATACACCTGCGAGCAAACCGCTGGTCGGAAAAGCCGACGCACCGGCCGCTCGCAAATCGGCGCTGGCCGAGGGTGCAAGGGCGCCCGCCTTCCGCCTTCCCCGTGACGGTGGCAACACCGTCTCGCTGTCCGACTATTCGGGAAAAAAACTCGTGCTGTTTTTCTATCCGCGCGCGGACACGCCGGGCTGCACCAAGGAGGCCATCGACTTCACGCGATTGGCGCGTGCGTTTGCTGAAAGCCAGGCTGCGATACTGGGTGTTTCGGCCGACCCGCCAAAGGCACAGGAAACCTTTCGAGACAAGCATGGGCTCTCCATCCCTCTTGTTTCGGATGAAAAGCACGAGGTGCTGGAGGCCTACGGCGTCTGGGGCGAAAAATCCATGTATGGCAAGACCTTTCAGGGGATTCTTCGCACAACGGTTCTGATCGGCGCCGATGGCCGCATCATCAGGATCTGGCGCAATGTGAGGGTTGATGGCCATGCCGACGAGGTGCTTGCCGCCGTACGCGCCTCGTAATTTGTCCGGCTCCGTTCGCTGAAAATTAACCATGAGAAGGTCAAATCACCCCGCGAATTCAGCCGTACGGAACTCATTCTCCGACCGGCGCGGGAGTGCCGATGTCGTCCGGTCATTATTCCGAGTATCCCAAGCACCATCCACATGACCACGGCAGGGCTTCCGCCCGGCGCCATGCGGCGAGCCATGCCGTGGCTACCGCCCGGCACGGGCAAGAGGGCTATACCCTCGTTCACGCCGGCAAACAGGTTCGCTTTGGTCCGGTGGCGTTCTGGATCGTGGTCGGCACGGTAACGGTACTCGGCATGTGGTCGGCTGCGACCGCGACCTATTTCGCGTTTCGCGACGACGTTCTCACCCGGCTGATCGCGCGCCAGGCGGAGATGCAATACGCCTATGAAGACCGCATTGCCGAACTGCGCGCCAAGATCGATCGCACCACCAGCCGCCAGTTGCTCGACCAGGAACAGTTCGACCAGAAACTCGAGCAGATCATGCGGCGCCAGACCACGCTGGAGTCGCGCGCCACGGCGCTCGGCGCTATCCCGGACACCACCGTCACCGGATCGATCAGGACGCCGTCGCGGGGAGCGACTGACGCTGCGCCTTCGGCGACGCCGAAACCCTCGCCGATCAGCGACACCGTGATTTTCGTGGCGCCCCCGGATCGCGAAGCGCGTCTGGAATCCCGGGCGCCTATCGTCGCCCAGGCCCCACCGAACCAGTTCGCCAAGGTCCAGGGCGTCGATAACGTTCTGGTCCGCCTGCAAACCTCGCTCGACAAAGTCGAGGGCCGCCAGATGGCGGCGCTTAGCTCGGTCGAAGACAGCATGGAATCGCGGGTGCGCCGCATGCGCGGCGTCTTCGCCGACCTCGGTCTCGATATGGCGCAGCTGGAAGCCGCAACCCCGCGGGCGGGCATGGGTGGTCCCTTTGTTCCGGTTAAGGTTCCTCCCGATGCCGGCGCTTTCGAGCGCCAGCTTTACCGGATCAATGTCACCCGCGCCCAGGTCGAGCGCCTGAACCGGACCCTTGCATTGGTGCCCTACCGCAAGCCGGTGATCGGCGAAGTCGAGTTCACCAGCGGTTTCGGGGTCCGCAGCGATCCGTTCCTCGGCCGCCCGGCCATGCACACCGGTCTCGATTTCCGCGCCGCGAGCGGCGACCCCGTGCGCGCGACCGCAAACGGAAAGGTGGTGTCATCGGGATGGGCCGGCGGCTATGGCCGCATGGTGGAGATCGACCACGGCAACGGTCTGTCGACCCGCTACGGCCATCTGTCGGAGATCGGCGTCAGGGTTGGCGATCAGATCAAGATCGGTCAGGTGATCGGCGCCGTGGGCTCGACCGGCAGATCGACCGGCCCGCATCTGCACTACGAAACCAGGATCGACGGCGAAGCCGTCGACCCGCAGAAATTCCTGCGCGCCGGCGTGCGGCTGAGCGCGGGCTGAAATCGCTGTGACGAGCGGCCTGCCTCGAGCGGCAGCTAGTGGCCGACCTCGCCGGTGATGATATCGCCGAACAGCTCCCAGCTTTGGCCATTGAACTTCATCAACTGCATCTGCTCGATCGGAAAGAAATCGTTCGGGCCGGTGTTGATCTTGATCCCCGGCAACAGCACGTCGCTGGTAAAATCCTTCAGGTTTGCGGCCTGCTTCATCACGTTCTCGCGGGTAAGGTCGTCACCGCACTGCTTCAAAACCTGAACCATGGTCTGCGCGGTCGCATAACCATAGACGTTGTTGTTGTTGGTCTTGTCGCCGTCGGGGAAATATTTGTCCATGAAGGCTGCCCAGGCCTTGATCCCCGGGTCGTCCTTCCACAGCGGGTCGGTCGGATCCTTGATATAGGCGGTCGAGATGATGCCCTTGGCGTTGTCGAGGCCGGCCGGCTTGAGAACCGTTGCGACCGACGTCGAGACGTTGCCGAGAAAATACACCGGCTTCCAGCCGAGTTCGCCGACCTTTCGGATCGCCTGCGCCGCTCCCTTTGGCGCCGCCCACGTCACGAAAATATCGGCGCCGGAGTCTTTTAGCGCAACGATCTGCGAGTCGACGGTGGGATCAGTGACCTCATAGGACTTGTCGGCGATGATCATGCCGGCCTTGTCGCCGAGCCCGTCGCGCAGTCCCTTCATCTGGTCCTTGCCGGCGTCGTCATTCTGCCAAAGGGCTGCGATCTTGCCGTTCGGATAATTCTTCAGGATGTATGTCGCGTAGATACGGCCTTCGCTCTGGTAGTTGGGCTGCCAGCCCATGGTCCACGGAAAATTCTGCGGATCGCCCCACTTGGTCGCACCGGTCGCGACGAAGAGCTGCGGCACTTTCTTGGCGTTCATGTATTTCTGGGTGGCCGAGTTGGACTGGGTCCCGAGCGGCTGGAAGATCAGCAAGACTTCGTCGCTTTCCACGAGCTTGCGCGCCTGCTCGACGGCTTTCGGCGGACTGAAGGCGTCGTCGTAGCTGATGAAGGTGATCTTGCGGCCATTGATGCCGCCTTCGGCGTTGATCTTGTTGAAATAGGCGGCCTCGGCCTTCCCGATTACGCCATAGGCGGAGGCCGGACCGCTATAGGGCATGATATTGCCGATCCTGATTTCGGTGTCGCTCGCGCCGGGATCGTATTTCTTTTGCGCATTCGCTGCGGTCGTGGCGATTGCTGCGGCGGCGGCAATTGCCGCCAGGGCCATAAGGCCTCGGACACGAGCCGGCATCGTTTTCTCCCGTTTGGCGATTTAATTTTGATCGAGTGTCGCAAGTCACGCGCGCGCATGCAAGCATCGGCTTATTCCGCGGCGCGAAACAGCATTGTTGCGCATCGCCAATTATGATTGATGCAGGGCAGCACTGGATCGCCACAAGGCCGACGGATTGAAAACGAACAGACGAATTGGTCCCCGACATCCCAGGCTCGGCAGGCTCGGATTTCGCGCCGCGCGATGGCTCGGCGCGCGGCTGTTCGCGACCGCGGGTTTTCATCAGCTCGGCTCCGACGTTGCAGACCAACGGATTGCGCAGGTCCGCGAAAAACTTGCTCGCGGCGAGACCGTTTATCTCGCGGGAATCGGGCCTCCCGGCACGCACAATTCCGGCGTTGCGCTAGTGGAGGTGACGCAGGCCAACGGCCCGCGCCTGATCGTCAACAATGAGGAAGAGCGCTTTTCCGGCAACAAGCACACCACCGAATATCCGCAGGCGTCGATCGATGCTGTCGTGGCGACGCTGCGCGGCATGGGGCGCGATATCCAGGATATCGCCGCCTGGCTCACCAGCTGGGATTACCCTGTTCTGGCCGGGACGCTGGCCCGCTCGGTGCTGGAGGAAGTCCCGCAAAGCCTAAAACTACTGCGCACCACCGAGGCCGCCGGTTTTGACGGCCGCCGGCTCGATCAAATGACCCGCACGCCAAAGATCCTTGCGCGGCAGCTCGGCCTTTCAGATTGCGTGCCGCTGATCTGCATGCCGCACCATGACAATCATGCCTGGTTTTCCTTCGCGGCTTCCCCGTTCGCCGACAACGATGAACCCATCGCCATCGCCGTGCTCGACGGCACCGGCGATAAAGGATCGATTTCGCTCTATGTCGCCGAGAATGGCGCCATGCGCCGGCTGTATTGCAATGACAGTATGTTCGACTCGCTCGGCGCCTTCTACAGCGTGATTTCATCGACCCAAGGCGGCTGGACCTGGCTGTCCAGCGAGGGCCGCTACATGGGCGCCGCCGCGTGGGGCGACATGAACCGCGCCAGCAATCCCTACTACAACAGGTTGAAAGAAGTTTTGCATTTCGGCAGCGACGGCGAGGTCCGGCTCAACCGCGCTTTGGCCAACTGGTATTGCGACCCGTTCGATCATCCCTACAAGAAAGCATTGATCGAAATTCTCGGCGAACCCCTAAAACCCGATCAGCTGTGGAATCCTGACGCGGTGCTGCGCGTCGAGGACATCCATCATCGGCCCGACACAAAAGATCGTCTCGATAAAGCGGCTGCGACGCAACTGGTGTTCGAGGATGCCATGATCCACGTGGTCGATCATCTCCTGCGCATGACCGGCGCAAGCCGGCTGGTTCTCACCGGCGGCGTGGCGTTGAATGCGGTCGGCAACATGCGGCTGCTCGAACATTTCGACGAGGCGTGGTTCGCGTCGTCCCAACAACGGAATGCACGCCTGCATCTGTGGGTGCCGCCGACGCCAAGCGATCCCGGCGTCACCATCGGCGCCGCCTGGCTGTTTGCGCGTCTGGCCGGCGCGCCGCTCGGCGCCCCGATGACGCATGCATTTTATTGTGGCTCGTCGCCATCGCATCAGGACATCGCGACCGCGCTTCAAGCCGACGACATCGCTTCGCAACGGATCGGGGATGTATCGACGCCGGATGGCCGCGAGGCCGTCGCCGACTTGATGGCGTTCATGGTGGCGCAAAACGGCGTCATCGCGCTGTATCAGG
>WNEZ01003331.1_pt1 | contig 13860 bp, 9 predicted proteins | sample 5400521 | NCBI WGS metagenome assembly WNEZ01 (sample SAMN13153339, study PRJNA577476) | soil metagenome | isolation source: 120 cm saprolite under Douglas fir tree site 2 hole 1 replicate 1 | place: USA:California | collected 2015-04-18 | reverse complement strand
CACCGTCGGTTGCAGGAAAGCGCACAGCCAGGAGTGGCTGTGCCACCGTCGGCTGCAAGGAAAGCGCACAGCCAGGAGTGGCTGTGCTACGGGTGAGAAAAGGCGCTGGCGAGGACGCGGGAGCACCGAACACATGGCGACGACTGAGGCCACAAACACCGGGCTGGATTCTTTGGGAAACCTAAAGCGGACGCACTACTGCGGCGACCTTCGCGCCAGCGATGCCGACCGTGACGTCATCCTGATGGGCTGGGTGCACCGCCGCCGCGACTTGGGAAACCTGCTCTTCATTGATCTGCGCGACCGCGCCGGCATCGCGCAGATCGTCTTTAACAAGGAGCAGCATCCGGAGGCGCACGCCCGCGCTGAGGAGTTGCGCGCCGAGTACGTGGCTGCCGTGGAAGGCCGCGTGGTGCGCCGGCAGAAGGCCAATCCGGAGCTGGCGACCGGAGAAGTGGAAGTGGTGGCCACGAAGCTCTACATTCTGAACAACGCCAAAACGCCGCCATTTGTCATTGAAGACGAGGTTGCGGCCAGCGAAGAGACGCGCCTGCGTTACCGCTACCTCGACCTCCGGCGGCCCAAGCCCCGGGGAAACCTCGCGCTGCGCCACCGCGTGATTTTTGAGATTCGCAAGACGCTCGATGCCCTGGGCTTCTACGAAATCGAAACCCCGATGCTCACCCGCTCGACGCCCGAAGGCGCGCGCGACTACCTGGTGCCCAGCCGCATCCACCACGGCCAGTTCTACGCCCTGCCGCAATCGCCGCAGATCTTCAAGCAGATCCTGATGATCGCGGGCATGGACCGCTATTTCCAGATCGTGCGCTGCTTCCGCGACGAAGATTTCCGCGCCGATCGGCAGGCTGAGTTCACCCAGCTTGATCTCGAAATGTCGTTCCCGCGGCAGGATGACATCTTCGGCGTCATCGAGCAGGTGATGGCGAGCGCCTGTGCCGTGATCGGCCTAAAAGTCAAGCCGCCGTTTCCCCGTATGGAGTATCGCGAGGCCGTACGCCGCTACGGCATTGACAAACCCGACCTGCGCTTCGACATGGAGTTGCAAGACGTTTCCCCGTTTTTTGCCGAGGCGCGGGAAGCGCTGCACATCGAAGGTTCCATCTTTGCGCTGGCGGCGCCCGGCGCGGCTGCGTACTCGCGGAAGCAACTCGATGAGTTGACCGAGCGCGCGAAATCACTTGGCGCCCCCGGGCTCTATACCATCAAGGTGGCCGCCGAGGGCGTTACGTCGCCGCTGGAAAAGATTCTCGGCGCTGATCAGGTGAAGAAGCTGGCCGAAGCTGTGGGCGCAAGAGCGGGCGAATTGGTCGTCGCCGTCGCCGCGAAAAAGCAGATCAAAGGCACCGAAGCCGCAGCGCTGATTGCCGGGCAACTGCGCCTGCACTTGGCCGAGCAATTGAAACTCATCCCTAAAGACCGCTGGGAGTTTCTCTGGCTCACCGGGTTTCCCCTGTTTGAGTGGAGCGAGACCGAAAACCGCTGGGTGAGCGCGCAGCACCCGTTCACCGGAATTGTTGAGGAGGACTTGGACAAGCTCGAGTCCGCGCCGTGGGAAGTGCGCTCGAAGGGCTACGACCTGGTGCTCAACGGCGTCGAGTTGGGCTCCGGCAGTATCCGGATTCACCGCCAGGATGTCCAGGCGCGCGTGTTCCGAGCGCTGGGGTTGTCGGACGAGCAGGCGCGACAACGCTTCGGGTTTTTCCTCGACGCGCTCACCTATGGCACCCCTCCCCACGGCGGCATCGCGCTGGGGCTTGACCGCGTAGTGGCGCTGCTGGCTGGAGAAAAGTCCATCCGCGAAGTCATCGCGTTCCCCAAGACCACCGCGGCAGTGGACCTCATGGCCGACGCGCCGTCGCCGGTTGATTCCAGCCAACTCGACGAGCTCGGCATCGCGCTAAAGCCGCCGGAGAAACCATAGTGCTGCGTTCGCTTAATCAAAAGGTTCCGCCCGCCAAAAAGAATGCCGGGCGGGCTGCGGCTCGATGCTCTTATCAGTGTCCATCTGTGTTCATCTGTGGTTTCATACTCCAAGGCACTGGCTGATGTCGCGCATAAGGATTCTTCCGGAAAGCGTTGCCAATAAGATTGCTGCGGGCGAGGTGATTGAGCGGCCCGCATCGGTGGTGAAGGAGTTGCTCGAAAACGCCCTGGACGCCGGCGCGCGCTCGGTCCGCGTCGAGGCCGAAGCCGGGGGCAAGCGCATGATCCGGGTGGTCGACGACGGCTCCGGCATGACCCACGATGACGCGCTGCTGGCGTTTGAGCGCCACTCCACCTCGAAACTCCGCACGGCCGACGACCTGCTCTCGATCGCGACGCTGGGCTTCCGCGGCGAGGCGCTGCCGTCAGTGGCGGCGGTATCGCGGCTGCTGCTGGAGACCCGCGCGGACGAGGATGAGCAGGGCACGCGGGTGGAAATTGCTGGCGGCAAGATGATCGGTGTGAAGCCGGCCGGGGTTCCGGCGGGCACCTCGGTCAGCGTGGCGGATATTTTCTATTGTGTGCCGGCGCGGCGGAAATTCCTGAAATCAGACACCACCGAACTGGGTCACATCGCGTCGCTGGTGACCCATTACGCGCTGGCGCATCCCGACAAGCATTTCGTTCTGAAGACGCCCACCCAGGAAATACTCAACGTTGCGCCGGTCGAGACCCCCTCCGAGCGCGTCTATCAACTTTTTGGCCGGCAGGCGCTTGAGGAGTTGCTGGAAATTCCGCCGGTATCTTCGCCCGTGCGCGCGGCGATCACAGAGCCAGAGCTCGAGCCCGAGGAGCGCGGGGCAGACCTGGGCGTGCGCGGGTTCGTGTCGCGGCCCGAAGCGCAGCGCCCCAACCGCAACAGCATCTACATCTTCGTGAACAAGCGTCTGGTGCGTGATCGCCTGATCCTGCACGCCATTCACGAGGCCTACCGCAATATCATGCCGCCCAACGTTTTTCCGGCCGTGCTTCTATTCCTCGAGGTGCCCTGTCAGGAGGTGGATGTGAATGTCCACCCGGCGAAGATCGAGGTGCGCTTTCGGCACCCGCAGTTTGTGCACGACTTCACGCGCGACACGATTCGCGCGGCGCTGACTCGTGCCAGGCCCATCCCCGCGTTTCCTGGCGCAGGCATCCAAACTCAAACCTCAACCTCTAGAGAGGCAGGCTCCAGGAGCGAGGGCGCGGCACTCGCACCAGCCGCTTATGCCGCCGCCGCGGGTGCCGCCGCTGCCGGGCCGCCGCGCGCGGTAATCCCAGCGGCGCTGCCGATCGATAGCGTCGGGGCCGCTGAAGGGTTCGAGCTGACCGGGGCGCCGCTCCAGCCCGAGCCACAGCGCTTCCATTTTGAACCCGGCCAAGAGATCGGCTTCGCTGCTTCGCATGCGGAGTTTGCTGAGCAGTTCCGTCAGGCCGCCGACCAGCAGGCCGCCATTCCAGCCGTGAGTGCCGAGGGCATCGCGGACCTGAAGCCGCTGGGGCAGATCAATGCGAGCTTCATCATCGCGGTGAACGCGCAGGGCCTGTGGATCATCGACCAGCACGTGGCGCACGAGCGCGTGCTGTTCGAGCAGCACCTCAGGGCGCGCCGCGAGGGCGCGCTCACCGGCCAGCGCCTGCTGGTGCCGCTGGTGGTGGAGCTATCGCCGCGGCAACTGGTAATCTTCGAGCGCATCGCCGAGGAGCTGCGCGAGAACGGCTTCGAGGTCGAGCCCATCGGCCCGCGCAGCGTGGCCATCCAGGCGGCGCCGGCAGGGATCTCCAGTGCCGACGCCGAGCGGCTGCTGACGGAAATCCTCGACGGCATCGAGCGGGAGAACCAGGCTATATCGATGGAGACCCTGCAAGCCAAGATTGCGGCTTCCACCTCATGCCACGCGGCCATTAAGGTGAATATGCCGCTTGACCAGACGAAAATGGAGTGGCTGCTGGCGGAGCTCGCGCACACCGAATGCCCGATGAGCTGCCCGCACGGCCGGCCGATTGTGCTGCGCTATTCGCTGCGCGAAATCGAGAAAGCCTTCAAGCGGATTTGAGTGCGCGCCAATCCGCACGGAGAGCCAGGAAAGCAATCCGCTCTGCCCGCCGGGGGATGTGATGAGTTCGGGAAATGCGGGAAAGGACGGAAGGCTTGCGAAAGTTGATTATCGCCATTGATGGGCCGGTGGGCTCGGGCAAAAGCAGTGCCGCCCGGCGGGTAGCCGAGTTACTGGGCTACACCTATCTCGACAGCGGCGCGATGTACCGCGCGCTGGCGTGGAAGGCGCTCGAGCGCGGCGTGCCGCTCGATTCGCCGGACCAGCTTGAAGCGCTCGCCAGCCAGACGCGCATCGACCTTGAGGCTGCGAGTGCCGCTCCCGGTTCGGCTCGAGGAAACGCCCTTACGGGGTTGCGCGTGCGGCTGGATGGGGTGGACGTGACTGAAGCGATTCGCCGCGCGGAGGTTTCGCAAGCAGCTTCAAAGGTTGCGGTCGTACCCGGCGTGCGCAGGCTGCTGGTGGCCGAGCAGCGGCGCGCCGGCCGCTCGGGCGGAGTGGTGATGGAAGGGCGCGACATCGGCACAGTCGTCTTCCCCGACGCCGACCTGAAGATCTATCTCGACGCCTCGGTTGAGGTGCGGGCGGAGCGCCGTTGGCGGGAGCACCAGCAGAAGGGCGAGGCGATCGACCGCGCGCGCATGATTGAGGAAGTCCGCGAGCGCGACCGGCGCGACCGCAGCCGCGAGGCTTCGCCGCTGGTGCCTGCTGCGGATGCCGTGGTAGTTGACAATACCGCGATGGATGTCGAGGAGACTGCGCGACTCATCGCCATGCTGGCGCGAGACAAAGAGAAGAAAGGAATTTGAGTCTAACACCTACAACGCTGGGCGCTGGGTGGAGTATTAGCTCGGGCCGGACATCGAGGCGAGGAATTCGGCGTTGGATTTGGTTTTGGCCAACCGACCGAGGAGCAGCTCCATGGCCTCGACGGGGGAGAGTGGGTTCAGCACCTTGCGCAGCACCCAGACGCGGTTCAGTTCATCGGGCGGCAGCAGCAATTCCTCCTTGCGTGTGCCGGAGCGATTGATGTCGATGGCGGGGAAAATGCGCTTGTCCACCAGCCGCCGATCGAGGTTGATCTCCAGGTTGCCCGTGCCCTTGAATTCTTCGAAGATGACGTCGTCCATACGGCTGCCGGTATCGATCAACGCGGTAGCCATGATGGTGAGCGAGCCGCCCTCCTCGACGTAGCGCGCGGCGGCAAAGAAGCGTCGCGGCCGCTGGAGCGCATTGGCGTCGATGCCGCCGGAAAGCACCTTGCCCGAAGGGGGCGTCACCGCGTTATAAGCGCGCCCCAGGCGGGTGATGGAGTCGAGCAGGATGACGACGTCGCGCTTATGCTCGACCAGCCGCTTGGCTTTTTCGAGCACCATTTCCGCGACCTGAATGTGGCGCTGGGGCGGTTCGTCGAAGGTCGAGCTGATCACCTCGCCCTTGACCGTGCGCTGCATGTCGGTGACCTCTTCGGGTCGCTCGTCAATCAGCAGCACGATCAGGGTGACCTCGGGGTGGTTGGTGGTGATGGAGTTGGCGATCGACTGGAGCATCATCGTCTTCCCGGTCCGCGGCGGCGCCACGATCAGCCCCCGTTGCCCCTTTCCGATAGGGCAGAGCAGGTCGAGCACGCGCCCCGTGAGGTTTTCTTTCGTGGACTCCATCTTCAGCCGGCCCTGCGGATAGAGCGGGGTCAGGTTGTCGAAGAAGATTTTGCTCCGCGCGACCTCCGGGTCTTCGAAGTTGACGGCCTCGACCTTGATCAGCGCGAAGTACCGCTCGCCGTCCTTCGGCGGGCGCACTTGCCCCGAGACGGTGTCGCCGGTGCGCAAATCGAATTTGCGGATCTGCGACGGCGAAACGTAGATGTCGTCCGGCCCCGGCAGGTAGTTGTACTCCGGCGCGCGCAGGAAGCCGAAGCCATCCGGCAGGCACTCCAGCACTCCCTCGGAGAAGATCAAACCGTTCTTCTCGGTTTGCGCGCGCAAGATCTGGAAGATCAACTCCTGTTTGCGCATGCCGCTGGCGCCGGGGATGGCCAGATCCTTGGCGATCTTTGCCAGGTCCGTGATGTTTTTCTCTTTGAGTTCTGCAAGGCTAATGCTCATCGTATTCTTCCTTGAAAAAGGGCCTGAAACCTCCAGGTTCGATTGTGGTTACGGTAGACCCCGGGCGGAATTCTCCGCCGGCCGGGGTGGCGTCCAAATTTAGATTCGGGTCAGCGTACAAAGCTTCCAATTGGGCGGTGCCGGGCGTCCTGCGCTCCGAAGCTTTATCCCCCGAGGCTTCGGGGAAAACAGGCCGAGGGACTTCCCTAGTTGGTTAATTCCTGGTCTTTCTTCACGTCCGGTTCGTACTTTGCAGCTACTTCCGGGACCGGGGGGTGCGCTGTCGGCTGGAGCGGACGCTCGAGCGCGTACTGCAAAACCTCATCCATCATTTCGACGAATTTGATGACCACACTGGCCTGAACCTCAGGGGGAATCTCCGCCAAGTCCTTTTCATTGTCCTTGGGCAGAATGACGGTGCGCAGGCCCATGCGGTGCGCAGCCAAAAGCTTTTCCTTCACGCCGCCAATGGGCAGCACCTTGCCACGCAGGGTGATCTCGCCGGTCATGGCCACGTCGCAGCGCACCGGAGTTTTCGTTAGCGCGCTGACGATCGCGGTGGCGATAGTGATGCCGGCCGACGGCCCGTCCTTGGGGATGGCGCCCTCGGGCACGTGCACGTGAATATCCAGGTGGCGGTAGAAATCCTTGGGCAGGCCGAAGTTGCCGGTGCGCGAGCGCACGTAGCTCATCGCCGCCTGCGCTGATTCCTGCATGACGTCGCCGAGCTTGCCAGTGAGTGTCAGCCGGCCCTTGCCTTCCATCAGGGTGGCTTCAGTGCCGAGCACCTGCCCGCCCACCTCAGTCCAGGCCAGGCCGGTGGCCAAGCCCACCTCGTTGTGCTTTTCCGCCCAGATCTCGCGGTACTTGATGACGCCCAGGAAATCGCTGATATTCGCGGGGGTGATCTCAATCTTGACTTGCTTGCCTTCCTTGACCACCTTGCGCGACACCTTGCGGCCGATGTTGGCGCTCTCGCGCTCGAGGTTCCGCACTCCGGCCTCGTGCGTGTAGTGCCGGATGATATGGGTGATGGCTTCGTCGGTGAAGGTCAGGTTGGCTGGGGAGAGTCCGGCGGCCTCGAGCTGCTTGTTGACCAGGAAACGCTTGGCGATCTGGAGCTTCTCGATCTCGGTATAGCCGGGCAGGCGCAGGATTTCCATGCGGTCCTGCAAGGGTTGCGGGATGGTGTGCAGCACGTTGGCCGTGCAGATGAACATCACCTTGGAGAGGTCGTACTCCACGTCCAGGTAATGGTCGGTGAAGGCGTGATTCAGCTCTGGGTCCAGTACTTCCATCAGCGCGGCTGAAGGGTCGCCGCGGAAGTCCATCGACATTTTGTCCACTTCGTCGAGCACGAAGACGGGGTTGATGGTGCCGGCCTTCTTCATCATCTGGATGATCTGGCCGGGCAGCGCGCCGATGTAGGTTCGGCGGTGGCCGCGGATCTCGGCTTCGTCGCGCACGCCGCCGAGAGAAACGCGCACGAATTTGCGGCCGGTGGCGCGGCCGATGGACATCGCCAGCGAGGTCTTGCCCACGCCCGGCGGACCCACGAAGCACAGGATCGAGCCGCGCGGGTTCTTCACCAGCTGGCGGACGGCCAGGTATTCCAGGATGCGCTCCTTGATCTTTTCCAGGCCGAAGTGGTCTTCTTCCAGGATGCGCTCGGCCACGCTGATGTCGCGGATTTCTTTCGACTTTTTCTTCCACGGCACCGCCAGCAGCCAGTCCAGGTAATTGCGGCTGACCGTTGATTCGGCCGACATCGGCGGCATCATCTCCAGCCGCTTCAACTCCTGGATGGCCTTCTCGTGCACGTCTTTGGACATGCCTGCGGCGTCGATCTTTTTCTTCAGCTCGTCGATTTCGCTCTTCTCGCCGCGGCCCAGCTCCTTCTGAATGGCCTTCATCTTCTCGTTCAGGTAGTACTCTTTCTGGGCGCGCTCCATCTGGCGCTTGACGCGGGTATTGATGTTGCGATCGACATTGAGCTTATCGATTTCGATTTCGAGGATTTCGCCGACCCGGCTAAGGCGCTCGAGCGGGTCGAAGTTTTCCAACAGCTCTTGCTTCTCTTCCACCGGGAGCTGGAGGTTGGCGGCGATGGTGTCGGAGAGCTTGCTGGGGTCGTCCACACGGGCCGCGGCGATCATGGTGTCGTAGTTCAGGCTCTGCGAGAGCTTGACGTACTGTTCGAACAGTCCGGTGACCTTGCTGACCGCCTGCTCCAACTGCGGAGTGGTCTCCACCTTGACCGGCACCAAGCGAAGCGCGGCGCGGAAGAAGCCTTCCTCCGTGGCGATTTGCACAACCTTGGCGCGCTCCACGCCTTCGACCAGGACTTTGATGTTGCCATCCGGCAGCTTGACGCTCTGTACGATGTTGGCCAGCGTGCCTACCGTGTAAATTTCTTCAGGCTTGGGGTCGTCCACCGAGGCGTCGTGCTGGGTGGCAAGGAAGATTTTCTTGTCGCCCGCCAGCGCTTCTTCCAGCGCCCGCACCGAGGCTTCGCGCCCGACGATGAACGGGGTCATCATCTGCGGGAAGATGACCATGTCGCGCACCGGCATCATCGGCACGCGCTTCAATTCGAGTTTTTCCCGGTTGAACATAGGCGCTTTCTTCTTCCCTGTGTTCCCTTCGAATCCCCTTCGGGGAAGCTATCCTGCCTTCTCCAGCAAGTTCCAGTTGATCTCGCGGCTGCGGACCATCTCTGCCGTAACGGCGAAGTCGCGAATCTTGCGCTGGGCCGGCAGGTGGTACATCAGCTCGAGCATCAGGTCTTCCAGGATCATGCGCAGACCCCGGGCGCCGACTTTGCGCTGCATGGCCAACTCGGCCACGGTCTCGAGCGCGTCGTCGGCGAAGCGCAGCTTGACGTTCTCAAACTCAAACAGCCGCTGGTACTGGCGGATCAGCGCGTTCTTGGGTTCGGTCAGGATGCGGATCAGCGCGGCCTTGTCAAGGTCGCCCAGCACGCCTACTACCGGCAGCCGGCCAACGAACTCCGGAATCAGGCCGTAGCGGATCAGGTCGGTCGGTTGTGCCTGCTCGAGCATCTCGATGTTGCGGCGATGCGCAGTGGCCGGCTGGGCATCCGTGTGGAAGCCCAGCGACTTCTGCCCCGCGCGCCGCTCGATGATTTTTTCCAGGCCCACAAACGCTCCCCCGCAGATGAACAGGATGTTGGTGGTATCCACGGGGGTGAATTCCTGGTGGGGGTGCTTGCGGCCGCCCTGCGGGGGCACATTGGCGACGGTGCCCTCGAGAATCTTCAGCAGGGCCTGCTGGACTCCTTCGCCCGAGACGTCCCGGGTGATGGAGGGGTTCTCGTCCTTCTTGGCGATTTTGTCGATCTCGTCGATGTAGATGATGCCTTGCTGGGCTTTGTTGACGTCGCCGTCGGCGTTCTGCAGGAGCTTCAGGATGATGTTCTCGACGTCCTCGCCCACGTAGCCGGCCTCAGTCAGCGTGGTGGCGTCCACGATGGCGAAGGGCACCTCGAGCATACGCGAGAGCGTCTGTGCCAGTAGCGTCTTGCCGGTGCCGGTGGGCCCGATCAGCAGGATGTTAGACTTGGTCAGCTCTACGTCGCCAGGCTGCCGGTTCAAGAAAATTCGCTTGTAGTGGTTATAAACCGCCACGGCCAGCTTCTTTTTCGTTTTGTCCTGGCCTATAACGTAGCCATCCAAAAAGGACTTGATCTCCGGGGGCCGTGGCAGGCGCCGGTTTACCGGGCTGGACTGCTCGCGCTTCTCATCTTCCAGGATTTGCTGGCAGACGGTGACGCACTCGTTGCAGACGTAGGCGCGGGGGTAGTCCGAGGGCGAGCTAATCAGTTTCTCAACCTGCTCCTGCGTCTTATGGCAGAAGGAGCAGCGCAGCGGTTCGTCCGTGTTGAATTTTCTCACAACTCGCCTGACCTCTGGCAGACTGCCCAGGGTCCCCACAGGATAAGGGCAGGTACGCTGTTCATTCTAGGCCCATTTTCCCCCAAGCGGCACCGGAAGTCCATCTGACTACTGACCGTTAGGTACAGGCTAAGGGTACGTCGTTAGCGGTGCTTGGTAATGATCTCGTCGATCAGGCCATACTCCTTGGCCTGCTGCGCCGACATGATGAAATCCCGCTCGACGTCCTTCTCCAGCCTTTCCAGGGGCTGCTTGCTGTGGTCGGCGAGCAGCGTGTTGATTACTGTGCGCATGCGCAGGATTTCTTTCGCGTGGATGTCGATGTCGGTGGCCTGCCCGGAAAGGCCGGACAGCCACGGTTGGTGGATCAGGATGCGCGAGTTAGGCAGGGCGAAGCGCTTCTTCGGCGCTCCGGCCGCCAACAGCAGCGCGGCGATCGAGGCAGCCTGGCCGACGCAGATGGTGACCACGTTGGGCCGCACGAACTGTATGGTGTCGTAGATTGCCATGCCCGCGGTGATCGAGCCGCCGGGGGAATTGATGTAGAGCGAGATGTCTTTTTCCGGGTCCTCGGCTTCCAGGAACAAGAGCTGCGCGGTGACTAGGTTGGCCACGTGGTCGTCGATTGGCGTCCCGATGAAGATGATATTGTCCTTCAGCAGCCGTGAATAGATATCGTAGGCTCGCTCGCCCCGGTTGGTCTGCTCGACCACCATGGGGATGAGCGTTGTAGCGCGTGGACTTGGATCGTCGGGATGTCTCATCGAAAAATTTTTAGGGTGCGCTGGGGAACCCGGCTCGTAAATTCAGCTATTCGCTTTTCGTCCGGATCCGGGTCTTTTTGTAGAGCCACTCGAGAGTCTTATCGCTTCTCAATTTCGATTTTATCCTATCGAGCGCTCCCTGCTTTGTCAAGCGCGCTTGCACCGCTGTAGCCGATTCGCCACTGCGTTCGGCCAGCAGCGCAATTTGGCGCTGCACTTCCTGCTCGTCGGCTTCGATACCCTCGGCCGAGGCGATGCGGTCCAGGATCAACTCGGCTTTGACGTCTTCCAAGGCACGGTCGCGCTGGCGGCGCCGCAGCGTCACCCAGTCCACGTTGACCGACCGGGGGTCCACGCCCTGGGCAGCGAGCGAACGGATCGCGCGCTCCAGCCGCACATCCATTTGCTGCTCGATCAGAGCTTCCGGCACGGGGAAATCGTGTGCTGCGATCAGCTTGCTCACGATGCGCTCGTGCGCCTGGTGCGTCCTGCGAAGGTCGCGTTCGGCCTCGAGGTTCTGCCGGATTTTGCCGCGCAGCTCCTCGAGCGTTGCCGCCTCGCTCACATCTTTGGCGAATTCGTCGTTCAGTTCGGGCAGCTTCTTTTCCTTGTTGGCCACGATCTCGATCGCGTAGGTGTACACCTTGCCGGCCAGCTTGGGGTCGGGAAAGTCCTCCGGGTAGCGGACCTCGAAGCGCCTGTGGTCGCCTGTCTGCGCGCCACGAAGGTTTTCGCTGAACGCGCCGAGGGTCTCTTCGGCGCCGATGTGGCAGAGCACATTCTCCCCCCGGAGCGGCTCCCCACCCCCCACCGGGGTGCCTACCAGCTCGATCTGCGCGTAATCGCCGTCGGCGATAGGGCGGCCCTCGACCGGAACAAAAGTTGCGGCGCGCTCGCGCATCTCGGTGAGACTCTTCTCGACTTCGGCGTCTGTGATCTCCAGCGCGTCCACTTCGACTTCCAGGTTCTGGTAGTCGCCGAGAGGAAAATCCGGCAAGACTTCAAACGTGGCCTTGAACTTGAGCGGGCCGCCTTCGGCGAAGTCCACCTGCTCCACGTGCGGGCGAGTCACCGGAACCATCTTCTGTTCGGTCACGGCTTGTTCAATGCGCTCCGGCAGGAGCGACTGCAGCACCTCGCTCTTGATGTCTTCGGCGAAGCGGCGGCGGATCAGCGTCACGGGGGCCTTGCCCGGCCGAAATCCTGGCACACGCGCCACTCGCGCAAACTCGCGCGCCACGCGCTCCATCGCTTTCTGCACTTCCTCGGCTGGAATTTCCAGGTCCAGCTCGCGCCGGCAGGTGGCTTCTGTCATGTTGTTTGCGCTTCGTCAGAAGCTGAGTGAGTTGGGAGCCGCGCTGGTTAGGGGCTGCGGTGCGTCTCTCTTTCGCCGCTCTGGCTTCCGGAAAAAGGAGGGCCGGGGAGACCCAACAAGCGAGGCACTGTCTTGAAAATTCAGTATAGGGCAATCATGGTGCGGCGTCAACTCACGCCACACCTTACTTTTTTGGAGGGGCTTCTTGCTGCGCTGATTCCCCGTGTAGAATTTTCTCGACCTCCTGTTTGGCGAGCTTCTCACTCACGGGGCAACTGGTATCGTTGATCCGGCATTGAGCGAGCGTCAGGTCGCATTTGCAGTTGCAGTTCTTCCGATTGAACTCGCGGAGGGCCACTTTCCTCTGTTCCGGAGTGAGCTTTGAGAGGTCAACGCCGGGAAGCTCGGTGGCACGCTTAGCGTTGGCCAGAAAGATCTGTCCGGTATCCTCAAAGGTCTCAATCTTTGCTTCTATCGGGAGCGCCAACAGGGCGCGAACTTCCGTCTCGTAGAGAACCGGGTTCCGCAGGCCGATGTGCTTCTGGACTACGCCCCCATTCGTGTCCAGCAGGAACAAAGTGGGCAGTGCCAAAATGCCCCCGAATTTGGCTTGCAACTCAGGAGAGGCGATGGCAATCGGATAATTGGTCCGCACTGTTTGAGCAAAGCGCTTCACCGCTTCCGCTGGGCCTTCGTCCACAGAGAGGCCGATAATCTGCAAGCGCCCCGCATACCTGGCCTGGAGCTGAATCAGGTCAGGAATTTCCGCGCGGCACGGCCCGCACCAGGTGGCCCAGAAATTCAAGAGGATCACCTTGCCGCGCCAGTGGGCTGGGGAAATGGGTTGCCCATCCAGGTCCTGGAGGGTGAATTCGGGTACGGGCTCCGGATTCTTCACGAATCGGATCGTTCCGGGGTCCTTCTGGGCGTCGCTGGCTGCCCTCGCCGGCAGTAAGGAACGACCCTGCTGGACATATGGGAGCCCCAGAAGGACCAGCACTCCGGTGCAGACCACAAACACGGGTTTGGCTCTCTTCATCCTGTCCCCCTGGGACCCGGCTCACAGCAACATCTGCTTCAACCGCAGTCTTGCCCCCAATGCCGCGCTGATATGGCCTGCATCAGGACGCTACATGAATGGCCAATCTGCTCATGCGTCCAGCGTCGGGACTGTAAGCCCCCGATTCTAAAGTGGTAGGTCGGCTCGCGCTAGTGGGCTTTCGGCATGCGATTCCTCAGCAGCCATGCCCGCCCGTCCGTATGCCGTAACTGTCTGCAAGTCTGGCCAGCCTGGCGCCTCCGATGGTTTGGACATGGCTGTGCCGCGAGTAATGTGAGGGCAGACTTGAGATTCCCGGTCTTAGCCGGAGAGTGGGCAGCCGCACAAGCTCTCCAGCACACGAATCGGAGCGTGCTGCGGCGCGACCAGTGCGCTCGGATGGACTAGAACCGTTTGCTCGAGAGCGAACTGTCCGGAAACCACAGCGTGGGGCACTCCGTCACTGAACACCAGCCAAGTCGCCAAAGGTGGAAACTCCAGTTTGTATTTCGGACAGTCGGCCTGGAAGGCAGAGTTCTCCTTAAGGTAGTCGTGGAAGCGCAACATGAAACGGTCGTAGGGCGAGCGGTCGCCGCCGGGGAAGCCGAGCGCGCGGCCTAGCCGAAGGAGCTTCCGGCGCAAGAAAGAGCCCCCGCCCGCAAGTTGAGGGAGTCCTGCTTCGA